>Ga0116227_10000174_pt1 | contig 111570 bp, 91 predicted proteins | sample S1TSphgellanicum_FD_89693 | JGI IMG/M metagenome (GOLD analysis project Ga0116227, IMG submission 89693) | Host-associated microbial communities from peat moss isolated from Minnesota, USA - S1T2_Fb - Sphagnum magellanicum MG | ecosystem: Host-associated > Plants > Peat moss > Unclassified... | reverse complement strand
CTTATTCAAATAGTTTCGTTTTAATGTAAGGTCATTATTAATGTTCCGCATAACGATTTAGCTTTAATTATATAAAGCTAATTCTGTTACCGAATTACTTAACCTTTACAGCAATGACAAAGTGAGGAATGATTACACCTCAATCACATGCCCCAACTCCGTAGAGTCGTGAAACACAATACCCTGTTTACCAAAATAGCGCTTATAGTTTTGGTAGCGTTGTTTTAAAAAGAAGGGCTTGGCAAAGCCATCGTGCACGGGTAAAATTTGTTTGGGTTGTATGGCGTCGGCAAATTTGGCTACCATTAGTTCGGTGGTGAAGGGGGCCATTACGGGTAACAGTAGCAACTCAATCCCTTTGTATTGATACATCGATTCTTCGAACGAGTCTACCGGGTGCAGTACTTTGCCATCTATCAACAGGGCAGCCATTTCGGGCAGCGGGTTATCTAAAATCGCTTCGTGCTTTACCGGGAAAGTCACGATATCAAAAGGGCCGATTTTGGTTGGGATGGGTTCGCTGGCTAAACCATCTTTAGCAATGGCATCGCTAACCTGTTTAACGGTATATATGGGGGCTTCGGTTAGTTTCACAATCTCGGCCAGTTTCTCTTTATCCAAGTGATCGGGGTGGATGTGGGTAATGATGATGGCGTTTACATCTTCAAATTCATCTGCATTTATAAACCCCTCGGCAAAGCTGAAAGTACCGGGGTCTATCAGCAGTTTAAAATTATCTTTCTCTATTACAAGGCACGAGTGCAGGTACTTGGCAATTTTCATTTCAGATGGTTTTTATAGATAACCCCGGGTAAGGGACATAAGTTTATTTTGATTTATTTTTTCGGGCGCGCAACTATTTCGTATATCTGTGCGTAATGCCTGCAATCATCGCTATAACTTTACATTATAATGTGAGTTATAAATTTAAATTTACAATATGATATCCTTCGCTCACCGTGTTTTTATGGAAGTGGCCGCCAATATGAGTTTCAGCAAGGCAGCCCAGGTTTTATTTGTTACCCAGCCGGCTATCAGCAAGCACATTAAAGCGCTGGAAGATCAGTACAAAGTAGCCTTTTTCGAGCGGAAGGGCAACAGCATTTTACTGACCGAGCCCGGCAAAAAGCTGAACGAATACTTGCTGCAGGCCACCGAAATTGAACGTAAAATAGAATACGATCTATCAGTACTCAGCAACCTGAGTAACGCTGCGGGGCATTTGCGTTTAGGGGCCAGTACCACCATTGCGCTGTACATTTTGCCGTCTATCCTTTCGGGATTTCAGAAAGAATATGCCAATGTAGATATTCAGCTGGTTAACCGGAATTCGGAATACATCCTGAACGCCTTGCTTACGCACGAGGTTGATTTGGGGATTATTGAGGTGGATAATAAACTCACCACTGTATCGTACAAACCATTTATGAGCGATGAGGTGATTCCTGTTTGCTCGAAAAATAGTCCGCTGGCCGGGAAATCGCTTACGCTGAAACAGCTGCTTAAAACGCCGGTCGCCCTGCGCGAACGTGGCTCAGGTACATTAAACGCGCTGCTTAAATCGCTGGCTACGCATAATATTAAACCGGCCGATCTTTCCGTAAAAATCCGACTGGGTGGTACAGAAGCTTTGAAGAATTTTCTGCTAGCCGATCAGTGCCTGGGCTTTATGCCGCGGCCGTCTATCGTGCGCCAATTAGCGGAAGGGGATTTGGTTGAGGTACCTATCGAGGGTTTGAAAATTACGCGCGATTTCTTCTTCATCCGCCGCAAAGGCACTGAGGATTTTGGTTTGACCAGCAACTTTATCAATCACTCGTTGAAATACGTATAGCTTACATCGCAATATTTTTCCCGTGCCGGGGATCTTCGGGCAGGATCTCCATATCCGGGAACTCGATATAATCGGCGTACCATTGTATCGCATCTATCACATCAAGCGCATCATCCGGGGTAACATCAATGGTTTCAAAGGCGTAAAGTTTACCGTGGGCATACGCGTATAGCTGGATCTCGCTACTGTCGGGCACAAAACGATCCTCGTCAATGCAAAACACATTAACCTTTAACCCGGTATCGCGCGAGTGGATCACATCGCGGCAAGGGTTACGCGGGTCGGTAGCTAACAGGTATACATTGTGGTCCATTAATCAGTTCAACACGTTTAAATCTATTTGGTTTATTTTTTTTATAAACAGGAGTCTCGCTGCAACGATTGCCTGTCACGCAATCTAACCCATTAAAAATTAATTCCCCACACCGCGAGTTAAAAAATACCCAAATTGAGTAATGCTTTCCCTGCTTTAATCCCGATATCTCAAAAAAAGAGTTCGATTTAGCTGTAATTAAGGGGTTTGGCGCAATGGCACAACAATTGAATTATGTTTAATGCCCAACTAAATGGGCTGTTTTTCATAGGTAGATGTAGAGGCCGAAATACTGCGAGAGTGTTTCGGCCTTTTTTGTTGACCCCTCGCCAACCCCTCCCCGAGGGAGAGGGGCCTTAGAACTTTACAAGCCTTCTTTAAAACCTCTATTAAAAATTAAAAAAACAACCACGGGTTAAAAACACCCGAAATGCGCAATGCTTTCCACACTTTAAATTACCCAACACGAAAAATTATGCTTTTTATTTAAAATTAAGCCCTTTTGCAAAATGGCATGCCAATTGAATTATACTTAATGCCCAACCAAAGGGCTGTTTTTCATAGGTAGATGTAGAGGCCGGAACACTGCGAGAGTTGTCCGGCCTTTTTTGTGGCCTCATCACATTTTCCGGCCCCTTCGTCACATTTATTTTTTGTTGGGGATTTGTTGGGGTATGCTTGCATTATAATTAATGTAAAGCGTTATGAAGTATAGCAAATTTGAGTTTTGGGTTTCATTGGGAATTTTACTGCTGATACTACTTGCCACCAAAGATGCTTCGTGGGTACTGAGGTCTGCAGATCACCATTTAGTTACTTTAATTGATCTAACCATCCCTTACTGGCTAATCGCTGTCACCTCATACGTAGGATTTTTAATACTTAACTATGCTATAGTTCCGCGATACATCCTGAAAAAGGAATTATCAGCAGGTTTCGCGCTTACTTTTGGGTTGCTCCTGTCTATGTCGACTGTGTTTATGATGGTGCTTACGCAGATCGAAAACGTAACACACGGCGGGGTAGATTATGAACTAATTAACGCCAAGTATTTTACCCGGGGCTTAGCGTACTTAAGCTTTGGACTGGCTGCTTACATCCTGTACTTTTTTGTGCGGGAGTTTATTATTTATCAGCACCAACAGGCAAATCAAAAAACAAGCATGCAAAGCCGTATGGCGCGCCAAATTATACTGGTTTGCAGTATCTGGTTCGCTATTATTTTGCCGTTACTGCCGCTGCACAATACTGGTCTTTTTGAAATTTTGTTCGGCCCGCTGTTTATTGTAGCTCCATATTGTTTTACTATCTATTTCCTTAACCTGTACTGGCTCATCCCCGATTATAAAGCCGGTCACATTCCAAACAGGCTAATTTATTTCATCATGATTGCCGGCTGTTGCCTCGCCTTCGGCTTTATTGAAATAGCTTTTTTAACCCAGACGGACCGCTTCTCGTTTTTAGGATATGTAGTATTTTTCTGGTGCGTACCAACACCCGCTACCCTTGCTTTATCCTGGTGGGTATATTACCGCAACGAGAGCATTTACAGGCAGCTAACCAACCTGAAAACCGCCCTTGGTACCAGCAACGCCAACCTGCAATACCTGCGATCGCAAATTAACCCGCATTTTTTATTTAACGCGCTCAATACGCTGTACGGCACCGCCTTGATGGAGAAAGCCGACAAAACGGGCGAGGGCATTCAAAAGTTAGGCGATATGATGCGCTTTATGCTGCACGAAAACCACCAGGATAAAATAGCCCTGAGCCGCGAGTTGGATTACCTGCATAACTATATCGATCTGCAAAACATGCGGCTGGCGCTCTCGCCCGATTTGGTGATCGATATCCGGATAGAAGATATTGCGGGCTACCATGAGATTGCCCCCATGCTGCTGATCCCTTTTGTGGAGAATGCCTATAAACACGGCGTCAGTTTGCAGGAAAAATCGTGGATCAATGTTGATTTGCACAAGCACGATAACGTTTTACATTTAGATGTGCGCAACAGCGTGCACCCGGTAAATCTTAACGACCCGGAGCGCGACCAATCGGGCACCGGCCTGGATAACGTAAAACAGCGCCTGCAACTGATGTATCCCGACCGGCACGAGTTGGTGATTCGCCAAAACGCCCGCGAGTTTTTCATTCACCTCTCATTAACCTTAACAGCCCAAACTTTATAATTATGAAAAAAGCTTTACTAATTACCTTAACTCTGCTGAGTTTCGTCAGCGCAATGGCTCAACAACTGATCCTAAAAGGCCATGTCAACGGCGCCAAGCCTGGTGATTCGATAGAAGTCAATGTATCTACCGATGGCTTTTATTGGAAAAAGAGTTCCATTTATTTAAAGCCCGGGGCCAATGGAAATTTTCGCACCACGTTGCCTTATAATACCCTGCGCTTTGTGCAGTTAATGTATAAAACTAACACACAATATGTATTGCTTAGCCCTAACCGCCAATTAACCGTTTTCATAGATGCCACTAAGCCCGACCCTAATTTCAATTTCACCGGCGCAGGCAAACCCGAAAATGATCTGTTGAAAAAACTGAAGCTGGAAGACGAAGCCAGCCTACCTTTTGTTAAAGAATTGAAAGAGAAAAACTCTTACGCCAATTGGTCGGTCGATTCGGTGATCCGGATTAAACTGCCGCAAATTAAACGGAGTTTAGATAGTACGGAAGCCATTGCTCGGCGCGCTGTTTTACCCATCAACATTAAAAATGCCATCGGCACCGAACTGAAATATCTATATGCTTGTGGTGTAGTCAACAGTTTAGGCAACCGGCTAAATACAAGGAAAAACCGCGCCGATTTTAATCTTCGGTTTATTGATACTGCCATAGCTGAATTTGTCGTGCCGTCAAAAGCCCAACTGGCTACAAGCGTCAGCGCCAATGCCTATCTGGATACTTATTTAAAATTGAAACTATGGAAAGCGATGTACCAGTTCCGTACCGATAAGGATACCGTGCATGCGGCCCAGGTATTTAAAAAAGCTATGGGCGTAGCTTATGCCGATCTGGCTAAAGATCCGGACCGTACTAATGAGGTTTACCTGTTCAGCACGCGGATTAAAGGGACAGCCCCGGCCTATGCATGGGAAAAGCACCTCACAAATTTATTAATTTCGTTTTGTATGCAGGGGCAATTGCAGTCGGCGGTGAAGTTGCTGCATTTTATCAGGACCAATTGTATCGATAAAGAGTACATTGCGGCCAGCGAAAAGATCTTTGCGCCCTTAAAACTATCGCGCGATAAATATGCCAGCAACCTGAATATCAAAATCAGGCCCGATTATAAGCAGGCGGCCGCTTTAAAAGATCTGTTAGCGCCTTACCAGGGCAAGGTGGTTTTTGTAGATATGTGGGGTACCTGGTGCCCGCATTGTATAGAGGATATGGTGTTTGAACCGGCGCTGAAAGAACGTTTAAAAGGAAAAGACATTGTATTTTTATACATTGCCCGCGATGAGGATGCCGACGACGAAAAGTGGCGCGATTTTATCTTTGTTAACAATTTAACCGGCGAGCACGTGCGCCGCACCGCCGAGCAGGTAGCGCCGCTGTGGAACGAACTGGGCATACCGGATGCCGGGCAGGCGTACCCGCATTATTTTATATTTGATAAAACAGGTAAGATGGTAGAGAGCAACGCCAAACGCCCAAGCGACGAAGCCGGACTATACCAGCAGATAACAAAATATTTATAAATGATAAAAGCCATAGCTGTTGATGATGAACCCCTGGCGCTGGAGGTGATCCGGTCGCATGCCGGGCGGGTGCCTTTTTTGCAGATGGCCGGCTATTTCACCAATGCTTTCGAGGCGATAGACTTTATGGCGAAGGAAAAGATAGACCTGCTTTTCCTGGATATTAAAATGCCGGATATCTCTGGGATAGAATTACTGGAAGGTTTACAACAGAAACCAATGGTAATCTTCACCACCGCCTATGCCGACCACGCGGTAACAAGCTACGAGTTTAACGCGGTTGATTACCTGCTGAAACCATTCTCGTACCCACGCTTTTTAAAGGCCTGCCACAAGGCTCATGAGGTGTTATTGCTAAAGCAGGGAACAAACCCGGCTGTAGCCGATAGTGTATTTATCAAAACCGGCTACGAACAGGTGAAAGTGATGTTTGATCAGTTACTTTACCTGGAAGGCGGCGGCAATTACATGAGTTTTATTCTGACTGATGGTCGAAAACTGCTCTCCCGGCTCACCATGGCCGAAGCCTTAGCTTTGCTCCCAACGGATACTTTTGCACGCGTACACCGCTCATACATCGTTAATAAAACTAAGATAGAACGGATAGAGCGTCATCAGTTGCATGTAGCGGGCCAAACGGTACCTGTTGGCAGCGCGTTTGATGCCGCGATAATTTTGAAATAATCTATAAACAAAAAAAGCCCGATCAGGTACATTGAATTACCAGATCGGGGCTTTTGTATGCTTAAAGTTGTTATTAATTAATACTTGTTAAAGTAATGGTAAATATCAGTACCGAGTTTTTCGGAATAGCATCTTTTTCAACATCCTGGTAAGCCTGGGTTGATGGTATATATAAAACGATAGTACCGCCGACACTGATATGCTGTAAACCTACAGTCCATCCGCGGATAACCGACGTCATCGGGGTGGTAAAACTGGTGTTAGAGTCGAAGGTATTACCATTGCTCATCAACTTCCCTACGTAGCTAACCGTTACGTTTGATGATGAACGCGGGTAATTATTATTACCGGGAGTTACCACAGTATAATATAAGCCCGATGGATCGGCCACCGCTGAGATTTTATTATCAGACAGGTATTGTCTTATTTTAGCATCGTCTTCTGCAGCGTGCGCAGCGGTATCGTAAACCGGATCTTTTTTACACGCCGAAAGGCCGGCAACCATCACAAATAATAATATCAGGGCTTTTTTCATTCCAACTAAATAACTCAAAAGTATTTTAAAAATTGTTCGTTTAACTTATTTTAACATTTAGGCATCACCTAATCTCTGATGATTAAAGAACAGTCTTTATCTTCAACTCATTCATCTGCGCATCGGCAATGGTTGATGGTGAATCGATCATTACATCGCGGCCCGAATTGTTTTTAGGGAAGGCGATTACATCCCGTATAGAATCCAATCCTGCAAAAATCGAACTCAATCTATCGAACCCGAAAGCGATACCACCATGCGGCGGCGCGCCAAACTCAAAGGCATCCATTAAAAAGCCAAACTGTTTCTGCGCCTCTTCAGGCGAAAAGCCCAGATGCTTAAACATCAGCGATTGCACGCCTCTGTCGTGGATTCGGATAGAACCACCGCCAATTTCGGTACCGTTGATTACCAAATCGTAAGCGTTGGCACGTACAGCGCCCGGGTTAGTATCCAACAAAGCAATATCCTCCGGCTTTGGCGATGTGAACGGGTGGTGCATAGCATGGTAGCGCTCGGTATCTTCATCCCACTCTAACAGCGGGAAATCAACCACCCATAGGGGTGCAAACTTGTTTTTATCGCGCAAACCTAAACGGCCGCCAATTTCAAGGCGTAGTTCGTTCATTTGCTTGCGCACTTTATCGGTTTGGCCGGCCAGTATTAAAATTAAATCGCCCGGTTGGGTGTTTAAAGCTTTGCTCCATTCGGCCAAGGCCGCTTCGTCATAAAATTTATCTACCGATGATTTGATGGTACCGTCGGCATTATGACGGGCGTAGATCAGTCCTGTAGCGCCTATCTGCGGGCGTTTCAACCACTCGGTCAACTCATCCAGTTGCTTGCGGGTATAATCGGCACAGCCTTTGGCATTAATGGCTACAACCAGTTCGGCATTATCAAACACACCAAAGTTTTTGCCTTTTACCAGGTCGCTCATTTCCACAAATTCCATCCCGAAACGGATATCCGGTTTATCCGAACCATACAGGCGCATCGCATCGGCATAATCCATCCGTGGGAATTCGTTCAGTTCGATGCCTTTCACATATTTAAACAGGTGGCGCGTCATGCCCTCAAATACATTCAAGATATCTTCCTGTTCAATAAACGACATTTCGCAATCAATCTGCGTAAACTCAGGTTGTCTGTCCGCACGTAAATCCTCATCACGGAAACATTTAACAATCTGAAAATAACGATCGAAGCCGCTTACCATCAATAACTGTTTAAATGTTTGCGGCGATTGCGGCAGGGCGTAAAACTCGCCCTGGTTCATACGGCTTGGCACCACAAAATCGCGGGCACCTTCCGGGGTCGATTTAATCAGCACCGGGGTTTCCACCTCGATAAAGTCCTGATCGCTCAGGTAACGGCGCACTTCCTGGGCCAGTTTATGGCGCATAATCAGGTTGTTGCGGATAGGATTACGGCGCAAATCCAGGTAACGGTATTTGGCACGCAGCTCTTCGCCGCCATCGGTATCATCCTCAATTAAGAATGGAGGGATTTTCGATTCGTTCAGTATCTCCAGCTCCTGCACGGCAATCTCAATTTCGCCGGTCGGGATTTTGGTATTCTTGTTGCTACGTTCCAGCACCTTACCGGTCACTTTAATTACAAACTCGCGACCAAGGCCACGGCCCATTTCGCGCAGGGCGGCATCGGTATCGGTATTTAAAACCAATTGGGTAATCCCGTAACGGTCGCGCATATCAATAAAGGTGGTTCCACCCAAATCGCGCGATTTTTGCACCCAACCGCATAAAGTAACCTGTTGACCTAAATTGCTGATATTTAATTCGCCGCAAGTATGTGTACGTAGCATAACTATTTCTGGTAAAAGCGCAAAAGTACATTTTTGGGGCGAAAGGTGAAAGGTTTATTAAATGTGTAAAACAGCGGGGAGATGATTTAACGTAGAGCCAGATAATTATCTGGCTCCCCAACGCAATTCAGGGATGCGAATTCCAAAACCGGATAGTAATCTGTCTTTGCCATTCTGCTTTGGGAGCAACATATCTGAATTGCAGCCTTAAGACAGATAGTTATCTGTCTCTACCACACAAATATTTTCTATCACGGCGCTTTTTTCAAACCCTCCCACTTCACCACCCAAGTTTTATCATGCGGGAAACCGGGTTGTTTAAGCCCCTTATCGCCATCCCAGCCGGCAGCCATCATGGCTACGGCGTAAAGCAGGCCGCCATTGGTTGGAAAGTACGGGTACGGGTTACCGCCGCCTACCATGCCATGTTCATCAAAGCCATTCTTTTTGGCGGGATGCAGCAGCATGTTTACCGCTTCGTCAGGGTGGCCAAGGCGAGCGGCCGTCATGGCCATCATCGGGAAATCCCAGCCCCAGCCACGCTCCCATTGCCAAACCGATACTACTTTTTTAAAGGTGTTATCCATGGTGGGGATATCGATACCATCGGCAGGGAGCATGCCGTATAGCGCCATAAACGTAGGGTGCTCGTAGTTGTATTTGGTCCACATGTCTTGCGCGTTTTCCCATTGGTCGTACAGGCCATTGCGCTGCGGGATGGGTGTCAGATTATCGTGCACTTTATTCCAGAGCGGCTTTTCGGGCAGGCCCATTTTTTTGCGGAGCTGCTGCGCTGTTTTTAAGCCGTAACGCCAGTAGCCCAGCTCAAAAGCCGGGTTAATATCTTTTTCCCAGTTATTGTTTTCGGGCGCAAAGGTTAGCGGCGAACCTAAAATATATTGCTTGCGGGATGGATCGAAATATGCGTACGATGCCAGGAAATCGGCACTGTTATCTATTACTGCCGCCCACTTTTTAAGGGTAGCCGGAGTTGGGTGCGCGCGATAATCGAGGTTGGCAAAAAATATGGAATGCGGCTGCTGCCATACCAGGGTAGAATGGTGCCTACCCGGCGCTTCCCGCCCATCCGGACCGGTACATTTAGGGAATCTGGCCCCCAAGTAGCCTTCCAATTTAGCCCGGCCTTTGGCACTTTCTAAATTATCCTGGTAAACTTTTAATGGCGGGTTTAACAAGTCCCACCTATCCCATAGAGCGTACTGCGCCAAATGCCACCACATCATCTCATAGTGGAAACGGCCATGCCAGCTATTGTTCACCAAGCCGGTCTCCTGTGGCGGATATTTGCCCGAAGCGTTGATCTTCATATTATATTCAGACAAAACGATGCGCCTTTCCAATTCCTTCCAGCGCGGGTCTTTACTTTCGGATAGATCTATCGCGCCGCCGCTTTTCCAAAACGATGGCCAGTAAAGATTGCTATTTGTCGTCACCTGCGCAACGGATGGCGTAAGGCCTGTTATCTTTTTGGGCGATAGGTAGAACACATACTCAACCGAGTTGCCGCCTATCGGACTAAATTTATAACGATGGGCTTTCTCCACTTCTACTCTACCGTTACCTGTCCATTGCGCGGCTACCTGGTAAGTAGTGCTATCCAGCTTGCGGTCAAACACAACTTTATTTAAGCCTTTTTGGATAAGCGTGGTTTGATGCAGATCGGGCTTTTTGTAATCTGATGCGTTACTGAAGTTATTTAAGTTAGCGTAAGGGAATTCAATAAACACCCCTAATCTACCGCTGCTAATTAAAGGCGATTCTATTTTAAATCCTACAATATCCCGTTTAGGGTCGGCTACGGTGGTCACTTTTACCGGCTGGCCCTCCAGCGTGAAATTGCTTTCGGCTTTGGCGGTCCAAAGGTCTAAGGTTTGTTCGGGATTTTGTAAGTCGGTCAGTTTGGCGTCGCTGCCGTCGGCCTTTTTCAACCATAAACCAATGCGAGCCAAATTAAATTTGTGAGTGTTTGCCACCAGCCAATCTGTTAATTCCTTGTGAGCGGTATCAGGCATATCGTATAACACTGGTCGCCCGTTGGTCATCATAATAGATTTTTTAAAATCGGCGGCGGTTTGGCCTTTTGGTGGCGGCGTGCTATGCCATCCCCACTGCGATAGCGTGGTAAACTGATCGTTAAAGGTTTGCATCCCCGTGATATCAAACCCATAAGCAAACTCGCCGTTACCTACCTGCGATGGGCCGCGTAGTTTACTGTCGGTCAGTTTCAGATTATGCCGCTGCACTAAAGCTTTGCGATTAATAGTACCCGGTTTTAACTCTTGTGCAGTTAAACGTGTACCCGAAAAAATCAACGTTAAAAACAGCAAGCAATAAAAACACGGCAAGTTTCTCATCACAGAAATGAATTATTTGGGTACGGTAAATTGGTTACGCCAAGCTAAACAAATAACATGGTTTTGGTAACCCTAACTGTCTGATAAACTTCGGTTATGCAACCCACCGACAGTAATTAATCTACCAATTCAGTCGTATTAAAAAATAGCTTTATATTAGCGGCATCATCGTTATGGCTAATAACTACCACCGCATTATCATTAAAATAGGCTCCAATGTACTCACCCAGGCTAACGGCCTGCCCGATGTGCAGCGCATCAGCCATTTGGTAGATCAGGTGGCCGCCATTAAAAAGCAAGGCACCGAGGTTATCCTGGTATCATCGGGTGCGGTAGCTTCGGGGCGCAGTTTAATTAGTATTGATGAGAAGGTGAACAGCGTAGCTGCGAGGCAGTTGCTGGCATCCATAGGGCAGGTAAAACTCATTAACACCTATGCGCATCTGTTTGAAAGTTATCAGATGCTTTGCTCTCAGGTGCTGGTGACTAAAGAAGATTTTCGTGACCGGATGCATTACCTGAACATGAAAAACTGTTTGGAGATTTTGCTGCAACATGGCGTTATCCCGGTGGTGAATGAGAATGATGTAGTATCGGTAACCGAGCTGATGTTTACCGATAACGATGAACTTGCCGGACTGATTGCCTCCATGCTGAACGCCCAGGCACTGATCATCCTAAGCAATGTAGATGGCCTTTATGATGGCGACCCCAAAGTTGAGGGCAGCCGGGTTATTGAAGAAATTGACGGTTCATTCTCCGGCTTTGCTTCGTTTGTCACTTCGGGTAAGTCGACTTTTGGTCGCGGCGGCATGCTTACCAAAAGTAATATGGCGCAAAAGGTGGCGCAATTGGGTATTGCTGTGCACATAGCCAACGGCACTAAGGATAATATCTTAGCTGATGTACTGTCGGGCAAGGCCAGTCACACCAAATTTATCCCGAGTAAAAATACATCGGGCAAAAAGAAATGGATTGCGCACTCGCAAAACTTTGCCAAAGGTGTTGTGCAGATCAATGAAGGCGCGCGGGCGGTGCTGGCCTCAAACAAAGCCACCAGTTTGCTGCCGGTAGGTGTGGTGAGTATAGATTCTGATTTTCAAAAAGGAGATATCATTAAGCTGACCGACGAGCAAGGCAAGCAAATAGGCCTGGGCATTGCCGAATACGGATCGGACAAGGCGCGCGAGCGCATCGGGCAAAAAAAGCAACGCCCGCTGGTTCATTACGATTATCTTTATTTAAATGCTTAACGCGATGGGGTATACTGAATATTTTGAAAAAGCCAAGAAAGCCGCACGCGATATCACCGGTTTAGATAAAACTGTTATTGACACGATATTAATCGATTTGGCAGATACGGCCATTGTTAATACCGATGCCTTATTGATCGAAAATCAAAAAGATCTGGACCGGATGAACCCCGCGGATGCCAAATACGATCGCCTGAAATTAACCGCCCAACGCGTTGCCGACATTGCTGCTGAAATTAAAAACGTAGCCGGTTTAAATAACCCCGTAGGCGATGTATTGGAGCAAAAAGAAATGCCCAATGGTTTACATATCGCCAAAGTAAGAGTTCCCCTGGGCGTGGTGGGCGTAATATACGAGGCACGGCCAAACGTTACTTTCGATGTATTTTCCCTCTGTTTTAAAACCGGCAACGTAGCGCTTTTAAAAGGCGGCAGCGATGCCGAGTATTCCAACAAAGCCATAATAGCGTTGATCCATGAGGTATTGACTAAACACGGTATCAATCCCGATGCTGCGACTTTATTGCCGGTGGAACGGGAATCGACCGAGGCTTTATTAAACGCCAGCAGTTATGTGGATGTACTGATCCCACGCGGTAGCCAAAGCCTCATTAATTTTGTACGACAAAACAGTAAGGTACCGGTAATAGAAACCGGGGCTGGCATTGTACATACCTATGGCGATGAAAGTGCTGACCCTGAAATGTTGGCCGGGATAGTTTTCAATTCAAAAACCCGCCGACCAAGCGTTTGTAATACGCTTGATTGTTTGATCATTCACCAGGCACTGCTACGAAAATTATCTAAAATAGTTGAGCCGCTGATTACCAAAGAAGTGGAAATATTTGCCGATGAACAATCGTACCAGGCGCTCAACGGTAGCTATCCCGCTAATTTACTGCATCCGGCGAAAGCCGAACATTTTGGCACTGAGTTTTTAGCTTTGAAGATGGCGATTAAAACGGTTTTATCTATTGATGAGGCGCTTGATCACATCGCTCAATATAGCTCTAAACACAGCGAAGCCATTGTATCCGAAGATGCCCAAAATATCAAACTTTTTTTAAATACTGTTGATGCAGCTGCGGTATATGCCAACGCATCTACCGCCTTTACCGATGGCGCCCAGTTTGGCTTAGGCGCCGAAATTGGTATCAGCACTCAAAAACTCCATGCACGCGGCCCCATGGGCCTGGCCGAATTAACCAGTTACAAGTGGGTTGTTCGGGGTAATGGCCAGGTAAGATCTTAATTCTCTCTCCTTCCGGATATTATTCTAATATCATCCTATCTATTATTGATTCAGGCAACCAAATTTTCGTTTATTTCGAATGAATAAAATGAACAAATACTTGTGATATACGTACAAAGATTAAATGCCCGTTAAGCCGGGTACCACTTTAAGGAATATATATTTCTTTAAAGAAAACATTTTTTATTTTAAGCGTATTTGTTAATGAAAGGTCTTAAAAATAATAAGCGATAATTTATTAAGACAAGTAGTTTTCAAGTAACGGGACGGTTAGATTTATGAGATCAGGCTTACTCTTTATTGTATTAATACTGTTATCTCTATTAGGGTATAGCCAGTCGTGTACCTTAACTGTTAAACCCACATCATCATCGCCCACCATCTGCTCGGGCAATAGCGTTGTTATTTCGGCAAATGCTTCATCGGGCACGGCTCCGTATACCTACAGTTGGAGCACCGGCGAAACCACACCATCCATTATTGTAAATAAAGCAGGAAGTTACAAAGTGACAGTAAGTGATGCCAGTGCAAGCTGCCAATCAAGCGCAACGGTTACCATCACCGCAACAACAACCCCGGCAACGCCTACAGCATCAGATGTAGCCGTTTGTCCCAATACATCAGCCACACTCACGGCTACAGCGCCGGGTGGCGTTTATCAATGGTATGATGCTAACGGAAACTTTTTATTTACAGGCGAAACCTATACTACCGCGCCGATAACCGTCCAGACAACTTTTTTTGTGGAGGCCACATCGGGCGGCTGTACCGGGCCCCGCAAACCGGTTACTGTGTATGTATATGGCCCGCCTTCGGCAACTAATGTAATTACCTGCCAGGGCACAACTGCAACCTTAACTGCATCGGCCGGATTTAGTAATTATGAATGGTATGATGTTTCCTCAGGTGGCAGCCCTTTGGCAACCGGGCAATCTTTTACAACTGCCCCTTTAGCAAGCACCACCACCTTTTATGTTTCGGGCATAGTAAACGGATGTGCTACCGCCCGCACCCCGGTTACCGTAACGGTAACGCAGGCGCCAAAAATGCCGAAAACAAAAGACACGGTAATTTGCGCAGGCTCAAGCGCAGGCCTGCATGCCGAGGTACCCGGCGGCGTTGTTGAATGGTTTGATGTGCCCACCGGTGGCTCTGCGTTAATAACAAGTCCCGATTTTACCACACCGGCACTCACGGCTACTACCACTTATTATGTACAGGTTACTACAGGTTGCGTAAGCGAGCGGGCGCCGGTTACGGTAACAGTTAACCAGATCCCTCCCCCACCTACGCCCGGCCCGGTACCTGATGTTTGCCCTGGCACCTCGGCACATTTAACTGCTACGGCTAATGGCGGCGTGGTAGAGTGGTATGCCCGATCTACCGGGGGGGTACCGCTTAGAACCGGCGATTCATTCGACACACCCGTTTTATACCGGTCGACAACCTATTACGTGCAAACCAATAATGGAGGCTGCGTAAGTACCAGGACAGCCATAAGGGTTAAGTTAACATCGCCACCACCTGCTCCAACAGCTCAGCAAGCCGCTATTTGCCCCGGTACACCGGCCACACTAATAGCCACCGCGCCGGGCGGCACTTACCAGTGGTTTACTGTTGAAACAGGCGGTGCTCCTATTTTTACCGGTGATACCTTTACTACGCCGGCGCTAAATGCCAATACAACCTATTATGTACAGGTGACAGCTGCCACCGGCTGCGTTAGCGAACGTACTGCGGTTGATGTGTTGGTATTGCCCGCGGCCGCGGCGCCAACAGCTGCGGGCGCAACGGTATGCACAGGTAACTCTGCCACTTTAATAGCAAGCGGTGCAAATAACTATCAATGGTACGATGCAGCTGTAGCGGGCAATAAATTATCGGGCGGGCAGGTATTTGTTACACCGGCTTTAACCGCTATTACCACGTATTACGTACAAACCATATCAGCTAATGGTTGCGCAAGCACGCGCACGGCGGTTACCGTAACTGTTAATTCAACACCAGGCGCTCCGTCTGTAAATACCCCAACTCCGGTTTGTCCAAATTCTTCGGCAACGCTTACGGCAAGTACTGCTGCGGGTGCCACCATATCATGGTTTAGCCAGGCAACAGGCGGCACCGCGCTGGCAACAGGGAATAGTTATACTACTCCTCCGCTATCAGGCAATACTACTTATTATGCAGAGGCCTCCAACGGTTCGTGCGTGAGCGGTCGCACTGCTGTAACCGCTACCATAATTACGGGGACCAACCCGCAGTTTCAATATCCTTATAATACTTATTGTTCGGGAGCGGGTACCGTTACGCCGACTATCAATAACCCAGCGGGAGGCACTTTCAGCGCGTCGCCGGCAGGCCTGGTATTTGTCAGCACCACTACCGGCCAAATTAACGTGAGCGCCAGCCTTCAGGGCACTTATACCATTTCTTTTGCCGCCAATGGTTCATGCGCGGGGGTAAGTACCACTAAGTTTACAATCAGCAGCACAATCAGCGCGCAATTCTCTTACAACGGGCCCTTTTGCCAAAGCGGCGTTAATCCTTCTCCCGTATTTCCGGGAGCTTTCAGCGCCGGTGCATTTACCGCAGCGCCGTCAGGCCTGGTGTTTGTAAATTCATCAACCGGGCAAATAGATTTGTCTAAAAGCGCGCCGGGTACCTATAATGTTACCAATACCATTGCCGGCGGTGGTACATGCCCACCAACCAGCTTTACTACCCAGGTTGTCATTTTTCAAAAAGTTACCGTAAGTGCAGGACCCGCACAAACCGTAGAAGCAGGTACGCCTGTGCAATTGGCGGGCAGTGTAAGCGGAGGCGCTACTACAGGCACCTGGTCGGGCGGGAGCGGTTTGTTCTCAAACCCATCGTCACTCACACCTGTTTATACTCCGGCCAGCGGTGAAGGCTCTGTAACGCTTACCTTAACTTCCGCCGATCCTTCGGGACCATGCGGCCCTGTCACCTCATCGGTAAACATAAAATTTATACAAACGCCGGCTGCGCCTACGGCCCCCGGGCAATCTATTTGTACCGGCAACAGCGTAACCTTATCGGCAACAGCGCCGGGAGGCACCTATCACTGGTACAATTCGGCCACCGGCAATAACGAAGTAGCCTCAGGCCCTTCTTTTACCACGCCGGTGCTTACCGCAACTACAAACTACTACGTATCAACCACTATTAACGGCTTAACCAGTGCGCGTACTACGGTTACTGTAACGGTTACGCCACCGCCAACCGAGCCTGTTGTTTCGGCGCCGGCTTCTGTTTGCAAGGGAAATACGGCCACGCTTACAGTGAGCAATCCCGGGACCGACACTTACCAGTGGTATATCTCGGCAACAAGCCCTAATTTGCTTTTTTCCGGGCCTACTTTTACCACACGCAGGTTAAATTCAAACAGCACTTATTACGTACAAGCCGTCAGCAGGGGATGCGTAAGCGCGCGTACAGCGGTTAAGGTAAATGTGGATACTGCACCTATTATCATCAGCGAAGATGCCGAGATCTGCAGCGGAGTTCCCTTAAATTATGCTATTGATAGCGATACCGATGGTGCTGTATACACCTGGAGCCGCGTGGCCAACCCTTATATCAGCAACCCGGCGGTAAGCAATCAAACATCATCAACCATTACAGAAACGCTGATCAATACCAGCGCCGACCCCGTTGATGTAACTTATAACGTCAGCGCCGCCATAAACGGGTGCAGCGGCCCGGTAGCTAAAATAATTGTTACGGTTTATCCGGCGGCTAACGTTACCAGCACAAACGCAGTAGAAATTTGTAACGGATCAAGCACCAACTACGCAATTACTTTTGATGTTCCGGCTGGGGTTACATGGTCGCGCGCTGCAGTATCGGGAATCAGCAATACGGCGGTATCCAACCAATCGGCCGGCGTAATTCGCGAAGTTTTATTTAATACTACCAACGCCCCTGTGCAAACCAATTATGTATTTACTTATACATCGGGTATATGCACCAAAACGTTCACTTTAACAGTTACGGTTAAGCCCGCCATTAATATTACAAGCGCAGCCACAGGCAATGCCTGCAATAATTTGCCGCAGGCTTATACTATTCAATCAAATATCAGTGCAGCTACTTTTAGATGGAGCAGGGCGGCTGTAAACGGCATAAGTAACGCGGCGGTTAATAATCAATCGGGCGCCAATATTACCGAGAGCCTGGTAAATACAACCACCAAACCTATTGTGGTTACCTACAGCATTGTGCCATCGGCATTCGGTTGCGATGGTGCGCCCTTTAACTACTTTGTTACCGTTAACCCCATCCCGGCTACTCCCACAATCGAGACCAACTCGCCGGTTTGCGTGGCAAGTACCATTTTACTGAATACGCCGCAGGTTGCAAATGGAATATACCTGTGGACAGGTCCCAATGGCTTTACCTCGTCTGATCAAAATCCGCAAATCCCGGCCTCAGCGGCCAGGTCGGGCAGGTATTTTTTAACGGTGATGGTTAGCGGTTGTTCAAGCGCTACCGTATTTGCAGATGTCCAGGTAAACGCGCCACCGGTAGCCATTGCCGGTAAAGATTCGATAGTATGCATCAGCGCATCCGCCGTACAGTTGGCCGGCGATGTGCATGGCGGTACTACCACCGGCCTGTGGTCATCAAGCGGAACAGGTACTTTTTCGCCGGCGGCCAACGTGCTTAATGCGCAGTACATATACTCAGCACAAGATAAAACATCGGGTGCGGTAACATTAACCCTCACATCTACCAGTAAGGATGATTGCGTAGTATCGGTGTCGAGTCGCACGCTCACCTTCGGGCTGATCCCGGCTGTTAACGTTGGCGCCGATCTATCTGTTTGCGGGCAACTTACATCTATAGCGGTTTCGGCTAAATTACTTGCCGGCACCAAAGGCCAATGGACAACATCGGGAACAGGCAGCTTCGGTGCATCGGTTAACCAGGTTAATGCATCTTACGCCCCCAGCACTGCCGATGTTGCCGCAGGTAAGGTGACGCTAAAATTCACGGTGGCTGACGCCGGATCCTGCTATACGCCGGACGATGATGTGGTGGTTAAACTAATCCCGCCGCCGGTTGTCAATGCAGGCGGCATCCGCTACATATTGCCGGGCCATCAAATTACTTTAATGCCTACCGTTAGCGATGAAAATGTCACCTATTTCTGGTCGCCGGGAACTGGCCTTAGCGACAGGAGGGTTAAAAACCCAATACTTACCGGCGATAGCGCACGCGTGTATACCCTTGTAGTTACCGATATAAGGGGATGTACAAGTACCGATAAAACAAAAATTGTGATATCGCCGGTGCTGGCTATCAACAACACCTTCACCCCCAATGGCGATGGTATTAACGATGTCTGGAACATTAAAGGCCTGGTAGCTTACGAAAGTTCAACAATTGATATTTATAACAGGAATGGCGCACAGGTATTCCATTCCGTTGGATACGGCATACCTTGGGATGGCACCTCTAACGGCGGCGCAGTGCCGGTTGGTGTTTATTACTATGTAATTGACACTAAGGAAAAAGGGGTAAAATTATCGGGCTGGGTAACGGTGATCAGATAATTATTAATGATTTAAATAGCAAACAACTGTCCCAGATCTTTAAACGCTTTAAACTCCAGGGCATTGCCCGATGGATCTAAAAAGAACATCGTAGCTTGCTCGCCGGGTTTGCCTTTAAAGCGAATGCCCGGTTCAATAATGAACTTTACACCTTTGGCTTTCAGTTTAATTTCCAGCTCTTCAAATAGTTCCCAGGTTAACACTACGCCGTAATGCGGAATCGGTACATCATGTCCATCAACCGGGTTAAAATGATGCTCGGGTTGATTTGCAGGGCGTGGTTTATAATGAATTACCAGTTGATGACCGTAAAGGTTAAAGTCCGTCCAATGGGTATCACTTCGGCCTTCGCTGCAGCCTAATACTTCACGATAAAACGTACGCGCCTCTTCCAGGTTGTAAACCGGGATAGCGATGTGGAATGGGGTTAGAGTGGACATTAAAAAATTTCAAATTTTGTCATTGCGAGGTACGAAGCAATCGCGGATAAGCAGAGCCGCTTTTCCTGTTCGCGATTGCTTCGTACCTCGCAATGACAAGTTGGTGAATTCAGTGATTACTCCGCCGCCTTGTCCAGGCAATCCTGCAGGATCTTGGCGAACACCTTATCGTTAGGTGGAGCGAAGATCATATTATGTTCGCCGGGGATATCGTGGATGTTAACGCCTTCTAGTGCGTATTTTTTCCAGCCCAGGTATTCAAAATCTTCCATGTAAAAGGTGATATTTTTAGCGCGGAAAATCTCGACCGTAACCGGATAAGGCTCCATAATATAGTTGCGCTCGGCCTCCTCGTTCATCAAATCGATTTTATTGGAGTAACCAAAAAAGCCTTCCTGTTTTTGATCTTTACCATAACGTAGATCCCAATACTTACGGATGATGCGGCGGCGAATCATTTCAGATTTATAATCGTAAGTCTCTTTAAAATTGCGACTTAATAACAGCAGCGAGTGGCCTATTTGCTTCACCAAAAACCACGAACGGTTAAACAACCTTTTAACAACCGGGTCAAACTTATCCGACCGGTAGGCGTAGGTATCAAACATGGCCAGCATTTTTACTTCCTTGCCTAATTTGTCCAACTGTTTAGCCATCTCAAAAGCGATGATCCCACCGAAAGAATAACCCGCAAGCGCATAAGGCCCCTCAGGATTTTGCGCCATAATTTCCGCTACGTAATGGCCGGCAATGTCTTCCATTTTGTTTAACGGCTCATCAATGCCGTTCATGCCCCGGGCCTGCAAACCGTAAACAGGCTGATTGGCATCCATATTCATGGCAAGGGTGTTAAACAGCAATACGTTTAGCCCGGCGCCATGCACTATGTATAAAGGCATTTTATCGCCCAAAGGCTTAATAGCCACTAACGAATCCCAGGTAACTGATTTCCCGTCCATCTTCAGCAGCAAGGCCAGTTTCTCGACGGTTGAATGGGTAAACAAACTGGCCAGCGGTAATACCTGGCCGGTCTCTTTCTCTAACGCGGTCATAATTTCAACCGCGGTTAGCGAGTGGCCGCCCAGCTCGAAAAAATCATCGTAAATCCCGATCTTCTCTATATTCAGGTATTTTTCCCAAACCTCTACCACGTATTTTTCTATACTGGTACGCGGTGGTACGTAAGCCGCCCGGTTCTGACTGTAATCAGGTTCGGGCAGGGCTTTAACATCTATTTTACCGTTCGGCGTAAGCGGGAACTGGTTTACCACTACCATATACTGGGGCACCATATACTCCTGCACCACCTTACGCAATTCGTCGCGCCATTCTTTTACCTGCAGGGCTACATCGGCTGTTAACCTGTGCTGCAACACTACATAGGCTACTAATTGTGCGTTACCTGCCGGGTCGTTTTTAGCAACCACCACAGCATCTTTAACATTATGAATCTTTTTAACGTGCGCAGCTATACCCTCAGGTTCTAAACGATAACCTCTGATTTTGATCTGATGGTCGGTACGGCCAAGGCATTGAATTTCGCCGCTTCCAATGATCCGGGCCAGATCTCCGGTACGGTACATTTTTTTACCGGGATTAAAAGGATCGGCAATAAAACGCTCTTTTGTCAAATCGTCGCGGTTGTAGTAACCTACTGCAACACCATCGCCACCGATAAACAACTCGCCGGTAGCGCCTACGGCCAATGGCTTTAGTTGATCGTCCAGAATATATACCTGTGTATTGGCAATTGGCTTACCAATGGTGATGATACTATCGGCAGCAGTAACCTGCTTAACGGTGCTCCAAATGGTGGTTTCGGTCGGGCCGTACATGTTCCAAAGCTCTGCGCATTTGTCCAGCAGTTTCAGGGCCAAATCTTTGGGTAAAGCTTCGCCACCGCACAGTACTTTAAGCGGTAGTTTTTCTATCCAGCCTGCCTCTAACATCATTTTCCAGGTGTAGGGGGTAGCCTGCATCATAGTGATTTGCTGCTCACGCACTATTTGCAAAAGCGCGCGGCCATCGCGGGTAACGGGGGCATCGGCAATTATTACGCAGGCACCTGTAATTAATGGCAGGTAAAGTTCCAGTCCGGCAATATCGAAAGATACGGTAGTTACGGCTAAAAGCTTATCCGAGGGTTTCATCCCCGGCGCTTTTTGCATACTTACCAAAAAGTTAACCAGGTTACCATGAGTAATCTGTACCCCTTTAGGATAGCCGGTTGTGCCGGATGTATATAATAAATAAGCCAAATCGCTGCCCGACAACTCCACATCAACAGGGGTAGATGGCAGGTTTGCGCTTGCTTCTATCGCTTCTTCAATTAAAAGTTCTTCAGCATCGGTAATAAAATAGCCCTTATAATCAACCGGACTGATCAGCATTTTGGCGCTGCAATCATCCAGCATGTACTTCACCCGCTCTACCGGGAACTCCGGATCGATAGGCAAATAAGCTGCACCCGATTTTAAAATGGCCAGCAAAGCAATCATCATATCGGCCGAGCGGTTAACCGCCAGCGCAACCATATCGCCTTTTTTAATCCCTTTATTTACCAGCAAAGCCGCCAATCGATTGGAGGCTTCGTCCAAATTTTTGTAGTTAATAGCCCGGTCACCAAAGCGGACGGCAATGTTATCAGGGTATTGCTTAGCCGTGGCGCTGATCAGTTGCTGAAGCGGGCCATCAGGGTAGGCAACCGCAGTATCATTCAGGGCTGTAGTAATGGCCGAGGTATCGGCATAATCCTTGCCAAAGCTGTTTCTGATCAAGGCATCAGGATTAGCTACTACGCTGGTAAGTAGTTTAACAAAGCCATCCATCATACCTGCTACCGATTTTTCATCGAACAGCCCCGCATTGTACGACCAATCGAAGGTCAGGCCTTCGCCGATATCATTTACGTTGATAAAGATCTCGAAATTCTCGTACCTCCTCGCGGTGGGTATTAACTGATGGGTCAGGCCGTTAAAACTCACCCCCTCGTTCATGCCCATATCGCTATTAAAAACGATGGGCACCAATGGTAACCGCGACGGATCGCGACTGATGTTCAATTTTTTTAGCAACGCACCAAAGGTGATCATTTGGTGATCGTAGGCATCTAATACCGCGCTACGGCGCCTTTTCAGGTATTGCAGAAAGGTAGCTTCGCCATCCATGCCGCTTTTTATAGGCAACAGGTTAACGCAGTTCCCTACCAAATCCATTTGCCCGGTGGCGGCTTGCCCTGCAGCGGGTACGCCCACCACTATTTCATCCTGCCCGGTGGTGTTTTGCAGCCAAACTTCAAAAACAGCTAATAAGGTGGTAACCAAACTTGCTCCGCCTTTGGCTGCCAGTTGCTTTACGGAAGTAGTCTGGGTGTTATCAAAATTGTATTTATAATGCCCGCTGGCAAAAGTGCGTGTTAACGGGCGTGGGCGATCTACCGGGATATCTACCACCGGTACAGCGTCTTTATACTGATCGAGCCAGAATTTTTCTATGGTTTGATATTCTTCCGTTTTAGGGAACTCTGCCTGCTCAGCTGCATACAGACTGAATTTCGGCGTGGCGGGCAGGTTAGGTGTGGCATTGGTACTATAGGCCGAGTAAAGTTTACTCAACTCCTGCAAAATCACCCCGAACGACCAACCATCGCAAATAATATGATGGACCGTTAAAATTACCTGGTGTTCGGTATCGCTGATCTTAAAGATCTTAACCCTGAACAGCGGCCCTTTTACCAAATCAAATGGCGAACTCATGTTGGTTAACAGGTAGTCCGCTATATATTTCTGTTGGTCTTTTTCTGCCGATAAATCCTCAACCGACAGGTCAGGATCAAGGAAACTATAAGTAAACATACTTGCCCCGTTAGGGCTAAATACACTGCGCAGGGATTCGTGACGGTAAACTAAAGTCTCAAAAGCACGTTTCAGCGATTCTACATCAGTCTGCCCGTTTAATTTAAGGGTAAAGCTTTCGTTATAGGCACAGCTTGCTTCGGCCCCGCCTAATTTACAGGAGAGCCAGATTTCTATTTGCGGTTCGGTTGCCGGTGCAAACAGCAAAAGTTCCGGTCCGGCAAACGGATCAAAGTCAACGGGCGTTAATTGGTTAGGTTTATCCACGCGTCTGTATCCTTATTTTTGTATCTGCAAATATTTACCGGGATTATCCTTATCCGGGATAAACCAGGCCGGGTTTCCTTCTCTATCGCGTCCCAATTTAGCATCAGGGTGCGGCGCTTGATTAAATACCGCTGGTTCGGGAGCTTTGTTTGCAACATTCGCCGTGGTTGTGAAGAACCCACCGGCAATCATATCGTCCACACTCTCTTCAAACTTGGCTATAATAAATTCCACATCGGCTATGGTATGCGCGGCTGTTAAAAAGCAAGGGAAGATATCCCAAATGTGCACACCTTTTAAACGCATCAGTGTAAACAGCAATTCGCCGTAGGCCATCTCGTAGGTAAACTTAATTTTCCATAACGAGCCAAACTGGGCAATATACATCGGCAAATCGTGCTTTTTACATTTAGCATTCAGCGCATCGGCCAGCGTTTTGGCCATGGTGTTCAGGCTTTGTTGCAGGCTTGGGCCTCGCTCTTTTAAATAATTCAGTACCGCATAAGCACCGGCCAAAGCTAAAGGATGGCGCACAAAGGTGCCTGCAAAATAGGTAACACCTGCTTCGGGTACAGAAGCATCGCCGTAGCGCCAGGTGCCGCCATCAAGCGCGTCCATGTATTTAGAGATACCGGCAATGACACCGATAGGCATACCTCCGCCAATTACTTTACCATAAGTGCCAATATCGGCCTTAATACCAAACATGGCCTGCGCACCGCCCGGGTGCATCCGGAAACCGGTGATCACCTCGTCGAAGATCAGCGCTACATCGGCATCTTTAGTAACTTGTCTTAACTGTTTCAAAAACTCCACCGGCTGAAACTCTGGTCGGCGGCTTTGTACAGGCTCCACCATTACGGCGGCAATTTCGTGCGCACGTTGTTTGATGATAGCCAGCGATTCGTCCGTCCCGTAATCCAGGATCAGCATATTCTGCACCGCTTCGGGCATAATGCCGGGCGCCGCAGGGATAGATTTTAATTTTTTGCTTCCGCGGATGATCACCTCGTCGATAATCCCATGGTATGACCCGGCGAAGGCCACAATCAGCGAGCGACCGGTAACCGTACGCGCCATTCGCATAGCGCCCAGCACCGCTTCTGACCCGGTATTGCAAAGCGCCGAACGCTCGAAGCCGGTAAACTCGTTAATCAGCTGGCTAACCTCGCCCGCCAAAATATGCTGCGGACCAATTTCGTAACCGTCCTCTATCTGATGCTGAAATACTTTTTTCAGGAACTCGGGATTGTACCCTAAGAAGTTCGACCCGAAACCGTTCAGCGCGTCCACATATTCGTTACCGTCGATATCCCAAACGCGGCTGCCTTTTGATTGATTGACCACTATCGGGTAAACCAACTCCTTGGTCGTCGGCCTGAAGCCGCTTACTACCCGCGGATCAGCCATGCCATCGCGGTATTTTTGGGTATAATCTTTACTGCCTTTGGTGCGCTGGTTATAATCAGCTGTAAGTTTGCTGATGAAGTTCTTTTGCGTATCGTTTAGATCCGTCGTCTGCCGTTCAATTCGCGCGGTTGCGCCGAATGGCTTTTTAACCTCCACCACTTCCTCTGGCGATAGGCCCTCCAAATGCTTTGGTATGCTGGTTACAGCTACAGGCTGATTAGTGGTATTGGCATTTTGCAGCATAGCAACCTGCGCGGCAAGGGCCTGCATTTGTTGGGTAATAGCATCTAAAACGGCGTTACCGGTAGCGGCTTGCTGTGCAGCAGGGGCTGCGTATGGCGCAGCAGCTGCTGAGCCATACGCCCCGGCAGGTAAACCGGCATCAATAAACTGGGCCAGCAGTTCAACCGTGTTGTACTCCTCGTACATGCGGCGGAACGTTATGGGCAGGCCAAACTCTTTTTTTAATTGAAGTGCAATCTGCGTAAGCAATAACGAATCGAACCCGGCTTCGCCAAAAGGCATGTTTTCGGGAACGCCGTTCATATCTATGCCCGAGGCATCTTCAAATATCTCTTTTATCTTCTCTGATAATAACGCTGTTCTCATTGATACAGGCGGACTGGTGATAGATGTGGTTTCAGTAAGTGCAATAGTTTCTTGTGCGCGCCCGGTAAACTCGGTTAAATTTCCCGGAGCGATCCAATAGTCTTGATGATGATCGAACGCGTAAGACGGCAGGGGCACCTTGTTACGACTTTGACCGGCGTAAAATTGCTGCCAGTCTGGTTCAATCCCATTAAGCCAAATATAACCTAAACTATTTAAAATGGAAATGTAATCTGATAAGTCGTTTTCGGCAATGCCGGGCAATATTACCTGCTCTCTGGCCCTGTCTACCTGCCCTTTAGCTAAAGTGGACAGTACCGATCCGGGGCCACATTCCAGTAAAATACGGTTTGGTTCATCGTTAGCGGTTAAAATTGCCTGCACAAAAGCTACCGGCTGGCGCATCTGGTCGGCCCAGTAATCCGGACTCACAGCTTCGGCTTCGCTTAGCCATTTACCGGTCATGGTTGAGATAACAGGTACCCTTGGCGGGGATAACTGAACCTTAGCCACCAGTTCTTTAAACGGTTCGATAATCCCATCAACCATGGCCGAATGCATGGCGTGGCTGGTATTCAGCGGTACCGATGCTATACCCATCCCCTCCAACACATCCGCGAAAGCGTTAACGGACTCGGGCGTGCCGGATACCACATTTAGCTTGGGACTGTTATGCGCAGCGATAGATAAATCAGCAGGCAATATAGCCTGTAGTTGTTCGATTGTTGCGCGTGCGGCCAGCATTTTGCCTGCGGGCAGCTCATGAATCATCAGCGCGCGGATGCTCACCAGCATCAGCACATCATCCAAACTCATAATCCCCGCTAAATGCGCAGCTGCAAATTCGCCCAGGCTATGGCCAAGAAAGGCCGCCGGCTGAATGCCCCAGCTCATCCACAATTTGGCTAAGGCGTACTCCACCACAAACATAGCGGGTTGAATATAAAGCGCGATGCTTAATAGCTGTTTGCTATTCTCACCGTAAAGTACATCAATAATATCGGTACCGGTATAGTTATGAATAATCCCGGCGCACTCATCAACAGCCTGTTTAAAAACGGGTTCTTCCTCGTAAAGCGTTTTACCCATATTGGCGTATTGCGAACCTTGCCCCGGGAACAGGAATACCACTTCGGTCGCCTTCTCGCGCAACGCTTTTTGCCGCAGCGATTTTTCATCACGCAGTTTAGTCTGTAGTTCCTCTAAACTCCCGGCCAGTTCAAAACGGCGGTTGTTGAATAAAGCGCGGTTACTTTGCAGGGAATAAGCCGTATCGGCTAAGTTTTGGATGGGATAACCGGCCAGTTTCAATGCAAAATTTTCGACACTGGTTTTTGTTTTGGCCGAAAAGGTGAACAGTTGCAACGGTCGTGCAGGGCCTGATTCTTTTACCTCGTTTTCAAAGCCCTGTAAAACAACATGCACATTGGTTCCGCCAACGCCGAACGAGCTTATACCCGCCGTGCGGGTTTCCGCTGTATCCCAATCCTGCAAAGCTGTGTTCACATAAAATGGCGAATCATCAAAATCGATAGCCGGGTTAGGGCTGCTGAAGTTGAGCGATGGCGGCAGTTGTTTATGATATAGCGATAAAGTAGTTTTAATAAAACCGGTTACGCCTGCGGCGGCGGTTAAATGCCCGAAATTGCTTTTCACCGAACCGATGGCGCAGTATTGCTTTTCGGTTGTTTTGCCGAAGGCCAGTTTCAGTCCGTCAATCTCAATCGGATCGCCCAACGGGGTGGCAGTGCCGTGCGCTTCAATATAACTGATGGCCGATGGTTCAACGCCGGCATCCTGCATGGCCGACGCAATAGCGCCTGCCTGCCCGCTTACACTTGGGGCTGTAAAGCTGCCTTTGCTATGCCCATCGTTATTAACGCCTTTGCCTTTTATTAGGGCGTAAATGGTATCACCATCTTCAATTGCTGCGGCCAATGGTTTCAATAATACCACTCCTGCCCCATCGCTGAAAACGGTACCGCTGGCCTGCGCATCAAAGGTGCGGGTATGGCCGTCTTTGCTCAGCATTGCATCTTCCTGGTACAGGTGCCCGCTTTTCACCGGCGATGAAATAGATACTCCACCAGCCAGAGCTACATCGCATTGCCCATCGCGCAAAGCATCAACGGCTTGCGCAATAGCTAAAAGCGAGGTGGAACATGCCGCATAAACGCTTACCGCCGGGCCTTTCAGGTTCAGCTCGTAAGCGGTGCGCGTGGCAACGTAATCTTTCTCGTTCAGGGTCATCACCTGGAACGGACCGGCTTGCTCCAGTTGTTTGGGGTTGGTTAATACGTTGTTGGTATAGTAGGTATTGTTATGGCTGCCGGCGTAAACGCCAACAAGGCCTTTATAATTTTGCGGGAGATATCCTGCCGACTCCAACGCTTCGTAAGCTATCTCTAAAAACACCCGCTGCTGCGGATCCATCAGCTGCGCCAGCCGCGGAACGATGTTAAAGAAAGCCGCATCAAACGCCGCCGGGTTTTTTAAAATGCCCCGCGCTTTTACATAAGCCGGATCATTTTTTACCCTTTCGGGGATATCCGGATCAAGCTCGGCATCGCTGAAAAAGCTGGTAGTTTCAATCCCATTTTTCAGGTTATCCCAAAATTCGCTTACGGTTTCGGCGCCGGGCCATTTGCCGGCCATGGCTATCACGGCAATATCGCCGCTTTGGTGCTTTTGTTTTTTGGGGCTAAGTTGTATTTCAGGCTCCGTAGTACCATCTATAAAGTTGGCTATCTCTGCAATATTAGGATACTGGTAAATTTTTGTCACCGGCAAGGCAATGCCAAACTGCGACCGCAAACGCGTGGCTGTATTAATAGCCAACAGGGAGTTTCCACCCAAATCAAAAAAGTTATCGTCGATACCCACCCTGTCCATTTGCAGCATATCGGCCCATAATTCGCTCAGGCGTTTTTGGGTAAGGGTAGTTGGGGCGTTGTATAAGCCAACGGTTTCTGGTCGTTGCAATACCGGGTTGGGCAGCGCGTTCCTATCCACCTTGCCGCTGCTGGTATGCGGGAAATCGGCCACCCAAATAAACGCCGAAGGAACCATATAATCCGGCACTTTTTCGCTGATGTAATATTTTATAGCGGCGGTATCTTCGCCTTCGTCGCTGATGAGGTAGGCAATTAAACGTTTGCTGCCGCCATGGTATTCTTTAGCCACTACCACAGCTTGTTTAATACCCGGAGCCTGATTCAGCAGCACTTCAATCTCAGCCGGTTCAACCCGGTTACCGCGGATTTTTACCTGTGTATCTACCCTGCCCAGGTATTCGATATTTCCATCGGGATTTAAGCGGGCTATATCTCCACTTTTGTAGATACGTTTGCTTTCGCCGTCAATTTCGGCCATTAAAAAACGCTCGTCGGTCAGCTCAGGATTATTCAGATAACCATCGGCCAGACATACCCCACTGATAAACAGGTCGCCGCTTTCGCCATCGGCAACGGGCTGTAACTGCTCATTTAAAATTAAAATGTCGGTATTATCAATCGGGGTGCCAATGGTTGGTAAGGCCGGCCATTGGTTCGGGTCGCCTTCTAACTCCAGCTGCGTAACCACGTGGCTTTCGGTAGGGCCGTATTGGTTATACAGGGTACAATTAGGCAGCGCGCTAAACAGCTTTACAATTTGCGGGGTAATTTTTAACTGTTCGCCCGCGGTCATCACTTCTGTTAGCGATGCGTTAGTAAAAGTGTAACTATCCGAGGCCTCAGCCAAATATTGAAGCGCCACAAAGGGCAGAAAGATGCGGTTGATGTTATTGGTATCGATAAACCGGATCAGCTCGGACGGATCGAGCCTGATCTCGTCAGGAATCAGGTACAGGCTACCACCGGTTGTCAGCGTGGCAAAAATCTCCTGGAAAGAAACATCGAAAGTTAAGGGCGCATATTGCAGGGTGTTGAATCCGGCTGCCGACTCTGAATGCTTTTGCTGCCAGTTAAGCAGGTTAACCAATGCGCCGCCTCCCATGCGTACCCCTTTGGGTTTACCGGTAGAGCCTGAGGTGTACAACACATAGCCCGGATTGCCAATGGCCTCCAATTCATCAACCTCCTCATCGCCATATTCCATATCGCTGGCCACCACTTCCAGCCCCAGTGCGCTGAAAAAGTCCTGCTCGGCTTCGGTAGCTAAACAACTGTCTATTCCCGAATCGCTGATGATCTGTTTTAGCCGGTCGGCCGGATAAGTGGCATCTAATGGCAGATAGGATTTACCGGCTTTGATTAAAGCCAGAATCCCGATAATGGTATGAATTGAACGCGATGCACTGATCCCTACAATTTCGGCAGCGGGAGAAGTGGCCAAAATCATATCGCAAAGCGCATCAACACTGTCACTTAACTCCCGGTAAGAGATTCTTTTATCATGATAAACAACGGCGGTAACGTCGGCATTAAGGTTTACCTGATGCTTAAATAGATGATATAGCCCCATTATATGTGTGCCGGTATATGCTACCGCGGTTTTACGGTTTTAGTTAACGCTTAAAATTATTGTTTTTCAAGCAAACATTCAACCCGGTAATAAAAATTAACGGTTACTTATTTGAGTAATATTTTTGACTTCGCCGATGGTTAAAATTTGCCCAGATGTTTCAGTATGGCAATCATATCATCGCTGCCCAAGCCTTCATTTTCGGCTTGCTGATAGCTTTCTGCCACGGCTTTCCCCGCAGGTAAATGCAAGCCTTGCTGCCCGGCCAGGCGCAAATCTTTCGCCAAATGTTTCAGGGCAAGAGCAGCCTTATAATTATCCTGCAAAATGTTGTTGCTTTTTAGCTTAGTGATGCCGCTGCCAATGGCCCCGTTGTTCACAATCTCTAAAAACTGTTCGGCGGCTATGCCCTGCTGCTGTGCAAAAAGCAGGGATTCGCTCAGGCCCTGAATGGTAATAGCGAGGAATAAATTGATAGCCAACTTGGCGTTGTTGCCTGCGCCATTATCGCCCAGGTGTAAACTTAGTTTACCCAGCTTGCTTAGTACCGGCTGTGCCTTTTCAAAATTGGCTTCAGCGCCGCCTACCATAATAATCAGTTGGGCATCTTCGGCGGGTTTCACACTGCCAGATACCGGCGCATCTAAATAACCCACACCCTTCATTGCGCATAAACCGGCCACCTTTTGCGTAGCCTCCGGCGAAACGGTGCTCATATCTATCGCCAGAAATTTCTCTCCGGATGATGCAGTTAAAATCCCGTTAGTGCCGGTATAAACGTCGGTCAACGCCGCATCGTCGGCCAGCATGGTGAAGATGAAATCGTTATCCTTAACCAAATCAGCCGGACTATCGGCAATGCCTACGCCAATTTCCTGTTTCAGGGCTTCGGCTTTTTCGGTCGTCCGGTTATAAACCGTTACTTCAAAACCCGCTTTTACCAGGTTTTTCACCATCGGTACGCCCATATTGCCCAAGCCAATCCATCCTATTTTAGTGATATTCATATTCGGTAGTAGTTTAACCCAAATATCCACAATAAAGTGCAAAGCAGAAGTTATACTCGTTATAAATAATAAAATTGTTGCGGAGGGTGTACGGAGGAAAATGCCGCAAGGGATTAGCAATCATTCGGTAAGGGCATTTTCCAAAATCCCTCCCCAAGGAGGGATTTGCAACACTGATTTCCTGTACTGTGAGATTATTTTATTACGCCTTCTTCTATGCTGGTCACTACCTTTTTTATCTTTTCGTCGAGGGTTTCAACGGCTTGTTCTAAAAACTGAAGGTAGGATATCGGGGCAATATAATTTTCTTCTTTAATCAGATTCATCAGGCCCATTATGGTAGTTAAGGGGCCACGGTATTCATGAGCCTGTATGTGGGCTATTTTCAGTAAGGATTCATTCTGATCTACGATCTTCAGTTCCTTCAGTTTACGCTCACTTACATCGCGGATGAGGTAGGATACGCCGATGATCTCTTCATCATCGTTACGGGCCGGATCAAAAAAAGCTTCCCACCAAATTATGCCCAAATCGCCGTAATCGGTAGAGCCTTCTTCAACCGATTTCTTCCCTTCCAACGCCTGGTGGTACCGGTCTATAAAAGTGCTGACGAATGATGGGGCAATAAATTGCAGCAGCAAATCGCCGCGTTTCATTTTGGTTTTGTGTACGTTTTTAACAAAACGATAGGCGGTTTTATTAAAATCGATTACCTCGCCGCTTTTACCTAATAAAACGTGGAAGTTGGCCGAGCTCTCAAAGAAAGAGCGGAGTTTAATGGATGATTCTTTAACAATCTGGCGTTGCTGTTCTAACTTCTTTTCGGTCTGCTCCAGCTCATTCAGCTTCACCATCAACTCCCAAGATTTTACCACCTGCCGTGCCAGCGTTTGCAACAACAAGATTTGGCTTTGATTAAGCGTTCGGGGTTGATTATCTAATACACAAAGGGTACCCAGCGCAATACCGTGGGTAGTAATTAAAGGTACGCCTGCATAAAAACGGATGGGTTTGCCGGCAACAATTAGGGGGTTATTAATAAAGCGCCCATCGGCCTGGGTATCCTCTACCACCATAATTTCGTTTTGCAGGATGGCGTGAGTGCAAAAACTAATATCGCGCGGCATGCTATCGCCGTCGAAACCGGTTTTCACCTTCAGGTATTGCGTATCGTCATGAAGTAAAGTAATAAGGGCTACCGGGCTTTGGCAAACAACCGACGCTAATCCTACAACCTCTTGTAGTTCAGCATCATTTTTAAGATCAATCCCCATGTAGCGCGAAACTTCCTTTCGGCGCTCGTTTGTCATATTGTGATGTTCGGATAGTTATGCGTAGATATATACGTTGTATATACAACCGCCGGTTTTGCCTTTAAAAAATAAAGGCACCTTGTTTTTCAATAAATCGCTTCATGAAAAATAGTAATAATGATCGGGGAAAAGAAATTAATTTTCAACCGGCATTTCGCGCAGTTGCTTTGGGGTTAATTTCAGATATCCGGACGGCGCGCTGAAGATCCCGGCAGGTACCGGCTCAAATTTCGCCTCTTTTAATGTGGTTGTGGTAACCATGCCGTTTTGGTTGGTGCTGAATGAAAGCGGTGTACCAAATTCGGGGTTAAACATCATAGTGAGAAAGCTGGCCGGCACTTTTAAATCGTGCGTAAACCAGGCGCTGGTGGTATCGCCGTTGAATTTATTTTTTACGATGTACTGCTCGGCCTTGTAACCGGCTATGGTTTTGGTTGCCGTGCCTTTTTTAAATTCGTAGTCCGACATATCGGGCACCTCCAACTTCTGTTCATCAGTATTAAACTGCACCTGGAAACGTTTGAAACCTGATTTTAATAAGGCCAGAAAATATCCGTTAGGATGATAGGTGATCATCGTTGTCGATTCATCATCAGTACCCTGCACTGTTACTGCCGAATCGCCTTTAAAATGCATGGTGGCAGTTTTAGGCAGATAATCTGCATAGTTTTTTAAGCTATCGGGTAATTTATAGGCTAATTGGTAGGTTAAAGTTCCTTCGTTTTGTTTGTTGCCACAGGCGGCTAATCCAACAACAACACTAACAAATAAAATAGCTACAATACGATTCATGGCGGCAAAAATAGGATTTATAAAATACTGCAGTTGTCAATTTATCCGTTTACCGGGATTTTGAACCAAAAGGTGCTGCCCTCGCCCCAGGTGCTCTCCACCCAAATTTTACCATCGTGCCGGGTAATAATCTCCGAACAAATATATAAGCCCAGGCCCAAGCCCGAGAATTGGTGACCTAAAGCATCAACCCTATAATACCTGTCGAACAAATGCGGCAGTTTTTCAGGATTGATCCCGATACCGTAATCCTTTACCGATACGGTGGCAAATTCCTCATCATGCGTAATGGCAATATCTATCCGTTTAGATTGCGGGGCATATTTTACCGCGTTATTTACCAGGTTAACCAGCACCTGGTCAATTCGCCGGTAATCGGCAAATACCATGAGTGAAGTGTCGCCACTTAACACAATTTGCAGGTTACTATCCATGGTTACATGCTCCGAGCAATCGTTAACCAGTTCAGCCAGATTAAACATGGTTTTATTTAGCGCCAGCTGCCCTTGCTGAATACGGGTAACGTTCAGCAAATCATCCAGCAAGCTTACCAATTTATGCAGGCTACCATTAGCTTTATCAATAAAGAAAGGCACCTTGGTTGATGCAGGGTCGGTTTTTACCAACTTCTGCAAAATCTGCATGGAGGCATTGAGGGTAGTGATCGGCGTTTTCAACTCGTGACTGGCTACGCTGATAAATTCATCTTTACGCTGCTGTAATTGGTAATCATCGGTAACATCCTGCAAAATCCCGCTGAGGCGGTAGGCTATCCCCTCATCATCAAATAAAGCCTTCCCGCTGGCTTTAACCACACGCTGAACCCCGTTTTCTTTATTTACAATGGTGTAGATGATACTATAATTTCCATCCGATCCTTTTTCCATTGCCCCCGCAATAGCTTTGGCAACATGGTCACGGTCGGCTTCAATAATAGCGTTCAGGGCATCGGTCAGTTCTATTTCATTATCCGGATGCAGGCCAAACCAATCTTTTAACCTATCGTTACCCACAAATTTATTGGTGATGGGGTTTAAATCCCAGGTGCCTAAATCGGCAGCTTCAATAGCCAGCTCTAAATCAAGCTTGGCTTGTTTAAGGTTATTGTACGATGCTATTTGCTGCGTGGTTTCGTTACAGATCACCAAAACACCCGCTGTTTCGCCATTATCGTCGCGGGCTTTGCTGTAGCTGAAAGTCCAATAAACGTCTTCCAGCTTATCGTTACGGTAAATCGGTAATAATTGGTCTTCGTTCCAACTGGCTTCTCCGCCGGCCATTACGTTATCAATTATCGGTTTAATGAAAGGCCAGATCTCGGGCCAGCAATCCACTCCCCGTTGACCTAAGGCCGACGGGTGCTTGCCATTGTTACCCAGGCTTGGGCGATAAGCATCGTTATAAAACTGTATCAGATCGGGACCCCAAAATAAAAACATGGGGAATTTAGAATTAAGTATAATACTCACCGTGGTAAGTAAACTTTGCGGCCAGCTTTCAGGCGGCCCTAAAACAGTATCCTGCCAGTTATACGAGCGGATCAATTGCCCCATTTCGCCGCCGCCTTCCAAATACTTCAGGGCGACCGATTGCGGACTATTAGTTAATGACATAGAACGGGCAGATGTATGATGTAATTAAATTGAAAAATAAAGGTATAGATTTTTCATAACAGATAGTTGTAAAAATGGTTTAAGATGAATTGCAAATAAAACGACAAAGCCCGGCAGGTATGATGCCGGCCCTTGCCTTTGGTATAATGGTTAGGTTACTCGCTTCGTAAACTATCGGCAGGGCGCGCCAGCGCAGCCTTGGTGGTTTGCAGGATAATTACAATCGCCGTTATCAGTGACAAGCCCATTACCGCAATTAAAAATGGTGTTGCCGAAAGGGATATTTTGTAAGCATAATCGCTGAGCCATTTATGCATTACCAGCCAGGCTACCGGGCAAGCAACCAAACCTGCTATTAATACAACCACTAAAACATCCTTTAAAAACAGCATACTAATATCCGCGGCAGATGAGCCCAGCACTTTACGGATGCCGATCTCTTTAGTGCGCTTCTGCACGCTTTGAGCCATTAAACCCAGCACACCTAACAACACTATAATTATTGCCAAAACGGTGGCTGTGTAAGCGGCCTTTTGCAGTTGAAGTTCTCTTTTATACATATTGGCCAACACCTCATCAATAAACTTATACTCGAAAGGTGCACCGGGCATTAGCTTTGCCCAGGTTTTGCTGATGCCGGCTAATCGTTGCTGCAAATTCCCGGCGCGCAGCTTGATAGACAAATAGCGGTAACTCACATTTAAATGATCGTTTACAAAAACCATGGGCGGCATCTTTCCGCGCATACCGGCAAATTGATGATCGGCAATAACACCGCAAATAGTTAAGTTAGGAGGATAGCCTGTTAGGTTAATTTGCTGGCCAAGTGCTTTGTGCACATCATCCCAGCCTAAAGCTTTTGCCTGAGTTTCGTTAATCACAACTGTTCCCCGGTCGGCATCTTTATAAATTGGGGAGAAGAAAACACCGGCCCTCATGGGGATCCGGTAGGTATCGGCGTATTGGTTATCGGTAACTAATAACGTTACGGGGGTAGCTGTAGAAACATCAGCACCTTGTTTATATAATGATGCATCACCACCGGTTGCCCCGTTTGGGATAGAATAGGATACGCTGGTGTTGGTTACATCCGCCGTTTGTTTTAACCCATCGCGAATAGCTTCCATCTTGGTAACACCATCGCCAGACCAGTCGCGTGGGACGCTGGCGTAGATCACCGCATCTTTATCGTAACCTAAATCCTTACCAAAAAACAAACTGATTTGTTGCGATACTACAATAGCGCTAATTAACGCTACAATGGCAATACCAAATTGAAAACCGACCAACGTTTTGCGTAGAAAAACCTTTTCGTTAATGGATGCTAATTTGCCTTTAAGGGCGTCGACCGTATTTAAAGCTGTTAATACTACAGCCGGGTAAATTCCCGCTACTAATCCTACCAAAACAGCAAACACAAACGGCATCAGGTAAGCGTACCATGGGAAAGCGAATAAGCCCGCCATATCCAGCTCCAGCATCCGGCTAAAAAACGGCCGGGCAACAACATATAGTAATAAAGCAACAACGGTTGATATAGCAACAAGTAATACCGATTCGGCAAGAAACTGACGGATCAGTTGCCTGCGCATCCCGCCCAGTACTTTCCTAATCCCCATCTCCTTTAACCTGGTTGATGAGCGGCTGATGCACATATTAACATAGTTGATAATTGCCATCAGTAAAATAAATAAACCGATGTAGGTTAAGGTGTATAACATGGGCTTCACGTTAAACCGGTAGTAATCCGTTAGCGACGACAGGTAGGGCTTAACATTATCGCTTATTTGCGGAGGGGCGTTTTTCTTAATCAGATCAAGCATCGGCTTATCTAAAGAGCGTGGATTTACCCCTGGTTTTAGTTCAATTAATCCAACAATATAAATATTATTCCAGCCCTCTAAATTGCGTTGCATAAAGTTCAGGGCCCCGGTTGATAGAAAAACATCAGTGACTGCATTCTCAAACATATCGGTAACGGAGTTTTTAGGCAAGGCTTGCAATACCCCCGAAACGGTGAATAATTGTTTTGCATTGGCAAAGTTTGCTATGCTCAATGTTTTACCTATCACATCGGTTTTGCCGAAGTACTTAATGGCAGTAGCCTCGGTAATCACCGCCCCAAAGGGTTCGTTAAAAGCGGTGTTTACATCTCCCTGTAAAAGTTTAAAACCATACATTTTTAGCATGGTGCTATCGCCAATTTGAAAATTTTCGGTAAAATGCTTGTCGCCGTTTGATACTATGGCCGATACGCCATCCCAGCGGTAATAATTAGCCACCAGGTTAGGGTAATTTTGCTTCAAAGCACGGGGTAACTCGGCAATTGTGGTACCCCCGTTGCCCATACCAGCCGTCCAATCGCCTAAAATGATGTACTGATTATCGGCGCTTTTTAATCGGCGGTTTACTTGCAATTCGCCCCAAACATAAGCGGCTATCAGCATAGTAAAAGCAATCCCGACGGATAGGCCGATGATATTTACCGCCGAATAAAAACGATTTTTAAGGATATTGCGCCAGGCCAGTTTAAAGTAGTTTTTTAGCATAGATGATTGAGATTGGTTAAGCGATATTAAATAAAATTTCATTTAACCGGTTGGTTATTAACATACTTTAACAAATCACGACGGGTCGAGACTTACGAAGTTTTAAAAACTTCGTAAGTCTGAAAAGGCACAAAAAAAGCACGCCTGTTATACAAGCGCGCTTTTCTATTTTCTAAAGCCCTCCCCAAAGAGAAGGATTGTTGGGATCAATTAAAACGGCAGATCGTCATCATCCGGTGCCGAGCTGATATCAACCGGCGGAGCGTATTCCGGAGTGCTGGCTGCGCCTGCGCCACCGCTCAATACGTTCAGTTTCCATAATTGCAAAGTGTTAAAATAAACCACTTTACCTGTTTTGTCAGTCCATTTACGGCCTTTCAGGTTAAAAGAAACTTCCACATCATCACCTACTTTTGCAGCGTCAATCAGCGCTGTACGGTCTTGAATAGCTTCAAATTTCAAGTATTCAGGATATTGCGGGTTTTCGATATATTCAATGATCAGTTCTCTCTTTTTTAACGAGTCGGTAACTTGCTGGGTAGCGCCTACTTCGTATACTTTGCCTTTTATCTCCATTGTGCTTCTAATTAAAATGTAAAGTTAAAAGATGTATTGTAAAAAACACCTGTTAATTATATGTAATTTTGCAAATTGATATGCAAGTTTTCCACACCGAAAGTAAAATAGTAATTACCTGTAACAAAAGGCTATCCGGCTACCTTGAGCAAGAGGTGGTTGAATTAGGCTATAAACCTACCCGCGTTTTCCAAACCGGGGTTGAGTTACAAGGCACTGTAAACGATACCGTAGCGCTTAATTTAAACCTGCGCACAGGCAGCCAGGTTTTATACCTGTTAAAAAGCTTCCACGCGGCTACCCCAAAAGAGTTGTACGACCAATTGATTGAGATTGAGTGGGAAGAATATATAGATTTCACCGGTTATTTTTCGGTGACCAGCAACGTAAATAACGAGCATATCCTTACCCCACTTTTCGCTAACGTAAAAGTAAAAGATGCTATTGCCGATAGAATTAAAGGCAAAAAAGGCCTGCGCCCAAACTCGGGCCCCGAGCTGAATAAAACAGTAGTTCACCTGTATTGGCAAGATGATAAGGCCGATATTTTCCTGGATACCAGCGGCGAAACTTTAGCTAAACACAGTTATCGTAAAATCCCCGGCAAGGCACCTATGCTGGAAGCGTTGGCAACATCAACCATTTTGGCTACCAAATGGGATATGAAGAGCACCTTTATTAACCCCATGTGTGGTTCCGGAACTCTGGCTATCGAAGCAGCGTTAATGGCTACAGATAAACGCCCGGGCTTATTCCGCATGAACTTTGGGTTTATGCACATTATGGGTTACGATGAGAATGTGTTTTTTGTGGAACGCCGTAAACTAAAAGACCGCGCCAAGAAAGAGACCGGTTTCAAGATCATCGCTACCGATATATCTGATGATGCAATTGATATCGCCAAAAAGAACGCCAATACCGCTGGTGTAGAACATTTAATTGATTTTGCGGTTTGTGATTTTGCAGAGACAGAGGTACCCGAGCAACCCGGTATTATTATGTTTAACCCCGAGTATGGCGAGCGCTTAGGTGTGCACACTAAACTGGAGATCACCTATAAACGCATTGGCGACTATTTGAAACAGGAATGTAAAGGTTATAGGGGATACATTTTTACAGGGAATGCTGATCTGGCCAAAAAAATAGGCTTACGTCCATCGCGCCGGATTGAATTTTATAATGGTAAATTAGACTGCCGTTTGTTTGAATACGAGTTATACGACGGAAGCAAACGCGAACCAAAAGCGGAATAATATGAAAAAATTATTTTTAGTACTGATAGCTACCCTGTCATTCACCTTTGCAATGGCTCAGGCCGAAATGGATTTCCCTTTTCAGGGAGGCAACAAAGTAATGAACGATTATTTTACCAATCATATCCAGGCTACCGAAGTAATGAAACAACGGGCGGCCAGCGGTACTGTTGTAATGAAATTTACATCGGATGATAAAGGTAACATCTCTAAAATAGTTGCATATTATGCTGATGACGCAAGCTTGGTTGAACCCCTGATTGCCGCGTTAAAAGGCACCGATGGTAAATGGATCATCCCCAATAAAAGAAAATCGTACGATTTTCTGATCCCTTTCTCTATCAGTCTGGATGCGCCTAACGCTAAATCGGCCAAACAAATGCTGGCTTATTATAACAGTCGCCAACCTATCACGGCGACAGATATGATCCCGCTTGATTTGGTTTCACTGCTTCCTGCAGTAAAAATCAAATACACATACGAACCACCTGTAACCGCAAAACCGGCCCCTGCGGTTGACCCGGTAATTACAAATCCAACACCAACAGATACTAAGCCGGCAGCTAAGCCAACAACTAAAAAAACCAGTGCGACAACTAAACCGGCAGTGGTAAAAGACGGTAACTAACTTTTTTTCTTGCTTTAATTCAAAGGAAATCAACCTACCAATGGTTAATTTATTTCTTTTTAATTATTTTTTGTGCCTTTTAGTTGCTTAACAATCAATGCATAAGCGATTTCATGTAACATAATTATATAGCACGAAAAAAATTTTAATTTTTAAAATCCGCGGTCCTTTTTATTTCGTAGTTGAGTCGAATCTACATCTCTAATTATGTCAGAAATACTGGAAACAAAAATCAGATCGGTAGCGGTCAACATCAGAAAAGTACGCGAGTCAAAAGATTACACACAAGACTATTTAGCAGTAAAATTATCCATCTCACAAAACGCGTACAGCAAAATTGAATTAGGGTATACTAAGATTACAGTTGAGCGTTTATTCCAGATAGCGCAGATATTGGAAGTAAACCCGGTTGATTTGCTTACGTTGAGCGAAGACAAAAAAATGCAATTAGTAAACGCATAGTAAGGTCGCTAAAGTCCTTAATCATATATTTGCGGGCAAATCCTGCAATCGATTATGGACACCCCCAATTTTATAGAACAAACCAGCCAATACGTTCAAAACACCCTTAAAAACGCCGAAGGCGGGCATGATTGGTGGCATATTCACCGCGTGTGGACCAACGCTAAAAAAATAGCCGCCACCGAACAGGCCGATCAGCTCACCGTTGAGTTAGCTTCCCTGCTACACGATATTGCCGACAGTAAATTTAATGGCGGCGATGAAGAAATAGGCCCCCAAACAGCAGCAAATTATTTAACAAGTATTGGCGTAGATGCTGCCGTGGTTGAACACGTCGGGCAAATCATCCGTCACATGTCGTTCAAATCAAGTTTTGATCAGCCCGGGTTTTATTCTATCGAGATGGGCATCGTTCAGGATGCTGACCGGCTGGATGCTATTGGCGCTATCGGCATTGCCCGCTGCTTCACTTACGGTGGCTTTAAAGGCCGCGAGATCTACAATCCCGAAATTCAGCCTAACCTTAACATGAGCAAGGAAGAGTATAAAAACACCACGGCTCCCAGCATTAACCACTTTTACGAGAAGCTTTTGCTGCTGAAAGATAAAATGAACACCCAAACCGGTAAGCAGTTAGCGCAGCAACGTCACGATTTTATGCAGGCTTATCTGGATCAGTTTTATTTAGAGTGCAGATAGAATTATTCTGCTAATTTTGCTTTTGTTACCCTTAAAAAACATTAACCCCTGATTGTATTTAAGATATGAAGAAACTTTTACTATTTTCTATTGCCTTCACAGGCATTTTAGCAAGCGTTAAAGCGCAGGATACTGTTAAACAGCAACGTTTTAACCTGCACTTTCAACAAACTATTATAACGCAAACCAAACCCGGTTTCAGCGCCAAATACTCGGGCGATAACAGCCTTTCTAATCTATCCGAAACAGAAACATCCCTAACCACCACATTTTATGGCGGCGCCCGTTTATGGAAAGGCGCACAGGTATATTTTAACCCCGAAATGTCGGGCGGTGCCGGCTTTAGCAAAACTTTGGGCGTAGCCGGTTTCCCCAATGGCGAAACTTTCCGTGTGGGTGGCGACGCTCCTAAAATTTATATAGCCCGTTTGTTTTACACCCAAAACTTTGAGTGGGGTAAAGAGAAAGATACCTTAACCGATGATGCTAACCAGTTAGCCGGCACATTGAGCAAACGCCACTTCAGTTTTACCGTAGGTAAATGGGGTATGGCCGATTATTTCGACAGCAATAGTTTCGCGCACGACCCACGTACCCAGTTTATGAACTGGAGCTTAATGAGCAATGGCGCCTGGGATTATCCGGCCAATACCCGTGGGTATGTTTTAGGCCTCTACACCGAATTTGCCCAACCCAACTGGACTCTACGTTTCGCTTATACCATGAGCACTACCGAAGCCAATGGCGCCATCTGGGATGAAAAGATCGGCAAAGCCAACTCGCAGACCCTGGAGTTTGAAAAACGCTATTCCATTGGTGGCCAAAAAGGAGCTTACCGCATTTTAGCTTTTAACAACAACGGCAAAATGGGTAGCTATCGCGATGCGCTTAACCGCAATCCGGTAAATCCTGAAGTGGATACCTTGTTAAGCTACGGTCACCGCAAATTTGGCTTTGGCATTAACGCGGAGCAAAACATCACCAGCGATTTGGGTGTATTTGCCAAATTAAGCTATAACGATGGCAAAACCGAAACATGGTATTTTACCGAGATAGATCAGTCGGTAAGTTTAGGAGGCGTATTAAAAGGCACCAAATGGAAACGCGCCGATGATGAATTGGGCATAGCCTTTGTAGCCAACGGTATTTCCAAAGATCACCGCGATTACCTGCGGGCCGGTGGTTACGGCTTTATTATCGGCGATGGTAAATTAAATTACGCTACCGAATTCATTGGCGAGTTCTACTACAAAATTAAAGCATCAAAAAATATTTGGATCAGTCCGGGTTACCAGTTCATTGCCAACCCAGCCTACAACCAAGATCGCGGACCGGTTAATGTTTTTGCAGCAAGGATGCATGTGGAGTTTTAAATAGCCCCAACCAATTCTACTTCTTGTCATTTCGACCAGCGGGAGAAATCTTATACACGCAGATTTATCGCTTTTATAAGATTTCTCTCTACGTTCGAAATGACAACATGCTTAGAGCCTTGGCTTTTATAAATTGTTCCACCTCACTCCACCCACACCAAAATCGCAAAATAAGTAATCATACACGCTGCGCTTAAAAAGTTCATGCGCATGGCATTTTTAAAATTGGCGTTGGCGGTGTCTTTCCCAACCTTATAAAACCACCAGTTAAAAAAGATAAAGATGGGTGCGGTGACAATCAGGAACAGGTAAAAGTTACCGAAATCGCCGTCGTTTTTCCAAAACTTGTACATCAGGGCTAAGCCGGCGGCAAACAGTGTTCCGGAGAAAATGAAGGAGCCTTTATAGCCCAGCAGCAGGCTTAGTGTACGATCGCCGCGGCGGCTATCTTCGGTGTGCTGGTAAACCTGGGTCAGCGGGTAGGATGCACCGATGAGGCAGGAACAGATAGCTCCGGCCAGAATGGTCTGGATACCCCATGCTTTGAAAGGATTAGCATCCGCGAAAGCCAACCAGGTACTCCAGTAAATAAACGCCCCCTGAAAAAAGAACACGGTCAGGAAACTGATAATCGGATACTTTTTTAACCTTGTAGCAGGGTGACTGTATAATTTAGACATTACCCCGTAAATCAATACCGCTACTGCGAAGTACCAGCTCACCAATAGGCCCAGGCCAAAAGCCAATGCTTCTATCAACAGCGAGAAATAATACAGACTGATATCAACCTTAGGTGGTTTTTCTAACAAACCAATGCTTTCTTCGTCCTTATCAAAATAGCTGTTATAGCCATTACTGGCCGGGAAAGCCAGGAAATGCCAGATAAAAAACACCAGCAGGGCTTTACTTAGGGGCACTCCGGCAGTCTGACTTAGAGCGAAAAGATAAACCGGGAACAGGAACAACGAGAACACAAACCGCAGGTGCGCCAGTGCCGAGCGTGTAGGTATCAGTTGTTTTACATTCATCGCACTAATGTAAAATACTTATCGCATAATTAATACGTTTAAAAATTTTCTTAAAATCGAACCATGAAACGAATTTTTGCCCTTTTAATATTAACTATCACCCTAACAGCAGCCCAAGCCCAGGTTAAACACGTACTCACTAAATCAACCATTGCCTTTAAAATAAAAAACATGGGCATCGGCACCGGTGGCAGTATCGATGCTATACAAACCGATATTGATTTTGCTAAAGATAAACCTGAGGCCAGCAGCATCAGCGCCACGGCCGATATGAAATCTATCAACACCGATAACGAAATGCGCGACGGACACCTGCGCGGCGAGGAGTATTTTAATGTGGCTAAATACCCTACCATCACTATGAAATCGGTTGCAATAAAACATAAAAGCGGAAACAACTATGTGGGCACTTTTAACGTAACTATAAAAGACAAAACAAAAACGGTTGACGTGCCTTTTAGCTATGTGCAAACCGGCGCTAATGCCGAGTTTAAGGGTAGCTTTAAAATATCGCGCCTTGATTTTGGCGTGGGCGGCAAAAGCCTTGTTTTAGGCGACGACGTCACCATTGAAATAGATATACAAACCACAAGTAGTTAGCATAAATGATCAGTTGCATCAGCGCCATAGGTATAGCCAACCCGGCAAATAAATTTAAGCAAGGACGGATATACCAATTTATGGCAGATGCATCGGGCCTGGATGTTAACAACCGGGCCCGGCTTAAAAGTATTTACGATAATTCGGGCATCCAATCGCGTTATTCGGTTATCCCGGATTTTGGTGCCGATGATACCGGCGACTATGAATTTTTCTCGCCCTCGGCCACCCTCGAGCCATTTATCAGTACCGCCCAACGCATGGCCTTGTACCAGCGCGAAGCAGCGGGAATAGCCGTAAAAGCGGTTAAAGATTGCCTATCGGGATATCCGGAAGATGTTCTTCAGCAAATTACCCACCTGATTACCGTAAGTTGTACCGGCATGTATGCGCCGGGGCTGGATATCGATCTGGTTCAACAACTCGGCTTAAAAACTACGACCGAACGTACCTGCATTAATTTTATGGGCTGTTACGGCGCAATCAACGCCCTTAAAACGGCCGATTATATTTGTCGTGCCAATGCCGCTGCTAAGGTTTTAGTAGTCAGCGTAGAGCTATGTACCCTGCATTTTCAAAAAGAAAACTCGCTGGATAACTGGGTGGCTAATTCCCTTTTCAGCGATGGGGCTGCTGCGGTTTTAATTGAAAATCAGGAAAAGCGGTTACCGTCTTCTACTCTGCACCTTGCTCTCTCCCATTTCTACTCTGAGTTTTTACCACAAGCCCAAAACGAGATGGGTTGGTACGTCGGAAATACCGGGTTTGAAATGAAGCTGACCAGTAAAGTATCCAAACAAATAAAAGCCAATATTTCGGCCATTACCGGCCGGCTAATGCAAAGCGCAGGGTTGAACAACCTTGCCCAAATTGATGCTTACGCCATCCATCCCGGTGGGCGTAAAATTTTAGAGGCTGTTGAAGAGGCCTTAGAATTGCCCGAAGAAAGTAATGCCTTTGCTTACGAGGTTTTGCAACAGTATGGTAATATGTCGTCGGCAACGGTGTTGTTTGTTTTGCAAAAGCTACTGAAGCATACCGTTAAAAGTAATCAGCAGGTGCTGAGTTTTGCCTTCGGTCCGGGACTAACGATTGAGGGTATGGTGTTAAAAACCCAAGTGGCGTAATGGCAGATGTGCTCATCATTGGCGGCGGACTGGCCGGGCTTTGCAATGCCCTGCAGTTAGTCCGGGCGGGCCTGCAGGTTACCGTTATCGAGAAAAAAAGCTACCCTTTCCATCGCGTTTGCGGCGAGTATATCAGCAACGAGGTTCTGCCTTTTTTTGAGAACCTGGGTATTGATATAAATAGCCTGAATCCATCGCGCATCAATCGCTTAGAGATCACATCCGCAGGCGGCAAACGTTTCAGTACCCCGCTTGATTTGGGCGGCTTCGGTGTTAGCCGTTATACTTTAGATGATTATCTGTATCAAAAAGCCCGGTTAGCAGGCGTAAAGTTTATGCTGAATACCCGCGTACAAGATGTGCAGTATTTAGAAAATCGTTTCATTGTAACCATCCCCGGCGATGTGTTGACAGCCCCACTGGTGATAGGCGCCTATGGCAAACGCTCCAATCTCGATCAAAAACTAAAGCGCCCTTTCTTTTATAAACGCAGCCCATACCTGGCCGTTAAATTCCATATCAAGGCCGATCTTCCGGACGATCTGATCCAGCTCAACAATTACAAGGATGGCTACTGCGGCGTAAGCAAGGTAGACGGCGACCGCTGGTGTATGTGCTACCTGGCCCATCGCGATGATCTGCGCAAGCATGGTTCGCTGGCAGCTTTGGAAGAAAACGTCATCTGCAAAAACCCGCAACTGAAACACATTTTTAACAATGCCGAGTTTTTGCTGGATAAACCCGAAGTGATTAACGAAATCTCGTTCGAAAAAAAGGCCCCGGTAGATCATCATCTACTCATGAGCGGCGACACCGCGGGGATGATTGCCCCCCTTTGCGGCAACGGTATGGCCATGGCTATCCACTCCAGCAAGTTACTTGCCGAGGCGATCATTAAAAACTATCAGTCGGGTAACTTCACAGCGCAGCAGCGCACCAAATTAGAGCAGGAATACACCCAGGCCTGGGAAAAAGAATTCGCCAACCGCCTTTGGGCCGGCCGGCAAATGCAGCGACTATTTGGTCGGGATAGCGTTACCGGATTGACTATCAGTATGCTTAATCACATCCCGCCGCTGGCTAACTTTTTAATCCGTACATCGCACGGGGAGCCTTTTGTATGATGATAGGTCTGAATTTTCAAAAGCAAGCGGAAGTCTCCCTTCTTGAGAGGGGAAACACTAAACGATCATTTTGCAGAAACATTAACAGGGGTGTGTCCTTCCATAACCCAGAAGGACACACCCCCGACCCCTCTCAAGAGGGGAAGCGCGACTTAAACCAACCTAACACCAATGCTAAACCTTAAACACCGCTCCTTCCAGCCTGAGGTGATGGATGATTTCGCCCTGCCATCTTCAGAAATTGACCCGGTATTAGCAGGTTTGGCCAAAATGAACCGTTGGTTTGGGGCGCATAAAAGTCTGATTAAAGTATTAAAAAAGTTCTCGGTCGAAAAAGGAAACCATATTAGCGATTGGGGTTGTGGCGGCGGTGATACCTTGTTAGCCTTACGGCGATGGTCGGATAAAGAGGGACTATCTCTGAAATTAACCGGCATTGACGCGGCCTCAGCAGCCATTGCCTATGCCGAATTAAATACCGGCTACAGCGATATCAATTATATAGAAACCGATGTATTGGGTGATACCCTAACGACAAATCAGTTTGATATTGTTTACTCCGGTTTATTCAGCCACCATTTTAATGACGAAGATTGGATACGCCTGATTAAAAAAATGCATAGCTCCTCTCGCCGCGGAGTGATCCTAACCGACCTGCACCGGCATTGGGTTTTATACTATGCCATTATCGCCATCACACATACCATCACCCGCAATAAAATGGTGCGGATAGATGGCCCACTCTCTGTAAAAAGGGCCTTTAAACGCCGCGAATTGGTTGCTTTATTGAAGAATGCACAAATTGATAATTATAAATTAACATGGGTTTGGCCCTTCCGTTGGCTTTTAGTGATATACAAACGCTAAATTAGCGTTATGAAACTGCGTGTGCTCATCTTTCTTACCGCGTTCGCTGTAGCAATTACGGTATCGTCGGTTAACTTTTACTTCCAGCATAAGTGGTATGATGTTGCGGTAACCTTTGTGGTATCGTTCGCCATTAGCTTTATTGTTTTTTACTACCTGATAGAGAAGTACGTTTACTCCAAAATCAAAATCATTTATAAACTCATCCATAACCTTAAATTAGGTCGTGATTTGCGCGATGCCCTTGGCGAAACCATCCACAGCGCCGATCCGCTCTCGGATGTGGAGGAAGAGGTGAAAGCCTGGGCCCGCGAGAAAAAGAACGAGGTAGATGATCTGCGCAAGCAGGAGAAATTTCGCCGCGAGTTTTTATCAAATATCTCGCACGAGTTTAAAACGCCTCTTTTTGCCATACAAGGCTACATCGAAGCTATCCAAGACGATGAGTTTGAGGATATTGATATGGCCCGCCAGTTTTTAGAGAAAGCATCGAAAAACGTAGACCGGTTAAGTTACCTGATTCAGGACTTGGATGAGATCTCCAAACTTGAATCGGGTGAGGTGCCTATCGTTTACACCAAATTTAAGATTAACGATCTGATTAAAGAGGTGCTTGATTCATTGGAGATGAAAGCCAAGCAGCACGATATCAAACTCATCTTTAAACAAAAATATGATGACGGCGTACAGGTAAACGCCGACCGCGGTAAAATACACCAGGTACTGGTTAACCTTATAGATAATTCGCTGAAATACGGTAACAAAGGCGGCAACACCGCAGTAAGCCTGTTTAACCTGCACGATCAGGTGCTGATTGAAGTTACCGACGACGGGATCGGGATCGAAGAAAAATTCCTCCCCCGGTTATTCGAGCGCTTTTTCCGCACCGAACAAAGCCGGTCAAGGCAAATTGGGGGCTCGGGCCTGGGTTTAGCAATTGTTAAGCACATTGTAGAGGCGCACGAGCAAACCATTAACGTACGCAGCACAGCGGGCATGGGTTCTACCTTTGGTTTTACGCTGCAAAAGGCTAAACAGCTGCCATTTCCGGTAATTCCGGTATTAAATAGTTAACATTAACTTAACATTACATACGTACCTTTGCACTACAATTTAATAAAATGTCATTAAACAGCATCTTCCAGTACTTTGTCCCTAAGGATAAAAAAGTATTTTTCCCTTTGTTTGAACAAGCATCAAGCAACGTTGTAGCCATGGCAACCATTTTGGTTGAAGCGGTAAACACCAAAGACGACGCAGCCCGCGAAGAAATGTTTAAGCAGATTGATAAATTGGAGAACAAAGGCGATGACCTTACCCACCAGATCTATCTGGAATTAGGTAAAAACTTCATCACCCCGTTCGACAGGGAAGATATCCACTCATTAGCCACCGCTATTGATGATGTGGCAGATTATATCCAGGGATCGGCCAACCGGATGATGTTGTATAATATTGACGAGTATACCGAGTCTATCAAAAAATTATCTGAATTGATTTTGCAGGGCGGCGTTGAGTTGGAAAAAGCCGTGCGCGAGTTACGCGATTTAAAAAACGTACGCAATATTGCAGACAGCTGTATCCGTATAAACAGTGTAGAAAACCAGGCCGATTACGTTTTTGACCGCGCCGTAGCCGATTTGTTCCTATACGAAAAAGATGCTTTGCGTTTAATTAAATACAAAGAGATACTTTCGGCTTTAGAAACCGCTACCGATATGTGCGAAGATGCAGCCAACGTAATGGAATCTATATTAGTTAAAAACGCATAATTACACCCGATACTTTTTTAAATGGTAACTACCTTACTTGTTGTTGTTGTAATACTCGCAGTTGTTTTTGACTTCATTAACGGTTTTCACGATGCGGCCAACTCTATCGCTACGGTAGTATCTACCAAAGTGCTTACCCCTTTCCAGGCGGTAATTTGGGCGGCGGCGTTTAACTTCCTGGCTTTTTTCCTGATTAAAGATCATAAGGTGGCCAACACCATCGCTAAAACCGTGCACGAGCAATTTATCACCATGCCGGTGATCCTTTCGGGTTTGCTGGCCGCCATCACCTGGAACTTAATTACCTGGTGGTTTGGTATCCCTTCAAGCTCATCGCACACGCTGATCGGTGGCTTTGCCGGAGCAGGTATGACTAATGCCATACTGATGCACGTTAATCCGCTCAATGCCATCTCTACCGAGCCGATCTTAAAAACTATTGCTTATATCTTTTTGGCGCCGTTTATTGGTTTGCTAATCGCTTATATCATTACCATTATTATTCTGCACATCTGTAAAAATGCGCGACCGGCCATTGCCGAAAAGTGGTTTAAAGCGCTGCAGTTAATTTCATCGGCTGCGTTAAGCTACGCGCATGGTGGTAACGATGCGCAAAAAGTAATGGGTATTATTTATGTAGCCTTACTTACCCAACAAGCCGGTAACGTACACCACATGGGCGACCCGATGCCGGAGTGGATTCCGCTAATCTGTTATACCGCCATTGCGGCCGGTACCATGAGCGGTGGTTGGAAAATCGTTAAAACCATGGGTACCAAAATTACCAAAGTAACCCCGTTAGAAGGCGTAAGCGCCGAGTCGGCAGGTGCTATTACCCTGTTCATTACCGAGCGTTTGGGTATCCCGGTTTCAACTACGCATACTATCACCGGTTCAATCATCGGGGTGGGTTTAACCAAACGGGTATCAGCGGTACGTTGGGGTGTAACCATTAACCTCATCTGGGCCTGGATTATTACTATTCCTATCTCGGCTTTATTAGCCGCAGCGGTATTTTTTATCGTACATGCAATAGGATAGTATTTTAAATACGACATTAACAAAAACGCTCCGCTGATACAAGTGGGGCGTTTTTTGTTGCGGAATGACTTTGATTCCCTAAGTCTTAAACATATTTTCACCAGATACTCCGTAGGAGTTAAAGCTTTGTAGATAATGCCAAACAGACGATAGCATGCCGTAGGTATGCCACCTGACGTTCAACACCTACGGCGTTGATTTCCGGAACTACTAAGTTGTTACAAAGCTTTTACCCCTAACGGGGTAAAAATCCTTATTAATATTTCGTTAAGCCAGCTCAAAATCACTTTATCAACCCATCAAAAAACTCCCCTCTAAAATCGGGCGAGAAGTGCAGTATGTTATCCAGGTGGTTGAATTCTTCTTTAGCGTGGGTAGTTGTTAATATCACGCATTTCATCCCGGCGTTGTACGCGGTCTCACCGCCTTTAGGCACATCTTCAAACACCAGGCAATTGGCCGGATCAACCATTAATTGTGCAGCTGCTTTAAAAAAAGTATCGGGATGGGGTTTGCTGATCTCTACCTCGTCGGCGCTTACAATAGCTTTGAAGTATTTGCGGATGTTTAAATTATCCAGCACATAATTGATATTAAACGGAATAGCAGCAGAGCCGATCGCCATAGGGATATTGGCGCGATAAGCCTTCTCCAAAAACTCCGGCAGACCAGGCAACAGGGCCAAGTGTGGTAGAAATTCTTCCTGGTAACGCTCTTCTTTTTTTATGGATAACACTTCCATCTCATCGGCGGTAAACCTATCCGGACCGAACATCCGCACCAATACCTCGGGATTTTTGCCGTACATATTCCGCTTAATCTCGGCATCGGTAAAATTGCCGCCTAATTCGCCGTTCAGCATTTCGGTCCAGGCTTTTCTATGGAAATCCATATCGTCAACCATAGTGCCGTTCAAATCAAAAATAAAAGCCTGGAAGGGGTGTGTCATAAGCGCAAAGATAAAATACCCCTGCGCTTACGCGGATTTATTTTTTCATTACCAACCCTTGCCCGGGGATCCACTTATCATATTCCATATAGGCGGCAATTTCCTTAGCGGCATCGTCACCGTACAGCTTAGCCACCAAATGCAAGGTGCCGTCAATCCCGGCAGAGATGCCTGCTGTTGTAATTACCATGCCGTTATCTACAAAGCGTACATCGCTCAGCACCTTAGCTTTAGGTGCTGCTTTTTTCAACTCATCAATACTCAGGTGAAAGGTGGTAACCGATTTGTCATCGAGCAAGCCCGCCTTAGCCAGCACAAAAGCGCCGGTACAAACCGAGACGAAATATTGCGGTTTCTGCTTTTGGGTCAGCCAATCAATCACCGCAGGATCATCTGCCGCCTCACCCGCGTTACCGCCAAAAAACATTACGATATCAGCCTGAGGCGCGTTAGCAATACTGTACTGTGGGATAACTTTAACAACACGTTGCGTAGTGATAGGATCTGTAGTTTTAGATACCGTGAAAATATCCATCCCGGCATAGCTTAAAACTTCCAGCGGACCGGCAAAATCAAGGATCTCCACGTTATTCTGTAAATAAAAGGCCACTTTTAATTTTTTACCTTTCTTGCCTTCCAATAGTTTATTATGCTGATCCTCGGTTTGGCCTATCAATCCCATACCGCAATGCGGGCATTTACCGGGTTTATCAAAAGCTATTTTATCGCAATCGCTGTTGCAGGGTAAACAGTAATATTTAAGCGGCCCCTGTGCAAATAAGTTGAGTGTGCAGATGCTTAGAATAGCCAGCACGAGTAATAATGATTTAATTTTCATGAGGTTAGTTTTATCTCAAAGATAAGGTACCTCTTTGTATTCATCCGGACAGTAGTGCGCAATATCCGGCCAAATTTATTCGGCGGTTTTAAGTAAATACCGCAGTTGATTAGCACTTTTTAAGCCACATTGCAAAGCTGCTGTTTGTACGGTAAAGCCCTGACTAATCAATTGTTTGGCCCGCTCGGTTCGCAGCAGGTCAATGTAATCACCGATAGAAGCACCGGTCGTTTTCTTGAACAGCCGGGTCAGGTTACGCGGACTCATATTCACCCGTTCGGCCAGCTCGGCAAGGTGCCATTTTTTGTCGAGTGATTGCGAGAGCGTATCCTGTACCAAATGTACGCGCTGGTTAATGTGGTTACGATATTGCATAAAAGCGCTCAGTTGCTCGTCATCCTCCCCGCGTCGCAAAAACAAAACTACCTCCTTAGCTATCCTTGCCGAGAAAGCTGCGCCGAACAGGCGTTCAATCATATACAAAGCCAAATCTATGCCCGATGTTACACCGGCGCTGGTATAAATACGGCCATCATTTACAAAAAGGCGATTATCCTTTAATTGCGCTTTGGGATACCGGGTTTTAAACCGGACAAAAAACTTCCAATGAGTGGTGCAGGCTACGTTATCAAGTAATCCGGCTTCGGCTAATAAAAATGCCCCGGTACAAACCGAGCAAAGCCAAACCCCTTTCTGATGCTGCGCTTTAAGCCAATATTGAAACGGCTTGCTTTGCCACAAAAAATCATCTGTCAGTAAAAGCGAAGAATCTAACCCGGGGATAAATATTAAATCGCCCTCGCTTAATTCAATTGAGTTAAAATCAACCAGGGCCGATAACTGCAACCCGGCGCTGCTGTCGACCGTGGCACCCGATAGCATATTAACAAAGTGCAAGTTAAGGGATGCGCCGTAATCACTGGCTTCGTAAAAAATATGCGCCGGCCCGGTAATATCTAACAAATGCACACCTGGCGGCACTACAAACACGGCGTTAATTACTTTGCTATCCATCAGGCTAAAATAGGGTTGTTTTTGTTTTTTCGGGTAAAGCATGTAACTTCCGCCTCATCTTACCGCATGTCTTACCAACTCATCATCACCAATGTCTGCAAACACATCCAGCTAACCGAAGCTGAAAAAGAACTGTTTACCTCCTACCTGCAATCTAAAAAGTTAAAGAAAAAAGAATTGTTGTTAGAGGAAGGTGAGGTTTGCAAGCACTCGGCTTTTGTACTTTCGGGTTGCTTACGCGGATATAATATCGACCGGAACGGCACCGAACACGTGCTAAGCTTTGCCCCGGCCGATTGGTGGATGGCTGATATGTACAGCCTGATCAGTCAACAACCGGGCGTATTAAATATCGAAGCGCTGGAAGAGACCGACATGCTGCTGCTCTCCAAAGTCAACCAGGAAAAGCTATACGCCGAGATCCCCAAGTTTGAACGCTTCTTCCGCATCCTGGCCGAAAAATCGTTAGTAGCCAATCAACAACGCCTCATAGATCGCCTGAGTTTAACCGGCGAAGAACGTTATAAGATTTTTTGTAATCGATACCCAACGCTGATTAATCACCTGCCGCAAAAGCAGATAGCAGCCTATATTGGTGTTAGTCCCGAGTTTTTGAGCCGAGCGAGAGCGGAGATGGCGAGGAGCAGGGATTAAGTCTTAGTCAACTTGTTTTTTAAACCACGTTTTATAGATACCAAAGCCAATAAGCATAGCCAGCAGGCAATACCTGTAAAGCATATAATTTGGATGGAAATAGTTTGAAGCATGCCTGATTATTAAAACCCAAACTATTGCGCCAGGCCACATTAAGATATTTTTGCTTAGGTTGGTTTTCATATAATCTAATATAGGAAAAAAACAATAAGGTCATCGCTTGCGATGACCTTATTGTTAGTCGCGCTTCCCCTCTTGAGAGGGGTCAGGGGTGTGTCTTTTCTCCGACTTAGCTACCGAAGGACACACCCCTATGTAAGTTTCTGCTATCTGGCACTTCAGTGCTTCCCCTCTCAAGAGGGGAAATTTCTGCATTGCTCAACCGCACTATTTCAACCTTCAATATTTTACAACGCTGCCGACATAGACGGAGCCGCCGCACCCGGTGCGCTGCCCCAACTTTTGTTAGGGCGCGGACCCATTACCAAGGTCAGTTTGCCGCCTTTTACAATGTCCGAATTATTGAACCATGGCTTATTTAGCGGCGCACCGTTCAGCACGGCCGACTGGATATACTTGTTTGCTGCCGACACGTTTTTAGCCTCTATAACGAAGGTTTTGCCGCCGCCTAAATTGATGGTGCTTTCTTCAAAGATCGGGCTTCCTATATCAAATACGGGCCTGCCCGGGCATTGCGGATAGAAGCCCATCGAGTTGAACACATACCAGCTTGATGTTGCACCGCCGTCTTCATCCCCAGCTAAACCTTGCGGAGTGATATCATACCAAAGATCCATCAGCATGCGCAAACGGGCCTGGGTTTTCCAGGGTTGGCCTGCATAATTGTACAGCAACGGGATATGATAAGCCGGCTCATTACCTTGCGGATACATGCCCACTAAACCGGTCATGTCCGGCATTTGCCCAAGGAAGGCGAGCTTATCCATAGAATGGCCGACAATAAACAGGGAATCTAACTTGGTTACAAATTTTTCGTTGCCGCCCATCAGGTTAATCAGTCCCTGCACATCGTGCTGAACACTCCAGGTATACATCCACGAGTTACCTTCGGCAAAATAACCCTCGCCCGCGAAACCACCCGAATATTTTGGATCAAAGGGTTCCACCCATTTACCATCGGCCGATTTTGGGGCCATCAGCCCGATAGATGGTTTATACAGATTTTGGTAGTTGTGCGCACGTTTCATAAATAGCTCATAATCGTCTGTTTTACCTAATGCTTTGGCTACCTGCGCCAGGCACCAGTCATCGTAACTATGCTCTAAGGTTACCGATACAGATTGCCTGCGGTGCCAGCCATCAACCTGGGGCACGGTTTCAGGGACGCCTATTTCAGGCGTCCAGTGTGCCTGGTAAGGCAGGCGACTGTATTTGTCTACCGTCTCTTTTTCCATCGCATTGGCCCTTGCAGGCAGCGCCGGGTAAAAGCCTTTATCAAAATAACATTGTTCCAATTCGGTAATAGGTGCCTGGGCGCCGTCCTTCCACGGGATCATCGTGCCTTCGGTATGATTTTTACGCATCCCGGCGTAGGCTTTTTCGATATCGAAACCACGTAACCCTTTCAGGTAAGCTTCAGCAATTACTGATGTGGAGTGGTTTCCGATCATCGCCCCCGAGTTGGTCAGCCAGCCGGTAGTTTCGTAAGCTTTAATAAACCCGTTGATGGCTTTAACCGATTCTTCGGGTTTGATCAGATCCTGCAAAGCATAGGCGCTGCGGTAGGTGTCCCAAACATTTCCCATCCGCAAGGCGCGGGTACGGTAAAGCGTGCTGTAAAAAATGCCGCGCTGGCGTTCGGTACCTCCTTTAATTTTGATGAGATTTAATTCAGCGTTCCAGCGGTCTTTTGCTTTGGTTTTCACCTGTTCAAAGGTTTGCGCACCAATCTGGCTGCTTAAATTACTTTTAGCTTCGTTAGCGCTATTGGGCGAAATGCCTATTTTCAACTCAACCACCTGCCCTGTTTTAGCTGCCGGATAACTTGCGTAAACGCCGACACCTGCGCCTGTTTGGGCCGTTGTGTTGGCTGCTATTTCGGTACCCTTCCACGTGCCTGTTGCGGATGTTGGCTTGCTTAGTTCCGCATAGAAATAGTTACGAACCTCGGTAGTATTATTTCGACCTCCACCACGACCAGTTACCGAACCGCTGATGATCTTGTTGTCTTTAAAATCGATAGTTGCAGCGCCCTGCATGCTCAGCAGGATATTAGATTGCTGGTTAGCCGGTAACGTAAAGCGGAACACAATAGCGTTATCCGTCATGGTGTACTCGGTGTTGATGTCGGGATCTTCCAGCAGGGCCTGATAGTAGTACGGTTTGGCGGTTTCCAAATCATGATCGAATTTAGAAGCATTGGCTTTCGCCCCAATCTTTACATCGCCCGATGTTGCCATCACCGTACCGAAACCTACCGGGAAGCCAAAGATCTTATCCGACAGATAAAAATCCTCAATCTCCGGATTAAAGTTTGGGAAACAAGCTACCGACCCACCCGGCGCCTTAATTACCGGTGCGGTACTGCGGGTTTTAGGGTTAATGGAGCCGATGTACAGGTCCACATAATCGGCCGGGGATTTTTGCGCAGGCGTGGCTGTTGCCTTTTTGGTTTGCGCAATGGCTGGTGCTGCCATACCAAAAGCTACGGCAGCAAACAGTAAAGGTTTGTAAAGTTTCGTCATATATATTGGTTTAATAATTGGTCTATTTACTCCACCCCGTCATTGCGAGCGATAGCGTGGCAATCACCGACGTGCAGAGACGAAACATGGTGGACAAGCCCTCCGCTCCAGTCTTCGACTACGCTCAGACTGACAGGCCTTCTCGCATCTCCCAAACTAATAATCAGACTTACGAAGTTTTTAAAACTTCGTAAGTCTTGAACTCCGGCACACTGAACTTACACTTTGCAGTGCTTTTCATTGGGGTGTATCTCTTCATTTTGCAGAAAGGACACACCCCTGACCCCTCTCAAGAGGGGAAGCGCGACTTCATAGCAATCCTCACCCTCTTGCCGTCGAAGGCGAAGAGAGGTCGACCAGCGAAGCGTAGTCGGGGTGAGTTACATCTCAGCCCTTACTAGCAACACTCCATGCGGCGCAACTTTAGCGGTAAAAGTTTTGCCGGCGGTTATTACATATTGTTGTTTCCATACATCTCTGAATTTGGTAAAGCCTTTCAATTCAGGGCTATCTTTATCCAGGGTGATGATTTGATATTTATCGGATGTGTTAAAGAAGCCGATAGCTTTGGCGCCGCTTTTCAGCTCCTTACCCCAAATTTGATAATTGGCATTTTTAACGTAAGGCAGTGCGCCACGACCTGATGCATCCTGATCTATGGCGATCACTTCATCGTTGGTTAACAGGCTCAGGGTAAATTTATCCAGGTGGCCCATATCGCAACCAATCAACAGCGGCGACGCCAACAGGCTCCACAAGCTGATGTGGGTATATTGCTCATCAAAAGTTAAGCGGGTATTGTGGATGCTTGGCCCCCATCCTACTTTGCCTATTACCAGCATATCCGGATCGTTAAAGTGGCCCGGCTGCGAGTGCGGCGCGGCTTTATCCTGTTTAAACCCTATGCCCGACATGCTGGCCCAGGTATCGGTAATATCGCCGGTGGTACGCCAGCTGTTGCCGCCAACTTCGGCACCCCAGTTCCAAACTTCGCCCATACCGTATTGGCAAAAGCTGTAGATGATATCACGGTTAAGTTTGCCCATCGCTTCGCCCATTACGTAGTATGGCTTTTTCATGGCAGGCAAATCCGGACGCGGGGCCACTTTATTGTATGAGCACCAATCGTATTTCAAATAATCCATACCCCAATCGGCGTAGGTTTGTGCATCTTGCGCTTCGTGATCTAAGCTGCCTAAAAATCCACCGCAGGTACGGTCGCCTGGCGATGAGTAGATACCCATACGCAAGCCCAAACTGTGTACATAATCGGTAGTAGCTTTCATATCCGGGAATTTGCTGTTGGTGGTGATTTTACCATCGGCCAAACGCGATTCTGATTCCCATCCGTCATCGATATTTACATAAGCCCAGCCGTGTGCAGCTAATTTGTCGGTCATGGTTTTGGCGGCGGTACGCACTTTGCCATCATCCACACTTAAACCCCAGGCGTTCCAGCTGTTCCAACCTAAAGCCGGCGTTAAGCCAATTACATCGCCGATAACGATATCAAACTTTTTGCTTTTGCTGCCTGCTTTATTGCTTACGGTGAAAGTTACCGGGTAAGTTCCTTTTTCGGCTACCGAACCGGTGATAATGCCAGTTTTGGCATCAACTTTTAAACCCGCTGGCAAACCGTCGACTTTATAAGTTAAAGGTTTGGCTCCCGTTGCCGGGATCAGGTATAAAAACGGATTACCCGGACGCGCGCCAAACAAATCGGCCCCGTTGATTTTGGGTTTAGACGAGATGGCTGGTGTCAGAATATAAGGCGTAGTTTCAGAATGGCTTACCGTTACACCGGTTTTAGAATCGGTATAAGTATAGCTCAATGTGTACGATTTTTTTTGCGGAGCCGCAATGGTAAACGGATAAGTAAACGGCTTAGTTGAGCTGAAAGACACATCGGCGCTTTTTTCGGTAACTACTGCTTCCGTTTCCGGGTCTATCAGTTTCAGACCTAATTTACCGCTGAATGCATAACTGCTGCCCGATGCTTGCAACCTAATAGTTTTACCCAGCGTATTGCCTTCGCCGAAGTTGAAATCAAAATCGGTATTAAAAACAATGGCATCGGTAATATCAACCATGCTCACGCTAAATTTTTCGCCATAGATACCGCCGTCGCCGCCGGTATCGTAAATGCGTACGGCTATTACGTTCTCTTTACCCCAAAGGATAGCAGGATCGTTAGCCGCTATTTTGTAAGACCTTGGTCCCCAGTTGCCACCGGTTTTAATATCGCCTTTACGGCCGCCTAAACGACCGATCAGTTTGCCGTTTAAGAACACCTCATCGTGGTCATCAACCGCATCCAGGTGAATGCGGATACTATCTTTTAAATAGGCTTTTTCTTTTAACGATGCCGGGATCACCACGTGGTTGCGGTACCAGCCAAAGCCATCTAAAGTGGGATAACCGTTACCTTCCCAACTACGGGCTACGTTAATATCTTTCCAGCCTTTATCATCGAACGTTGGCGATGACCACTCCGGTGAATCGCCGGGCGAAAATTTCCAGCCTTTAACTATCGACACCTGGGCCTTGGCCGCGAAAGCCAGAAAGCCGGAAAGGGCCAGCGTAAAAAGTAATTGCTTCTTCATCATATAATATATCAGGTTTTATGTTTGGTTTATTTGGTCAGCGAGAATGGTTTATCGGCATCGGTAATTCCTTTTTGTTTATTAGGCGTGGCGCTCATCACCAGTTTAAGGGTACCGCCTTTATTCAGATCGGCATGGGTGATGAACGTTTTGGTATAGTTTTTACCATTCAGCACAGCCGACTGGATATACACGTTTTGCGCACTATTTGCCGGCGCTTCAATCACAAACTTTTTGCCGTTCTCTAAATTCAGGGTGGTTTTTTTAAACATCGGGCTGCCAAAAACATATTCGCCGGTGCCCGGTGTTACGCTATAAAAGCCCATGGCGCTCAGCACGTACCATGATGACGTTTGCCCCTGATCCTCATCGCCGGGGTAACCGTTTTCGGTGGCATTGTATAATTTGTTCATTACATCGCGGGCATGGAATTGCGCTTTCCATGGCTCGCCTGAATAGTTGTACAGGTAAACCATGTGCTGGATGGGTTGGTTTCCATGCGCATACTGGCCCATGTTGGCCATCACCATTTCGGTCATCTCGTGGATCATCCCGCCATAGGTGCCTACTTTAACTTTATTAGGCTCGCTGAAAACAGAATCCAGTTTAGCGTTGAAGTTTTTGTCGCCGCCGATCAGGTTGATCAGCCCCTTCAAATCCTGGAAAACCGACCAAGTATAATGCCAGGAGTTACCCTCGGTAAACGGACCACCCCATTCAATCGGGTCGAAGTTTGGTGTCCAGGTACCATCCAGGCCTTTACCGCGCATAAAGCGGGTCGATGCATCGTACACATTGCGATAGTTATACATCGGTTTAGCGTACTGATCCATTGTTTTTTGGTCGCCGGTCATTTTAGCTAACTGGTAACCGCACCAGTCATCGTATGCGTACTCTAAAGTTTTTGCGGTAGATTCGCGGTATTTTGGATAAGGCACATAGCCTAACTCGTTATATTCTTTAACCCCATCACGACCGTTAGCCGGGCCCCACGGGCCTTTGTTCATGGCTTCGTGATTGTAGGCTACCAGGGCTTTTTTAGGATCGAACGTGCGGATTCCCTTAGCCCAGGCATCGGCCAGCAGCGAGATACCGTGATTACCGATCATACTTCCCGCCTCGCTTGGGAAAGACCACGATGGTAACCAGCCGCACTGGTCGTAAGCATCAATCAAGGCCTGCATATAGTGTCCATGCATTTCGGGCTGCACTAAAGAGTTAAGCGGGAACTGTGCCCGGAAGGTATCCCAAAAGCCGGTATCGGTATACATATAACCGCCATGTACCGTACCATCGTACGGGCTAAAATATACCGGCTTGTTATTAGCATCCAGCTCGTAAAACTTACGCGAGAACAGGCTGGCGCGGAAGAAACAAGAGTAAAAAGTTTCCATATCAGCCTGAGATCCACCTTCAACGGTGATTTTGCCTAATGATTTATTCCAAACCGCGGCAGCGTTGGCTTTTGTTTGTTCGAAGGTTTTATCTGCACCTAATTCGCGTTTCAGGTTCAGTTCAGCCTGATCGGCGCTGATGTAAGATGATGCTGTTTTTACCTGCACTTTGGCCCCAGCGGCAAACTCTACGTAAGCGCCACGACCGCGGCCTTCGGCAGACAGTGAATCGGCATGGACGATTTTAGTGCGGCCTTCCCAGGTACCGTAAGCTTTAATCGGCTGATCGAATTCCATTACGAAATAGCTTTTCCAGCCGCGTTTAAAGCCGCGACCGTTGTTTACGTAACCGGTAATTCTGTTTTCTTTAGGATGAATAACCACACCGCTGAGGCCGGTATAACCATCCAGCACCAAAAAGCTTTTTTGCCCTGCGGGATAGCTGAAACGCAAATGCGCCCCACGCTCAGACGGTGAAATTTCGGTAGTGATCTTATTATCGAAAGTTACTTTATAGTAATTCGGTTTCGCAATCTCATCGGCGTGACTGAATTTCGCTTCGCGTTTATCCTCATCAACCTCTAAAGTCGACATCGGCATAAGCGAGAAAACGGCGTAATCATTCGTCCACGAACTGCATTGGTGCGCTTGCTGGAAGCCTCGGATATGATCTAAAAAGTACTGATACTTCCAGCCGTCGCCGTTTTTGCCGGTTTGCGGTGTCCAAGTATGCATGCCGAAAGGTAATGCGGTAGTTGGGTAAGTGTTACCCCGGGTTAGCTGATGTTTGGAGTTGGTACCCTGCAGGGTATTAACGTAATGTACCAGGTCTTTTTGTTGCGCAAAAGCGCTGCCACCCAGCAGTGAGAGTGCGATTAAGGAATGTTTAATTTTCATAGATGCTTGCCTTTAGCAGTTGATACTAAGGCTGTTTATTGGTTAATAGCTATTGCATCTCAATACTATGAAAATTACTGTAGATATGGAAACCCAAAAAGGTGATTATTTTGATACATTGACTCACCTACCCGACGCTTCGCCGGGGCACCCGCTCTTCGCCTGCGGCGTAAAGAGGGATTGCTGATATATCAGACTTACGAAGTTTTAAAGCGGATCAAAGTATAATCGTTATAAAAATTTACTTTACAGGTTCCCGCAGCTCGTAAGTATAAGTTATATCGTAATAGATAAAGCTATCCGAGTCGAAACCCCTGGTTGCCTTTACATGGGCTGATTTTGGGAAACCATCATTACCCATCAAATAGCTGTAACGGGAGCCTAAAAAAGGAGAGATTCGTGCGGTGTAGGTAATTAAATTGTTTTCTGAAAAGATATCGTCGCTCTCCATAGCCACCGTCATGTTATACCGGTAACGGGAATTATAAAAGGGGCTCTTATCCAAGCCGTACTCGTAATAACCGGTGGCACCGTTACTGGTCATTTTTACGGCTGCCAGGTTGTTGCCGGTGTAAGTAAACTCGTGGGTGTACTGATTAGGGCCATTGCGTTTTGTTACCCGGCCGTTAGCTACGTTGTAGGTATAAGTATAATCGAGCCACGGACTTGAGCTGGGCGAATGAGCGCCTGCTACCACACCATTATTATAAGTAAAGGTAATTAGCGCGCCCGCAACGCCGTTAGTATCTTTATTGGTAACGCTGGTCAGGTCGTCGCCGGTGTAGTTATAGGTGCGGATGTTGTTGGTGGTTTTTATCTCGCTGATGCGGTTTTTACTGTCGTAGCTGATGTAGGTAAAGGCCGTATCGGTTGTGCCGGTAACTACTTTGGCAATTTTAGAGACAAATTTAAGGTCAGGACTGGTGTAGGGTACAACTTTACGTTTGTCGCACGCGCAAAGTGCGAGGCATACAATGCTTGTTAGGGTGATTAGTTGGGTTTTCATAAGGCTGGCGATTGGTAATTGGTTAATACTAAGTTAGTTCAATAAACTATAAATCAATAATTTATTTTACAATTAACCGTTCAACCCAGCTGCTTTTACCTGATCACTTTCCCTTTGATATCCAGCACCATTGCTGCGGCCATATCATCGCCGAAGGCATCGCGGTTATTCAATGTCCACACTACCTGTTTGGCTTTATCGTGGGTAATCTCTATCAACTGTGCATTGGCCGATCCGCCATGCGTGTTGCCGAAAATGATGTGCCCGTTGGGCAAAACTTCTAACGATGTTACCCAATATAAACGGATGCCGGGCAGCTCATCGCGCTCTACACTCCAAACTATTTTACCGGCTTTATCAACTTCAATCAGGCGGTTGTTACTGCCTGGCGCTATCAGCGTATTCCCGTTTTTAAGGCGCACGGCATGATAAACATCCGTACCATGTCCGGTATGTCCCGGCACAGCTTCCTGTCCGTTCAAGTCCAGTTTATAGCTCCATACTACTTTGCCAGTTTCGTCATACTCGCGTACAGTGCCGTCGCGCTCGTGGCAGGCTAAGTAGTGACCGTTATCTAACAGGCGGGCTAAACGGGTTTCCGAATGGGGATCGTGATTAATGATGGTATAAGGCCGGTCTTTTACAATCTGCCCGGCTTTGTTCACCTCAATAAAGCGACTGTTGCCATTTTCCGAGATCATGGTGTTACCGTTGGCAAGCCGTTGGATGGCATGGATTTCGACCCGGCCGGTGTAACTTTCTTTGGGTTTTGATTTGTATTGCCATACGATACTTTTATCGGGAGCAATTTCCGTTACCGTGGTAGCATCGCTGGCGTAAAGGATATTGCCATTGGGTAACATACTGATATCGTGATTGCTGAAACTGCAGGGCGTTTCCCATTCTATCTGTCCGTTAGCATCAATAATTGCTAAACGGCCTTTATCCTGCCCTAACACGCGGTGTGTTATAGCAGATTGGCCGCTGGCCAACCCGTTGACAAGCAACAGGCAGCCAGCGGCCAATACCGATATCAGTGATCTGCGGATCATTTCTTAGCGTGCATTTTATCGCTCAGCATTTTCATATAATAACCGCCGATAACGCTGCGGGCCTGGAAGCCTACTTGCTTACCGTCTTTGGTTTCGTGCCAGTCGCTTAGCGGTACGCGGGTTGGCGTTTCTAAAGCATATTTTAATACCGGGCTAACCAGCGCATCAAACTCTTTTTTAGTTGGTGCAAAAGTAGCAGTCCAAAGTATCCAGTCAGATTTGGTGTAGGTTTTGCGGCTATCTAAAGGCAAACCATATTCGTTTTGGTGGCTTACATAAAACTTGGTTTCCATATCGTAAACCGACTGCGGGAACAAGCCTAAATCTAAAACTTTATCCCAAACCAGGTTATATTTTTGGCTCCAGCTATCTTTTTTCTCGAAGGCCAAAGTATAGTGGTCGCCGTCATCTGCCAGTTTCATCCAGCGTGGAACCATTTCTTTCGCTATCGCGCGATATTTGGCAGCGGTTGCTTTATCGCCCAATTTTTCGGCAATCTGCGCATAGCAGCCAATACCCACAATGGCTTTAACCGATAAGTTAGCATTACGCGCCAGGTGACCGGCAAAGTCATCGGTACACAGCTGGTTAGCCGGATCGAAACCCTCTTTGGTCAGGTAGTTAACCCAGGTGCTCAGGGTTTTCCAGTGCTGTTTGGCGTAATCGTAATTGTTTAATGATTTACAGATAGCCGCGGTAAGGATGATCATATTACCCGATTCTTCAACCGGCATGCCTTCGCCATAAGTTTGGCCATTGGCGTGCGGATAGGTACCTAAATCGTGCGCTGCATAATCGCGACCGTATTTACCGCTTTCGCTAAAGTAGAAAATCCCGTTCAGCATACCTTCCATTAATTTAGGATTGTAAACCAGGTATAACGGTGCCGATGGGTAGGTAACGTCAACTGTATTCACGAAACCACCGCTAAAGTTCTCTTTACTGAACCAAAGAATTTCGCCCTGCGGGCTTTTAACTAAGATATGCGCTGCAATGCTTTGGCGATAAGCTAATACGCACAGATCAGCGTAATCTTTACCGCCCGATTTTAAAGCATCGGCGTATAAGCTTTTATTTAAAGCTGCACATTTTTGCATGATAACTGCATAATCTGTTTCAGCTTTAGTCAACTGGCCTTCAATGGTTTCCTTGCCTGAGTTGTTCCACCATGGGCGCAAATTGGTTTGGAAATACTGCATCGAGTAAATATCATCGTACCCTACCTCGATAAATTTAGAAACCGGAACCGGGCCAATTTTACCGAAAGAGATAACCGTATTCAGCGCCAGTTTAGTACCGGCAGTAGTTGTGGTAGTAGTTTTACCCTGGCGGAAAGTAATTACCGCATCTTCTTCAGGCGTGATATATTGTGTTGCCTCTAACGATTCGGGGGCAGCTACATACATATAACCCCAATCTATACGGGTATCATCGCCTCCTTTTTTCAGGATGGGCTGTTCATCAGTACCTGCTTTCAGGATTGATAAGGCTGATGTTTTGTACTGCTTAGCGTTAACCGGCTGCTTAGACTGGTTAACCGCCAGATCGGTAGATGCGCTGAAGAATACTTTTACCGCGTGGGTTTTTCCATCGTTAGCTTTAACACGGTAAGTAATATAAGTTACCGGGCGCGATAATAAATTCAAATCGGTCAGGATCAATGGCGAAGTGAAAGTCAGATCTAAATCTATTTTACCGGCTTTAAAATTATATACGGTTTGCGTAGCGCTGATGGTTACACTTTTTTGTTCGGCAACTTCAACGTCTTTTTTAATTACGGGTTCCACCTTGTCTACAAAACCAACATCGGCTCGGGTGCCGCCGCCTGTGTTTACCACGTGCATGGCTACCAGGTTTTCGCCAATCTTTAACTTGCTTTTATCAACAGGGATCATCTCGTAACCCTTGCTTACACCAATTTTGCTGTAGATGGGTTCACCGTTAAGCACTACTTCAATGTCATCATCGAAAGTGGTTTTTAACAGTAGTTTATTAATATCATCTGTTTTAGTGATGGTAAACACCCTGCGCACCCAGATATCGTGCCCGGTCCATCTGATCTTATTTTCGCGGCCATCACCAATCGGCGATTCGCCTTCTTTCCAGTCGGTAGCTGCGAAACCCGGTTTAGCCCAATCCGCCGAAGGTTTTGTTTCGGTATATTTTACCGGGTACGATTTTTCGTCGGCGGCCGGCAATATGGTGCGGAATTTCTCGGGCTCTTTACCCATAAAGCGGTAATCGGTACCATCTACATTAACAATACCCAACAGCGATTGGTTGGCGCCGGTCCAGTGCGTGGTGGTCGCTTCGGTCAGTTTATCGCTGTTAGACCATACGCTGAAATACGTATTATGTGTAATTAACGGATATGAAGGGGCCTTTTTTACCTGGGCCTGTGCATAGCTGATCCCGGTTAAGATCCCTATGGCGCAAAAGAAGAACTGTTTTTTCATGGAATGTAACGTTGCAGAAATTTTAAGTAAATAGCTTGGTTTGGATGCTGATGTGCGTGTATTTTTCACACTACAGAATAATTCAATAAATTAACGTGATTTATGTTAAAGTTTTGTGATTTATTTTCACAATCAGTCGGTTTTTACGCAATTATTGCCTTTCGGCAGATGAACTAATTTGGCCGCACTTAAAGCAATCGATTGCCCGGAATAATTATCAGCAACCCGATTAAACTATAATTAAAAATATTAATCAAATAAGCGTTAACCCCTTGCTGTTTGATTGAAGATGAAGGACTTGTACTATATTTTAGGTACCGAACGTGATTGTAGCCCGGCCGAACTGACCGCGGCCTATCGCAAATTGGCGCAAAAACTACAAGCCCCCGGCCAGGAGCAGGATTATTTTCTCGACCGTCACTTTGAGGATATCACCGAAGCTTACCAGATTTTAAGCGACACGGCACAACGCCGCAAGTACGATGCGGCTTTTAAAAAGCAGCAACAGCGCAGCTTTTACCCCTTTAAACTGCGGCATATCAACATCGCGGTAACGCTGGTGCTCTTAACGCTCACCTGCTTGTTTGGCTACTATGTAATGGAATCGCTAAGCGGGAGTAAGACTAAAAAAATAGCCGTGGTACAGCCCATCCTGCCGCCCGTTGTTCCCCATGTAAAGAAGAAGTATAAACATAAAACAATCGTTAGCGCAAAAACGGAAAAAGCGCCGGTTGAAATAAAAGATGAGGAAGAAGCAAAACCGGAAGATGTTGCAAAACCCGCCGCCCCTATCCAAAAAATTGCCCCTGTAGAAAATCCAAAGCCTGTCGCTGAAAAGAAATGGGTAAGCACTAATACCCAATCGCCGGTAATTAACGGCTATGCCCCGGCAGATGAGGAAAAAGCGCCGATACCGGCAGTCCCATCTGCATCTAACACTGCTACCCTTGAAGGCAATGTTACCGGCTTAATTTACCTGCACCAAACTGCCAGTTACCGCTCGGCAGTGGTGAGCAGTATCCCCAATCACTCCCAAGTTTTGATATTGGAAAGGAATCAGGGCTTTTATAAGATCTCGTTTAACAACCAGGTAGGCTATGTGCCGAAATGGACAGTGCGGGAACAGTAATATCTGATAAAACCTCACATATTAAGGCGGCACCTACGGAACCCATCTATTATCGTTATGTTTTCTATAAACACGTGACACCTCCGGTGTCTTAAACGGAAATGAATAATTTCGGCGAAACTTTGTGTTTATAGATTACCGGAAAAGCATCATATATTAAAATAACCCTGTAGGCATTCTATTACGCTTATGTTTTCTACAAACATGCGACCCCTTCGGTGTCTTAAACGGAAATAATTAAGTTCCGGAGGAACTTCGTGTTTATAGATTTCTAACAAAATCTAAGTTAGGCTCCAGCGGAGCCGCCTATTCTAATTATATGCTGATTGCCTGCTATAAATTATTTGATATTGAAAGGTGTAAAACGCTATCTTGCTGACGAAACCAATTATCAAACAATGAGAATTTTAGCCCTTTTTATTTTAGCGTTTATTGTAATTGCTCCCGCGCAAAAAACATCGGCGCAAGCCAATACCAAACCCGTCCCAAAGCTCAATCATTTTGGGATGCTGACCACCCAGTTAAAGAAAACAACCGAGTTTTACCAGGATGTGATTGGCCTTGAAATAGCCGACGAACCCTTTCACGATGGTAAACATACTTGGTTTGCTTTAGGCAATGGCGTGCACCTGCACATTATTCAGGATGATGCGGCTAAAGGACAAGTCTATCTGAAAAACAATCACCTGTGTTTTGCGGTACCATCGGTTGATGAGTTTGTTAAAAAGTTGAACGCCCGCAATATTAAGTTTGAAGATGTTCCCGGTAAAATCGGCGGCATCACTACCCGTGCGGATGGCGTTCATCAAATTTATTTCCAGGACCCGGACGGGCATTGGATTGAGATTAACGATGCCAAATAGTTTTTAAAATACCCCTACAAAAAAGGATCGCCATTCAGTAGCGATCCTTTTTTATTGATGTAAAATGGGGATTAATCGTGTCCATGACCGTGGCCTTTTCCGCCGCCATTATTACCATGCCCTTTTCCGTTACCTTCACCACGGTTACCGTTATCGTGCCAGCCGCCATGTTTGCCATTGCCACCTTCACGCTGGCCAAAATGATTGCCGTTATCATGATGTTCTTTTACTTTTACCGGGCGTGCATTGCCGCGCCAGTGGTCTTTGTATTTATCCTCGCGGCTATCGCGGATAACCGCCTGACCACCGCGACCTTTATAACTTGCATAAGTGGTACGGTAATAGGTATTACGCACCCATGGCGTTGGTTTATTAATAACTACTTTATAGCCGTTATAAACATCATAATTGCGGTAACGCGCCGGTAAATAGGTACGGTGTACCCAAACGTTGTTTTCGTAATAAACATAGCGATGGGCGGGTACATCATAATAGGCATCTACATCTGGCATATAATAATAGTCGGCATGGTCGTAACCTACAGGTCCCCAATCTGGCTGACTGCCGATATTCAGATTCACACTAAAACTTACTTGTGCATCGGCTATTTTAAAACTGAAGACGCTTAAAACTAAAGCGGCTGCAAAAAGTATCTTTTTCATAATTGATATAAGTAACGTTTACCGATAATTGTTTTGAAACAAAAAGGCCCCGGTGCCGGGGCCAGATTCACCTCTCCTAATCCTCTCCAAAGGAGAGGACTTTAAAAAAAGCCCCTCTCCTTCGGGGAGGGGGTAAATTAGTGTCTTACCACCGGGCGGTTCCCGTGTCCACGGTCGTCATGGCCGCGGTTGTCGTCGCGGCGATTATCTTGTTTACGATCACCTTGCCAGTGACCACGATATTTGGTTTCGCGGCTATCGCGGATGATGGTCTGATTGTGCTGACCTTTAAATCTGGCATATTTAGCACGAATAGCGGTTTGATTACGCCATGGCTCAGGTTGATTAACCACTACTTTGTAGCTATTGTAAACATCGAAGTTACGGTAGCGGGTTGGCAAAGTAGTAGTACGCACCCAGGTATTATTTTGCTGATACACATACTGATGGCCGGGAACATAGTAATAGGCGTCAATATCGGGCATGTAGTAATATTCCACATGGTCGTAGCCGGTTGGGCCCCACTCGGGCTGGCTGCCAATGTTTAAATTCAAATTTATTTTAAGCTGGGCATCTGCCGGTTTTATAGCGAAGACACTTATTAATAAAGCGGCTCCAAAAATGATCTTTTTCATAGTCTTTTATATTTATTTGGTAGTATGACATACCGCAGCCCGAATAGTTTAGAAAAGATTTGTATGGTTTTAGTTACATAACCCCTCCCCAACCCCTCCCCGAGGGAGAGGGGCTTTAAATAAAAACGGGCAGGAAATATTTCCTGCCCGTTTAATTCTGATATCTTTCCTTTAACAGAACTATTAGTTTGTACCCATGCCTTGCTTAGCGTTCGATTTCATCTGATCGTTTGCAACAATGGCAATCTCTACCCTACGGTTTTGCGCACGACCAGCGTCGGTAGTGTTATCGGCAATCGGTTCAGTTTCGCCTTTACCGGTGGTAGATAAACGGCCTGCATCAACACCACCTGCTGCGATATAAGCCTTTACCGCTTCGGCACGGCGGATAGACAGATCAAGGTTATGCTGATCGCTGCCTGTATCATCGGTATGGCCTACAATTAAAATAGTAGTCTGCGGGTTTTTAGCCAGCGAAGCCGCCAGATTTTCCAGGTTTGATTTGGCGGCTGTCTTCAATCCGGTTTTATCTACATCAAATAAAATACCCGAATCGAATTTCACCAGGATACCTTCACCCTGGCGTACTACTGTAGCGCCGGGAACCGTGTTTTTAATTTCGGCGGCCTGCTTATCCATATTTTTACCGATCAGTGCACCGGCTGTACCACCAACTGCACCACCGATAATTGCACCTAAAGCCGTATTACCTGCTGCTTTACCTATAAAAGCACCAACCACGCCGCCGGCACCGGCACCTATAGCAGCGCCTTTTTGTGTTTTTGTGAATGAATTACAACCTGCACTAAACAAGGCGGTTGTGGCAATAGCAATACTTAGTGTTGCTACTTTTAATTTTAACGTTTTCATAGTCTTGGTTTTCTCTGCTAATATATTCACAAAGTAAATGCCAAAACGGGAATATTGTTTTGGAAATAATAAGTGGAGGGGATTATGAAATTATATCGCTGAAAGGAAAACACTATTCATCATCATCCGAAAAGGCCGAATTGTTTGAGAGCAGCCTTGCGTGGTGATGGATAGTAAGAACTTCAATCAGATACTCGTTTTTAAGTCGATAAATAATCAGGTAATTTCTGAATACAAGTTGTCTGGCAGCAACGTTTTTATAATTTAGTTCTGTTCCTAATTCAGGGAAGTTTTTAAGCTTATCAATGCAAGTGATGATCAACCGTTTTTCTCTTTGAGCGTATTTTACAGAGTCGCGAGCGATATATGCTACTATTTCACGCAGATCAAATTGAGCAGTAGGTAAAACCTCAATTTTTAAAGATCTTCTTTTGCCCATATTTCTTTAAATTCATCCCAATCCATTCCTAATCCGTTTTCAGATTCAGCCAGCGCCTGGTCAATCTTCGCGTTCAACATTATCTTATCAACCATGTCTTCAACTTCAATTTTATCTGGCATATCATTAATAATCTCCAATAATTGCGTTTTTGCGATTACCATAATCTTCTTCTCCTTTTTATAAAGTTACAAATTAACGGAAGTGTTTATCCAATAAAAATCAGAAATTGCGATTAATCACTCATGAAAAAACTCCTCCCCTTTCTTATGGTTTTCCTCGCCGCCTGCCAGTCAAAACCGGCAAGCACTATAGTATTATATATCAACCAAAAGTCGGTACAAGTAAAAGGTATCCAGGCAACGGAATTATATGGTTTAAAAACCGACAGCCTTAATAGGCAGGCCTGGCAAAGTTTGTTCCCTGTTTATAAAATGCCAGCCGATACCGATTTGCGCAATTACCAGCGACCGGTTTGGGGTAAATATAGTTTAGTTAATGATGTGATCAGCTTTACGCCGGATACACCTTTTGTAAAAGATTCCATTTATTTTGCCCGTTATTATCGCTTTGCCGATGGATTGAACGGCGGCAACATGGTAATAGACAAGCGCAAGCCCGGCGAAACACCCTATACCGAACTGATTTTTAAGTACTAAGTGTGCAAAACTTGGATTTTGTTTATAAACTTTATATATTTGTAAATAATACAGAAGAGGGGGCCGTTTGCCCCCTCTTTTATTTTACCGATTAAATTGCGGTAGCTGTTATGAATATCGAAAAAAAAATAAGAGAACTGGCCGAGGAGAAGATCGCCGAAATTGAAAGGCCGGATATATTTGTGGTTGATGTTACCTTTAACCCGGTAGGCCGTAAAGCGGTGATACTGTTAGATGGCGACCGCGGCGCAGGTATTGACGAGTGTGCACAGGTAAGCCGTTACGTTGGCTTTAAACTGGAAGAAGAGAACGTGATTGAGGAGGCTTATAACCTGGAGGTGTCATCTCCCGGTGTTGATACTCCGCTGTTACTTGTAAGGCAATACACTAAAAACATTGGCAGGCAGGTAGCTGTTAAACTGGCCGATGGTATTAAAAAAGAAGGCAAATTATTAGCAGTTAACGCGGCTGATATTGTAATAGCCGAGATAAAAAAGGAAAAAGGGAAAAAGGCCACCGAAGAGGAAACCAGCATCCCGATGGAACAGATTAATGAAATCAAAGTTGTAATATCATTCAAATAAAATGAGCAATATTAATTTAATAGAGTCTTTTCAGGAGTTTAAGGACTTTAAGAACATCGACCGACCGACCATGATGAGCGTGCTTGAAGACGTTTTCAGAAGCATGATCAGGAAAAAATACGGTACCGATGAGAACTGTGACGTAATTGTGAATACCGACAACGGTGACTTGGAGATCTGGCGTACGCGTGTGGTGATGGAAGATGGTTTCAGCGAGGATGATGACCTGGAGATTGAGTTAGCCGAAGTACATAAAATTGATCCGGATTTGGAAGTGGGTGATGAGTATGTAGAGCTGATCACTTTAGAAAGCTTTGGTCGCCGTGCTATTTTAGCTGCCCGCCAAACCCTGGTATCAAAAATTTTAGAATTAGAGAAAGACGAGATCTTTAAAAAATACAAAGACCGCGTAGGCGAAGTTGTAACCGGCGAAGTTTACCAGGTTTGGAAAAAAGAAACTTTGGTTTTGGATGATGAAGGCAACGAGCTTTTATTACCAAAAACAGAGCAAATCCCGGCCGACTACTTTAAAAAAGGCGATCACGTAAAAGCGGTTGTTTATAAAGTAGATATGATGAACAGCAATCCAAAGATCATCATCTCGCGTACCGCGCCTGAGTTTTTACAGCGTTTGTTTGAGCAAGAGGTTCCGGAAATTTTTGATGGTTTAATCACTATTAAAAAGATTGTTCGCGAACCGGGCGAGCGTGCCAAGGTAGCTGTAGAATCATACGATGACCGTATCGATCCGGTGGGTGCCTGCGTAGGTATGAAAGGTTCACGTATCCATGGTATCGTTCGCGAGTTGAAGAACGAAAACATAGATGTTATAAACTATACTAACAATATTCAGTTATATATCCAGCGTGCGTTATCGCCGGCAAAAATCACCTCTATTAAGTTAGATGATGATAAAAAAACCGCGGCAGTGTACTTAAAGCCCGATCAGGTATCTTTGGCTATCGGTCGCGGCGGGCATAACATTAAGTTAGCTGGTAAGTTAACCGGTTACGAAATTGATGTTTACCGTGAGGCAGGCGAGAACGAAGAGGATGTGGATATTGAAGAATTTTCAGACGAAATTGAAGATTGGATTATCGATGAGTTCAAGCGCATTGGTTTAGATACAGCTAAGTCTGTACTGGCCCTTAGCGTTGGCGAACTGGTTAAACGTACCGACTTAGAAGAAGAGACCATTAAAGATGTGCTCTCAATTCTTCAGTCAGAGTTTGAATAACAATGATTACCAATTAAAAAATCGTATTTTTGCACAAAACAGACGAGAAATAATAATAAATGTCAGAAGACAAATCAATAAGATTAATTAAAGCAGTTAAAGAACTGAACATTGGTATGAATACCATTGTCGATTTCTTAGCTTCAAAAGGCTACAAGGTTGAGAAGCAACCCATGGCCAAGCTGGATAGCGACATGTATACTACCTTGTTAAAGGAATTTGCTGCCGATAAAATTATTAAGGAAGAAGCTAAGCAGATAGCCATTGGCAAAATACGCCGTGAGGATGCTGTTGAGCCTACGCCTGCCAAACCATTTGAAAGCAATCGCAAACAAGATTTTGAGGGCGATGAGATTCTAATTAAAAACGCGGGCCATAGCGCCCCGCCGCCGGTTGAAAAACCAAAACCACAGGAGCAACGTGTTGAAGCGGCGCTACCAGGCGTTACCGTAGTTGGTAAAATAGACCTGGATAACCTTGGTAAAAAACCGGTTGAAGAAAAACCTGCTGTTGTTGAAACACCAAAACCAGAACCTGTTGCCGTAAAAGCACCAGAGCCTGTTGTGGAAGCGCCCAAACCAGAGCCCGTTGTGGAAAAAGCACCGGAGCCTGTTGTAGAAGCGCCGAAACCTGTTGTTGTTGCAGAAACACCAAAAGCACAGGAGCCAGTTGCGGAAGCGCCAAAAGCGCCCGAGCCTGTTGCACCGGTTACACCGGCACCTGTTGCTACCCCAGTGGCAGTAACACCACCGGTTGCAGCACCTGCACCTGTAGCTACACCGGCACCAGCCGAAGATGATGAAGTAATTCGCGCACAGGCACAACGCCTTAGCGGGCCAACCATTATCGGTAAAATACAGTTGCCTGTAGATCCGCAGCGCCGTGGTAATAACCCTATCGCATCGTCATCAAACGCTAACAGTGCCGAAAACAAGCGCAAACGTAAGCGTAAGGAAGGCGGAGGCCCTGGTCAGCCCCAACAAGGGCAAGGCCAGCAAGGTGGCGGTCCACAAGGACAAGGCGGAAATCGCCCGGGTGGCGGCGGTGGCGGTCAAAGACCAACTACCAATACCCCGGGACGTCCTGATTTCAGGAACCGTACCCCAATTACAAACACTCCTTCCGGAGGTGGTTCGAAAGAAGAACCTTCAGAAAAAGAGATACAAGACCAAATTAAGGCTACACTTGCCCGTTTAAGCGGTGCAGGTAAATCGGGCAAGTTTGCTCAGCGTGCTAAATTCCGTCGTCAAAAACGTGATGATGTAGCCGCATCGGCCGAAGAGGATGCACTGGAAAGAGAATTACAAAGCAAGGTACTTAAGGTAACCGAGTTTGTAACCGCTAACGAGTTAGCATCGATGATGGACGTACAGGTTACCCAGATTATCTCAACTTGTATGAGTTTGGGTATGTTCGTATCCATTAACCAGCGTTTAGATGCAGAAACCCTGACTATTGTGGCCGACGAGTTTGGTTACGAGGTAGAGTTTGTAAAACCACAGGACGAGGAAGCCAGTTTGGACGAACCGGATGCTCCGGAATCATTGATTCCGCGTGCGCCTATCGTAACCATCATGGGTCACGTCGATCACGGTAAAACATCCTTACTGGATTTTATCCGCAAAACCAACGTAATAGCCGGCGAGGCGGGTGGTATCACCCAGCACATTGGCGCTTACGATGTAAAGGTGGCCGATGATCGTAAAATTACCTTCCTGGATACACCGGGTCACGAGGCGTTTACCGCTATGCGTGCACGTGGTGCACAGGTAACAGATATTGTTATCATTGTTATTGCTGCTGATGATAGCGTGATGCCGCAAACCCGCGAGGCTATAAACCACGCGCAGGCTGCAGGTGCACCTATTATCTTCGCCTTCAACAAAATGGACCGTCCGGGTGCTAACGCCGATAAAGTTCGTGAGCAATTATCTGCCATGAATATTTTGGTGGAAGAGTGGGGTGGTAAATATCAAACTCAGGAAATTTCGGCCAAACAGGGTACCAATATCGATCTGTTATTAGAGAAAGTATTGCTTGAAGCTGAACTGCTTGAATTGAAAGCTAATCCTAACAAACGTGCCGTTGGTACCGTTATAGAGGCTGCTTTAGATAAAGGCCGTGGTATTGTTACTACCATTTTAGTACAAGCCGGTACCTTAAAAGTAGGTGACCCAATATTAGCCGGTTGCTATAGCGGTCGTGTTAAGGCATTGACCGACGCCCGTGGACAACGCATTAATGAAGTTGGCCCATCTACACCGGTACAGGTGTTAGGTATGCAGGGAGCGCCTACCGCAGGTGACAAGTTCAACGTGCTGGATAGCGAGGTTGAAGCCCGCGAAATTGCCAACAAACGTTTACAATTACAACGCGAACAAGGTTTACGTACACAGAAACATATTACCCTGGATGAGATCGGTCGCCGTTTGGCTATCGGCAACTTTAAGGAGCTGAATATTATTGTGAAAGGTGACGTGGATGGTTCTATCGAGGCATTATCTGACTCGTTGCTGAAACTATCTACCGATCAGATCCAGGTGAACATCATCTCTAAAGCAGTTGGTCAGATCTCCGAATCGGATGTATTGCTGGCTTCGGCTTCAGATGCAATCATCATCGGTTTCCAGGTACGCCCTTCAGGTGGTGCCCGTAAACTGGCCGAGCAAGAGCAAATTGATATCCGCCTGTACTCTATCATTTACGATGCGATCAACGAGATTAAAGCGGCGATGGAAGGTATGTTGGCGCCGACATTCGAAGAGAAGATCGTTGCCAATGTGGAGATTCGCGAAACCTTCAAAATTACCAAAGTTGGTACCATTGCAGGTTGTATGGTGTTAGATGGTAAAATCACCCGTAACAGTAAAATCCGGATCATCCGCGATGGTGTGGTTGTTTACACCGGCGAGCTGGCTTCGTTGAAACGTTATAAAGACGACGTGAAAGAAGTATCGTTCGGTTACGAGTGCGGTTTAAACATCGCTAACTTTAACAATATTGAAGTAGGCGACATTGTTGAAGCTTACGAAAACGTTGAAGTAAAACGTAAGTTATAAGGTTAAAGCTGAACGGTAAAAGGCGAAAGATTTTTACCTGAGATTATACAAAGGCCCCGAAAATTCGGGGCCTTTTTTGTTTAACCACATCGTCATTGCGAGGTACGAAGCAATCTCTAAGCTATGCAAAGACGCTTTGCAGTTAGCCGTGAGTGTAGAGATTGCTTCGTACCTCGCAATGACGTGGCAGCAATCTGATCTTTCGGACTTCCGGTCTTCCTGACTTCCGGACTTCCTTACTACTTCTCCACCACCTTCATCCGTGAAAACGGATAACCGTTACAGCCCGTTTTAGGGTGTGCCCTGTCTGCTATGGCAACAGCTTCGGCTTCGTTATCAGTTTTGGCGTTGTAGGCGCTCAGGCAGTAGCCCCATTTCCATGGATCCATGCCGTTAAAGCGCATCAAATCTATCCTGGTGTATAAGTTACCGTCGCCGGGGTTTTTGGCATCGGTACGGGCAATCAGGTACTGCTGGGCTACGTTCCAGCGGATGATGTGGAACCGTGTGCGCGGCAGTTGCATCCACAACGTATCGGTGATGTTGTATTTAATCCCGTAGTCATCGGTAAAATTACCGGTAAACAAGGCCGGGATTGGCTCAGCTTTAGTTTGTGCGTCGGCTTTGGCCAATCCAATTACGGCCAGTATGATAAGGATAATCAGTTTTTTCATAAGATGCGATATCAGGCGCAAGTTATTAAATAGCATTGATGACTGAAGGAATCAGCAACAAAAAACAATTACACGCCAACACCATACGCCAATCCGTTTGTTTACGTTTATATTTACCAATGCATATGATATCACGCGCTTTACTCATTATTTGTATCCTCGCCGCTTGCTTAACAAGCTTTGCTCAGCCCGTATTTAATGGCGGCGACGCGGCTTTAGCCAAATATCTGAAAGAGCATATCATCTATCCCGAATTCTCTGCCAAAAACTGTATCAGCGGTACGGTGAAGGTGCGGTTCAGGGTAAACAAGAGTGGGGCTGTCGATCAGGTAAGTTCTTACAATGGTTTGGGACTTGATTTGGATGATGAAGCTGTGCGCGTAGTGAAAATGACCGGTGGCAAATGGGAATTACCCGGCGGCACCGAAGCCGCAACTTTTATTTTACCGATTCGTTTCACGCCAGATGATTCGCACTGCAACGGGGTAACCAAACTAAGCCGGCAACAGGCCATCCAAGCTTATCGTAACCGGCAGGAGCAGGAAAACGTGGTGACCAATTATTATCAAAATAAATACTTAGGTAAGGCCGATACTACCAAAGAAAGCTTTATAATTGCGTTGAAAAGCCAATTAGGTTTTGATGATACGTTTATAGACGATTTGCTTAAACAGGCCGACGATAAACGCAAACAAGGCGACAACGAAGGTGCCTGTACCGACTGGAAATTTATCCGCAATATTGGCAGTACACGCGCCGATGCTTTTATAGCAAAAGATTGTAAGTTCTAAGAAAAAATATTACTTAAAGTAGTAACAAAACGGCAATACTTTACCATATTTGTAAAGCTATTAATCACAATGTCCCCTCCGCTATTGCTTAATAAATTGCTTGCGCATAAAAAAATATCCGTGCTGTTTTCGGTTATTTTTCTTTGCCTGTTTATTAGCCGCACTTTTGCGCAGGATACCGTTGCGCTTACCCTCAACGTATTTAACCAATTAGATACCACCGCGGCAGAAAACCGCGTACAAAAAGCATCCAAAGCTTTTAAAATTAAATGTCGCAGGCTAAAAGAATCGGTAGCGATGGACCTGCTGGACCAACTGGAACTTAAAGCCAAAAAATTAGGAGATCTCCGTTTAGAATGCTCTGTTTACCTGCTGCGGGCTGATTACTATTCGGTTAACAAAGGGTTTAACGATATCAGCATCCGTTACCTGGATAGGGCTATTGAGTTTGCCCGTGCACACGAAATGCCGGTTGAGACAGCGGTAAACATCCACAAAAAAGGCCTTTATTATTTCACCTTCAACCAGCAATCGGGTGCGTGTCAGTACTTCTTGCAAGCAATGGATCAGTTTAGAACCATTGGCTTTAAAAACATACCCGAAATAGCCACTTATATTTTAGAGCAGGCTAAGTTTTACTATGCGCTTAAGGATTATGCCACGGCAAAACCGCTGTTAGAAACCGCCCTGCAATATCCCATTAAAAACACGCGGGTAAAAATCAGCGTAATCAACACCATCGGCCTCATCTATCGCAGCAACAGGCAGTATGTTGAAGCTATAGATTACTTTAAACGCGCGCTCGATACTGCTAAAGCAAAAAAAGACAGCGCCTGGATAGGAATATCAACCGGTAACATCGGTTCGGTGTTTTTTATGCGCGGCTTGTTCGATAAAGCCATGCCTTACCTGCGGGCAGATTATAACTCATCGGTGAAATACGAGCAATATGGTAACGCCGCCCAAACCCTGCTGCGCATCACCCGCATCAGTCGCGCGGTGGGGCAAGTACAACTGGCCGCCAGGCAACTGGATACCGCGCAGGCTTTAATTAACAAAAGCAAGGAGGATGTACTGGAATTCAGGATGGAGTTGTTCGATCAGAAAGAAAGCCTTTTTCAACGTTTGAATATTCCGGACAGCGCTTTCTTCTATTCCAAAAAATTTGAGATTTATCGCGATAGCTTGCTGCAGCGTAATAATGTTGCACTGATAGAGGGCGTAAAACTAAAATGGGAAACAGAAAAATATCGCAGCCAAATCAACATCCTAAAGTTAAGGGCCGATACCGATGCCTTTCAGCGTAATGCCGTTATTGCGATACTTTTTCTGCTGATGATCATCTTCCTGCTGGTGTTTAACCGTTTCAGGCTGGATGCCAAGCGCGATCAGGAAATGTTATTGGTTCGCAAACGCCGGGTTGATGAAAAGTTAAAAACCGCGGCCGAATCGTTACAGCAGTACACCGAAAACCTGAAGCAGAATAACCTGCTGATAGAAAAATTTAAATCGGAAATAGAGCTCTATAAAGCTCAAACCACCGACCAGGCCGGCACCGACCACCTGGAGCGCCTGATGCAGGCCCACATTATGACCGACGAAACCTGGGATGAGTTTAAAAAACTGTTTACCCGGGTGCATAGCGGTTTCTTCTCTAAACTGCGCAATAAGTATCCCAACCTTACCGATACCGATACCCGCCTGTTGGCCCTGGTAAAACTGGGCCTTAACAACCGCGAAATGGCCAACATGCTGGGCATTACGCTGGAAGGGATTAAAAAATCGAAACAACGCCTGCGCAAAAAAATGCAGCTAACGCCAGAGACGGATCTGGAACAGGTTGTTGTAGGGTTGTAGTAGTACAGGAATTTCCCCTCTTGAGAGGGGATGCACTGCCATAACATGTAGCAAAAACTTTCATAGGGGTGTGTCCTTTCTTCTTAACAAAGGACACACCCCTGACCCCTCTCAAGAGGGGAAGCGCAACTTTTTACGCCTGGCAATATTTTGTTCATCCGGATTACTGCAATTCAGACTTACGAAGTTTTAGAAACTTCGTAAGTCTTGTGAACAGCTAAACCTTGATTACTTACTCTTCGATAACGAAAACGGCTTATCCTCATCAGCAATACCGCGACTGGTATTCGGTTCGGCGCTCATTTCCAAAACCAGTTCACCGCCGGCTGCTACATCGGTATGGTTAATAAAATTATGATTCCATGGTTTACCGTTCAGCGTGGCCGATTTAATATAAACGTTGGTTTTGCTGTTGTTTTTAGCTACAATGGTGAATTTCTTACCGTTCTCTAAACTGATGGTCGTTTTATTAAATACCGGGCTGCCCAACACGTACTGATCAGTCCCCGGGCAAACGCTGTACAGGCCCATAGCGCTCATTACGTACCACGATGACATCGCGCCTTGATCTTCATCACCCGGGAAACCTTTAGGGCCTGCATTGTACAGTTTATCCATCACCTCACGGATTTTAGCCTGGCTTTTCCACGGCTGACGTACGTAGTTATACAGGTAGCCAACGTGCATACAAGGCTGGTTGCCGTGCGCGTACTGACCCATATTGGCAATCACCATCTCCTTCATCTCGTGAATCTCCTGCCCGTATGATCCTACCTTGAATGAACTTGGCATATTGAAGAAGGTATCCAGCTTATCGGCAAATTGTTTTTCGCCACCCATCAGATTAGCCAAACCGGCCACATCCTGGAAAACCGACCAGGTGTACTGCCACGAGTTACCCTCGGTGAAAGGACCACCCCATTCGGTTGGGTCAAAGTCCGGGCGCCAGCTACCATCGGCCAAGCGGCCGCGCATAAAGCCGACTGAAGGATCGAACATGTTGCGGTAATTATACATCTGCCTGGCATAGACGTTCATGTAAAACTCGTTATTGGTCATTTTGGCCAGGTTGTAGGCGCAAAAATCATCGTAGGCATACTCCAAGGTTTTAGCCGTAGTTTCGTGTACCTCGCCGCCGAATGGCACGTAGCCTATAGTGAAATACTCTTTCCACCCCTCGCGCCCGTTGGATCCGCCCCACCAGCCTTTGTTAGTAGTTTCGTGGTAGTAGGCATCCAACGCCTGTTTAGGGTCGAAAGTGCGGATGCCCTTTGCCCAGGCATCGGCCAGTAAAGACATAGCGTGGTTACCCAGCATTACGCCAGACATGCCGGGGTTTGACCAGGTTGGGAAAAAGCCGCATTGCTTTTGTGCATCCAGCAAACTTTGCATGTAATGGCTTTGCTGCTCAGGATGAATTATATTATCCAACGGGAACTGCGTGCGGAAGGTGTCCCAAAAACCGTTATCGGTATACATATATCCTTCGTGGATCTTCTCATCATACGGGCTATAGTAGTAAGGTTTGCCATCCTTATCCAGATCAAAAAACTTACGCGAGAATAAATTTGAGCGGAAAAAGCAGGAATAAAAAGTATTCATCTGCTCTTCGGTACCGCCCTCTACTGCTATGCGGCCTAATAGTTTATTCCATACCTCCTCGGCTGCTTTCTTAACCTGATCTAACTTGCCGAATTTGCCCAACTCGGTTTCCAGGTTTAACTGGGCCTGATCCTGACTGATGTAAGATGATGCAATTTTAACCTGCACCTCGGCGCCTTTTTTAAATTGCAGGTAAGCGCCTATGCCGGTGCCACTATTGGCTTTATTGTTTTTGGTGATCTCATGCGCTTTACCGGCATAAGTTCCGTAGCTCTCGAATGGTTGATCGAACTGCAGCACGAAATACCCTTTAAATGTACCTGGGATAAATGTTCCGTTTTTAACGTAGCCAATGAGTTTACGCTCTTCGGGGATGATCTGCAAATCGCATTGTTTTAAGAACCCGTCGAACACCAAATAGGCGTCGGCATTCCCGGTAAACGAGAACTTCATCATTGAACCCCGCTCAACCGGCGAAATTTCGGTTGTGATGCCGTTATCAAACTTTACTTTATAGTACGATGGTTTGGCTATCTCATTTTCGTGTTTAAATGATGATGCGCGTTCGTCATCTCCCACCTTCAGCTCATCTTCAACCGGCATCAGCGAAATCACGTTATAATCCCCCATCCACGGGCTGCACTGATGCACCTGCTGAAAGCCGCGAATTTTATCTGCCGTGTACTGATATTTCCAGCCGTCGCCATTTTTACCGGTTTGCGGCGAGTAAAAATGTTCGCCGAAAGGCAAGCCTACGGTTGGGTAAGTGCTGCCGTACGATAGGCCGAAGTTAGAATCCGTCCCCTGTAGGGTATTTACATATTTAACCAGGTTTTGCGCGCCCGCATAAGTATAAACGCACAGGGCAATCAGTACAATTAAAGCTTTTTTCATTTTAGGATGTTTGCTATTGGATGCTAACATAATGATATTTTTTAACTTTTGCTGAATTGATTTAGCAAAAGAAACAAAACAGATATTTGATAGTAGTTAAGCGAGCTGTTTGCTAAGATACATGTGGAGAGTTTACCTTGCCGGCGGCGTATTATGCGGTAAGTTTGAAAGGGCAAGACTTAGAATCTATCGCCTGATATTGCTGACTGGTACATGCTGAAAGACAGCTCACACCAAAAAGCAATGTACTTATTCATAAACCTACTCTCCCGGCCGTGCTACCTCATCTAATATCGCAACCGCATCATCAATGTTCATCACGTTATCCACACTCAATCGAAGAGAGTTTTTAATCTCTTTCAGGTTGGCGCGGCGGTGGTTGTATTGTAGATAGGTGAGTACGTTTTTAAACGCGTCGGTTTCAAAGTAGGGTGACTGCTGGTTGGCAATGAAATAGCCGCGCAGCACGTTTTTCTTCAGTGAGATTTTCTCGAAACCGATGGATTTGCCCAACCATTGCATGCGCATGGTGTTCAGCAAGTCGTTCACCTGGTGGGGCACTGGGCCAAATCTATCGTGCAGTTGCTGTTTAAAGGCCTGCAACTCCACTTCGTTTTCCAGCTTAGATAATTCGGTGTACAGGTTATAGCGCTCGCCAATATTGGTCACGTATTCATCGGGGATCAGGATCTCCAGATCGGTATCTATCTGCGTGAAGCTAATATACGGGCGTGGTTTATCTTCAGGGAAAACATCCTTAAACTCATCGTCCTTCAGCTCCTGTATGGCTTCATCCAGAATCTTATGATACATCTCAAAGCCAATCTCGGCAATAAAACCGCTTTGTTCGGCGCCTAACAGGTTTCCGCTTCCGCGGATGTCTAAATCGCGCATGGCTACGTTAAAACCGCTTCCAAGGTCGCTAAATTCCTCAATAGCGCTCAACCGTTTACGGGCTTCGGATGTAAGGGTAGATAGCGGTGGACTCAGTAAATAGCAGAACGCCTTTTTATTGCTCCGCCCCACGCGACCGCGCATCTGGTGCAGATCGCTCAGGCCAAACATGTGGGCGTAGTTAATGATAATGGTATTGGCGTTAGGGATATCTAAACCGGCTTCGATAATGGTAGTGGCCACCAGCACATCATACTCGTGACTCACAAATTTCAGCATCACATCCTCCAGCGCATCGCCCTCTAACTGGCCGTGGGCTATCCCGATGCGGGCTTTAGGCACCAGCGTACGGATCATCCCACCCAGTTGCGGCAAATCGGCCACCCGGTTATGGATAAAGAACACCTGGCCCTGCCGGTCCAGTTCGTATTCAACGGCTTCTTTAATCAGCTTATCGTTAAACACATGCAATTCCGTCACTACCGGCTGGCGGTTGGGTGGCGGGGTAGATATGATGGATAAATCGCGCGCGCCCATCAGCGAGAAGTGCAGGGTACGCGGGATCGGCGTAGCCGTCAGCGTAAGCGTATCTACATTGGCGCGCATTTGTTTCAGCTTCTCTTTGGTACTTACACCAAACTTTTGCTCCTCATCGATGATCATCAGCCCCAGATCCTTAAACTTCACATCCTTGCTTACCAAACGATGGGTACCGATGATGATATCTACCTTACCGGCCTGCAGTTTCTCTAAAGTTTCCTTTATCTGCTTGTTGGTTTTAAAGCGGTTAATGTAATCGATATTAGCAGGGAAGCCCTTTAAACGATCGGTAAAGGTTTTATGATGCTGGGCAGCCAAAATAGTCGTAGGCACCAGTACAGCCACCTGTTTGCTGTCGGCAACAGCTTTAAAGGCGGCACGGATAGCTACCTCGGTTTTACCGAAACCCACGTCGCCGCAAATCAGGCGGTCCATCGGGTGGGGCGATTCCATGTCCTTTTTGAAATCAGCCGTAGCCTTTTCCTGGTCGGGGGTATCCTCATAAAGGAAGGATGCTTCCAGCTCGGTTTGCAGGTAACTATCGGGCGAGAATGCATTACCGCTTTGGGCCTTACGCAGGGCATAAAGCTTAATTAAATCGCGGGCAATGTCTTTAACTTTTTTTTTTGTGGTTTTCTTTAACCGCTCCCAGGTATCGGTCCCCAGCTTGTTCATACGGGGAACGGTGCCTTCTTTACCGCTGTATTTACTAATGCGGTTAAGTGAGTTGATGTTGACGTACAGCAAATCGTTATCGGCATACACCAGGCGAATCATCTCCTGCATTTTGCCGCTTACCTCTACTTTTTCCAGTCCGGCATACTTGCCTATACCATGGTCTATATGCGTTACAAAATCGCCGGGCTTCAGGTCGCGCAGTTCTTTCAGCGTAATGGCTTGCGACTTTTGGTAGCCTTTCTTCAGCTTATACTTATAATACCGGTCGAAGATCTGGTGATCCGTATAGCAGGCAATTTTCTGCTCCCGGTCTACAAAACCCTCGCGGATGGAGATACTGAGCGGGATGAATTTAGCCGTTGGGTCCAAATCATCCAGTATGGCGTAAAGCCGCTCTACCTGCCGGGCCGAATCGGTCAAAATATAGTTGGTGATATTCTCAACCTCGTTGTTCTTAAAATTATGAATCAGCAGTTGAAAATCTTTATTGAATGAGGGCTGCGGGCGGATATCGAAATTAACCGTAGTGCCGGCAGTATAAAAAAACTGCTTGCCAAACTCCACAATACCAAAATCAAAAAGCTGATCGGCAATCAGTTTTTCATCGGTAAAGTTAAACTTGGGGTCAATCCAATCGGGGTTATTGTTTTTTTCATCAGCCGATAGCGCTTTCCACAGGTTAGTGGCCTTTTTAAAGCCTTCTTTGATAATATCGAACGTAAACTGAACATCTTTGATCCAGATGTTGGTTCCCGCATCAATAAATTCCAGCAGCGAGATATTGCTTTCGGTCAGGAATTTAGATTGAACGTTAGGAACGATGGTAATACTTTTCACCTGCTCTACCGATAGCTGGCTCTCAATCTCGAAGGTCCGAATGGACTCTATCGTATCGCCAAAAAACTCTACCCGGTAAGGTAACTCGTGCGAGAAGGAGAAAATATCTACGATACCGCCCCGTACCGAAAACTGCCCCGGCTCGTACACAAAATCAACCCTATCGAAATCATACTCCACTAAAAACTCGGTAATGAAATCTATGCTGAGTTTATTGTTAAGCGCAATTTCGAGCGTGTTTTTTACCAGCGAATTACGGTCAATCACCTTTTCGGCCAAAGCTTCGGGATAGGTAACAATCAACTGGCCAAAATCGGTAGCGTGGGTCAGCTCGTTCAATACCTCGGCGCGAGCCAAAACATTGCTGCTATCGGGCTGGGTAAATTCGAAGGGTTTGCGGTAGGATGAAGGGAACAGCAGGATCTCTTTACCGGTCAGGCTTTCCAGATCGGCCTGAAAAAAGCCGGCTTCCTCCCTATCGGGCAATACGAACAGCATGGGCTTGTGCTGTAAAAAATACAATGCTACCGCCACGGTCGCATCGCTCGATCCAACTAACCCTCTAAGCGCAACACGGGCTTCTTTTTTAGCATTTAGCGCGGTGGCTAAAGCTTTCACCCGTTCGTCGGCTTTGTACTGCTCTAAAATATCACGGATATTCAAACTGCTGCAAATATAAGAAAAATCACCTCACCCTCCCCTCTCCAAAGGAGAGGCTTTAAAAAAAGTCTCCCCTTCGGGGAGATTTAGAGGGGTGCATTCTGAACACAGCAAAAGCAGGAATGTTTAGCGCACTTTTATCAAAGCAGATATTAATAAATATAATATTATTTAATATGCTAACTATATAAAACTTATAGCTATATTCACAGCAACTTAAGCACTATATCATAATACACCCGCCAGCAAATATTGGTTTGGATATCACTTAAGCCCAACATGTTTCTGTTGCACTTATATCGCTCCTGTTTTATAATCATCAATCCGAATACCAAATTTAACCCGCATTAAAGCGGTCGATTTACGTTATGAAATCTTTTTATTTACTTATTATTTTATGCCTCTTTAGTGCCGCCGGGTTTGCACAGGGAGGGCAACAACCCGTTATAGACAGAGCAAGGGACAGGATAGAAAGGGCGCTTGGCAACCGGATTAACACCCATTCTATAGTGGAATCGGTTGGATCCCGTGTTCCCGATCGTTATATGCGAACACATTGCTTTATTCAAAATACAAGCACAGGCGACTCTTATCTTTCTATTTCGAAAGACCGGACTATTTGGGGCGAAAAAAAATTAGATCCGTTAAGCAGTAACGATATAGCGGTTACCGACTCGATATACTTAAAAATGAAAACGGGTAGCGAGTCCTTTGAATTTAAAGCATTTCCAAAACATTATTATAAAATTTTCTTTAACGACTCCTCGCATCGCTGGGAAATTAAATAAGCCTTTATCTAACCTTATTAACCTTTTTTATGAAATCTGTTAAAATCTCAACCCTTTGCCTGCTTTTAATATTGTTGTGCCCGGCACTTGTACTTGCCCAACATGACAACCCGCCTCCCGGAGCCGATGATGGCGGCAAACCATTTATGACGGGGCTCGAATCCACACTATCTATATTAGTACTCTCGTTCGGCCTTATTATTGTTTTTTTAGAGGTTTACCTTATCAAGGTTAATAAGATGGACGCCAATAACAGCATCAAATTTATTATACTTACTTTAATAATTACCGGCACCTTGTTTTTAATCACCGCCGGCTACGATACGCAGTTAACGCCTGTACTTGGTTTGTTAGGCACCATAGCCGGTTATTTGTTAGGAAAAGGCGAGAATATAAAGGAACCTGTTAAAGAAACTCCCAAAGCTTAAATCAGCATCATGAAAAAGAAGTTATTTTTTATAGCCGCCGCACTTTTTGCAGTCGGGACAGCCGCGAAAGCGCAGACAACTCCTCCTCCACCGCCACCTCCGCCGCCGCCAATGGCTGTGCCAGACTCATACCTGGATACGCATTGCTTTATCCAAAACTCTTATAAAGAAGTGCATTATTTTTTAGTGTCGTTAGATAAACAAAACTGGAGAGAGCAAAAAATAAAAGGCCATGGTACCATGGATATTGAGGTAACCGACTCGGTTTTTTTTAAAATGCAAACCAGCAAGAATGTTAGCACTATTACCAAAGCGGTACCAGGCAAGTATTACGCCTTAAAGTATAACGCCGGACTTAAAAAATGGGTGATTGAAGCAAGGTCAATCGGCTTGAAATAAAAAAGGCAGGGATATGCTTCCCTGCCTTTTTTCTATATTCATCGGTAAAGAACCTTTCAGCCTTTTACCTTTCAGCTTTCGCCTTAATTTAGTGTGTTAAACGATTTTCTAACGAATCGGTAGAACCGATGCCGCCTTCCTGGAACATTTCGGCAGGAGGGCAGGTTAACGGAGAACCTTGGGTAAATAAGCCCATAAATAAAGCGATACCGCCTAAAACTACGTGCGGAGCCCAAACACCTTTAGCGTGGAACCCATACAGGTACGGAGATACCAATAACACAAAGCCGGTAATGGTTAACAATGTGCAGTGCATTTGGATGGGGAAGATACCCACCATACCGCCTTTAGCGCGACTGAAAATAGCCATCAATAAAGAGAACCAGCCGAACATTAACGGGAAAAATAAAGCCGCACCGCCAGTGTGTACAAAACCAAATAACCATGGCGACGACATCAGGGCAATAGCCAGCAGGTAGTTAAAATAACCGAAAAATGTGGTTGAGATAAAGCCTTTCATATATCTATAAATGTATTTCTATGATCTTTTTTACAAAAATATAATTTTGGTTTGATTTGTTCTGTTTTAAGTTTGATTTTATGTGAAAAGCCTTGCGGCGATTCTAAATCCCTCCTGGGGGAGGGGTGCGAATGGTTTGAGTAGTGGCAGGGAGGGGTTTTTGTCGCGATGCAAATCGGCTCACCCCCTCCCTGCAACCGCACAGGTCAGCCCACCCCTCCCAAGGGAGGGAGGAGTAACAGTGCAGCTTTAGGTGATAACCGCCTATCCACCCACTTGTAAATCATCCGGCTATTTACTACATTCAACCACAATTATGGAAACTCCGGCCTTACCCGTTCAAACTTCGCGCATTCACTCTATCGATATCCTGAGGGGGATAATCATGGTGATTATGGCGCTTGATCATGTTCGCGATTTTTACAGCAATGCCACTTTTGATCCGCTGGATCTGAGCAAAACTTCGGTCATCTTTTTTCTGACCCGCTTTATCACCCACTTTTGCGCGCCGACGTTTATTTTCCTTTCGGGCACCAGCGCGTTTTTATCGCTCAGCAAAAAGAAGACTAAGAGAGAAGCTTCGTTATTTATGCTGAGCCGAGGTATCTGGCTGCTGTTTTTAGAGTTTACAGTTATCGGCTTCGGCTGGCGGGTTGATACCGGTTTCCATATGATATTTGCACAGGTAATCTGGGCCATCGGCTGGAGTATGATTATCTTATCGCTACTGGTATACCTTAAGCCGGTTTATGTGGCAGCTTTTGGTTTGATCCTGATTTTTGGCCATAATGCTCTTGATTATGTAAAATCTGACAGTTGGGGCCACTATAAGTTTTTCTGGATGTTTTTGCACGAGCAGAACTTTTACCAGATTAACAGTTACGAATCCATCTTTGTACTATACCCGCTTATTCCATGGGTAGGGGTAATGGCTGTTGGATATGCGTTCGGCACCTTATTTAAAAGATCGCCTGACGAGCGGAGATCGCTTTTCATCAAAATAGGTTTGGGCTCCTTAGCGCTGTTCCTGATTTTACGCGGGTTCAATATCTACGGAGATCCGTTCCCATGGGAGCATCAGGCCGTTTGGTGGAAGAATATTTTAGCGGTGCTAAGGGTACAAAAGTATCCACCATCGTTGGCTTATGTGTTGGTTACTTTGGGCGTATCTATTACAGCCTTAGGTTTGTTAGAACGGACGGATAATAAAGTGAGCCGCATTTTTACTGTGTTTGGCCGCGTGCCGCTTTTCTACTATATCCTGCATATTTATTTGGTGCATGGTTCGCAAATTATTGCGGCATTGGCCAGTGGGATCACTATCAAACAATTGCAACAGGGCGGGCCGGGAATCCCAAGTCCGTTTGGGTTTGGTTTGCCCATAGTTTACCTGGTTTGGATAACCGTTGTGGTGATCCTGTATTTCCCTTGCCGCTGGTTTATGAAGGTGAAGCAGCGCCGTAAGGATTGGTGGCTGAGTTATTTGTAATACCTTTGCCCGCATGGACGAAATGATAGTGAAGGATTGCAACGGCAATATCCTGCAGGATGGCGACTCGGTCAGTGTGATTAAAAGCCTGAAAGTAAAAGGCGGCGGTACCACCATTAAACAGGGTACAACGGTAAAAAAGATTCGCCTGACGGACGACCCCGACGAAGTGGATTGTAAGATTGACGGCATGAGCATTGTACTGCGTACCGAGTTTTTGCGGAAGAAGTAATTGGTTCCGCAATCTCGCCTTTCGGTGCTGGTAAGTCACACAATTGTCAATTGTAACAAATGTGTAACAACAACACTACTGATGCGTTTAATGATTACATTACATCAAATTAATCTGTGCTTTTATGAGCAGTAAATCATTAACCCCCTATATAGCCGGCATATTATTCCTGATAATCGGCATTGTTGAGACCCTTGAAGGGTTTTTGCGCGAAAGTTTAATGACTGTTTTAACCGGCCTGACGTTTATCATAGTAGCGGCGTTTCTGTTCATCAATAACGATGATCACAACAAAAAAGAACTAATCCCGATAAGGGTGAGAGCTAAAAATTAAGTTAAAGGAGTTAAAAAAGAGATATTGGGAGCCTGTTGTTTTTACGACGGGCTTTTTTGTGGGATATTGTTTAGTATGCAGTCGCCCGGCTGGAGTCGAGTGAGATTATTTCCCGGCCTCGGCTGGAGCCGAGCGACAGCAAAGAGAATAAAATATAGCACCAATTGCTAATTTTGAAGAAAAATGAAAAACAGCCTGTCGAAGAAACTATCACTGATCATGATCCTCGTCTCGTTCGCCCTGGAATGTACCGCTCAGCGGATCAGCGTTGATAAGCTGTTGGACTTTGCCGCGCCAAAGAATATTCAGAAGCTATCTCCGAAACAGTTTTCAACTTTTTTAAAGGAAAAATTCCAAGACTCCACCTATTTTTCGGTCGCTGAATTTCCAAACAAGTACAGGGTCGGAGAAATCCTTTTTTGCGTCAACGCATACACTGCGCAGTATCCGCCAACCAGTTTACAAGGCTCCTTTGAATATTATCAGTCGCGAGATTTTAATATTACCGGCTCGCCACATATGGAGGAGGTTGAGGGGCGCAAAGTGCTGATTGTAGAGCTGCTTGAGGATGGGGTAAAGAGTTATAAATTTATTACCGTAAATTCTAAGAATACCATCATGGTTTTGGGGAAGCTTCAGTGTCTGAAATCTTACGATTTCGCAGCTAAAGAAATAATCTTAAACTTCATGAAAACCGCGCGGTACAAGGAATAAACTTTGTTAGTGCGGATTTATAATCCCGGACTGATATTACTGCGGATTTACAATCCGCGACCGTTGACTATTACAATGTCGGGGATTAAAAATCCCCGTTGTTAGGGTCCGGGGTTATCAATCTGGACCAACGTGTTATTTCATAGGAACAATAAACCGATGCTTTAATTTAACATCATTATTAATTTTAACAATTTTTAGCGGTAAATAAATGTCAAACATTTTCGTGTCGGCAAATGGATTATGTAATGTAGGGGGTTCGTTGAAGCCTCCTGAGGCCAAAATGTCAGATATTTTTAGATGAAGCCATTCTGCTGTAACAAATGATAGCCCGATTTTAGCGGATTGGTCATCTTTGGCTAAGCGCCTAATTTTGATAAAATGTAGAGGTTTTATGTATTTATCAATATTTATGCATTCTTGATACAAGAAGACACAGTCTTGATCAGCAAAATCTTTTTTTATTTTGTTAATGCCATCGCCTTTCCAGATGAGATATTTCGCACTATCAGATTGGGAATATTTAAGTTTGTGATAAATATTATCAATTGACATGTTTAAGGCATCATGTATATCTATAGAGTAACCTTTGTCAAAAATATCTGATTCGAGTTTTTGCGTATTTGGTGGGTTAACTACGGTTCGATGGTAGAAATAGATTGATTTTGTAACACGCTCAACGCAAATAATCTTTTGAGAAAATGCGCTTGAATAAACTGAAGTAAAAAGGAAGAATCCAATAATTCTTTTCATGTCCTGTCACAAAGCTTTACCCCGCCCAACCCTCTCTATCCAAACTCCTGAAGTGAATCGCTTCGGCCAGGTGTTCCAGTAAAATTTCTTCGCTGCCGGCTAAATCGGCAATGGTGCGGGCTACTTTCAGGATACGGTCGTACGCGCGGGCGCTGAGGCCGAGTTTTTCCATGGCCTTTTTTAGCAGGGTTTGCCCGGCGGCGTTAATTTTGCAGATATCACGTACCATTTGCGGACTCATCTGCGCGTTGGCATGCAAATCGGGCCGGCCATTAAACCGGGCAGACTGCACCTCGCGGGCTTTCATTACCCGCTCGCGAATGAATTCGCTTTTCTCGGCCAACCTGTCCGATGCCAGTTCGTTAAAGTTTACCGGGGTAACCTCTACGTGCAAATCAATCCTATCCAACAGCGGACCGGAGATCTTGCTCAGATATTTTTGCACTGTTCCGGGTGGGCAGATGCATTCCTTCTCGGGATGGTTGTAATAACCACAGGGACAAGGATTCATACTTGCCACCAACATAAAGCTGCTGGGGTAATCTACCGTAAACTTAGCGCGGGATATGGTTACGCGGCGCTCTTCCAGCGGTTGGCGCATTACTTCGAGGGCGCTGCGTTTAAACTCGGGCAGTTCATCTAAAAACAGAACGCCGTTATGGGCTAAAGAGATCTCTCCCGGCTGAGGGTTACTTCCACCGCCGACTAAAGCCACGTCCGAGATCGTATGGTGCGGGCTGCGAAACGGTCGCGCGGTCACCAACGCATCAGCTGCCGAAAGTTTCCCGGCAACGGAATGGATTTTGGTGGTTTCTAAACTTTCGTGCAAACTCAGCGGTGGGAGTATCGACGGCAGTCTGCGCGCCAGCATGGTTTTACCTGCCCCTGGCGGACCAATCAATATCACATTATGGCCACCTGCCGCAGCAATTTCCAGCGCGCGTTTAATATTTTCCTGCCCGCGCACATCGCTAAAATCGCTGTCGTAATTGCTCAGGCTGTTAAAAAATTCGTCGCGGGTATTTACCACGGTAGCTTGTAGTTTGGCATCGCCGTTAAAAAAATCAACAACCTGCCTGATGTTCTCTATCCCGTAAACTTCCAGGTTATCTACAATGGCAGCTTCGCGGGCGTTTTGCTGGGGAAGGATAAATCCTTTATAGCCCTCGCGGCGGGCTTGTATAGCGATAGAAAGTGCGCCTTTAATAGGCTGTAAGCTGCCATCTAACGATAGTTCGCCCATTATGAGGTACTTGTCCAACTGGTCGGCATCTATCTGTCCGGACGCAGCTAAAATCCCGACAGCAATGGTTAAATCATAGGCCGAACCTTCTTTCCGGATATCGGCCGGGGCCATATTCACCAAAATTTTTTGGCGGGGCATGCGGTAATCGTTGGTTTGCAGGGCGGCCTCCACGCGCGACATAGATTCGCGTACGGCGCTATCGGGCAGGCCTACAATAAAGTAATTGATGTTTGATCCGCCGCTGATATTCACCTCGACGGTTATAGTGATGGCTTCTATCCCGTAAACGGCGCTGCCAAAAGTTTTAACTAACAATGTGCTAAAGTTTAATACTGCCGGTAAGATAAAGGCATTTTTTTTATTGCACAAGTTTTATTGTGGGAAGCGGTTTCTGATCATAAATCCCGTAAGGATAACTCGCTAAATAATGAAAATATAATATCGAATATTACACATTATTAAGCCCAATCAAAACTTAACAGTTTTTAACAATCTCTTTGGCAATCAAATTCCTATCCTTACGTTTGATTACCTAATTATCAAACACCTCAACCACATCCTTAATGAGAACCTTAATCATCTGTCTTGCATTCTTCATGGCGTATTCAGCCCATGCCCAACAAAAAACCAAGCTCGATGCGCTTCGTTCGCCTGATGTTAAAACCAATCAGCCAAAGCTCCTTAAAACCGATTCGGTTTATATCTCCGGCAAAATTGATGGCTACGATGCGGCTTTTAAAGAGAAAGCTAATTCTATACAGGTTATTGTTGATGATTTGCCAACCGGGCAGCAATTAACTTACCGCGCCAAAATTAATACCGACGGCACTTACCGGCTTGTCTTTTTAAAAACCAGCGCTCAGGATGCTCTGCTACAGTTTAATGGCCAAAATCAATATATCGTAGTGAACCCCGGCGATAAAATGCAGCTAAATTTCACCGCCGATAAGTTTTTAGGCGGCCTCGCATTTAAAGGCCCGGGCGCTGTGTTTAACCAGGATTATAAGGCTTACAATGAAGCAAGATATACCGAAGCAGCATTAGGTTATAGCGGAGGCAGAGACGCGCGCAGGAAGGCACAAATGGAATCGGAAAAAGCGAATGGCCCCGAAGATCATAAAAAGTTTTTAACCGAACGCTACGATAAAGAAAGCGCCTTTTTAGCTGATTACATTAAACAGCACAAGTCGAGCCAGCTGTTTATTAAATGGGCCGGCGCTGATTTAAGGTATGGTTACTTTAACGACCTGATGATGTACACGCTGTACTACCCTATGTACCATAAAGATGCCGCCAAAATTCCCGACAGCTATTACGATTTTATGAAGCCTGAGGATGTGAATAATTTGGATGCAGCCATGAGCATGAACTACACCAGTTTTTTGCCGCTGTACGCCAGTTATTTAACGCAACACAAATTAGGTCAATCGTACGCGGTGGTAAAGCAGGTTGATATGCTTTTGGCTCAGCCCGCCGGGTTAGAGCGTGATGCCATGCTGGCTTATGCTTTAGCCAACCTTATCCGTATTGGGGGAGTTAACGAGGTAACGCCCTATATGGCCCGGTTTAAAGTTGCCGAGGCTCAGCCCGGCTTTAAAGACAGGGTGGTAAAAGATTATGAAGATGCCATAGCTAAATTAAATGCCCGTGCAAAACCCGCCAATGCCGGCGATCTGCCCAAGACTGAAGCCGACAGTATCTTTTACAATATCATAAATCAATATAAGGGCAAAGTGATCTACGTAGATTTTTGGTCGACCTGGTGCGCGCCCTGTGTGGCCGAAATGCCAAAATCTAAAGCCCTGCACGATCAGTTTACCGGTAAAGACGTAGTTTTCCTGTACTTGGGCTTGCAATGCAGCGAGAATGACTGGAAAGCTATGGTTGATAAACTAAACGTTGGCGGCGAACACCGGCTATTAACTAATAACGAGTACGCAGCTCTGGCAGTCAAATTTAAGATCAGCGCCATCCCGCGGCATATGCTGGTTGATAAATCGGGACGGGTATTTAAAGAGACCGCCCAATTCCCCGGCTATACCGATGAGGCTAAAAAAGATATTGAGAAGTTACTGGCGGAGAAGTGACGATAATTTGTTTAGACATGATTATGATATCACTAAGCGATAAATTAATTATATTTGATTATGACAATAGAGATTAAAACACCCATAACTAAGGAAAAAGTTAAGGATGCGCTTAACGAGCTTTCTAAAAGTACCGGTAAGAAAAGCTTACGTCAGCACTTTGGCAAATTAAAAAGAAACATTGATGGCCTTGATTACCAGAAAGAGGTAAGGAATGAATGGATTTAGTTTCGTTGCTGATACTAACTTTTTAATTGCCGTTCATGAAGGAAAAGAAAACGTTGAAGCTTTTCTGGACGCTGCCTTTATTGTTTCATCGATAACTGAAATTGAATTACTGGGATGGGTTCAATTGACGGAAGACGAGAAATTAAAACTTAGAGCATTACTGGACGATTGCGTAATTTTTGAACTAACCTCCGAAATAAAGAAAATCGCGATTGAACTTAAACAGGAGCGCAAAATCAAAACTCCTGACGCTATTATAGCAGCAACCTCCAAATATCTTCAAATCCCACTAATTACCTCTGATAAAGGCTTCAGAAATATTCCAAATCTGGAACTGATATTAATATAAAAGCCGCTTTCCCATACCGGACAGCGGCTTTTCAAACCTTTCAGCTTTCGCCTTTTAGCTTTAACCTTATTTCGGCATTCTGCGCATCATGTTGGCCATGGCTGCGGGGTTGCTCATTTGTTTCATCACTTTACGCATATCTTCAAACTGCTTTATTAAGCGGTTTACTTCGGCCATATCCGTGCCCGACCCCTTGGCTATGCGGGTGCGGCGGCTTTGGTTAATAGCGTCCGGATTTTCTTTCTCGAATTTAGTCATGGATTGGATGATGGCTTCGATATTCTTGAAAGCATCGTCGTTCACTTCCACATCCTTCATCATTTTGCCAACGCCCGGTATCATGCCCATCAGATCTTTCATGTTACCCATTTTTTTGATCTGCTGAATCTGTCCGTAAAAATCGTTAAAGTCGAATTTATTTTTGCGGATCTTCTTTTGCAGTTCGGCGGCTTCCTTCTCGTCAAACTGTTGTTGTGCACGCTCAACCAGGGAAACAACGTCACCCATACCTAAAATCCGCGAAGCCATACGATCAGGGTGGAAAACATCCAGGGCTTCCATCTTCTCGCCGGTACCTATGAACTTAATCGGCTTGTTTACAACCGACTTAATAGATAAGGCCGCACCACCTCGGGTATCACCATCCAGCTTGGTTAAAACCGCACCGGTGAAGTCCAAACGATCGTTAAACACTTTGGCGGTATTCACGGCATCCTGACCGGTCATGGCATCAACCACAAATAAAATTTCGTGTGGGCCAACAGCTCTTTTAACCTGCTCAATTTCCACCATCATGGCTTCGTCTATGGCTAAACGGCCGGCGGTGTCAATAATTACTACGTTATTACCCTGCTGTTTAGCCAAAGCCACACCCTCGCGGGCAATGGCAATCGGGTCTTTAGATTCCAAGTTAGCATAAACCGGGACACCGATCTGCTCGCCCAAAACCTGTAACTGGGTTACAGCCGCAGGGCGGTAAACGTCGCCGGCTACCAGTAAAGGCTTTTTGTTTTTTTGTGTTTTAAGAAAGTTTGCCAACTTACCGCTGAAGGTGGTTTTACCCGCACCGTTCAAACCTGCTATCAAAATAATGGTTGGCGTGGCCGGGAAGTTCAGTTCGGCGGTGCTGCCACCCATCAGGGCGGTCAGCTCATCGTTCATGATCTTGGTGAGCAACTGTCCCGGCGAAATTGAGGTGAGCACGTTTTCGCCAAGCGCTTTCTGCCTTACCTCATCGGTAAAGGCTTTAGCTGTTTTATAGTTAACGTCGGCGTCCAGCAGGGCCTTGCGGATCTCCTTCATGGTTTCGGCCACGTTGATCTCTGTGATGGTTCCCTGTCCCTTCAGGACCTTAAACGCCCTGTCGAGCTTATCTGAAAGATTTTCAAACATTATACTTCAGTACTTTATATATCAAAAAATTGAGGATACAAAGGTATGATTTTGAACGGAATTTTTCATTAGTTCATGGATGATAGTTCATGGTTCATAGCCTTTTGTAGTGCGTAAGTATAAGTCGGCACTACAATCTCGACAATAAAATCATAACTATCCATTAAAGGTTAGACGGTGCAGATAAATACAGTGTACTAATATCCGTTATGCAAGTGCTATGATCTATGAACCATCAACTATGAACTCAACCCTCTCACGGGAAATGATAACTAAGCCCCATGGCTATGCCTTCGGTATATTGGGGTTTAGGTTGCTGATCTTTATCGTATAGTACCGTACCTGTCAGGTTAACGTTAATCAGTTTATTTACCTGGGCGCGCAGGTTCATATCTAAACGATGGTCGATATTCTCCACCAAACCACGGCCGTAAGGCAGGAAGGCTACGTAGTTGGCAGAGAGGTGCATGTTCTGCATAATATCTTTCTCGTAATGCGCTACCAACTGAAACGCCAGCTCGTTTTTAACCCGCTTACCGCGATCTACGCCATAGTTATTGGGCTGTCCACGATAAATGGCCGTATCCAACACAAATGTTTGCCGGGCCGTACCCGTACCAATCCGCAGGTTGAAAACATTGTTAGGCTTATACTCAAAACCTATCGATTCTGTCACATATCCTGGCGAAAACATACTGGATATCAAGATCGGCAGGGCATTATTAGGATAGTTATACCCCTTATCAAACTGCGTCTCTACCGTTACCGACCCGAAAAACTGCCAGTTTTTGGCCAAGCGGGTACCAAATTTATTATCGAAAAATAGGCGGTCGTTGGTTTTGCGGGCTATCTGGCCACGGTTGCTTAAGCGTCCGTACACCATCAGCAATTGGCTGGTATAATCGAACGGGGCTTTATTATATTCGGTACGATATTCAAAGTTACCGCCAAGGGCTAAAGAGCTAACGCCACCGTTGCTCCAGTTGGTAGAGAATGAGGTTTGGTTAAGGTTGATACCGATATTAATCCACTTGTGCCAGTAATTGGCTTTATAATCAAGCAGGGTTACGGGTAACTGCTCCTCGCGCACCATTTGCGGGCGGGTACGTACAGGTATACTGTTTTGCCGCGGGGTAATCCTGTAGCGGTTAAGCAGGTTGGTATCAATTTTTAGGCTGTCGGCTTTTTTAAGGCTATCGGGGTTTTGGGCCATAGCCGGCATGGTTAAATATAAGCAGCAGAAGATGATTATTCCGGGTACTGTTTTTAGCATGGTACAACAAAGAACGTCAAAAATTAATGAAAATCTAAATCAAAAAAGGGGGGAATTTGATTTTAAGCGCAGGTAATCAGATCGCAAGCCTGCCGCGTTATAGACTATTAATTTTCGGAATGGATTAACCGAGGGCCTCAATTTTTTTCAACAGCGCCTGTTTATCTAAATGTGTTTTGGCCATTTGGTGGGCTATCTTAAAGTTTTCGGCAGCTTTTTTATGATCAATCCCGGTGTATAATTCGCCCAATAAGGCATGGTATAAATGATTACTGGTCAGTTTCAATTTTTCAGCTTCTGCAATGGCAATTTCCTTACCCCTGCATTTATATAAAGCATACGTACGGTTAAGCGCCGCCATGGGCGAATAAGCTAAAAACAACAACTCGGTATATAGCATCAGGATGTTTTCCCATTTTTCGGGACTATCGGTTTTGGTGGTATGCCACAAGGCAATGCCTGCTTCTAAGTGGTACCTGCCGAAATTATTACCCTTTGTGGCTTTGCCAAAAAAGAATTTTCCCTGGGCTATCAGGTCGGCATCCCAAAGGGTTTCGTCCTGGTCATCGTACAAAATCAGCTCACCATCAGGCGAGATCCTTGCTTCAAACCTCGATGCGTGGAAACTCATCAGCGCAAGCAAAGCATAAACCTGCGGCAGGTTGGTTGCAGCATTTTCTGTAAGCTGATGGGTAAGCCGCATTGCTTCAAGGCACAGGTCTTTTCGTAGCGTATGTTGATTACTTACCGAATAATAACCCTCGTTAAACAAAAGATATAGGGTGGTTAGCACCATATCCAGCCGCTTGCTAATTTCCTGCGGACCGGGGAGTTCTATTTTAACCCGTTCATTCCGCAAAGTTTCCTTAGCACGATAGATGCGTTTGGTTACCGTTTCTTTATTGATCAGGAAGGCATCGGCAATTTCGCTGATACCGAACCCGCACAAAATGCGTAAAGCCAGGCTAATCTGCGCTTCGGGCGAGATGGCCGGGTGACAAATCGCAAACAGCATCTGCAGCTGACTATCTGTAATATTTTGTTTGGATAGATCGATTTCCAACTCGCTTGACTGATTGATGGCATCACTCAGTGCTGGCGTAATCTTATTATCAAAAATCTGATTGTGTTTTAAATGATTTTTCGCTTTGTTTTTAGCCACGGTGTACAGCCAGGCCAAAGGTTTTTCGGGCAGGCCTTTGATGGCCCAGGTTTCGGATGCCGTTAGGAAGGTATCGCTTACAATATCCTCCGCAATTTCGATATGCTCAAACCCAAACAGCCGGCAAAGTACAGCCGTAATTTTGCCATACTCGGTGCGGAACAGGTGGGGAATGATCTCGTCTTTTTGCATCGTATTGAAAGCTGTTTTTGGGGAGCTGAGAATCCTGAAATGCCCACTCTTGTCTTAGGAGTTTCTTTTTATAACATTTTAGATATTCCCTTCTATGTCCCAGCGGGACTACCTGTTTGTAGAAATTCAATAAGGTCGTTATTGCCTCGGAGAGGCTACCCATCTGGAAAATACTCAGACGAAGGGTAGTCCCATTCGGGACATTAACGTTTTCTCTACAAATATCTATAAACAGGTAGTCCTTACAGGGCAAAAAAAAGCTGTGGCTTAAAAGTAATTCTACATCCCCCTGATTTCGCGGATCTCAACAGTTCCAAATGGCAATATCGGGCTGCCTGCGGCCAGCTCTAAAGCCTCTTCGTAGCTATCGGCGTTGATGATGGAATAGCCCATAATCGATTCTTTAATTTCGGCGTAAGGGCCGTCGGTAACTACGTTATTGCCGCTTAGGGTTTTACCGGTGGGCAGTAGGCCGCTGCCGCGGTCAGCCAGTTTGTTTTGGGCGGCAATGCTGCCCACCCAATCCATCCAGCGTTGGGTGTTGGCCTGCATTTGCTCGGGCGATAAATCTTGCGGCATGGCGCTGTAGTCAGCACGGTAAACAAATAAGAAATTTTTCATGATGATTTGATAATATTTTGTTGTTTAAAAACCTAATGACAACCCGCTTTGCCGGATATGGACATCGATGGTAAAATATTTTTTAAAATAATCTTTTAGTCCAGTCCGCCCTTAGCTGCGCGCTCCTTTAACCGCTGTAATGCCTTGGGCGTTTGGTCGAGCGTTTGTCCTACGCCGCCATCGGCCAGGTTAAAATAGCAAACATACAAGCAACCGTATTTACAGGTTTTTATCCAATCGTAAATCGTATCTATATACTCCGGCGCATCGCCAAGGCCGTGCAGTTGCTGTGCCTGGTTCCCTTTTGGGGCTACGTTACCAAATTCGCCAATGCAGGTTGGCTTTTTGTGCTGGTTAGCAAATGCGGCCTGCCACTCCAGCATAAAGGCGCCTTTGGTAATCCTGGTCAGCATTTGCTTTAGTGTGGGGTCGGTATCGCCCCAGGTCATTCCGTAGGTATCCGATCCAATTACGTCCACAACATCATCGCCGGGGTAAAATGGCAGCGGATCGGGCGTCCCCGCGTTTACGCACCAAACAATATTCAGCATTTGCCCCTCTATTGCCGCAGCTTTGAATCCCTGTTTTATCAAGGGGACCGCCCTACGCCAGGCGCTAATAAACAGACTCGCATCCTGCCGCACAGGGCTCATATTAAACTCCCACCAAAGCCGTGCATAAACGGTTTTAGGGCCAAACTTAGCCAGATTTTTCCCTAACAATAAATAAACACTATCCCGCGATCCTGTTATCGCTTCTTTTAAAAAGCCATTATAGTCTGTCCCCCCATCGTGTGGTATTAATGGTACGCCAACATCAATTGGCCGGTCAAAATGATTTACCTTCCAGGCTGGTACCCCACTTTCCTTCGCCCAGATCCAATCGGCGCCCGCTATATTTTTCCAGGTATTGCGCCCCATCCAGGTGCCCATAATTTCCTGCTTAATATCATAATTTTCCAGGCTTTTGCCACTGTTACCGGTAAGGGTTCTTTGTTTTTGATATCGAATGGTATCCACAGCCGAACTTACCGACTGCTTCGCACCGGTATGATAAAGTAAAATTGGCAAATAGATTATTGCGGCAAAAATTCCTGTTTTCATATATCAGTAATGAAGTTACTATTATCAGCAATAATTACTATGTAACAAACAAATAACACCCACAGTAATTATTACGCTTGATTTTATGCAATCGATTGCATTATATTTACTGTAATTACAAACCCGTATCTAAAACCAATCCGTCTCCATGAAAAGATCAGCCATCACTCTTACGCTTCTGTTTGTTTTCGCCATATGTTTCGGTCAGCTGCGGCATAGTAAAACATCAGCATTTAAAAGTTATAAAGGTTTACTGATGGCGGGATACCAGGGTTGGTTTAACGCCCAGGGCGATGGCGGTAACCGCGGCTGGAATCACTATGTATCGCATGGCAAGTTTGAGCCCGGCTTTACCAATATTGATGTTTGGCCCGATGTAAGCGAATATCCCAAAACTTACGAAACCCAATTTAAGCATGCCGATGGCAGTCCGGCTTATGTATATAGCTCGCACGATGAATCATCAACCGAAGTACATTTCCGCTGGATGAAGGAGTACGGTGTGGATGGCGTTTTTGTGCAGCGCTTTATTGGCGATGTACAAGGAAAGCGTGGCCGCGAGCATAATAACGTGGTGTTGGGCAATGCTTTAAAATACGCCCAAAAGTATCACCGTGCCATATCGTTGATGTATGATCTTTCGGGCATGGGGCCGGGCGGCGATTCGCTGGTGATTAAAGATTTTAAAAAGCTGGTAGATAGCATGAAGATCACTAACCGGGGCAATAACCAAACCTGGCTGTATCATAATGGTAAACCGCTGATTGCCGTTTGGGGCATTGGCTTTAACGATAACCGCCGTTACGGGTTGGCCGAGGGTGAGCGGATCATCGACTTTTTAAAGAATGATCCGGTATATGGCGGCTGCGCCGTGCTGTTAGGCGTACCCACCTACTGGCGCGATTTTGGAAACGATACGGAGAAAGACCCGCGCCTGCACGATTTACTGCGCAGGGTTGATATAGTACACCCCTGGTTTGTAGGGCGGTTTAACGAGGCCTCGTATCCCAAATTTCAAACCCGCATTGCCGATGATATTGCCTGGTGTAAACAAAATAAAGTGGATTATGTCCCTACCGTATTCCCCGGTTTTAGCTGGCATAACATGAACCCTAAGGCCATGCAAAACCAAATCCCGCGCAACCGGGGCAGCTTTTACTGGAAACAAATAAATGGGGCCATTAACGGCGGGGCCGAGATGATTTACGTGGCCATGTTTGATGAAGTGGACGAAGGCACCGCCATATTGAAGGCATCAAAAAACCCGCCGGTTGGCCTCAGTAACTTTGTAAGTTACGAGGATGATATCCCTAACGATTACTACCTGTACCTTACCGGGGAGGCCGCCAAAGCCCTGCGTAAAGAGGTCCCGATGCGCGATACACCGCCACCACCTTTGAAAAAATGATGTAGTTTTCCAATGAATAATCCCCCCTCGAAACTTGCCGCGTAATCCAAAACTTATTTTTGATTTAACCGACAATTAAATAAAAAAGGGACACGGAGGGGTGGACATTAGGCCTGTTCAGATTGTTCGATCACCACTTAACTAATTGATTTTATTGGTTTTATATAAATTTCTGTTGCAGAATTGTCCATTATTTGTCCACTATAACTATTGGTAATGTGGGCCTATGTTTGGTACCTTAGCATTGAAGGCGAAAGCCCGACTATTGATACTCTTGCGACATTAAAAACTATGGAACCATTAAAAACTCGTAGGCTTTGCCCGAAGTGTAAAAGAGGCGATTTGGATTACCGAACGCCGCGTGCTGCCTGGGTAAAGGCTTTATTTTTCTGGCTGCCGATTGTGCGCTACCGCTGCTCTTCCTGCAACAAAAAAACTTATATAATAGTTAAAGAAGAGCCACAACGGCCTGAAGGTAATTTAAAAGCAATCTCGTCCGAAGATTAAGCAATAAGCTTTACCAGTTTGGTATCTGTTAAAACAGGTATGGCTGTTGTTATATCTATATTCAGGCAAAAAGCGATATCGTCCTCAATGCCTAACTGCTTTAAGCGTTCGCTGTGCGATGTTTTTTTCAGGTAGGCTTTTATGTCCTCTTTCCCCAATTGATACAAATCGTTAGCCGCCAGGGCCGGGTCATCTAAAACATACCCGCCGCCTTTTAGCTGTTCAATTACAGCGCCTGCAAACAGGGTGTCTTCCAGGTTAAAATTGTATTTCCAGCCGGCGCATACCAGCAGGATATTTTCGTTGGTGGTTTTCAACCAGTCGGATAGTGCCGTTAAATTCAGGAAAGAACCGATTACAATTTGCTTTGCCTTACGCGACAGGTGCAATGCCTGCGTGCCGTTGGTGGTGGTAAGTACTACGGTTTTGCCAGCCACCTTTTCGCGGCTGTAACTAAACGGTGAATTACCAAAATCAAACCCTTTAACCACTTCGCCATTACGCTCGGCAGCTACCAGGTATTCGGGGTGGCTTTCTTTATATACCAGGCATTCTTCAACTTCGGCCACCGGGATAATAGCATCGGCGCCGTTATCAATACCGTAGCAAATAGACGAGGTTGCCCTGAAAATATCTATAATAACAACTACATACTTTTCTACATCGTACAAATGTATCAGCGCCGGGCTCAGGCAAACGTCCAATAATTTTTTATCCACTATTCTTATCAGTTATAACCGCAAAAATAAAGGAATATCAGAGATGGGCTTGCTTTATTTTGCTTTTTAACGAATGTGCGCCAGCAGGCTTTTTAAAAACTCATCGGCCACTTCTATATGTGGGATGTGCTTGCAATGATCAAAAATTACCAACTGGCAACCCGGTATCTTCTTTGCCGTAGCCGGTCCTAAAATGCTGTACTGACCATGCTTAGCTTTTTCGGCATCGCTTAGTAATGCTTTGCCTACTATGGTATTATCTTCTTTACCGATAAACAAAACCGATGGTACGGTAATCCGTTCAAACTCATAGCAAACCGGCTGCTCGTAAATCATTTCGTAAGTTAAGGCCACAACTTTGGCCCACCGCGGGAAATCGGCGCTGGCGCTTACGCCGCTGCCAATTTTAACCAGATAATCGTACTCTGGTTTCCAGTTAACAAAGTAAGAGTCCTGGTAATATTTTTTAACGCTGGCATAAGTAGTTTTCAGCTCGGTTTTGTAATCATCCGCTGCCGAGGCATAAGGCACAAACGTGCGGTAATCTTCCAGTCCGATGGGATCTTCTAAAAACAGTTGCTCAACCGTAGTTGGGTACATCAGCGTAAAGCGTGTAGCTAACATCCCACCCATGGAATGGCCCAGCACGTAGGCTTTTTGTATCTGAAGGGTATCCAGCAGTTGCTTATTCCATCGCGCGAAAGTGTGAAAACTGTAATGGATAAACGGTTTTGATGATTTGCCAAACCCAACCTGATCGGGAATAATTACCCGGTAACCTTTTTGCGAGAGCGCTTTAATTACGTCTGTCCAATAATAACCGCCGAAGTTTTTGCCATGAAACAGGATAAACGTTTTGCCATTGGGGTTTGCCGGTTGCACATCCATGTACGCCATCCTGAAATCTTGCCCTTCGGCACTGAGGGACAAAAAGTGGACAGGGTAAGGATATTTTACATTCTCTAAGGTGATAGATAAACCATCCTGCGCGGATGCGCGCAGGACGATGATAATGGACAGCAAAAGCAGGCGTAACTTCATATTATAGATACAGCCATTACCGTTAAAAGTTTATCTCAACAAAAAAGCCAGCCGACTATTTAGTCGGCTGGCTTTTTGCTGAATAATTAAATCTGATTAATGCGCGTTAACCAGCACAAACGGAATGCTTAACCCAAAAGTGATATTGCGGCCCGGGTTGTAAACGCCCAGTGTTGGGTCAGTTTGGTCAAGGCGGCCTGGTTTCAGGCGGCTTAGGGCATCGTAATACTTTGTATTGGCCAGGTTGTTGCCGGCTACATATACTTTTATTTTTTGCTTACCGATGTTTACTGTAGTACCTATCGAAGCATTAATCAGCGTGTAGGCCGATGTAGGTGTTTCAAAGGCAGCATCAAAGCGATTTTGCGCAAAGTAATTATCTAAACCTACCGAAATATAACTTTCGGTCAGCTTGCCAACCTTAGGCTCAAAGCGCAAGGTGTTGTGCATTACACCTGCCGGGATAAACGATAGTGGCCTATCCAGCGTAGTGTTTTGCGCATGGGTATAACCAAAGGTGTTATCGATATGGATATAACTTACCGGATGCACTGTTAGGCTGGCTTCCACACCATACAGGTTAGCGTTTACCTGCGTGTAGCGATAAACCGGGTACAACTGATCGTTACCCTGATCGTCAGTTACGGTAATATTATCGCCGGCGGTATTGGCGGCATAAATAAAGTTATGGATGTAGTTATTAAACACGCCTAAAGTTGCCGAAACGATGTTGGCATCGTAATGAAATTCTGCATCGGTTTGGTAGCTGCGTTCCGGCGCCAGGTTAGGGTTCCCTATTTCGTAACGGAAAGTACCCTCGTGTACGCCGTTGGATCCTAACTCGGCCGTATTTGGCGCGCGGAAAGCGGTACCTGCGTTGGCTTTAAAGCTCAGTTGATCACTAAACGTATGCGTAAAACCTAAAGCTGTGCTCACGTTTGATGAGGTATTGGTGAACGGTGTAAACCTTACGGTGCCGTCTTCTTCAGTAAGGCCTTTGCCTTTATTGCTGCGGTAATCGTAACGCAAACCAAAGTTCAGGGTGTTTTTATCCCAGTTTTTTTTGATGTAGGCAAATGCACCACCGCCATAAGTATCGTAAGCGGGGATTAAAAACTCGGTGCCTTTATTTAAACTCTGACCAGCATCGGCACTCACGCCAAACACCGGCTCCCAGCCGTTTTGCGAGTTGATGTAGTATTTCAAATCGCCCGAATAGGTATTCAAGTCGAAGAACAAGGCCGGTACCGGGCTATCTAATTCGCGGCGTTGATTTTTTTGATAACCTAAGTTAACCTTTAACGATCCTGAACTCAGGATAAAGTTATTATCCAACGATATTTTATAATGGCGGATATCCTGACGCGGGAAAGCCAGGGTGCGGCTTTTATAATCCTTATCGGTAAAGGCATTGCCGTCATCATCTACATACTGGCCTGCTGCGTTAAAGGCAGGATCGTAAAAACCGATGTTGTTTTTAAAGTACGACAGGTTTAAATGCGAATAGCCCCAGCTTTTGTTAAGCCCCAGCATACCGTTAAAATCTGTCTCGTTATAACCCGAATTAGGGAAGTAACCGGTAGGGGTATTAAACGAATATGCGTTTTTGTACGATCCGCGACCGCGCCAAACAAAGCCGTTTTCGTTGCCGGTCAGCATCAGCGAGTTGCTGCTTAATCCGTTGTTAGTAGAGTAGTTAGATATATACTCACCACGGATTTCACCATCAGGCGTAGTCAGCGGCTCTAACAGGTTAAGCACACCGCCTAAAGCGTCCGATCCGTAGATTAAAGAAGCAGCACCTTTCAGCACCTCTACTCTGTCTATCTTAAATTGATCTATTTCGATACCGTGCTCATCGCCAAATTGCTGGCCTTGTTGTTTCACACCATCATCTAAAGTAACTACGCGGTTAGCGCTTAAACCACGGATAACGGGTTTAGAGATTGACGGACCGGTGGTGATTTGCGAGAAGCCCGGCACTTGCCTGGCCACTGCATCTATCAGGTTAGTCGAAGGGCGCAACAACTCATCGCGACCAAGGGTTGATACCGATGTACTGTTCCGTTTGTTGTTTGAACTGGTTGGCGTACCGGTAATCACTACCTCGTGGGTTTCAATAGCGGTCGATTCCATTTCGAAAACGAGAGGTTTGGTCAAAGGTAGATCGATAGTTTGGGTCAGCGTTTTATAACCTACGTACTGCACCTGCATAATAATTTTACCTTTAGACGGCAGCGATTTAAAGGTGAAGTTACCGTTAACATCGCTAGCGGCAGTAATTTTTAAATCGGGTATAGAGATGGTAGCGCCGGGTAAAGTGCTTTTATCTTTAGCATCAATAACCTTACCGGTGATAGCGAGTATGTTGTTTGCCTTGGCGGCGATAAATATAAACTGAATCAGCAATAAGCCGAAGATCTTTAATTTCATAATGATTTTAAATAAATGAATGAGCAGGCGCATATCCGCGCAAGCTTAAAAACAAGAAAATAGGGTAACGGGGGTAATTATGAAATTACTACAGGGGGAGCGCGCCCGGCTGCAATGATGAGCTGAATAGGCGTAACATCAGACTGCCGGAACTGGTAATGGCATTGTACCGATACAGGAGGCGCAAAGTACACTTGCTGATTGATGACCGCGTGAGTGTGGTGCATGGCATCGCAAATATCGCAGGCCTCTTTTACCGTGGCTGCTTTATCAGTCGACTTAACCAGCGCTATGCGATGCAACTGTTTAATGTGGGTGTGAGTAAATACAATATACTGGCCTACTGTAAAACACAGTAGCAAAACCCAGCCATAAAATATATTTCTCTGTTTCCGTTTCAAAACAAGTTTTTAAATTGTGTTGCGTTGCAAAGTTAATAATTAAACCTGCGCAAGTGTCAGTAATTCGTAACAATCGTGTTAAGGGGTTTGTGAGAATATTATTAAGCGAGTGATAATATATAAAGGTGAATTCTATGTTGGTCTCCACCTTATAACGAAAGAATATCAACCGCCTTACTTTTTTCTTGAAAAAAAAGTAACAAAAATTCAAGCGAAAAAAATCCTTCCCCGCTCCCTGCCTGGGCAATTAATCCACGGAGTGGATTGCCCAGGGCATTCCCGCCAACGCTGGCCCGGTTTTTTCGCGGCCCCACGCTCTTTTTACCTGCTGATTGGTAGCTCTGCTTCTCTTCTCGGACAGCAAACGGCTTCCGGATGAAATTAGACGGAACATGGTGGCCTGTGTGGTGGGTAGGGCATTAGCTTCGGGCTGAGCGCAGGCTTGTGGGTGCGAAGCAGGGCCCGAAGGTACCGCCCTGTGGTTCTGGCTGATTTGCAGGGTAGGGATTGTGCGGCAAAGGAAGCATTTTGCTGTCTTGAATTTTTGGTTCTTTTGTTTCAAGACAAAAGAACGACGGATGTAAATCGCGTTCATAAAAAAAACCAGTTGGATCTGCTAACTTGCGCAGAATCCCCTATCGAGAGACTTTTGCGGATTGTGAAAATATTATTAAGCGAATGATAATTTACCGCCTGCATTTTAAACTACGGTGCATTTGCTGTATTTTCAGGGCTGAAAATTTTGTGTGCAAATGTCGGCAACCCATCAGCATCATGTAGAAGATTGCCCCTCGTGCGGGACGGTATATAAAGGTAAGTACTGCTATCATTGCGGCGAAAAGGTTTTTCACCCGTCTGATTTGGGGCTGAAGAAATTTGCATCGCAAACGGTGGATGTTTTCACCCATTTCGATTCTAAATTTCTGCGCAGCCTTAAATACCTGATGTTTTATCCCGGTTACCTGGTAAAGGCTTTTATTAGCGGCGCCCGGGTAAAATATGCCAAGCCTATGCAGGTGTTTGTGCTGGCCAACTTAATCTTTTACTTTTTCACGCACATTATTGGCGCCCGCGATTATACGCCCAACTTAGGCGATCAGCATTACGGCGGAATCAGCGTTTACGCACCCCTGCATTGGTTGGAAAAAGTTGACGACTGGTCGGTTAATTATATAGATAACCTCACCAACTGGAAACAAGAACACCTGGCCCTGTCAAATGCTAAGATGATGCGCGCGTTTGACGAGAATTGCTGGATCTATTCAAAAACGCTGATCATTTTACTTATCCCCCTGTTTGCACTTACCGCGTGGGCTTTTTTTAGCAAGCGATTTAAATACTTCGGCGGCGCGGTGGTGTTTGGTATTTATTTTGTTTCCTTCCAGATCATCACTTACTCTATTATTTCCATCTTCGTTTATCAATGGCATATTAACGTATACCAGCCGTTTGAATGGCTGTTTTTTAAAACACCGCTCAGCTATATTTCGCATCTGCTGTTTTTAGGCACTTTTGAGTTTGATAACATGCTGCTGTGGGTGCCCTACCTTTATTTTGCCTTCCAAAAAGTGCAAAAGGGCAGCCCCTGGGTCACTTTGCCCCTAAGTTTTTTAACAGGTAAAATCATTTACTTTTTAACCTTTGTACTTTACAAAAAGCTGCTGATCGTGCTGACTTTGCTGATGATGCATCATAAGTAAGATGAGGCTTATTTTGCGTAGATGAAAATCAACCGCCTTACTTTTTTCTTGAAAAAAAGTAACAAGGCTTAGCGTAGCGATCTCATGAAATAATTCCAGCGAAAAAATCCTTCCCCGCTCCCTGCGTTTCAAACTTTCCCGCCAGAGGCGGATTTGAAACGGCATTCCCATCCCGACAGTCGTGGGGACCCGGTTTTTTCGCGGCCCCACGCTCTTTTTACCTGCTGATTGGTAGCTCTGCTTCTCTTCTCGGACAGCAAACGGCTTCCGGATGAAATTAGACAGAACATGGTGGCCTGTGTGGTGGGTAGGGCATTAGCTTCGGGCTGAAGCGCAGGGCCTGTGGGTGCGAAGCAGCGCCCGAAGGTACCGCCCTGTGGTTCTGACTGATTTGCAGGGTAGGGATTGTGCGGCAAAGGAAGCATTTTGCTGTCTTGATTTATTTCATGAGATCGCTACGCTAAGTTTTGGTTCTTTTCATCAAGGAAAAGAACGGCGTGTGAAAAGCACTTCACAGAGAGACTTGCGTTTTGGATCTGCAAATTTGCGCAGGGTCCTCTATCGAGAGTCCCTGCGGGGGCTTCCCCATCCCCTAACAAAATTCTTACCCAATCCCCACCACTCGCCTTGCATACTAATCATTCTATTTTTTACCTTTGCGCATCAAACCAGGAAACGCATGAGCGAAAAGATTTTAGTGATAGGCGCAAACGGACAAATAGGTACCGAATTGGTTAACACCTTGCGCGGCATTCACGGGAAAGATCAGGTTATTGCATCTGATATTAACGAACCTGCCTACGCTATTCGCAACAGCGGCCCTTTCGAATTTGTGAACGTGCTGGATAAGGATAACCTGCACCACATTTTTACCAAACACCAGCCTACCCAGGTTTATTTGCTGGCAGCCATCCTATCTGCCGTAGGCGAACAAAAACCCAAACTGGCCTGGGATTTAAACATGAATGGCCTGATCTACGTGCTTGATCTGGCTGTTGAGTTTAAAACAGCCAAGGTTTTTTGGCCAAGTTCTATCGCTGTTTTCGGTCCGCATTCGCCGCAGTTTAATACGCCGCAGTTTTGCGTGATGGACCCGAACACGGTTTATGGTTTCAGCAAATTGGCGGGCGAGCGCTGGTGCGAATATTATTTTAACAAACATGGTTTAGATGTGCGTAGCATTCGTTACCCGGGATTGATCGGTTGGAAAGCATCACCGGGTGGTGGCACGACAGATTACGCGGTCCACATTTTCCACGAGGCTTTAAAGAACGGGAAATACCAAAGCTTTTTAAGCGAAGATACCGCCCTGCCGATGATGTATATGGAAGACGCTATCCGCGCTACATTAAGCCTGATGGATGCCCCGGCTGATAAGATCAGCATCCGCAGCAGCTATAACCTGGCGGGCATTAGCTTCACGCCGAAACAACTGGCCGAAGAAATTAAACAGCGCATTCCCGGTTTTGAGATCAGCTATGCCGATAACGACCCGCGCCAGGCCATTGCCGATAGCTGGCCAAAATCTATAGACGACAGCCAGGCCACTACCGACTGGGATTGGAAAATTGAATATGATCTATCTAAAATGGTAGATGATATGCTGGATAACCTGAAGAAAACCTTGTAGCTAAACGCTTTAGGACCAAAGCGGAAAGCAGATTTAAAACAATTATTATATTTGCGGTTGCATGGGCCATCATCAATGGCCCATCAACCATGAACTAAAAAGATATGGGAAGAGCATTCGAATTCCGTAAAGAGAGAAAATTTAAGCGCTGGGCCAAAATGGCGGTGCAGTTTACCCGTTTGGGTAAGGAGATTGTAATGGCAGTTAAAGCCGGCGGCGGCGACCCGAACTCAAATTCGCGCCTGCGTACGGCTATGATTAACGCCAAGGCCGTTAACATGCCTAAAGACCGTGTTGAAGCAGCCATTAAACGCGCTACCAACCGCGATGAAAAAGACTACGAAGAGCTGGTTTACGAAGGTTATGCCGCTCACGGTGTAGCCGTACTGGTAGAAACCGCTACCGATAACACCAACCGCACCGTTGCTAACGTGCGCAGCTATTTCACCAAATACAACGGTAGCCTGGGTAAAACTGGCTCGTTGGATTTTATTTTCAGCCGTAAGGCAGTATTTACCTTTGTTCCCGGCGAGCGCGACCTGGAAGAACTGGAGTTTGAACTGATTGATGCCGGTTTAGAAGACCTGTTTGTTGAAGCTGATGAAGAAGGCAACGATATTGCCGTAATCCATACCGCTTACGAAGATTTTGGCAAGATGCAGAAAACGCTGGAAGAGATCGGTATCGAAACCAAATCGGCCAAGTTAGAGCGTATCCCTCAATCCTTCCACGATGTCAGCGAAGATCACGTAGCCGACGTAATGAAACTGATCGACCGCCTGGAAGAAGACGACGACGTACAAGCAGTATACCACAACATGGCCGAGTAATCAGTCGGTTTGTATTTAAAATATAAAGGCCTGCATTGTTTGATGCAGGCCTTTATAGTTGGGCGATTCTATATATTAGTTATACCCCCACCCCGTCATTGCGAGATTCTGTGTTAATAAGCAAGTAATTTAGAAATTATTTATCTTTGAGACTTAGGCGGCTTTATGCCAGCCTGTTTAGGGCGGTCCTTTTATAGTGATCGCTCTAACTATTTAT
>Ga0116227_10000172_pt1 | contig 112011 bp, 77 predicted proteins | sample S1TSphgellanicum_FD_89693 | JGI IMG/M metagenome (GOLD analysis project Ga0116227, IMG submission 89693) | Host-associated microbial communities from peat moss isolated from Minnesota, USA - S1T2_Fb - Sphagnum magellanicum MG | ecosystem: Host-associated > Plants > Peat moss > Unclassified... | reverse complement strand
CCTATTTTATATTTAAAAAAATATTAAAAATTTTGAAAAATTGGGTTTTAACACAAAAAAAAAAAAAAAAAAAAAAAACCTCATCAATTACATAAATTCAACTACTCTAATATGCTTGTGTAATATCCCTCAATACAAATTGCATTTTATACCTAACCTCAAAATATTAGAAACCGCACCAAACCCTTTTATGTATGATAACTTTAGCTTTCATAAGTTTGTATTTTTTAGAAATTATCATTTACATAGTTCCAAATTGAAATTTTTTAGTTCACTCTCAAGTAAAGCAAGACATGTAAATTTAATTATTTATTCATTTCTGGATTTGTGTCTTTTTAAAGTTGTTTTTTGCATCACCATATTTACAAGCAGATTTTTAATACCTTCTTCATTAATTTGCATCTCATTTCTCCTCAATTGAATTGAATTTTTGGATAGCTTTTGTTGTTTTCTATATACATAAAAAAATCATAATAGTATGCAGGTTTTGGAAGCTGCCCTTTGTTTTGGAGGGTGCCTTGCGAGTTATTTGGCTGGTACCCACCGGGTATCAAAGTGAAAAAAATAAAAATAAAAATAAAAATGATGTGAGACATTTTCAAAAATATACTTTAATAATGACTTGGGAAAAATCCTCATTTGAAAACTACCCAAAAGTTGACATACTTGATTTACTTGATGGACCACTCTCTTTTGTCATCAAGTAAGATAGGATATTCCTATTGGTTGAAATTGCAAAAATTTGATGAACTTTAGACATATTGTGGCTAGGGTTTCTAAAACTTTTCAACACAATTATTGAGTTAGTATAACTTAAGAAATTAAAATTTCACATATAATTTAATTCATGTCAAACTGGCCTAAGTACTATGATATTTTTGTGACAATTTTTTTCTTGTCAACTTGAGTGGTGCACCCAATTAAGTGTCGGCCAGTTATTGAGTTTTGATTTAGTTACCAACCCATTTATCAACCCAATTATTGATTTGTTGATATCCGGTTAATAACCTAATTGTTAATTGGTGTTGAATTTTTCAAAATCTAATAACCTACTTGGATGACATGGTTATCATCTAGAAAGGTTATCCATCCTAAAACACAAGACATTTTTATGATAGAAAAATGGAAATAGAGAATTTTATTTTTTTATTTTTATTTTTCAAAAAAAAAAAACCCCCCTATAACCAATGTATAACCAACAGTTATCAATTGTGTATTTGAAAACTTACACTTATGCATAGTCAATGATTATTAACAAAAATATTGATAACCTAAGTGGCACCCAAATTATTTCTAATACCCTCCTTAAATCCTCAATTCATTTTCCACCTTTGAAAAGGAAGGAGTAAAATGAACAAAAGGGAAAATTTAAAGAGAGGTTCCTTTTGTTCCATTCCTTCCACAAATGGATGATAATCTCTCTCATTCCCACACACTTTCAACTAAATATATGCATGCATGTGTTTCACACCAAGTTGCATTGTGCTCAATCCTAACACCCTCACTAGTGCCCTAAAAGACATACCCTTACTTAGCTTCATCCATTGCTTGGAACCTACATTACTAGTATCGGACATAATATAGCTTAAGATAACATCCATGTTGTTATGATATGAAGGTTGTGAGCCCTAACTTTATACCCACCCCAATAAATATTTAATTTGAATATATATCAAGTTTCATTCTTCTTCTTTAGTTCATTAACCATTTTGGGTCAAATGTGTCACAAAAAATATGCACAATAAAATTCCTTGTTCATCCCAACTTACAAAAACCAAGTCGGGAGTGTGATTTTGAACTCTTTCTAGATGATTTCATCAACCATTTTGGACCAAATTTGTCATAATATTGACCTCACAATGAATTGTTCAGCATCCCAACTTATGGAACCAAATTGGAAGTTTGAAAGTTAGGGGAATATGTAAGGTTGAAAAAAAGGAAATCTTGGGTTCAATAAGAAATTTGGGGTTAGGCCTAAAAACATATATTCATTCTCTCAATAAAATCCAATAAAAATAGTTGAGTAACCTCTTGAGGAATCAATTATTAACATCCTATTTTCTTGTTTTTGGAATGGTTTTATTGAAGGGAATGTAATTCAAGTAAAATAAAAAAAGCATTAGGCATTGAATTCAAACACTTTTCTTGATTAGGCAAAGAAAGAAACATAATGAATAAGGACATCTTGGAATCAATGATTTTTTTTCAATTTTGTGATGTTGCATCATTGGCTAGCATCTCAAGGGGGATTCAGCATTAAATGGCAAAAATGTTTTAGAACTTGTTTTAATAGTTTTTTAACTAGTTTTTTAAAAATGCTGCCAAATTAAAATCAATGTCCAACTACGGCGAAAGGTTTTTTGTTTCAAAAGTTGACAATTTTCTTTTAAAAAGGAATATTGCAAGAGAAAATACCCTTTCTATTTTTTTCATTTTGGCAAATTTTCACATCAAGAAAATGATGATTGGAATGTGAATGTGATAAAGCTTTGGAACATTGAATGCATGGTTTTTTTTCCCTCAATGTTGTTATTAAAAAATCTAACAATTTTTCCCAAAAATAAAGCAAATTTAGCCAATTTTACAATAGATTAAAAAAAACTTTTGTGTTTTTAGGTCCACAAAACGATAAAAAAAATTCCCAAAAAAACACTAATTGTATGGATATTGTTTCCACAAATGAGTATTTTAAAAGCAAAAGAATGAACAAGTTCAGGAATTGTGATTAGTTGAAAAATGCATCAATAGGAATAAACTTTTGAAATGATGAAATATGTGAACATGCAAAGGCAACAAAGGGAACTTGAATGACCTCATGTGGGGGCGATGGTGGAACTCAGGAAGCAATGGAGAAGAAGACTTTGTGCTTGTCCAAAGCTCTAGAATATGGCATAGGTAGGACCTAATTGTTGTCTTTATAAAGTTTTAGATTAGTGCAACCTTGCTTGATAGGCATTGTATTAGTGTCCTTCGATTCTACTCTAATTGTGTTTACTACAAGTGTAGTGGGGGCTTTTGGTTTAGGGTTGTGGTTACAGGACCACTCGGTGATTGTCAGTTTTGTAGGAGAGAAACTAACACTTGTTCAAGAGGTTGGAATCACAATGTGGAAAAATCTGAAGGTTTTGTCAAGGTCACCAATGGCACACAAAAAAAAAAGCTAGGAAAGAAATACCCCCCCACCACCCAATAAGGGCCAAAATCTCCATGTGGTCCCGGTTGATCCCATTGTTGGCTTGGGTATTGTAGGTTGTTCCATAGTTCGGGAGATGATGATGATGCAACCCATTAAATGCATAACCCAACCAAAATGAACTAATTCATGGGGCATAATAGGTTTCGGGAGGATATGTGACAACGAAGTTAATTTTGGTTGAAGAGGGGGGATGGAAGGTAACCGTTGAAGGAGATGAACACTAATTGTAGAAATATGGAAAAGGGGGGATACATAACAAAAAGCACATGCAATTAGTGTACTAAATCATTGTGTAGATTGGAAGATATGCATTGGAAGGGGTGGGTCATGTGTTACAAGTTTGGATCCTCCTTCCCACAAAATCAAATTGGATGCAAGAAGAGGGAACGGTAAGGAAGTTGAAGCAAAACAAAGGAGACATGCGCCATATCCAACAAGGAGGAAAAAATACAAAAGTTGGAACAACTACAAAAATAAAGGGACTAAGCATACATACACTTTCTTTTGTTAGGTGATATGGTGCAATTACAAATAATTTCACAAAATGTGAGGGGGTTGAATGACCCAACCTCCGTAAAGAAACAATGGTTATATTACAAAACCCAGACTTGTAATCTAAACATGCTTTATTGTAAGAACACAAACTTTGTAGGGAAAAAATACTAGGAACCTCGAGCCTAGGTTGTGGAAAAGGTCAAGTTAGCTGGATTATTAAAGTTGTTATTGGTTACTCTCATCAAAGTGATAAAGTCAGACGAGGAGGCATCTAGACTTTAATCTTAGAAAAAGTTGGTGCAAAAGTTGGTGCAATAGTTAGTTGTAGAAAATGGGATTTTTCATGGAAAATAAGGTGTTATGGGTAACTCTAAGAGGGTTGCTAGGAGGAGACATTGGAGTGGCCAACATCTATGCACCTCACATTCCTAAAGAATGATGTTTCTTATGGGCAGAAATGGTGTTTAAAGACTTTCAAGGAACTGCATGTGGATCTTTGCTAGTGATTAAAACATGGTGGAGCAAAAGATGATGGTTCAATCTAACAATTGTGGCTAGTTGAATCTCACAAATGGAGAAGCTAATGTGGGAGAAATTGAAGGAGCATTTCAATGTGGAAGATTTCTTCAATGCAAAATGCACGATGAAGAAGTATTCATGGGACAACAACACACGTAGAGATGGGATTAAAGTATTAACTAAACTTGATAGGTTTTATTCACCTAAAATTGAAGGAGACCATTGAAAAAACTCCATTGCAACAAGTTACATAATCAAAGGGGATTGTGTTTTGTCCGAATCAATGCCTGGTATCATTTTGCTATAAGGTTAGGGGAACCCAATGTCACCAAAGGAAGCATCTTTTGGATGAGCAATAGATATATTATTAGTATCAATTGCTGGAATGACAAAGCTTTGGAGGGGTTGAAAGAAAAATTTCCTTTTGCATCCAAGCTCCATAAGGTTATCTGTTACTACTACAAGGTTTTCTATAAAAAAAGAAAGTGGAAGAAGGGTGGATATTCAAAAACTTGTTGAAGGTTCGGCTTGAGACTATGCAAAGGGAGTTACAAGAAAACCCACATGATGAGGCAAACAAGCCAGCAATTTAACAAGGCATTGGAAGAGCTACAAGCTTTTGAAAAGAAGAATATTCATGACCTTTGTTTGAGGTCTAAGGTCAAGTGGCTAGAAAAAAAGGTCATGAAGCTCAAAGGATTTTTCTTCCATAATGAAGATTGTGGCCTTTGGTTGCAAATTATGCAGTTGGAGGATGATCAAGGTAGGTGTAGGTCCCTTTTTACCGAACTAAATTAATGGTGCAAATAATTTAACACTAGATTGTATGCAAACCAAGCTCTAAGAACTAATAACGATGAGGTTGAGGAGGCCTTCCTCAGTTGCATGAATGATCGAATCCCATAACAAATGAAGAAGAGGCTTTTTTACTTGATTATATGAGCCAACTTGGGATACTAGTGGAATTCACATAAGGATGATGTAAGTGTTCATCCATGGAGCTAGTGTAATGCATAGTGGTGAATGGAAAAGTCTCCAAGGCCGGCCTTTGTGATAGAAAAGGGGGTGTGACAAGGATGCTTGTTGGCCCCTTATTTGTTCCTAATAGTGGGGGAGGCCTTCAACGCTAAAATCCATGCATAACATAAAATGGGTAGATTTCAAGGCATATAGTTGCCCTTATCATAATGGAGGCAAATTAGCCTAGTACACCAACGACACTAGTTTCACCATTAGAGCATCTCATGAGGGCATGGACTGGCTATCAAAGGTGCTAGATTGATTTAATAATGCTTATGGTTTCCAAATTAATACACCAAATCAGTAGCATTTTGGATTGGGGTTAAGAAGGAAATTTGATCTACATGGATTGATGAGTTTAAATGGACATGGGCTCCACATGAGGCCATTTCTAAACTACTTGGCACACCCTTTGAGCTTTCCTTAAATTCATCCAATGAAGATAGGTTAGATTGTTAAAAAAGCTCCAAAACAAATTGAAATATTAGGCTACCACCAAACTCTCCTTGGTTAAAACATTCCCCACTAACCTTCAAATTAAGGTGACCAATGTTTGGAGCAAAACGAGGTGTAAAAAAGAGGCATCCTTCCATGTGGGCTATGTGGAACAAGGCTATGGTGGTAAACTCTTGGAAAGCCAAGGTGGATGACTCAATTATTGAAAATCGTCCACTTTGTCATTGCAAAGCAAAAATTGTACTACATAGATTTTGGGATTACAGTTGTGCACAATGTGTGTGGTAGTATACATAAGGAATTATGCATGAGCTTGCATATGGCAATAAGCCATCCAAGCTAGTTGCCTCAATGCAATGGAAACAATGTATTTTTGTTGTATGGACACCAAGGCATGTATGGAGAATGGAGAATGGAGAACATGTGGTCCCTATTGAGAGGTATCACATTATGGATGTTATGAATTGGACACAATGACTTAGTGTTTAGCAACAAAAGGTGGAACCTTAATAAGGTCCACAAGGTTATTTGGGATGCCCTTTAGGACTACAAAACAACAACTTGGAACATATGTGTGAAGTTAATTAGATAAACCCCTAGGGTGAGAAAAAAACTTCTTGAAAAGTTTGATAGGAGCTATGGTAGAAACCAAACTATTTGTGTCATAGTTGGCAATTGTGCTAAGTGGTGTTATGATGGGCTTTGAAGGGGTTTCATCAATTGAGACTTTGAGCATGTGGTCGTGTTCTCCTTGCTTTTGGGGGTTTGTTATGTTGTTTTTCTTTGCAATGAATTCTTTTCATTTGTGCCAATGTGTGTGTGTGTACAAAGATCATTTGAATCTAGAACCAAAATTGTGAAATTAGGATTGAAAAATGTTGTTAGGTTTGTGTTTGAATGGAATAATTTTTTCAATGGATTGGCCAAGGAAACAAACACACAATTTTAGAATTAGATGGAATATAAATTTTAATAGGTTTGACCATGGCATCAAGTGCATTTGATTTCATGGCCAACTTTAATATAAATTGTTGAATATCAAGGGAGGTAGATAAAAACACTTCAAATACCCACACATAAAAGTTTTTCACTTTTTAATGTGGTAATATGATTCTTTAATCACATTTAAATGTTTCACAAAACTTACCTCTACATTTGGTCATAACCAATATTATTATCAATGTCCCCATGAGTAGGAAATATTTTTTGCAATTCTTTGACAAGGGAATTAGTAGCCCTTTCCATACACATAAACCCATATAGAATTCCAAAACCTAAAATTCAAACAAGTAAAAATTATGTTGAAATTGACACACATGAAAATGCAATACAAGTTGCAAAAATACAAAGGGATAGGTGAACAAAATTAGCTACACAACTTGCCTCCCACTAGTGTTACTATGGCTACTACATACATATTTTTTTCCCCAAAGGCTAGTCTACTATGAGGGATAGGCATCAAAAGCCCTTTGGATAGGGATGGGTTGTTGCAAGGATTAACGATGATATTTTGTCATGTCTTTTCTTTGTAATGACCCCATCCACCATCTTGACTATGGCCATAGGATCCTCACCAAACTCAAAATGCCCAATTGGATTGTTTACCAAAGGATTCCTTTCTTTGTGAAATATTTTTTTCCAACCTTAGCCTCTCATTTACATAATTTCATTGCTAGTTCCAAGTTCCTAACATATTGTGAGTTGGAACTTAACAATGACAAGCATTGAATGTGGTTGTGCTATTGAAACTTCAAAACACAAGTGTGTTGTAACTTTCTCATGTGTTATGGGCACAAAGGATGATACTTTGAATTCTAATCTAGAGGTTCAACTCAAGGGATTATATGTTCAAATTGTTGGGGAAATGAATGCAAAGTGCTTGTGCTTATTAACTTGGTACTAATACATCTTACATCCTTTGCCAATGACTGTGACATATTTAGTTTTCAAAACTATGCAAGCTCCAATTTTCAAATGTTTTTGCATCTCTTCAAATGGGAAACTTGGAAGTTATTTGAACTTATGCCCATTTCTTGCTTCACTTCTTTCTTAATTGGTTTAGTTCAAGAGTATAAAAGTCAATGTTACCTTATAATTTCTTTAGAAGTTATGCTCATGCAAAAAATATCAATCATTCATTTTTTAGTTTAGTTGTATTTGTTTCTTCACATTCAATTCCTTTGACAATGTTCATGGCATTTTATTTATTTATCTCTTTGAAGGGCTTGACCTTCTACTATTTAGACCTAAACCAAAATGTTTAATGTTGTTGTCCTATCATGTGCTTGTTGCTAATTTGCATTCTACATATTTTACACTAGTTTTCATTGTGGGTAAAATGTAATTGCATTCCTTGCATGTGAAATTCATTCTATGTCCAAACCTTGGTTATCATTTAAAAGTTGTGATTCAATTGGAACTTCAAGATCATGATTCACAATAGCCTTAAGGCTTGGGGTGTTTGAACATTGGGGTTTCACCCTAAGGACTTTGTGGGGGAGAGATTGGCAAGATGTGAACAATTTAGCCACTTCTAAACTTTGAGTTCAAATATTTCTACACTTCACAAAATCTTCCTAATTTTGGGCCTCTTTCTTTTTGCATAATTTGTTACAAGTTCTAGTCAACAAAGATTATCCACACCTTGCAATGTAGCTTTCACCAATGGATCATAACCTCCAAGATGTTTTAATGACTTTAGGGATGTAAAGGCTATTGATTGGGGCTCATATGTAGAGGTAGATTTTACTAACATGTTGAAACAACCAAATAACATCTTATCGCTTTCAATATTCCAATTGGCTATTCTTTCCATAGGATGGGCTACATTTCTTCATCCAGTTCTTGACCTTTTGTTAACCCAATATTGTACCACAATGAACCTTTTTGGGTTGTTGACCTTTGACTCTTTTTAATTATTGATCTACATCTTGGCCTCTACATACCTACTTCTCTCTTGGTTACACTTATATCCCTTGGCTAAACCTTTTCCTTTTGAAATATGTTTTTACAAACATACTCATAAATTTCAAGGGTGAAAGCATGGTAAATAGATAACCAATGTTCCTTATCACAAAAAATTTACAAGTAACCACAATGTGTTGAACATAAAAATAAAAATAAAAACATCATTTTATTCAATGATTAATATGATGATTTTCATACATTTTATTATTACAATATTAAAAAATCACATCTTCAAGTAGATGTTAGTACATTTTTTTTAAATGCATCTAATTGCACAAGATTTAGAATCTCACAAAATGGGTTGTAAATAAATGAAATATTGATTTTTTTATACTTTCAAGTTAATGTAGGCTTAGAAAATATTGATGAACTTTCAAATTATGCATATTATAATCATGATATATTAAAATTTTAATGTAAAAATAAATTTGAACACCATATGGACCAATCAATTTCAAATGTACTTGTAACATGCTTTTATTATATTAAGTTCTTTTTTAAAAAGTATTTAAATTCACTATAAACTCAATGGAGAAACAAATTATTTCATATTTCTACCTATAAAAATTTTAAATATATTTCTATGTGTTTATGTTAACCCCTAAACATTAGGACAATGTGAACTTCAACTAAAAATAGCCCATATTGGGCATCTCTAACATTTAGGGGTTAACACTTATTTTATTCAAAAATTAGATTGTGGTTGGCCTTACTTTTCTATCTATTGTAGCCTACTTGCACCCTCAAAAATCATGCACAACTAACCTTAGTCCTAATTGCAAATGGGGTTTAATTACAAGGGTGCACATAAATGAATGCAAAATTTTCTTTGAGGTTGACTAGAAATATAGACTCCTAGCCCCTAAGTGGGCTTCTCGCCAAAGCACAAACAAAATATTTTTTAGAGCCCTATTTGGCCATCTTTTCCTCTTACAATAGCACTCATAAAGGCAAGACTCTTCCCATCCTTCAAATAGTCTTCCATCTTGTTAGATCCAATTGTCCAAACTCCAATGTAGGAGCCTCTTGTAGATAATCATAAACAAGCATAATATATATATATATATGGTTGTAATGTTGAATCTTGAGACCATACTATCCCCACATATAGCAACAATGTATTATGTATATAATATTTAGACAGCCCAATGAGGGTAAACATTAAACTTATGATGAATTTTGGCATTATATTAAAGGTTATTTTTGGTTTACAAATTAATGGATTTGTTGATTTCAAAGTCGTGTTTTTTTACTTTAAAAGAAGTGTTGTTCTTATAGCCGTAATTATCCCCCATACAAAATAATGCACAAGTCAATATAGAAATGTAGAAGGTATATTGATAATTTTCTTAGAGTAATGTTTTTTTACGGCACCAAGGGAACTAGTTATCCTACATGACCAAGTAATGACTATACTTTGATGGGTTGGTGAAAGTGTGATTGGCCATGACATCAAACCCATCCATTCTCATGATATAATGGTTTTTCTCGTGGAGGTTAAGACCGGTGTTGGGCAGATATTTGATTTTGTTGATACCCGTTGATTCAGGTTTTGTTTACAACTATTTCAAAATTAGAGAACCGTCGGTTCCAGGTTTTTGAAAAGAAAAAAATCAGAATTTGAAATGGGTTGAATGGTATGTAATATTTCTAGTTGATCTGGGGATTTACATAGTGTGCAGTTGGTGGGTATCATCTATTTGTCAGCACTTTATAGACTAATCCATAAAGTCACCCTGTGTTTGGTCCCTAGTTTGACCCTCTGATCCCTGTTTCATACCAAATTTCATCATATCGGAAAATCGAGAGAGAAATCAAGCACTGTTGTTTCATGAAACTGGGTATCAGTTTGGAAGATTTTGCAACATCTTATTCTTCTGAAATAAGGCTTGATTTAACAACGAATATGAGCCAGCAATCAAGGCACAGAGGTAAGGCAAATCCAAAATTGGGGTGGAAAATCCCATGAGGACTAATTTCGGTGAGAAAACTAGTTTGGTTGTCCCTTGTAAACTGTTTTCATCCTGACTTTCTCATTTCATCCCCAGTTTGTAACGCAAGGATATTGTGTTGAGATTCATTATAGAGTATAGTAGCTATAGGGATTTTGGCCCCTAGGTAATAATAATAATAATAATAATAGGTCTATTTTTATTATATGAGGATTTTGTGAAAGGATATTTTGGCTTGTGTTGAAACTTAGAGATTAGTTATTATAGAGTTATAATATCTTGAAATATTTTAGTTTCTTTTAGAGGGTTTTTTGGAAGATTAGATTTTTTTCATGGTGAAATATTTGAGTTTCCATAATTTTTCTTTTGCCTTAAGATAGTTTGTAATGCAAATGGCAACTTGGCCACAATGTGACACACCCCTTGTTCTGTAGAGAAAGGATTAATAAGAGCTCAAAACACAAGGTTGGCAGTTTAGGTTGGGATTACCTTAGAGATCCATTGGTAGATTGCTTTGGTTAAAGCCTTTACTTAACCAAAGGCTTAACCACCTTTACTCCATTGTGTCAGAGACTAACTAACCTGGGTAAACTTTCCCTCTTTGACAATAGTTTCAAACTTAAGCCTGATGCAAACAAATCCCTAGGAAATGATATGTTGAGTATTGTGCATAATGGTAGGTTTAAATAACTGGTTGATAACCATTGGTTATCCTATTGGTTATAGGGTTTTTTTTTAAATTGTTTTTTATTTTATTTCTTTGTATTTAATGTTTTATAACATAAACATGTCTAGCTTTTTAGGATTGATAACATACTTGGGATAATAAGTAGGTCATCTTGGTGGGTTATAAAAATTTTAAAACTCAATGCCATGCAATTAGGTTATTAATTGGTTATCACAAAAATCAATAACCAGCTAATAGGTTATCAATACCCAGGTTGATAACCAGGCCAAACCCTAATAATCTGCCAGTGTACTGGCTTACGCTATTTCGATGATTCACTTCAGTGGATGGATGATGTGTGGACATGAAACACTTTTTCATTGGGTTTATTGTCCATTTGGTATCCCAAGGGCCCCATGATTGGGGCTTTAGTGATCCATAAGGTATCAAGCAAAGTGGCCTAAGTTACTCACCTTTTTTCAATGGCTTTTTAAACTAAACCACAATGGTAAGATATGTACTAACCATCCACATGCATCTACCTACCTACCTAATAGCTACCAAGTGCCTTGCCTATTTACCTACCTACATAATAATCATTGACATTCTTTTTCTATTTAACTATGGTACTTAGGTAGTTACATAGAATAGGGAATTTGGGGGGTTTAGAGGATTGGATACCTTGGTTTAAAAACCCTAACTTAAAAACCTTAAACCCTAAACTTAAACCCTAAATCCTTGTTGTTCATCCAATGGATGGTGCAATTATGGGTGTTGGATCACATAATCCCACTTTCCCTCCTCCCACAAACTTGGCACATGGACTTATGCACTTGGTTGGGTGCATATCCTTGGATGGAGCAACTGATTTTTCATCAATTGCTTTTGTTAGGTTCATTCACTATTCTCACATCTGTGTTGCTTGCCAGTTTTTAACTATGGTGTGTTCTGTGTCCCTTGTACCTATATTAATGACCAGCAATCAATATAGTCTTCACTAATTTTGTTCATTAAAGGTTAAACTATTACCTCTCCTGCAATTAGAAAGAGTAAAAAAAATATTAAATTGGTGGAGTGGCCCCCAAAAAATCAATATTTACAAAAGTATCTTGCTCAATGGTTTTTTTCTTTAAAAAAAAACAATTGGTTGATGTGGCTACCATTTGACTACTTGTGATGCTAATTTGTTCCCCTCAAAAATTTTGGGGGTTTTGTTTTTTTTAAAGTTAGGATTTGACAATTTTTATGGGAGATATCAAATTTTAAGTGGCAATTAGCATTTCTTGACTAGGGCCACATTCTAGCTACATGTTTTTTCATTTGGACACTTTCTAGCATAAAGGTTTGAGTCCCTTCTAACTTTTGGCTACTAGCAAGTTAATCATAAAAAAACTTATAATTGATAACTTATGAGTAAGAAAAAATGGCCAAACAAGCAAAGGAAACTTGAAACATAATAAGTTCACTCTAGAAAACACAAACACACAACAAAGTCATTCATGAGGTGATTGAACCTTCCTTTAAATTGCCCATTGCAGCACAAGTGACCTATAACACAAAATAACTTAATCCAACACAAAAGACCACACGACCAATTATCACATTATTCCAAACCTCAAAGTTGGATAAATATCAAAAACCACAAAAGTTTTCTAAGCTCGTGAATACAAAAGAGGTGCAATTTTGGACTCTAATTAGTAATTACTCAATTTTAGGCCAATGATAGACACTTACAAAAATTTGCACAATGCCAAAACCCAAGCCATAAAAAGTAACTTATAATTAAAAAATTGCTTAACTTGACCCTTGCAAGGCTTGAAGATAATCTAAGCTCCTCTAATTCCATATTGGGGACACTTTGCACACCATATATCAAATGCATTTGCATATGCAAAATTATGCCCATTGTAAAACTGTTCAAAGTACATTTTAACCACTAAACCTAGGTTGTTAGTGAATTGATTACCAAGCTTATACTTACTTGAAATATTTTTTTACAAAATAAAAAACAGCTTTGGACATTAAAGGAGTGCACCAAAGGTGAGAGATAGAATTTGCATTAATAGGTTTGAACATGGAATCAAGTGCATTTGATTCTGTGGCCAATTTTAATATAATTGTTGAATGTCAAGGGATAAAAACACTTCAAATACCCACACATAAAAGTTTTCCACTTTTTTATGTGGCAATATGATTCTTTAATCGCATTTAAACATTTGACAAAACTTACCTTTTTATTTGGTCATAACCAATATTATTATCTATGACCCCATGAGCAAGAAATCTTCCTTGCAACTTTTTGACGAGGAAATTAATAACCCTTTCCATACACATAAACCCACATATAATTCCAAAACCTAAAATTCAAACAAGTAAAAATTATGTTGAAATTGACACACACAAAAATGCAATACAAATTGCAAAAATAAAAAGGGATAGGTGAACAAAATTAGTTACACAATTTGCCTCCCACTAGTATTACTATGGCTACTACATATACATCCCTAGTCACAAATGTTGTTTCACCATTCTCCAATTAAATGAGTAACCCAAATGTATTATAGGTTTACATCAAAAGCCAAGTGCCCCACGTTGGTGTTCAAATTTGTAACCAAACGCATGATAATGGGTTTATTCATGGCGCCCACTAATGATTTACCTCAAATGCATCAAACTTGAACTTGGTGTTCAAGTCTATGTACAAAGGGGAAAAAATCCATTGACACACCTCAATCATTGCCACAAATCACATGAAGACATCCCTCAATTGGTTGAACTTTATGAGATTGTGGATAGACTAAAACAAGGAAAACATGGTAGTAAGCCCCAACATGACTTGTACATGAAAAAGGAGCTCAAAGTTCATTTTTTCGTTTTCATTATTAAGGCTATCAATGACCATTTTCATTAGCAATGTCTTATATTATGCCATAACATGTTTGGTGAGAAATTACATATCAATCCATTGTGTTTTGACATTTAAACAAATCTTAGCCCCTTTGGCTCCCATGATTTTAACAAACTTTGTAAACTTCAAGTGTGTTTTAAGGTTTTTATAAAAATAGTTGTATAATGTCAATAGTAAACATTGAATTTTGTTCACTATTAGTAAATGAAATAAAGTATAAATTACAATATTGGTTTTGTGAACCATACAATGGAGTCCCATGGAATCAAGAACCTACCCATAAGGAATTTGCTTCATAACCCTTAATTTGACACCTTGGAAAACAAAAACACCACTTGCACCAAATGTCATTAGTTTATTACCAATCATATTATTGATTAAACCACATTGGTTCATAGGTCTTGCAAAAGCACTTGAGTCAAGTTATCAACATTTTATCTGACTACCACAAGTTCAAGGGAGAGAAAAATTGGTACGCACAACCAATTTTGCATCACATACACATGAATTGACAACCAATTTAAGTTGTAAATTATACTCACTTCATCACATGTTAGAAAAATATACTAAACAACCATAACAACAGATATGGTGGCCTCCAAAACAATGTTATGCATGTGTTGAACCATAACTCAATCCATTGAGTTCATCCAATATAGTTTGAGATTTTTTGCCAAATTCAAGAAATTAAACAAATTTTTATGCATCTTGTATTCAAGCATTGGAATGCCATGCTTCAAAATGTTGAACAATGTGGCAGACTAAACAAGGTTTTTGTGTTTTTCACCCACCACCCCATTATCAACCTATTGTAGTTCATTAATTCCTTACCCTTGCATGCATAAGCAACTTCATTTTTGGCATGTTTCTAATATTTACTTATGTACTAGTCCTTTTTTTTCACCCTTCTTAAAACTTTTTTTGCCTTTTTACAACCAACATGCTTTTGGAAAGAATCCCATTTAAATGCAAGATGTTTATATTTTTGTTCAACCTTAAACTGGATGTTGCACTTGACAATTCACACACAACCATTAAAACTTATTACAATTTGGCCCAAGGTAGTTTTGGTACCCATTCAATTTGAAATTTTTGTGTTGATCCATAAGACCATTTTATTTTTCTACAATTGACAAATCAGAAGGAAGAAACAAAGGAAGGTTTTCAATGCATAATATTTATGGAGGAAAATACAATGGGGCTAACTCTCTATTTAAAAAATCACTTAGATTAATGATTGACACATCAACTTGAGCAAGTTATTGATTATAAGAGGGAATTGGAAAGAAATACTCAAATGAATTTTATTTTGGGGTGGCACAAAAGGTCATGTCATCTTTTCAATCTTTAAAATGAAAAACAAGCTTGTAGAAAATGAACAAAGTTACAAACAATGAATTAGTTATAGCCTATAAGTCACAACATGCAAGCTTGCAACTTGTCAAAATGCCCTAAATGAAGATGAAATGAATGAACAAGTCAATTTTCAAAGCCTTGAACAAGAATGATAGTTAGAAAGAAGATAACAATGATTTATAGTTGAAGAGTCAAAATTAGGGTTGTAAGTTATAATTAAGGACCAAGGTTTATCACTTTATAATGTTATTACACCATATGCAATGGAGGAACTTTCAATTGAAAGAAAGGATTAAAGCACATACCTTAGATTCCATAATTGGAGCTTGGTACGACCTTCATAATGCACCGAGCTCTTTTTAATGTTCAATTCAAGCAACCCATTAGAATCCAATAATGCCCCACCATTTCAAACCATTTCACCATTTCTATTGATGCAATTACGAATTTGATCTCCAATTCAACAACAACATTTATATTTCAAGCATTTGCATCATTCAATGAACATTAATAGTAACACAAAACCTAGAGGTGGCAACGGGTTAAATCATGAAGTGAGATATGTAATGTAGCAACTTGCAAGTATATTGGATTTACAACATACAAACCTAAGGTCTATTAGAAAGATCATTTAATGCAAAAAAACCTTTAAAGCTCAATGTTGTTATTCACAAAACACAAATGAGGTTTTTAATGATGTATTTTTACAAGCAAGAGATGAAGTGGGTAGAAGGAAACTTAGAACGGGAGAAGAAAGTTGGTGAGTGATCCAAATTCAAACGTGTGGAAGTGGCAACTATGCAATGATGGAAATGAGTAAAATGGCAATGTGTGGCAAGATTAAGGCAAGAGCTAGCAAATTGATGGTGCACACCCATTATTCTGAAGGAGAAAAAATCATTTTTTTGGCTTAAAATCCAAGCTTACAAGTGGACAACCTATTTGGTGATTTTTTGCCATAAAAAAACAATGATCTTGCTTGATATTATTTTGTTAAACAAATGTAGCTTTGAAGGCAAAAGGGTTTGATCTATATCATTCTAATTTTAAAATTCATTCTCTTTGTTTGAGGGTTTATTTCCTTGCTTGCCAACTTCCTTTTTATTTGGAATAACAGTTTAGTGAATGGACAAATTTTCCACCCATTGATCCCTAATTGCAATTGTTGACAAAATAAATGTTCATATTATGTGTAGGAAAAAAGGCCAATCTTGATGTTGTTATATGTTCCAAGGAGTTAGGAACCCAAGTTTCATAAGGAAACCATGTTTCATTCCACATTTAATGTTGATGGTAAGAGATTAAAAAAATTTAAGACATGGAAAATTTCAACAAAATTAACATTTCTGGTGACTATCAACAAGGCTTTTGGAATATATTTTCTAGCCTTAACAAATTATATGTCATGCTTTCACTATTAAAATTCCAACAAGGATTTAAGATGTTGGCATGCAATTGACTTTAACATATGATGAAGGGACATATACATATAACTTTACATATAAGAAGCCCTATAACAACATGTTTGAAAACTATCGTTGCCAAGTGAGATGTCCTAAGGCTAGGGACATCTTTAACAATTCTCCTTGTGTTTATATGAGTAGTAAAAAAATTTACTTGCCTATTTTTCTTATTATTTTATGTCACTTTCAAGGTAGGGGTTTAAGTTTAAACTTATTTACACACCAAGGATAGTGGAAAAAATGACAAGTCAGCCATGTCCTTCCATCCTTAGCATCCCTTAAAGTCCCATGTCTCATTCCTTGACATCTTCTAGCATCCCCCACTTCTTTCCCACCATTGTCAAACCTCACATGCACATCTTGATGTTCTTGCTATTGCCAAACCCCAACATCCCCCCATTGTATCCCACCACCCATGAAATCCCTTGCCATGCCTTGCCATCTCTCACACCCTTGTTATCATTGATGTAGCGTGATATTAACTAGGATAACCCCAAAACCAAAAAATAATCTTCACCTCAAATTTAAAATGACTAAAGACACCTTATTCAAGATAATCTAAAACAAAATGTGAGGAAGGCTAGGGTTAAAGGATTGAACCTTAAACCCTACAATGTTCCAAGGAAGTCATTGTAGGTGTTGGATAATGTGGTGGAAGAAAATTTATGGAAATTCAATTCAATTATACCAATGCACACTACACCTTGTAAAGTTAAAATCTAAAAGCTTTTCAACATTGATAGTGCACTAAAAAAACCAATTAATCATTTTATAGGAAAAATTGTGTTTTTATATTTGAAACAACAATGTTTTCAAATTTTGAATCCAAACACAATACATGCTTCATAAAAAAAACTTTGATCTCACAAATGGAGGTATTTTAACTTTTGTGTTCTTTCCCAAATATATGTTTGAACTTGCAAACCTCTTTCAATTCAATCATTTTTTTTCATTGTTTCCAAAACAAGATTAATCATCATACCTATACACCTCGCACAATCACAAGAATGACTCAATTGGAAACCATTTAGTGGGTGGTCTATTTTCAATCTTGTAGTATTTATGATTATAAGGTGTAGGTGGACCTTTCAATGCCGAATTTTCAAATATATATATTTTATATTCCTATAAATTTGGTTTTTTCAGTTGCTAATGGTCTTTATAAGGAGTCCTTGTATTTTTTATATAAAAAAATCATACATTTAAACAATATTCCCCATCTATGGATCATAAATTAAAATGCATTGAATATGATTTGAAAACTAGATGTTATAAGGAGTCTTGAACTTGTTTTTGCAAGTATCATACATGTAAATAGTATTGTCTACGTATGGATTACAAAGCAACATTCATTGAATACGATTTGAAAACTAGACGTTATATTGGGGCTAGTGGGGAAATTGGTGGTTGTACCCTTTAATATTTAAGATCTAATTTTTAAAAATATATATTGAAACAAATGATTTTACATTGCTTTTTAATTTTCAGCCATGCATTTTTGTAAAAAATGTAAGGATTGGTTGAGACATCAATATGGATTGTTGCTCAAAACACAACATAATTTACATTTGTAAGTTTGTCAATGCAAGTTTTGAGTTCAACATAAAACAATTTTCAAGGGTGTGTGTGTGTGTGTGTAACCTATGTGTGAGTGTGTGTTCTGAAACTAGGACTACAAACAAATAATGAAGGGGTTGTTAATTACCAATGTTGGACCATTTTTTAAAGACCCATTGGGTTTAGGTTTTAGAAAAGTTTACAAGATCCACCTTGTTTCTTTAATTTAATTTTAAATTAATTTTCAAGAGACATAGGCAAAGTTTCAAGATTTTGAAAAACAATTTTCACCTAGGTTTCAAGAGTCGAGTTTGACACATTTCAAACTTGCCAATATTCAAAGGCAATTTTGACATAGCAATTTTCAAAAGATATCTTATTTCAAACTTGTTATTTTATTTAGTTAAGTTAAAAAAAAATTACACAAAAATATGGAAAAATGAATATGCATAATCACATGATGGCAAACTTAGACATGATCTGCTAGACTTCTTCTCGTTTTGATGCTAAACAAATTCATGAATGTATGATACATCTTCACACTTGAAGTCCAAGGATCTCACAATCATATTTACAAAAATTAGAAAGTTGATAAAAAGGCCTGGTTTAAACTAGGAATCATGGCAAAAGAACTTGGGACCAACTTTGAGCATTTTTGGCTTGTTTTTTTGCCCCAATTTATTAATAAATGCAAGAACATTGGCCCCAAATGTTGTAAATTGGCTTCCCAAATTGGTTGCTATCTTTTTAATAAAGTCATGGGGCCAATCCAAGGCTATAAAGTTCAGCATTTACTAACAACTTGGGGTAGATTGATTTATATATATTTTCTATTTCAGCCTTGATTCTTAATGTAAAACCCTTGGGGCTGATTTCAACTTTTGCACCAATAGGAAGGCTCAATTTGAGTTGAACCTTGGTTTTGATTCCTTGTGTAAAGTGGGCCTAAGTTGATAGTTTTTGTTTCAAAATGACAATGGTCAAAAAAATTTACAAGTGTACCCCCAACAATGTAACAACCCACCCATTAACCCCAAATTCTTGAGCACTTTATTAGATTTATTTGAATGTATTAAAATATTGGAGAAAATAAAAAAACCCTGACCTTGGTATTTTTAAAAACCCTAATAGGGTATCAATTTAAATTTTTTTAAAAAGAAAAAAGGTTTAAGTGATGTGTTCTCAAATCCAGTGAAAACCAGTGAACATGTTTCAAAATAAGTATGACCTTGAGATCTTCAACTTAAAACTCAACTTGAAACCTTACCCAGTCTTTAGCCATTGTTTTGATACCCATCCAACATTGCTAATTACAACCCCCCAATAACCCCTCAACGTATGATGCATGCAAATTAGTCATCTTGTTTGTTTTTGCTTGCTCACTTAAACATTCACAAAATAATTAAAATTTTCATCTCTAGAGACGGATGTTTTCATTGATAAATGTTTATTTCTTTTTCAGGTTGCAAAATCCAATGAACACTTAGCCCTTCTTCTCTCATTTGACAAATTTCAGGGATTAACATATTTGGATTGTTGGAAGGCAAATCCATCACCCCCGTAAAGTATTCTTGAGTGGGTAGGAAGGGTGGCCTTACATGAAGTTTAGAAAGGTCAAGTAATTTGAGGAAAACATGCACCTTGGGGGGGGTGGAGGGATTTTGAGCAAAAATAAACCGTGCAAATCAATTCTCTAAAAGATTTATGTAAATAAGGTTCAATTTTGTCCATTTGTGGACTTTAAATGGAAAAAAAAATTGAACTTTGTCTAAGATATTCAAAAGAAAAATTTGATACATGAGTTTTGAATGTTCATACATATTTCATTGTTACAAATCATTTGGAATGAATTCAATACCCATATCACTATAAATAAAAAAAAGGTGATGCGCATGAGGAAATGCTGGCTATGGGAGGCAAAGGAAAGGAAAATAGCTGAACTAAACCGATGTTAGTTTTGGATTATCAATATAAGCAACGCACTTGCGATGAACCGAACTATTCATCCAGGTGCCATGGTATCTTAGACGTGTAATTTACAATCCAAAGTGAAGCATGATGAGCCCTCAATGATGTTATCAAAATAACATTCTCTAGTCTGATTGTAACATTGAACTGTTCATAACTCAGCATTATGAAAAAGGCCGAGGGATAAAACTCTTTGGACCCAAAAGAATAGAGCATCGAGTGAAAAGATATGCAATGACATATGTGATTATGGGTGGGAATGGGGAAATAATTGAACACTTTATGGTGGATTATTGGATGGAAACACTTATAGAGGCCCAAATATGGGGCGTGATTGAAGATGCTCTAAGGACCCAAAATAGTGGAACATATGATGTTCCTTGGTACTTGAATGAAGAATCATGTTTTTGTGACCAAGTCTACTACAAGGATGGTCCTTGATTCCAAGCAAAAAATTCATGGTACCTAATAAGCACTTCCTACCAAATTTAGTAATTATTATTGCAAAAAAAAAACACTTTGAGACATTGACAAATGAGTAGACCCATTGCATGTAAAAAAGAGAGGGCGGTTGTTTGTGGGGCTAGTATTGTGAATCAAATAACTCATTACTAATTAGAGCAAATCTATCATCTAGCAACATGCTATTATGTTGGACATTGCATTGGATATTGGGTGAGTAATAGCATCTCGAGCAATCGCACTATATTTGAGGCAATATTACTATTTATCATATTAAAATTTAAATATGTTTCTTGCAATAATTTACAAGAGTTGAGCCCATTTTTTTACATCATTGTGATTTTGATTTCATCCAAATTTTGGCATGTTGAGCCAATTTTTACATCCTTGTGACTTTCACTTCATCCAAAATTTAACATACATGCCATTTTATTGTTGTCACAAAAAATGTGCACTCTAAAGGTCTCTAAGTCACTTGAATGATGGTACCAAAGGTGTGTACTATCCATGTGTAAGGTGGCACAGAATATATGCACTTGAATCTCACTCAATGGTACCAAAGCTCAACTATCCATGTAATAAAGGGGGCACAAATAAATGCACACACATGAATCAAAATGACACCCAAGTTCTTCTCAGCAATATTTAATGAGTATTCACCATAAAGGCCCAAGATGCAAATGCCTGTGGCTTCAAATCATGTAACAGGCCCTTGCATAGCCATAATGGCTGGTGAGTGAGGGTAAGGTGCCTGGGAGGAAAATTTGTGTGCAACCCATTCTTCAAATATCACATATGAGTGTACTGGTCCTCTTTTTGCAATGGATTTTCCATTTATGTCAAAAAAAAATTATTTTAAAAAATTAAAAATTAAAAAAAAATAAAAAATATATATATATATATAACACATGAGTTTAGTGTTTGTTCTTATTTGCACAATCAATTATTATTGCTGATCATGGAACTGTAATGGAGTGTTGTGAGGTTAGTTGATGTGTGGTGTCTCCAGTGCTTCATGGGTTAATTCAAATTTCAGTTGCTAACACCCACCAGTTTAGGGTATTCTATGTGTTTCAATCTGCAATCCAGTAGTTCCAGGTAATTTTCATACATGGCTGAATTTGGCACATAGATGGGTTATCCCCAGCTTTTTCCAACCCTAATCTCTGAACCCTAAATTCTAAACCCTAACAAAACATTATAGATTTCATAAAGTTGGACAAACATGGGATCAGAAGTCTGTGTTTGCCTTGCCCAAATCACATGCCATAATGCCAAATCATGCATGAAAAAAGTACATTGTGTCCCAATGGGTTGCAAAACACAAATTTTCATTACAACTCAGTGTGAAACTGGTTTCGCAAACCCATGAGCTTGTTGTGCACATGAATCTCTTCAAAAAAAATTGTATTTTTTTTTCACACTTTGTGAGTGTTTCCTTTTCCAACTTTGTGAGCAAGCTTTGTGTGCACTTGGAATGGAGCCGTGTGATGGTGCTAAGGTTGCTTGTGACACTGGTCATTGGACCCAAAAAAATCCTAACCCCAAAACCCTATATTAATAAGTAACCCATACTTCATCTAAACTATGTGAACTAGGGTTTAGGGTTTAAGGTTTTGGATTTTGGATTTTGTCCCCAGAATTTGCAGATGGCTTTGATGTCTTGCTCTGTAGGGTTTCAATTAATGACCCTGGTCTTGTAACCTTATCTCAATAAACTGATATTGTTGAGCACCATATCCTCTGGCAACATTGACCTTGGTGATCCTTTAGTCTTTGCCAGTTCCTTTATTTGTTCATCATCCCTTCTTGTGCAAAGTAACTTAATATGTCTTCACACTAATAACTGAAGGTGAATGGGAGCAATTGGAACAAAATCAAAGAACTCGGGAACATGGGTGTGGTCATTAGAGTAGGTAACTACCAAAAGCACAAAGTTTTACGGTTAATAGTCTCGGTATGAGAGAGCAATTGGAACAAAATCAAGGAGCTTTGCAACATTGGTATGGCCACTGGACTAGGTAATCGGTGAGAGCTCACAAGTTACCATGAATTGTTGAGGTGCATGAGCACTGAGATTATTTCACAGTAATTTTATGCACCTTGACAATTCATAGTAGTAACCTGTGTGCTCTCCTTGGGTATCAGACATAACTGATTTTATTGGGAGTGCTGAACTTATGGGTCATGGTACACAGAAGAAGAGAGTGAGTTATGACGTTCAGCCAACTACTGTAGTGATCAACTAGGAACGTGCAAAACAATATTACCAAAGTGTGAAAATGTTAGAAGGCAACAAAATATTTAATATATTTGAGGAGCTCTTGTCCAATAGTGTGCTGCTACGTTAACAAGACGCTCCCTACAATCAGATTATAGTCCAAACAAGTGTCTTTGCTTCTACTCCTGAATGGGGGAAGCCCTTTCTTCTCTTGGGGATTTACCGATGGCCTCCCTACATGACCATCATAGTATATGAGTTTAGGCAAGAATATTTCACACCAAGGGTATTCTTCTTTGTGTTGTGTGACACTGGATTACTTGAAGTAAAAGTAATATGCTTCCAAAGTTATTTGTGTGACTTTAAGAAAGTCCATCCCCCCAACTAACAGCAACACCTCTTTGAAAAAAAAATTCAACCTAGATAGCTTGGCAATAAGGAAGTTCCCAGCTGCTCTTCCAAAGCCAAAGAATATAAATTAATATTTTAAATAAATAAATAAATAAATAACCCCTGCTAAGTATGACGGTGATAAAACGAAGCCCAAAAGGAATCGCCTGGATTTGCTTGTTGCTGGATGCACTACACCTCTTATGCTCGGATAACTTCTTAATCCTATTTTTCCATTCTATCCCCATTGTGAAGCTTCACCCTTTGATACGGATTCAGAACTGCCAATTATAGGGTTGCCTGGCATCTTGGCCCCACTTGCTTCTTTGGAACAATTTCACATGACCTCGAATATGTTCATGAGTTGAACCTTCAACTTTTAACATTTGGAACAGACAATTTTGTAAAAAGTCTGAAAACATGGATCTTACTCTACTGTGGTAGGTGAGAGAGCATGGGGTTAGTACTTGGGTCAGAAACTCGCTGTTACAGACCTGTACAAGTTGGCCCCAATAATATTAGAAGATTTAATTGGAGTTATTATGACTCCAAAAAAAAACAAAAAGAGAGAAGCTTTGGCAGCTTTGACAATTTTCTGTTGAATAATTAATTAATTTTGAAATTTTTATTTCAATAAATAAATTAGTCTTCAATATTTCAATGTTTTCCTTCACAAAAAAAAATTATTGGAAAATTTTTTGAAAAACATTTCAGCATTTCTGATCAATAGGGTAGTAGTACCTTTGCCACTTTGACAGTACTATATTATTTGTAGACATGTTAAAATTTTCCCTAAAAAAATTCTAATTTTTTTTTTTTTGGGTGAAGAAAGTAGAGAATCCCTCGGACTATTCAAGAATATTTTATTTTTGATCATGGAATTTTCAAAATTAATTATTTGACAAACATGTGTTGAAGCTACCCCCCTTAACTAGAGTAATGTTTTTGGATGAAATATAAACTGGTGTGACTTCTGGTGGAAGGAACACATGGTCTCTCTTTTGGACAGGAGGTACCTACTAATAGGTACCTACTCATCTAGACCTAGTCTTCTTCTTTTAGCTCACATCAAAAATAATTTTACAGAATTTTTTTTCAAGGGCAGTAGCTGCAATGTGAGAGTGCATGGGAACAGTGTTGCCCATTATTTCACAATTCTGTTATTGTACTAAGTAACTGAACATATTTATTAATGTCAATCATACTTTCAGCAGCATGCTCATTGCATTCAGATGGAAAATGATTCCAAGTTAATTATTATATTAAAAAAATGATTACAAATTTAACAGCAATTAAGTCATGGAATTTTTTTGATTATCTGGGACCCAAACATCCATGACTCCCATACAAAATTTGGAGTCCATTTCTTGTTGCAAGCATGTCCAAACCAAAAGATAGTGGTTGGGTCGAGGTGAAACAGCACCTAAGTTACACTGGTACCTTCACCTTAAAGAGCAAGACCTCTTAGTGACAATATTTTTCTGGGGAAGTGTTGATTTTGGACTTCAAGATCCTGATTTTGTCTTAAATCTTGATATATGTAATAGAGTTATCCGGAAAGTCACCCTCTGTTGTCAACCCCCTATCCCCTCTTTCAGTGGTATCAGGAAAGTAAGGAAATTTGATTAAATCTCAGTATGAAATGCTGAAACTCAGCATTTTAATGCACAACTTGGTTCAAGAGTAATCGTAGTAGTTGTACAGGTAGGAGCAGTGAAAATATATGTAGCAGCAGTGGAGGCGCTCAAGAACAAGGAAAGACAGGATGAAACTCAATTTACCACCGAATCTGGTGGAAAAACTAGTTTGGGTCCCAGTTATTTTGTTTTGTAAAATTTTCATTCTCAGTTATGCATTTTGATGCCCAATTATGCCGAAACTGGCCGTTCTCACTCCCTGATCGTGTGACTTTATGGATAACTCTATTGTTGAGAAGGAAACCCAATTTTGGTTGCGGTGAGTTGCAAGAACATTGGTTCTCAATAGGGGCACTATTGATAAGAGGTGGGTGGGGTGTTTCAAAAAACGCAAAATACTCGCACCTGGCATTTTGTTTTTTTGAAGTGCTGTCACGTTTATGGAGGATAGATTCCGCTTGATAAAGTTCCTTCCAGATACACTGAACAAATTCTACAGGTGCTTTACCGGAGTGCAAACACCAAGGTCCTATAGTCAGTAACTAATTTTAGGTTTTTTTTTTTTATTAAAAGAAAACCCCACAAGCAAACTCTGAGAGAGTATTTGTCATTGCTCCAATAATGTTCCTCCATCATGATATGGAGATATGTGGCTTTCTCACGGCCTTTAGACGGTGGATGCAGAGACTTGTGTCACTCTCTTCTGTGAGCTCTACCTTTTAAAGAAGATTAGGCATCAATATAGAAACACCCTAGATCAGACAAGAAAGTTGTTCCTGAATATCTCCAGTTACCCTAAAGCAGTTCTTTACCTTTTTTTCCTTGATAGATAAAACCCTAAATTCTAATGGATGAGGTTGTGGGGAGGCTTGTTTTACCAACAGCAACAAACATGTGTTGCTTGGGTGATGTATGTGTGTGTATGGGAAAAATGTCAAGAAAATGTTGTGCCACACTCAAAGCCAAAATTCTAATCCAAAATAATGTGCCTGGGATTTGGATCTCCTGCAGCATCTAGTAGAAAAGGCTCAACTAGCCACATAAGATCTTGCCACATGTTGAAGATTGGTAGTGGTTTCTTTAAAGGACTTCCCAGTGAGACAAAACCAGGTGGTGTGACAAATTTGCAGTGTTGTTTAGAATTGAATTCAGAAGCATCTCCACCCATGCTTGGCATGTATGTGGCCCCACAACAATACTTAGATTACATGGTAGGTAGGTACTTTTTTTTTCCCAACCTCCAACATAAAATTGAAACTGGGATGCCCACCAAAAGGTTAGGGAACTACAAAAAAACAATCCATCTGGACCAATCAAACAATCTAGCCAATCAACAATAGGTGTTAGGCTTTGCTGTGCCTTTTGCCATCATCGCGTGCAAAAATGCTGAGACAAAACCATTTTGTTGAGCCAAATTGGCATGTTTTGACTTTTTTTCATCCAAAATTTGTTTTACAGTGCCCCAGTGAAGTTCCTCTCAGAGCAATTGAACCCATACCCCCCCATACTTCCCAATCCACACCCATAAACATGAAAAATGAAACAATATATAATGTCAGAGACAAATTAAATGCAGTCATCATCTACACCAATCAAGGGTATCTCATCATTTTGACATTTATTACCGTGTTTTTCAATTCTATGATATGTATTGAGAATTTGGCCGATTTTTCTAAAAATTAACAAAACTAGTCAATTTTCTACACTATTGGAAACAAAAAAATTTCCAAATTGTTCCCAAATTTTTGCTTGCTTTTTCCCAAAATTTAAAAACAATCAAAACTTGTCCCAAAAAACACTCTTCAATACCCTTCACAAGCACTGAATCGTGTGCTGATCAACTGGCATTACGGACCTTTTGGTCATTAAAATGGCTGTACCTCATCCAAAATAAACTATAGAGGACAAGTTTACGGCTGCCTGATGGAGCTGTTGCTCTAGTTCATGGAATTCTTGTGCAAAATTTTAAAACAAAGTGTACTACTTTCCACAGTTTTACCAAAAAAACCACATCCCTAACTAAAGCTGAGGAGAAAGAATGCACTTCTCTTCCCAACTACACTAGGTACTCACTTGAGTCAGTGCCCAACACACAATTTGTGGGTACCACTACCCATTCCATTGCCGTATTTTCTGCCCATTCCATTTGTATGTACTTTGTGGATTCATAGTACTACAACCCATTCCATTTTATCTTCTTCCCAGCTAAAGCTGCAATTCCGAAGGTCAGAGTACTACCTTACTACCTTTAAGGTTGCTTTTGTCTTTACACATTGAAATAATTTTTTTTGGTGATAATATGATCATAATTTTTTTGCCAATGTGATCATGTGTACAATTTGAATAATTTCAGTACTCACATGACAATATCCATAGAGAAGGCAGTTGAATCCTGAAAGAATTAATTCTTTCAAAACAAAAAAAGGTTGTTTTTGTGAAAAAAATAAAAATTAGTTATTTGCTTTGTCAATGTTGAAGCTGGGTGCTGGTACATTTTGGAGTGAGGCCTCTTTGTGACAATAAAATCCACAAAAATGTTAGATTGGACCAGACCATGATATATAGTCTGAGCATTTGGATATTTCTAATATTTAGAAGCAATTTAAGTGAAATTTGAGGCTTTTACCATAGTAAAAAAATCCCAAAGCCCATTTCAATTATTATTAAATATTAGTGACATCACATGCTTAGACTAAATTGGGGTCTCTGAGTTCAAATCTAACATTTTTTAGGCTTGAAATGGGCACTAAGATGCTTCGCTAAAAGAGGTGAACGTATTATACCAACCCAGGGGTTGTTTTTCACCCTGGACGGCCATTGGGCTGACTCTAGACTCCAGTAATAATTTATTTTAATCAAAGACAAATTTGAAAAGCATGGAAGTGAAAGAAAAAGAAGAAGGTTCAAGTCTGGACATGTGTTAGTAAAAAAAATGATGTACATGGACATGCTACAATTGAAACCCGTGTGATGTTGCCCAAACCGGGGATCATCCACAAGAAAGAATTAGCCAAATTTGACTATAGACCAAATGTGAAAGAAAAAAGAATTCAAAGAACCCTTTTATATTTTTGACTACCATAAAAAAATCAAAATCTGGAAAACTGGGGATTTTTTTTTTAAAAATTCCACAAAAATCCTTTGCATGTGTTGGAATCAGATCTTTCAGGTCAATTTTTTTTGTTGTAAAATTGGTCAATTTTTCTAAAAAACACTTGATGAGACACAACAAATTCAGAGATTGTAAAATAATTTTTCTTGGGATGCCCAAAAAAAAAAAAAAAGCTTGGATCCGAACAAACAAAAATCTGTTTTTTTGCTTCATTGATTGATAAGAGATCAAAACATTACATCCATCCGGCGGATGATAGGTCAATGTGACCACAGTTCAAAATGTAGAAAAATCTGGTGTATTTACAACAGTATTGAAAACTCCTCCGCTTCCTACACACATACGTACATATATACGTACATACCTGTCGTCGTTATGTACCCTCCCATACGGTACAATACGGTGGCATGGTACAAGAGAAAAACCGAAGGCCGGTCCACAACCCCGCCCGGCCCGCCCGCCCGCCCGTCGTCTCCCCTCCCTCCCTCCTTCGCTCCGTGCGAAGAAGTCCTTTCAGCCCGCAGAAACATCTCTCTCTCTCTCTCGCGATCGATCATACATCGCCTTGTAATGCCGATGAGGAAAAGAAACCAAAAATCGGAGTTCGGATTTTCGCACAGAGATCGATTGCCGTCGCAAGCTCAGGTGGGTGTGGGTGCTTCTCGATTGCTGCGGATGGGTACAGTCGATGATGCTTAGAAGAGAGGAAGCTCCGATGGGTACTTGTCGATTGCTTGCTGCATGCACACTAGTGCTATTCTCTCTTTCTTCAGATCAGAGAGGTGCCTACGGCAGCCGCCTCTTCAACAAATGGGGCGGTGATGGTCGTCGCGTAAGCTGTTGTGGAATCCAAAAGGAAGTCGAGATTGTCTACCACAGGAGTCATCCATTCTTCGTCTCCAACAGCGATGTCAGTGAATCCTGAGTAATCGTCAAATCCTTCCTCCAAGGCCCAGCTTACTGAGTTCTGTAGACTTTCCAGCGTCTCATCGACGGCGACCGCAGGAGGAGGAACCGTTCCTTCTCCAGGTGCCGCCATGTTGTTGCACATGTCAACAACCGGAACAACAACGTCATTGCTGTTGCTCCCATGGTGGTTCAGCATGGGAAGAAGAATGTCGAATTGCGAGTCATCACATACAGCGAGATGATCATCATCCCCCGTCGTCAGACTACTGCCGCTGGTGGTGGAACAGCCGACGGATTCCAAATCAGCGCTAGAGAATCCGTGCATGTTCCACATGTCGTCCGCCCAGCAGGAGCCTGTAGCAAAGGCTTCAGCACAGGAGGGTGGTGGTGGTGGTGCGGAAGGCGTGTTGATGCTGGAAACCGCGGCCTGATTCCCCTTCTCACAAGACTCATATGACAAGCCCAACTCTTGTTCCAGGCTTCTCAAAACTCTTCGAGCCGCATTCTCTTCTTCGCTCACTGCACTACTCTCTGACGAACCGACTTGTTCTTCGTCGTCTGCAACTAAACATTCCTCCAACTCTCTCAGAACTGCAGTACTGCCAGTAGGCCCCTCCTCTTCCACGCCGCAGCCGCCGGTGACAGCCGATACACACTCATTGCTACAGGTGCTGCTCCCACCTCTCGGATTCACAGCCACATCAAGAACAGACCCAGCAAGCGGCGGCGGAGGATGATCAAGAATCTGCCACTTGCTGGCAGGAGGAGAAGCTCCATCCTCGTCCACTTCCCCACCGTCATGGGTCAGCGCCACATCTTCCCTCATCCGTTTCAGCCCACTCTTCTCGACAACAGCGAGCGCCATCACAACAACGACAACAGAAAAAAAATGTGATACCCAAAACCACCACCCACACACCCAAGATCTGCAGATACCCAAAAACAACAACCAAAAAATGACGACCCGATCAAGCAAGAACAAGAGCAACCCACAAAATTCCCTTCAAAGATATGCACACCGGAAACACACAACCAAAAGCCAAGGCAGCTCTTCCTTCTTATGACAAGACAACAAGGCGCTGCAGAGATGATGAGGAGTGGAGGAGGCTGTTGGAGAGAGAGACGAGAGATGCTCATAGAGTGCGGAAAGACAGACAGCAATGGACGTCAAGAAGATTCAACTAAGATCCAAAAACAAGTCCATACTAAATACCAAGAAAAATATATAAAATCCAAAACAAGAGCTCGGGAAGCAGCCTGAAAAAGGCAACCAGAAGAAGAAGAAGAAGAAGACTAGGCCTAGGCCTAGGCCTAGTGTTGTGGAAGTTGGAAAGGGAAAGGAGAAGCAACAAGAGCTGACGCACTAGCGAGCGACAGCAGCCGACGCAGCAGCAGCGGGAGGAGCAGCAGCAGCAGCAGGGACGCTCGGCAGCAGGGAAGCGGCGGGCGGGAAAACGGGGGGCAGGGACGGCGAGCGGGTAATAAAAAGTAGGTAGGTAGTTGCAAAATAGGTACCGGACAAGCAGCAGCGCCCGGGTAGGTAGGCTGGTTACAAATTTGCGGTTAAAAGGCAAATAACCGCTTCTTCTGAGTTTTCTTTTTCTGTGGCGAAATTTCGCAAATTGGCGAAATTTTTCTTCAAATGAAAAAAAACACACACACACACACACACAAACTTCATTTTTTCTATGTGATCTGAAGGTGTTTTTCGCCATTTTTCGAAATACAAATAATTAAATTAGCCACATCTAGACCTAGGCACTTTGCAGTTGTGCCACTATTACAAAAGTGCTGATACAACCCACCTCAGACAATCGCCATTTAATGCTAGTTGATGCTGGGGATCCTCGCAAATAGACTTACTTGAAAATCTTGAACTCTCTTTCATACTGTAAGCAATTGTGGCGATTTCTGAAATTATTTTTTTAAATTTCTTTTGTGAGAAATGTTTTTCCAAAAAACAGGGGAATTTGAGACAGAATATTCTTTTTAAAAAATATTTTACAAAAAATGGCGAAAATTAGCCACCAAAAGAATCGTGGACAAATTCCAAAAATTTAATTTCCCACCAATTAATTATTAATTAATTCACCACACTTGTAAGTTTTTCTTTCTTTCCTTCTTTCTTTCTCTTTTTCTAATTCTTTCTTTTTCTTTTGCTTTGGGGATAAGTTACACTATGTTCAAGTAAGTTACTAAGTTACTAAGTACGTACAGTTGGTTGTTTTTTTGACCTTTTTTGAAACCAATTAAGACATTTTCTTTTCTTTTACTCTTTTTCTTTCTTTGTTGGGTTGCAATGAATGAATGAATGAATGGGTCTCTCTTTCCAAGAAAACACAAAGACCAACCCCAAAATAAAAGTAAATAGGTAAATAAAGAATTGGTGAAAGAAAAGAATAGTTTCTTTAGGGAATTCTTTTGCTTTGGGGGGGGTGTTGCAATGAATGAATCCCTTTCTTTTCAAGAAACCACAAAGACCAACGCCAAAAAAAAGTAAATAGGTAAAAAAAATTTGGTGAAAGGAAAGAATATGTTTTCTTTAGGGAATTCTTTGACTTTGGCTTGGGGTGGGGAGGATGAATGAATGAATGAATGAATCTTTCTTTTCAATAAACCGCAAAGATGGACCCTGGAAAAAGAAGTAAATAGGCATGTAAATTCTTTTGTACTGGGAAAGAATAGCATATGTTTTCTTTAGGTGATTCTTTTACTTTTTTTGGGCAATGAATGAATTACTTTCTTTTCAATCAACCACAAAGATGGACCCTGAAAAAAGGAAGTAAATAGGCATGTAATTGTTTTTGTTGGGGGAAAGAATAGCATATGTTTTCTTTAGGTGACTCTTTTACTTTTTTTGGGCAATGAAAGAATTACTTTCTTTTCAATAAACCACAAAGATGGACCCTGAAAAAAAGAAAAGTAAATAGGTATGTAAATATTTTCTTTTGGGGAAAGAAAAGCCTATGTTTTCTTTAGGGAATTTAAATGGCAAACCAATCGATCTTTTGCTATGTACTTTTACTCCATCCTTTACACTATGCTCCAGCTCAAAGTTAAGTTTGTCTTGGGTTGTAATAGGTAGAAGTAACACCCCTTATGAAGGAAAGAAGAAGAAAAGAGTTTCTTTTGGTGGTTGGTTTGGGGCATGCAACAAAGGAGAGGTGAGTGGTGTAGCCCTAAATGGATGAATGAAAAGGGACGCAAAACATGTTGTCTCTTTTTCTCTTATTCTGAATAGTCGAGGCATGTGAGTTACCCTTTTTCATCCATGTAGAGAGCAATTACAAAACCCTCATCCAAGCAATGAAGGGTAACTTGAGTTGTGACTCGTCACCTAACAACAACCAATCAGAGCGTCAAGATTCTCACAAGGGATGGTTTATGTGTTACATGGACTCCTCGAAGAACTGATTGATTGGTTCTGATGGAGTTGGTGAACATGAAGAGAGAGATGATTGCAGATCTCACAAAGAACTTCAAATTTTGAACTTTAGAGCTCAGAAAGAACTTCAAATTTTGAACTTTAGGTTTTTTTTAAGACGGCTTGAAAAACCTAAAATTAATTAGGTAGTGTCTTTCATTCATAGCAACAACAGCTTTTGGCAGGTACTATTTCTTAGTCTCCAAATGAAGTACTTCTTCATGCTTTACACACATGCATTAAGCCCCCATCATATTACTTACATATTTGATTTGTGCTGGAAAGAGAGAGAGAGAGAGAGAGAAAGACAGAGCTTTATGTGAAAGGGTTCTTTTAAGGTAGTTTGCTAGCCTATGTGACAATGAGTGTTTTAATTAAATGGAATTTTGATGTAGTCAAGATTAAAGATAGCCATGTATCCAATTAAAACTTGCTAATAATTAATTGCATTAAATTTGTCTACTATTAATTTTATTTCATAACTTTTGAAGCCTAGATGAATTAATTATGGATTTTTTAAAGTTTTAAATGAGACACAAAATGGTGTTGGACTAATTTTGCACCACCTTGCCTTATTGTGAGTGCTTTACGTGCTCTGATGATGAGAGTGTTAGGTGTAATTTGCACGCAAACAATGAGTTCCAATTAGACTTCAAAACATGCAAGCCTCTCCGATTGTTCAGCAATATCTTAGTGGTGGTGGGCCAGGTTATGTGTCGAGTTCCATTGCTTGGAGAGTCCAGACCCTCTCTCCAAGGATTTTTTTTTTTTTTTTTTTAAATTATAGTCTCCAAATTTTGGTAAAAATATTTCCAAATTTTTAGCAGTTTTTTTTCAAATTTATTTTTAAAATCATTCTTTCTCCTGTTTCAATAAAATTATTTCTGAAATTAAAATGCTGAATTATTTTTTTCTCAAATAAATTTTTTTATTAAAGAAAAAGAAAAATATTTCAAAAATTTTTGGGATTTTTTTTCCTTCAAAATGAAGTCTTCAAAATTAATTAATTATTCAGCAGACTGGATTCAGAACTGAGAACAAGTATACTTTCTTTTAGTAAAAGGGCTAAGGATATTGTGTTTAGATTCATTATAGAGTATAGTAGCTATAGGTATTTTGGCCCCTAGGTAATAATAAAAATAATAATAGGTTTATTTTTATTATATGAGGATTTTTTGAAAGATGATATTTTGGCTTGTGTTGAAACTTAGAGATTAGTTATTATAGAGTTATAATAATATCTTGAAGGATTTTAGTTTCTTTTAGAGGGTTTTTTTGAAGATTATATTTTTTCATGGTGAAATATTTGAGTTTCCATAAAAAAAATTCTTCTACCTTAAGATACTATTTAATGTAAATGGCAAGGTGACACTACACAATGTGACACACCACCCCTTATTTTATTAATAAAGTTTTTAAAGCTTTAAACTATTTGAGCATTTTTTATTTTCTTTTGAAGCATTGACACTTGCTTTGTTTCTAGGGTTTTTTTTAATATCGTGTCTGAAGTTGGACTTTAGAGGACCTAAAGGGTGTCGTGATGATCTTCATGGGGTCAACTCTATGGTTACGTAATTTAGTGTTCCCCCCCACCAAAAAAAAGGGCCATATTTGCTTGGTTGCGGAATCCATATCAACAAAAGAATGGCTTTGGAGTTGTTCCACCAAATCCCACCCCAAGTCACGGATTATTTCCCTATCTTAGGTTACTTGGGGGTTATAGACAAAACAAGCCTTTAAATAGAGGAGTCGTAAAAAGCTCATTATCATGGGCTCTTGGTGGTTTGGAATGTCTTGGAAATTATTTTCAATTCAATGGAGGACCGATTTTTTGAACGTCCATTAAAGATAGACATGTGGGAGATAATGTTTTGTCCGTATGTGAGTATGTGGGCATGGGCTAAGAAGGAGGAAGTGGCCGGTTTTGATTTAGAGTTTGATCTACCATGTAAAGTCATATGCAATATTTATTATTCTCCGGCCTAATGAGCTGTGCAAAGCCTTTTGGGGGGGGGTGTAAAGTATAGTTTTCCAACCTTCCTAATGTGAGATTTCGTTGTAGGCATCACCAATATCTTTCAAATTAGGTGTCAAAAGTTCTATCGAGTGGTAAATCACTTACGGAGATTGCAATAAGTTTATAACATTGCAATAAGGGTTTTAATTGGATTTATTAGAGCCGTTCATAATTTGGATGATTTCCCAAACTTAGGTTTAGGTTTTAGCATTATTTCAAAGGTTGATTTGCAAGAAGGTGGATGATTTCCCAAACTTTGGCTTCCGTTTTAGGGTTATTTCAAAGGATGATTTCCAACAAGGTGGATGATTTCCCAAACTACGGCTTTGGTTTTAGGGTTATTTTAAAGGATGATTTCCAAGAAGGTGGATGATTTCCCAGATTTTGGCTTGGGTTTTAGGGTTATTTCAAAGGATGATTTCCAAGAAGGTGGATGATTTCCCAAACTTAAGGTTTCAGACCTGGAAAACGTCCGCTCCCTCAACAAAATGATAGTCAGGCTTTCTTTCTACTTAGAGGCCGAATTGCAGGCTGACTTGCATATCCACTTGGGTCACCAAGTCCGCTCACCAAGTCTACTCCCCTCGGTTCTGTCGAGAACAAAAATCTATTGACCGACCGGAGGGACAAAAAAAAAGCAAGCGGTTGGAGGATGAAAATATCTTTACCGGGGTGATGAAGGAACAATACCAAACCTTTTAGAAAAGACCGAATCAAAAGAAGTATAGAAAAAAAAACCAAAATATTACACAAGATTGGTGTAATCTGTTTATCCACATTCAAGGGCCAATGATACAAATCATAATGGACCCATTCGGGTAATGTTGTGGTTCAAAGGGTTGCCCGATTGCCTAATTTAGTCCATTGAGGATAAAGGAATGAGCCAACCAAACTATGTTCGAGACAATGTTCTCCTTATGTTCTCGTGAGCTATGGACCATTTTCTTTCAATTGTGAGTTAAAAAAATCACAAACATGATGATGGCCTTGCCAATAGGTAAAGATGTTGTACATCTACCTACTACTACTTGTGTCCACACTCTGAACACCAGTGAAATCAGTTCCAATCTAAAACAGTCTAAACACATTCACCAAAGAAACCAGTTAAAGTTGGTAGTCAAGTGAGTCAGTGTCCTTAGAGTGGGTGACCAGATACACTCACTCACTCACTCTTTTAGCTTGGTGGACAAGTCAGAGTGTCATTCTTCTCACACCACAATTGTTATGCTATGTGTGATATTGAGCTTCCAGAAGACACGTGAAAATAGAGACAACTTTTTGCAAATACAAAAAAAATAAAAATTTGTGTTTGGAGATGTTTGTACCTAGATTTATAGGTATTAGGGTTCTTTATTTATTTTATTTATTTTATTTATTTCAATTTTTTTTGGTATTGAAAGTTTGGCTATTTTTTCCTATTTTTGGAATTTACTCACTAAAAAAATCCAAAATTTCCCAAAATGTTTTGTTACCACAGTGCAAAATTTGAGAAAATTTTGGAAAATTTTCGATCTAGTTTAAATATGACTAATTTTGCTAAGTATTTTGTGAAAAAAAATGGAAAAAAACACACACACATACACACATACAAACCCCCTAACTTGGACCCACTTAACGAGTTTTGTAAATTTTGAATTTCAAAGAGTGATTAAAAAAGAAAAGAAGGTGGTATAAAATTTGAAGACACCTTATGCATTAGATCATCTATAACAAGCATCTCATTGCCAAATGTCTTTGCCTAGTGCATGGCTTTTTGGTGCATGTGAACACAGCTTCATTTGATTTGGAGTAGGGTAATGCCCTGGCCAAAGGGGCATCACACCTTTTGGAACCCTGGATAGACTTCAAGGTCCGGGTTGTAATGCCCTGCTGCCAAGGCATTGCTCAGTGTGGGACCAAATGAACTCTGCTCCGCTAAAAAAAAAAACCTTAATACACAGCCCCCCCTGGGTTCCCAAACATGTTCCCCAAGTTCCCAATGTGTTCCCAATAGCTCCTCACTTTATACACTAAACCCTAAACCCTAGGTTTTCTACTCTTGTAATCTATATGACCAGCCCCAAGGAGGTGATTGCAAAATATCTATTTCGGGATTGTCCAAAGCTTGATTAAATTTTTTGGTGATGGACCAATCAAAGATGCTCATCACAAAACAAAAAAAAATTAAGTTGAACTTTGCAGGTCCCCACAACTAATCAATATTAGTCACAATATACACACCCATAGGTCAATTAGGTCATTGCAAATATCTATTTCAGGATTGTCCAAAGCTTGATTAAATTTTTTGGTGATGGACCAATCAAAGATGCCCATCACAAAAAAAATTAAATTAAATTGAACTTTGCAGGTCCCCACAACTAATTAATATTAGTCACAATACACACCCATAGGTCAATTATCGCATGATCTTTTCATTTACAATTTTTGCTCCATTCACAAAATGGAAGTGTTCATCCATGTTAGGTGGTTATTAGAAACATGAACATGCCTCCCCCAACGGTTATCATGACGGTTCTTAGGATTGATAATCATGGTTCTCAAAAAATCAAACCCTCATTTGTGGTATATAATCACGGTTCTGAAATTTTTGAAGGAAAAAAAAAATCAAATTAAATCCCCTTCTTGTTTTGTTATAAACTTCATGTACTAACTTGGCATGCACTCTTAACTGAATAGAAGGATTCATGCCAAGGTCCCACCCTTTGATGAACAAGCCTAAAGGAATGTTTCTTGAAAGACCAAAAAGCAAAGGGTATTAGAAAAAGATAACATGTAGACCAAGATATCCCATAATGAAAGTGAGTGAGAACAATCTTTGCACCACATTTTGTTTGTAGTCAAATAAGTAAAGAAGTTCTCCATTGGGGGAATTTGACATCATCATAGATTTGGATTTTCTTCTTTGTTGGACATGTTAGTATATTTTGAGTTGATTTTTTGTGTTTGTGAGTTTAGTTGTCAACATTGACCCCAATGCATGGGCAAAATATTGGGTTTATTTAATTAGTGATGGTTTGGTGGTGTAAGGAAGTGGAATGGTGATGACAACATAATGGGGCCTCCACACTAACATAGCACCAAGTAGATGATTGGACCCAAAGGGAAATAAAGTAAAGTCATGTCTCTTGTTTCAAATGAAATGTTCCTTTGTTTTCAACATTGGCAACAAGATTGCTTTGCATGAATTTGGAAATTGAAAAGTAGACATGCATCAAGGGCATGCACTTCATGTGTGCTCTACCTTGTTGGTCTTCATATTGAAGAAATTATTTTTGATGGTTGGTTATCCCATATCCATGCATGTGGACAATGTGAATTGATTATTTCCAAACCTAGCCTAGACACTCAAATGAAATCTTTGCTCTTAGTAGCAAAATATTGAGAAAAACATCATGAGGTTTGTGGACCAAGAGTGATTGAATATGTTTTTACCTTTAAGGCTCCTTTCCATGGGCCTCGATGTTAAAAATATTCATAATAATTGAATGTGGGACACTTGCATAAAGGTGTAACATGGTTCAACTTTACGTCAATTGTTGTTTGCAATAGGTGCCCATATTGAGTATTGTGCAATGTTCCAAATTCAATGTATGTTCCTCCAATCACATTCACAACATTTGTGTTTTGCATTTGTGAATGTATGTTATTTTCAAAATAAGATATGAATAAATAAAAAAATATTAAATATATTTGATAATGGTAATGTCAAAGCAACAATTTGCTTGGGGGGAAAAATGAATGAATCTGATAAGTAAATAACATGATAAGGAAAAGCAATGTGATATCAATTTTCAATAGATATAATTTTGCAATGTAAAGATTTTGAAATAATTATGTGGCAACTTGAATGAACATGCCACTTGATATTTTCATTTTTCCACAATTATTCAAACAAAGTAGTAGATTAAACACTTATGATACCTATATGTTTGCTAGTGCAATCATGGCACAATTGTTACACCATTGATAGTTTTGCAAAATGGATGAGAATGTAACCAAGGCAACAACATGCTTGCATATGGAATAATTGCCTTACTACATGACGAAATGTATGGATTAAAAATAATGGAAATGTAGCACTTGCAAAATAATTTGATCTAAATTTCAATACATATTAGAGATGGACTATCTAATCTTATGGTGTATCATTTAATCTCATGCATTGTCAAAATTGAGAAATCACAAATCAATTCTATAATCCAAGCCTTTGTGTCACAAGTTTGTTGGGCAATTAGATATGGAATAGTTATTTTCACATGTTGTGATAATGGTGATGTGAATAGTTGTGCTTTTGCAAAACATCCTTCAATATATAAGGTATTTGCATTTATAGTAGGCCAATCATTAAGTGGGTTTATCTTTGAAATAACATGGGTTAATTTTGTCATGATCAACATCCACATGTTAACAAACCATGTAGTTGGTTGGGTTCATGTTTGTATGTTTTGAAGATCCTTCTACCTAAGTTGTTGAGTTTGGTCCTATTCATTAGATTTGATACGACACACTTTGCAATTATGTTATACATTAGAAAAAAGGTGTCGATTTGTGATTGTAATTTGCAATTATGAATAAATTACAATCAACATATATGATTAAAATTTTATTTATTGCATAAATGAAGTCACATCCAACATCTAGTCACAAATGATGATCACCATGACATTAACACATTCCACATGGATGATGTATATGGTCAACACATACGGTCACATCCATTGATCATTCATAGGCAATTTGTAACCAATCCCATTTTTGCAATTAAAACATAACCCATTCACATATTGTCATTTCATGTAATCAAAATTTGCCACATGGCATTTTTAAGAATAATTTAAATTTTAAATTTATGTAGATAGGTGGGCAAGTAGCTAGATAGATAATAGGTAAATATTAGGTGGGTAAGTATGTTGATAGGTGGGGAGTAAGTAAGTAAGTGGATTATCAATTTTTATTTATATTTGGCCTTTAAGGTCAAGCCTTTTTATTGATTCATGCCAAATAACATGTTCTTTCTAGTGTTGTTTATGAGTTTTCAATGTTTCAAGTGCACTTTTTAATATAGTTTACAAAATTGAAATGGAGGACAAAAAATATGAAATAAATACCCTAAGGTCAATTTCATTGTTAAATAATCCTCAAATAGTGAAATGAAATTTTGTGAAAATATGAAGTTGACATGTTGAAAATCATCATAATTGTCATAGGCTACATTTTGAATAATTTCATTATTCATACCATAGTATTATAATAGATGATGGAAAAATAATATAAATTCACAATTAAAAAATCATTTTTTGAAATAAAAAATTATTCTTTTTGTCAATGTGGAAACTAACCCTAGGCTACAATAGTTGCAAATTATATAACTAAATATGCAAAATAAAAATTTTGATCCCAAATTCAAATAAGACCCCCTTAAGTAAACAACCTACTTACTTAAACCTTACCTACCTATCTACCTAAATACCTATGCATCCACTTAACTTATTGACCTACCTTTAAAACCTACCAATTAATACCTAACTTAATTATACTATTTATCAATTACTTAACTTACTACCTATTAATTAAAATAGCCTATGTCACACTTAGGTTAGGCCCACATGGCATTTATGTTTAAAGCTAAGTTAAACTTTGGCTAATCATTGGTTAAATAAAAATTTGGCCAAAGGTTGATTAAATTAAAAATTGGTTAAACATTGGTTAAATTTTTAAAAATCAAACATTAATTAAACGAAAAATTGGGTAAACATTGATTAAATGAAACTTTAATTGAACATTGTTTAAGCAAAAACTTACCTAACATTGGCTACACAAAAACTTAACTAAACTTCAATAAATTAAAAGTTTTAAAATTTTCAACAAAATAAAAATTTGTCTAAACTTTGGCAAAACATTTTTTTCAATAATTAATTAATTAATATTTATTAATATTAACTAATATAAATTCTATACATATTAGTTATTAATTATCAAGTAAATAATAATCAATTAATTAATGATTAATTAGTGATTAATTATTTTTAATTATTATTTCATTAAATTATTAAATAATTATCATCAACTAATTATTAAATTATAATTAATAGTAATTATTACTTATTAAATAAATTTTATAATTAATAGCTAATAATCTTATTTTCTTATGTACATAACTTGCTTACCAAATAATTAACTTAACTTAATTACCTACTTACATACTTACTTACCTACCTATTCATCTACCTATTTACTTAATTACTTTCCTAGCCTACCTAACCCACCCACAATATATGCAAAATGTATGTTTAACATGTTCTAAATACAACATAGTTTACAAATATGCTTTAATATATTTTTAAACACTATAATGCACATCAAAAGTTTAAGTGCACCACATAGATGTAACCAAGTTGCAACTACTTTTATAACCAATTTGATATTGAAGCCTATTATTGGATGAAAGGTCCATAAAGTTAGTAAACATGGAAGCACGAAAATTTTAGTACATACAAATTAGTTGCACCATAGTTGCAATACTTGTAATAGATTGAAAAGGATGGTGACTCATTATTAAAATGAAAAACATAAACAAATGATAATTAATTGCATATAGTTGCAAATTGAATGGTTGCATAATATAAAATGTATTTTAATGATATGAACTCTTAATCTCAATCTAAACATGGTTGGGGTGTAAAAAAAATTGTCTCACAAAATATCTAACAACCTGCTTCAATTAGGCATGTCTCAAAAAATTAGTTGCACACTCTTATTGGAAGTGTTTTTTGCTTCATGCATGCATACACTATTAAAATACTATTATGTGCAAAACATATTTAAATTGAAGAAATTTAAAGATTCCTAACCAGTCCTAGGAGAGAATTCAAAACTTTGTCTCATTGAGTGAAAAATGTTCAAAGACTCATCAAGAATGTGTACACAAATTATTTTGGCTCTTTTTTTTAACCGAAACGCCTTAGGTGTTAATGTGTATAAAACATTCAAATGTGACAAAAACTATGTGCCCTATCATAATCTACAAGGTTCCAAAAAGTGAAATTGGGGGCCATTGATAAAACATGCTTCACATTTAATAAATTTCATTATTCTTACTTTTGTAAGTGAAAAGAATAAATACTCTAGATACTTATATAAGATTTGAAGAAATTTTATTTCATTTGACATGAAAAAGAAGGGAGGAATCTATGACAAGTTTTAAGTTTTGTGAAGAAAAAGGAAGTTTGGGAATCCTAAGAATTTTTCCTTGTGTTTTAAATAGGATAGCCCAATCATGCTTAAACCCATCTTTGTTCAATGAAAGTAAAAGGTTGTGCTCATGCATTTGTGATTGTGATGGAAATGAATATTTGTGTACAAGTCTCAAGAATCTTGTAAGACAATAATATAACAATTAACTCCACCTTTAAGGCCAAAATGCTTTAATATTAAAATTCTTTAAGAATAACATTTCCTGTATGTGTTAGTTAACCAACTAAATGTATGTTGCTTGCAATGCCATGCTCTTTTACACTATCCACATACGTTGCATTATATGATTCTTATCAACCATCTATTGGTTAATTTAAATATGCAATAAATAACATCATTAGCATGAAAAGTTTCATAAGTAAATTTTGTGAGGTTAAGCCACTCTATAACACCATAAAATTAATCAATCCAACATTGCAAAATATGATTTTTTTGGTTGTATGGGTTTTTGCAACAACATCAAAACCCCCAAACAAAACAATAGATGAGTAAAAATTAGGGTCCCATATATTGGTTATTGAATTAAAATCAAACTTTAATTAATTTTATAATAGGTTATGTTTTTTATAATATAAAATAAATGTAAGGTATATGTTAATTCATTATATTGAAAAAATATAAATATATATAACATATGTATTAAAATTTTAAATATTAGTTGCTAGTAGGTTCAGTTAGTAGATTAAGAGTTTTTAACTTAGAAGTTCTTGTATTGTTTTCCATTTGTCTATTAAAATCTTGCATCCTTATTATGAATTGAAGCTTTGTATGATTGCTAAGTATTCCTTTGGAAAGTAAGTTTGTTCAACCTTGTCCTAGGATCATAACTATATTTTGATTCATGTGCCTTTCTTTCATTTTAATCTTTCATTCATACCTTAGATATGGTCATTGTTTAACTTACTAAACAATCAATTATCACGTTCATATACTTTTGTGGATTTTTTCGTAGGGTCTACCAAGTCCAAGTGGTATTAAGCACAAGTCATCAACAACTTCAATATGGTGTATATTTTAAAACACCATAATAAGTTTGCTAGGACCATCATAAATAATGGGTTAAGAGTAATCAATTCATATTTTATTATGATAATGTGAGGTGTTAAACATGATATATTATAAGATCATAGGAATTGTTATTGAGTTAGGTTTCTCATTATGTTTCTATTGTTCCATTTATGTACCATGAACTAATTGAAATTTGAACTTGCATTGGCCATGTAAATACAATCAATTAAGGCAATAAAACAAATAAAAATCCATTTCAAGTTTATGCTTACAACTAGTGTGGGACTTGCCCAAATCAATTCATTTTGTGATTACACTTGTAATAAACCTACATATCACCATAGTTATAAGTGATTGTAATCACATATGCGACTATTTATGACATATCCAAATTTTTGTCATACATGCGACTACAATTTGTGATTACCACAACTTTAAATAAAAAGATTAATGAAAGGTGATCATATGTCAATCATTATTGGTGGCATCTATTGATGATTTACAACCAACTTGTTTTTGCAATTGTATTTGCAATTATACATAAATGAATAGATGACACATGACATTTAAATTGTTATTGCAATTCAAAGTGTACAAGTTCATTGGTTAATAATAGACTAAGAAAATGATATTATTAATTAATAGGTAGGTTATGTAAACCTAGTAGGCTAAGCTAAATTAAGTAGTTTAAGTAGGATTGATAGCCTACTTAGCTTAAGTAGGTTTAATAACTTAGACATGTTATTATGAAGCTAGGTTAGGCTAAGAGGCTAGGCTAGGCTAAGTAGGCCTAATAAGGTAGGCTAAGGTAAGTACCTATTACCTATTTTTTACTTAGATAAGTTTGTCATTTACATTGTTAAGTACATAGATAGGCCATTTGTTTAGGCTAGGTTGGTAAGTATGTAGATAGGTAGGTAGGTCATCTACCTAAGTGGGTAGGTAAATAATTAAGTCACCTACCTAGGTTAGGTAGGTCATTCACCTAGGTAGACCTAGTTAAGTAGGTTGTTTACCCACCTATTTATTTACTCATCTACTTACAAGCCGCATGTACATTATCCAATTCCTTATTTACATAATTAATATTATGTGTAACAAGATGTGAAATAAATGCATTTATAAAATTTATCACCATATAAAAATGTGGTATAGTGGTTAAGGACTTAGTTTATCCTCTTGGAGGTGAAGGGTTCAAGTCTTTACATTTGCACCCTAGGGGGTTAAATTAAACTAGGCTAGGTGGTTAGAACATTTGGTATCATGTGACTATCCATAAATTAGTAATCACAAATGTAATTGCAAAGTCAAATTCCATGTAAGCTACATGGGGTACATGTCATACTCATGTTCATCCATGGTACTTAATAAGTGAGAAAATGCATTGTAGCCACAAAGGTTTGTGATTATCAATGCAATTTCCATGCCACATAATGTTTTTTGTAACTAGTTATCTGATGGTATTTATTTTACACAACTAAAGCATTTTGTAATCACGAGTGTTCATTATGACTAAAATCCAATCGTAAACTAAATCATTAATTTCCAAAACTCTTTTAATGGGGGGGACTTGAAAATTACCTTCCAACCTAGTGATAATGTTAGGTATAATAATAAAATTAAATGAAAAAAATAAACATAAACAAAAACTACTCATGTTATATAAGAAATAACAAAAAAAATTAGATAAAAAAAAAACTTGTTGTTACCTAGGTGGTAATTTTGATACATAATTTTTTTCTACAACAATTTCATCTTTTTTAATTAATGATATTGTCAATAAAAACATGAAAAATGAAGACCAAGAACACAAAGGATAGAGAAAAAGTAATCAGTGCCCATATTGGTAGTAAATTTTCCCTATAGTAAAATTACCACCTTATTGCCGATAGTATTATCCTACCAAGAAATTAAAAAATAAAAACATGGAGTGGTTAAAAGGTATTCCTACATTGTACCTTCCCAAAATCTCATCCTTGGAAAAGTTACCATGTAGTGGTAAACAACTTTAATACCACAAGCATTCCCCTTCTTATTCTACTCCTAAGCAAAACAACACCCCTTCCTCTTGGGTAGCTCATTGGAACATCCATAAAACCACTTCCTTGTTGCATTATGCCTCCGAAGGGCCAAGTACAAACTATTGACTACAATGGTAGTACAATAGAAAGAAAATAAGTCAAGAAAATAAACTAAAAGAAAGGTGAGGGGAAATACCTACTAAGAGAAGGAAAATAGATATAAATTAAATAAAGAAGAATAAGATAGATATGGGAGATGACCAAATGAGCCACCAAATCCTCCCTTAAGTTCCAAGTCCTCCCCACCTTTCCCCTTATAAATTAACCAAACTCATCCTAATGAAATCCAAAATAAGCTTTACTTTAATGGTAGCTAGTTGGCCAACTAATTCTTCGAACTAACTGATATTAATTAGTTGACCTTTTACTTACCACCTCCTAAAAATTAGTTAAACTAGTTGGCATCACCTCCTAAGTTAATGGAAGTAGTAGATAAACCTATCATTAATAACTTTTAAAGTTACTAGGTTGTTTTATTAGTGTAACTAATTTACTATGGGTAGGATTTTACTTTAATATGCCAAAATTAATATCTCAAATTACAAAAAATATTGGCAATTATTGTTGTTTAATCCTAGAATCTCAAATGTCTATGTTGTAATGAAATTTTCATTAGTCACAAAATTTGTTAACCATGTTTATATCGAAATGGATTGTTAAATGGTAATGAGGCAACTATTCTTGCATGTCCCAATTCACCATGCAAATGATCCACTTCTAAAATAACAACCTTGATTTTCTTTCCAATTCCATGCTTATTAAAAATAAATTTTTAAATGAATATAAGGTATATACAAACAAATAATAATAATTAAATATAAAACAATTGATATGTGTGCATATTAAAATATTAGATAATAATAAGGTGTGGAAAAACAAAATTGCATCACTGAATACACCCCCCAAAAAATCCTTGTTTGATCTAGGTAATATAAATTTTTTGCACTTAGTGTCCCCCCCTAGTTTAAATAGTCAACATGAATGATTAAAAAAACACCCAAATTTTTTTCAAAGAGGAATTTGTTGGTACTTTGAATGGGAATGCCAAAGGAGTTTTTATTGGACCTTCAATTGATGTTTAGCACAAAATAATTCCCAAAAGGTTTAATCAAAATGAAGGAAACCAAATTATTGTTGCTTGTTAAAATCCATGAAAATCAAACTCTCAACTTTTGGTTGTAACCTCAAGGATAATGTTATAAATACAAAATGTAAAGGGCATTAATGTACTTATTTTTTAATTATTGAAATTACAAGATGCCAATTGTGAAATAACTTGAACTTAATTGATCATGAATTGACCTATTCTACCATCCACCACACATTCTTGTCATATAGCTTGTACATTTACATCAATTATTGTTATATAAAAACATCATCATTTTCATTAGCAAATCATGCCAAGGTAGAAATGTAAATTGATTGTTGTAGAAGTCTAGGAATGCAAGCTTATCGATTCTTGATCACGAAAATCTATTGAGTTTACATGGTGCATGGATTTAATCATCCTTATTCCTTTGAAAATCCTAAATTTTTGCATATGATCTTTCAAATGCCCCCATATTTGAATTCCAAAACTTGGAATTTTTGTTCCATGGGTCAAATGCGATTGAGCCACAATACCTAGACCCCTTGTGGATGAATTTACTAACTATTGGGAATTTGTGTTGGGTTGATTTTGATTTGACATTGTTATTCACCCAATATTGCTACCACTTCCTTGCGGACTATCATGGGCTCTATGTGTCATGTCCAATACTATTCCACAACTTGGAATTCTACTCAAGAACATTATTTTTTTTTGGCCAGCTTTCATTTGTCTCTAATGCTTCAAGTTCCAAATATTAAGGTAGCAATTTGAGTGATCACTGAGGATTAGAAACAGGGCTCCATTGTTGATTGGACCATGTCCATACCTTAAACGTGTAACTTCCATTCTTTGAAAATAATTGTCCCAAACATCTCAAAAGCTAATTTTTGACAAAATTTGGGCTTTCCCTATAACTCATAGGCAGGTGAAACTTTGAAAAAATTCAAATAACATGTCAAATTTTCAATGACTTTGTCTTTAACATTGTATTTTTCAAAACCTTGACCACTTAAATATGGTGATCTATAGTAATGTTGTGGGGTTTGCATGTAATGTGCCCCTTAACCCAACCCTTTAATGTGCATGTTTCCATTAGCCCATCTAGTACCATGCTTTTAGGAGTCTTTATGTGATGATGATCTTCAAGTGCTCAATGGTGCAAGGTTTGTGAGTTACAACTCCTCAAAACTAGAAGAAGATGCCATCAATGTCATGAATGACCTTTGATTAAGTGGGAAATAGTAAAAAGATGTTATTTTGACAAGTTGCATATGCTCATTATTGTAGCTTTTGTTTCAAGATCCTATTGGGATCACCCCTTGCTTCAGAAACTAAACAATTAATAGCCATTTGAACTTCTCATTTCAAAGTTCAAACTAGTAAAACAACTAAATAGGAAATGTTCTATGAAGCTTCCAAAAAATGAACTTCATGTGGCAAGTTCAAACCAACCAACAATAGTTAAAACGAGAAATGTTTATATGAGATTCTCAAAAAATGAATTCACAATTCACAATAGTAACACTTGGTAAACAATCCTCAAAATGTGGGACCAATTGAAATTTATATTGTTCCATAGTCTTTCCTTTATATGCATAGCCAATGAAAAAAAATTTATGAAGTTGTCCACCCCCCCTACCCCCAAGATCTATGGTAGGGCCTAGTGCCCTTTTCTTTTTGGTATGCTTTTATCTTTTCATCATCTTTTGCCCACGATTTTCATGTCTTTGGTTTGTGTGCTTGGCGATGGGGTTCATCTTATCTCAAGATTTTTTTTTTTTGACATTCTAGTTTATGATGACTTGGTGTGCCACACTTTGATTTAAACAACACAATTGGCCTTGATTCAAAAGTTGCCCACTTGACTTTAGAATAGGGAAATTTTTTCCTTGCATCTTTGAAAAAACCTTTGAAAATTTTTAGCTTGACATGAAGTCCATTTTGTTGTGAATTGAAAATCTTAAGCCACAAGTTATAAGGATTTGAAGAAGGTGACTTTGGAGGAGCACAAGATTGAATTGCTTTCAAATGCAAAACCCTTACAATAAAAGCATTGAAAAATGAATCCCAATTATGCCCAAACCATAAAGGAGGAGTTGGACAAGCTTTTGGATGCAAGATTCATCATTTTAGAGGAGAATTTAGAATGGGTGTTACCCATCACTATCACCATAAAAAAGAATGGGAAGCTATGAGTCTGTGTTGACTACTATAAATTTAATGATTGCACCAACAAAGATTACTACCCACTTCCTTTCATCAATGACATTTTGGATGAAGTCATTGGCAATGAATTATATTGTTTTGGGGATGGCTATAGTGCTTATAAGCAAATCAAGATAGCGAAGGAAAACATCTTGAAAATGACATTCACCATTCCATGGGGTACATTTGCCTATATAGTGATGCATTTTGGGTTGTGCAATGCCCTTAGAATTTTTCAAAGGTTCATGAACAAGGTGTTGGAGCCATACATCAGACTTTTTCTTTGAGATTTCTTGGATGATTTTTGTGTATATGGGAGCTAAGAGACGCATCTTCATGATTTGAAATGAGTGTTTGACCAATTGGTGATGGCAAATGTTTTTTTGAATTTTGAAAATTGTGTCTTGGATGCATCAAAGGAATCTTGCTTGGCCACATCATTTCACATGATGGTATTTGCAGAGATCCTACTAAGATTGAAAAGGTGAAAAATTTCTTTTTCCCAAGACAAATAAATAAATGTGAACATTTTGGGGGCAAGCGGGCTATTATCAAAGGATCATCAAGGGTTATGCAACCCAAGCATACCACTTAACCAAATTTCTTAAACATGGTTTATGTTTAAAAAATCTTATTCAATAAAAGGGCTATTGCTCAATTTGCATGATGGAGGGTCATGGGTTACAAAGTTGAAGACTAGTACTACAATTGAAGTAATGTCAAGGGACAACAAAAAAATGACAAAATGTTTTTAGAACAAAAGATTGCAAAAAGGTGTCAATGTCACATCACCCATTTGAATAATCTGACATGTATTTTTTATTGTCGAATTCTTTAGTGAATAGATTTTGGTCATCAATTAATTTGTTAAGATCTTGATTTTAAAATTTTTAAAAAAAATCTATGGGAGGAACAAGATTAGGGTTTTTGCAAAGTAAAGAAGCTAACCCAATATTTTAGACACAAAGCTTACTAGTAGTGCCTTTATGAACAACAAATATGGAAGACTAAAACAACAATTTTCAATTAAATTTCCAAGGTCATATTTGAGAGAATATGTTAAAGGATGCTCAAATACCATAAATGTTTCGTATTTATATAACAACAACATTGTTGCTCATAAAAACTAATTTGTTGGAGGGAAGAACTTTTTGGGATATCAACTGAAATGTAGGTTAAAATGTGAATAGGAAGAAGTAAGGACATTCGTTTAATGCTAATACTATTTATTTCTTACAAGTTATTAAGTTGTATGGTGGCCATCACCTAATAAATTTATTTGCCCTAAACCTTGTTGCCCCACACTTTTGTTTGTGAAGCAAGTTAATAGAAATTAAGGTGTGCACTTTGTGGCTAGATTTTTTGAAAATTGTTTAAGCTCAATACCTTCAATTTATAAAGATGTATTATGATAATGCACCAACTAGTAGGCTTAATAATATTATGATAACACAACAATAATAGTTGAAAATGAAACAAAACTCAAAACTCAAATTTCTTAGGATACATTAAAAATCTTATTTTTTGCAACCACCTAGTTTATGACTATATGCAACTAATTGTTGCATGGGTAGATGCAAGTTAGGGTGGCTCAAAAACAACAAGAGTCCCAATCCCAAAAGTCCATATAAAATCCATATTTTAACATTAGAATGAAAAATAATGTTAAAAACTAATGTTGAGTGGACTCTATGTGGTGACTAATCAATTAATAAAGTCCATATGAAAGGTTGCTCATCTAGAAAACTCTTTTAACATACATGTTAGGGGAAAAAAAAATCAATTTAACAAAAAATGACCAAGATTAAGAGTTTTAAAAATAAGATCCAAATCTAGTCATTCAAAAGTTCATAATTATTTTTGTTGGTTAAAATTTTTGTTGTGATTTTTTTAATGCATATTTTTTTTCCATCATGTATCGTATATTGAGTCCCTATAAAAAATATTGAAATGAAATCATAACAAAAAGTGCATTTGAATGTTAATATAAAACCTAAATTATAGTCCATATGGGTGAAAGCATGAAAAAAAGAGCTAATTGGACTAAAGTTAAAGTCCTTTTTAAGGATTGCATTTTCCATGTGGTAGTTTTCTATTGGTTTATACTGCATTTTTACATAATTTTTCAAATTGAACATCAAATTTGAGGCCAAATATGACATATAACATAATAAAAACTCATTTTTTTTTGCATCAAACCTTACAAACCATGATTATAAATTCAAAACTATAATAATGCTTAAAGATATTCGAGTATCAAAATTTAAAAAGGTATATGTATTTTTATTTTTTGAATGTTTTGAACACATGGATCCCTTTTTGTGGAATTTATTAAAGTTCACAAAAAAATTGAAGTGATTTGGTGAACATTTGATAAGGAAAAAGGACTTTTGAAAAAAAAAAACCACTCATTCACATTTTTAAAAAATGTTTTAAACATATAAAATAATTTTTGAAACATGGTGAATTTTCATGAATTTTTGTAGTTGCAACTTTGAAAGTATAGGAATTTATTTCAAAAATTAAACGAAATTTTTGATATATAATGTTCCCATGTTGATTTTTCAAATTTTCAAAAAAACATTTTTAAGGATTATTCACACACTAGTTGGTTTTTTTTTTTTTTCCCACCCATATGTCCACTTTTTAAATCCATTATTATATGATTGGTGTATGTTGATTGAATTTCACCCTTCAATAAATATTTTTATTCAATTGGTAATCTTAATCCATAAATATTTTTGTCAAATTGATTATTTCACAATGCGTTTGTGGCATTTGAATACAATACACTATGTAGAAAGTCCATAAGAACACAAAAAGTGTATTCTGTAGAAAGACCATAAAAACACAAAAAATGAGCCATCGTAACTTGCATCTACCCACATGCAATTATTGATGGTCATTTTTGCAACTATTTACAAATTGCGATTGTTTGTTTTTACAACTATTGGTTTTTTCATCTTTCAATAAAAATATTCATAGGATTATTTTCATCGAAGAGTGATCTTGTATGTCTCGTTAGTTGCAAATGTAAGCAACATCTAATAACAACTATGATGTGAACCTAGAAAATTAGGAGATGGACCTATGGCTTGTAGGTATACTAATATACATTAAAAGTACAAATTAAGCATATCTAGGGGTGTATTGTAAAAGGTATCTCTAGTGATATTTGGGTAGGTTGGATTAGGTAAATAGATAGGTATATAGGTCAATAGGTAGATAAGAAGGTCAATAAATAGTTATATATGTAATATTTAACTATTTAGTTAAGTAGGTAGGTAGGCAAAAAGGTAGGTTGATAGGTACTCGAGTAGCTAGATAAGTTTAAGTAGGATGTTATAAATAGGTAGATGGCCAATACACCTACCTTCCCACTTAAATAAAAAATGTGAACATAACATGTGAAATAAAATTATTTGCAAATTCTTTCATCCATGTGTAAATGACATTTATCCAAGTGAATCATTCATCCATGTAGATGAGTTATATTTGTATTATGTTATAGGCTCAAGCTTTAAGTTCATACACATGCCATCACCATGAGGACTAGGTATGTTTTTTTCCATGGTTGCAAAAATTATAGTTTGTTAAACATTTTAAATAATATTTGACTTGCAAACATCACATGAGTTTGGATTTAGTTCAATTTGGAACCTTACCGTATGAGCAAAGGCATTCTACTTGTCAATAGAAATAATGACATGTTTAAAACTATTTCAACTTCACTATACACATTGTTGAAGGAGATTGAAAATTTCATACCATAGTAATTTGATTCATATAATACAAATTGGAGAACTTTATTTTTAATTACAAAACTTATCAAAACATTCAAGGTCATCAATGAAAATGGGTTCTTAATGGGGTGATCAAAAAATTGTGAAATCAAATTAACATTCAACACATGCCTTAGTGCACTCATTACATCTTCAAACATGTTCTTGTGTGATGAAATCTCATTGAGTTTTAGTGAATATTCCACAATATGGATTATAACAAAAACATTGAAATGGGAATGCATTTTACTTCACTTCACCTTTGAATCCAAGTTGCGAAAGTTTTAAAATATAAAAATGGAATATAAAATCATTAATAAAATACCTTCCATTAAAGCTCAATTGCAGAAAGGGGAAGTTTTTGTGCTTTGAACCCACATTAGAGCTAGGATTCAACATGGATTAAACCCTTGTGTGAAACAAATTATTTTCATACATAATTATCTTTGGTGTCTTGAAATTTTGTGTTACACCATAACTATTGAAAAACATATTCAACTTGTGTACTAGTTTTTCATATTAATTTGCTATTTTATAATTTTTGTTAAAACCCACATAATAAGTATGTGCATGTGTCCAATCAACCATGCATTGGACATATGTCATCATATGTATATGCACATGTTTATATGTTTGGTCATAGGTGAATTGCAAATGTAGTTGCAACCTTGGTGTGATTAAATCTATGACCATCCAAGGAAATTAATGGAAAACCTTGGTCAAGTTGCATGGAGGATGTGATTGGACTTGTGACTAAGTGCCACGTATTATTTTTAATGGCTAGTTCAAGGTGACTAGATGTTTTAGTAGTCATGTGTGGTATTTATGACTTAAAAAAATCGTAAAATCCAATCATTAATACATGAATTCCTTATATTGAATTTGTAAAATCATGTGACCAAAGTAACATTTGTGATATCATTTGCTTCAAATGATTGAAGTGTTACACACTTCAACTTAATCATGAAAAGAAAATTGATCAATGGAAGCAAAATATATTGGAAGTTTTTCATTAACTTGTAGGTCAAAACTTGTAATGCAAGTTGCATAAGGTTCCAACGATGTTGTCACACATAATGCTAGACACTTAATTGTTGTTGTAATATGGCTTTGTTAGGCACAAGCTTTTGAATTAGAAACACATCATGTTTAATTCATTTCATGCAAATCATGGACCATCCAAATATTATGTACCATACCAAAGGTATGAAACCCTTTGCACACTAACACTTTTTAAGAATGATATTGAACTCACATCATATTTTCATAAGGTTATGAAATTACAAAAGCAAAAATAAACAAAAGAAGTTTACAAAATAATTCATGCATACCATGTCAGTTCTTCTAATGTACTAAAATTATTATTCAACTAATGTACCTTGAACCTTCATTTCTTGGATTCACAAATAAAATTATATATTTTAGGTTTCATGAATAATTAATATTCAAACTATTGTAGTTCAATTCATGCTATATGTGATAAGAACTTTCTTAACATTATTGTTTAAGTGTTGAATATTATGAAACAATTCTAACATCACACAAAATGCAACAAAAAAAAGCTTGATTGTTTCATCTAGATTGGAAAAAATTGATGCCCAAGTTTAAGCTTACAATCATTTAAATGTGTTCAACCTATTTTTAATGTTGATGGTGGAACTTAATGTAGGGTAGTAATTTGATTAAGCCGCATCATGTTACACTTGTTGGTTGATCATGTTATTTAAAGACATGATAATATGTCTCGCTTGAAAAGTTGTTGAAGGTGTCAAATTTTGATTAAAGACATGATGTGTTCCCTTCAAATCAACGTTGAAAGCTTTGAATGACACTCATATACTACTTGTAATTGCAAATGACAACAAGTTGCATGTAATTCCAAAATGCATGGTTGCATTTTGAAGGATTTTTTCTAATCTGTCCATTGCAAATGAAAACTAAATGAAAAAAACCAAAAAAAATTCAAATTTAGAAAACATATATGAGCATGGAAAAATTCATATATTCATTTTAATACAAAATGATGAAATTGAATATTATGGGGGGAAGGCTTCATGTATAAATCCCATTTATTGTTATGCCTATACATGTTTTCAACATTTCATTTTAAAGCATAAAAACTAATTATGAACTTAACCTGACATCTATCACAAAACCAATGTAATGTAATATGTGTATGAAAAGTCGATTTCCTAAATAAACAATATTTGTACACAAAGTGAATATTTTGGGTTGAATTATTTGGGAATATCTTCATATTTATTAGAATTTGATAGATAAAGAGAAAGGAAAATATCCTTTGTAATATATATATAAAACTTCTTGAAATTCTATTTCAAAATCTTTGACAACATGTTGAAATTTCAAGTCTAGGCATTCAAAAGCTTCACATTTATCTAAAAGACTCTTAAATTCTTATGTTGCCTACATTCAACAATTCAACACAAGTCCAATATCACAAAATTGCATACAATTCCATGGTGTCCAATCTCTTTTATGTAATTGCCATCTTTTGAACCATGTTCTCAAACAAAAGTCATTGTTTTTGGATGAAAAATTGTGATTAAATTTTATTGGGAATTGTCAAAACATTAATGTAACATGTAATATGACCAATTGGAATGTATGAAATAAGGCAAAACCACAAGCAACACAAATAAGATAAAAAAAACCACATTTACCACAAGTTACGGTGACTACTTAAAAAGTAATGGGTTTGCTTGCCAAGATAATGTTGTAGGTTGGGATTGAACATAAAGGGGATGGATTAGAAATCTATGATTTTTATAATGATTAAAATATTCTTGACCAAAAAAATTTCAAATTGTATTATTAGGTAAAGATGTGGATAATTACTGTTCATGATTTCATTTTTCGTGCATTTCAAGTAATCCAAAGAAAAGCAATGAAAAAATGGTCATAATGTTTTGCAAGTGTTTTTTATTACTTTATATTTACTCATTGGATTCATTCAAATTTGTTCCACATGTTTTCATGCAATATATAAAAACTATTGTCATTTAAACATACTAAAAAATTGCAACATTAATTCATTTTTTGACATTGAAATATGAAAAAAAAACATTGGTTATTCTTTTTGTGGCTCCTATTAGTGTGATTGCACCCTAAAATAATCACAATTATTTGCACAAGGAATAAATATTGTATTTATACATCATATCTTTAATTGAAGGATTTTTATAGTCAACGTTAATTTGACATTTCCTTTCATTCAAAATACCAAATGTTCTTTCTCACTAAATTGTTTGCTGTTATGAGGCTTACAAAAAAAAACCCCCCATTTTTTTGCTATACTCATTAGCTTGGCATTGTGAATAGCCATTAGACTTAAGGAAGAACTACAAGGTATCCTTAGTAGGTAAAAAGTATGGTTAAAAACCTTCCATCTTTTGTTAATTGAAAAATTGTATTATGTTCATGATTTAAAAAAAAGGTAGATCGAAGTGTTATGAAAGGAAAACAACACTCTTCCTCTTAATTCCACTCCAACATGAAGCATCGAATGTTCCTTGCCTATGTGCAAATAACTATGCAAGTACTTCACTTTGGCAACACCAAGCTTAATAGATTGGATTTGGTTCTTCTTGAGGAAACTAGAAATATGTAGGTTTGAAACTTTATGATGAAGATTCAAGAAATACAATGGGGCCCATTGCTTGGTTATATATCCACAATAAAACACCACTTCATTATGAACTTTTCTTGATCACAACTAACCACATAGCATTTGCATTGTTTTCCAATCATTTTGCTCACACATTGCTTATAGAAAACCATTTGAAAAACTTGAAAATTTCTCATATAATTTGAAGCAAATGTCTTCATCATCAAAGGTGAAGGGAGTTATGTTGATTACTTGCTATATAATAGTTCTATGTTGTCAATGCTTTAGAATTTTTTTTGTCTTTGTGAATGTGAATGTTTGGTTCAAGTTTGAAAGGGATAATAATTGGGCTAGTGCACATCACTACTGATCATTTGTTTGTATGCTTGGGTCTTTGGGATGGGTGTAAATGAGGCACAACTCTTGACTTGATCTATGCATTCATGGTCCTAGAAGGATAGAACTAAAAAATGATAAAGCTTACTTTTGAAGCAAGTTGGATTGGATTGATACATGACATTGATAGTTAGTCAAACCATCTTCTCCATGTTAAGTGCCTTTATAATGGCATGTTTTTATTATAATTAAAATCATAATTTTGTTATTAATGGGTTCTTGCCTGATCTTGCAAACTTTAGAACCCAAATTGTATGCATAGAAATTACATTTTGGATAATTTGTAAGAAGCTATGGTTGATGTTATAGCTTTTTGACATTTGGATTTTTGTTACTAAAAATGTATGGTAACTTATGGAGGTTCAAACTTGCAAAAAACAAATAGGCTTTTCTAATTACAAGGTTGATTTGGTCTATTTATCTGCTATGATACATTCATGAAAAAAAAGAGAAAATAGACTTGAATATGTATTTTCTCATATCTCTCACACACATATACATATATCTATCCTAAAAATTAAGTATGTTGATTTTTTTTTAATACAACCCTAAGCATTACATTTTAAATTCATGTTAACAAGGGTATGCAAATAATCATGGCCATATTATTTTCACAAAGAAAAAAAAGTTTGTAACAAAACAAGCTTAAACTTAAATCCAACCATACACAAAATATGTTATTAAACAAGGTCATGCCAAAATATGTAAGGAAATGTCCCAACATAATTTTATTCATATCATGAAAAGACTTCAAACATGAAAATAAAATATACAAGACTATGGTGTAATGTTGTGTGGGTCAATACTTTTTTTGTGTGAAATTTTGCATTTTTATGAAAATTTGGGAAACTTTTGTTGCAAATTCAATGAATTGTTTTTGGAAAAAACCATCAAAGTTCAAAACAAAAAGAAAAATCACCTAATTTCTATACATGGTTCAAGTAGTTAGCCAAAAATACAAGGACGTTTAAATATTTTCCTTTCATATTTTGTTTATAGCTAAATTTGGCTAAATAGATTACAACTAATCACCACTTTGGCCACATCACAAAATTGAGAAGAAAAAAACACAATGTGGGTGATTTTGTCAAATGAATATCAATTGACACTATTACATTGTTCACTTGTGGAAAATCATCAAATAATTCCAATTAGCTCTTTTTTGAGTGGATAGTCAGTTAAGACTACAACAGACTTTTACTCAAAATTAGTCAATCAATTATTTTTGGACTCAATTCCAATGCTTCATAATACAAAAAAAGAACAAATGGCTATAAGTAAAGAAAAATTGCTCCAAGAAGGTGCTGAAATAATGGGCGCTTTATTTTTTCAGATCTTCAAATTTTACTGCCAAAGTGTGAGTACATTAGTGGTTGTAATCAATGATTTTTTTGGGAACAAATTTTGTTGTTTATTTGATAATAGAATTTAATTTTTCGGAATTTTTCTATTAGTGTAAATTTGACTAATTTTGTTAAACTTTTGGAAATTTTTTCCAAAATTTTTATATCAAAAATTTGAAAAATAAAAATAAAAATAAAAATAAATCCTGGCTGTAATGTATGTTGAGGTCATAACCACACGGTTATAGCATATATAAGCCCATTAGAAATCCATGAAAGTCAGCATGAATTTTTTAGGCTATTTCTCAATCTATTTAATTGTACATGCACAAGTGCAGTAAGGGTAACACCAGCAGTAAGTGGTTGGTATGGGATCCTGAAAATTAAAATTGTATAAAGAAAAGTCAAAGCATACTGGTTTGGCTTAGCAAAATGATTTTGGCCCAGCATTTTTGCACACCTAGTTTGTTGAGGGTGGTGAAAGGAACAGCAAACCATAACATGTGCTGTTGATTGGCTAGATAGTTTTGGTTCGTCAAGATGGGTTGCTATTAGTAGTCTCCCACCTATTTGCAATTCAGTTTCCTGGGTGTAGTTGGAAAAAAGTAAATACCCTAACACCTAGGCTGGTTAGGCATTAGTTAATTATTTTTGGAATGGCCAAAAATTCTGAAGAATATGTACCTAGCATGCCAAAGATCTGAAAGAAACCCTCCAGCACACTACTAGCTTCATTATTTAGTATAGTGCCTAATTGTAAAATATTATTATTTTCACTGCCGAAAGTAAATGACAGAATTTTTCTTTTTATTAGGCACCTTCTTGCCAAACTAGCCCAGGCACTAGGATAACTAAACTTGGATGTGACAAATATTCTTGCAGCGTCACATGCTGAAAACCACTTGGAGATGCTCTAAGAGCATCTCTACCGGTGCTCAGTATGTCACTCTGGATAATAAAATTAAATGTTTAAGTTTTGCTGTTTTTTTTTTTGGCAACCCCACCAATAAAACTGTAATTGGAACTGAATATATGTGGGGACTACTAATAGCAAACCACCTGGACCAATCATTATGATCGGCCAATCAGAAATACTGAGCTGCAGTCAAGTCCAATTTATTACACGCTTTTGTGGAGGTGCACAACTTTGTTGTGCCCTTTACCAGCCACGGCAAGCTGTACGAATTTGGTGCTAAAAAACCAATTTCCTGAGCTAAGCCGGCACATTTTGACTTTTTCGCACTAAATTTTACTGTCTGGAGTCACATGTTGAGCACCACTTGGAGATGCTCTAAAACCCTTGCCTTTAGAGCAAAAGCGCACGCTGCAATGGCAGATTCTGCCAAGTGTGCACACTCTAGGCGAGCCAGCCCCCTTCGTTACGGTGGATTCTGCCAGGTGGCCACACCCCCCGAAGCTTACCATAATGGGCTGGCCACCTAGGGGATGATTACAGGACAGAATCCGCCACATACAGCCCACTCTCTAGTGTAAAGATTCCACCAAGTAGATAGAGAACCACAACCACAGGAACGATTTCCATAGGCTTTTGGGGTGGCAAGGCAATTGCAATGGAGAATGGGCTCAAAAGTCACTTTTGCAAAATTGCATTGGAACCTCACCAGGAAGGATCAACTCTCTTTTAAAACATCATTTTTGTGTCACTTTCCAGCACTACATCTCCTAATTCTCTGGAACTGGTCCATTACGTCACCGGAACTGGTTGTACTAGGGGCCCATTCCAGAGTGTAACTTGTGAGCCTTCCCCCACTGGTGATTCACATACCCCACAATGTTCCCCAAGCTTGACTTACATCACAAAGTGGAACTAGCAGAACCAAAAGTGGAACCGGCAGATAACAACCCATTTGTCCCACTTAAGGAAAAAACCTAAATGAAGTACCTACATGACACCATTTTGGACCTTAAAAAGAAAAAGGAGCTTAAAGGTAGAGCTCATGATTTGAAGAACCAAGATGCAAGCTAGGGTCCAAAGGCAGGGTCTAACTCAAGGATTTTCTAATTTGGTTCAAATGAGACCAAATTGGTTCCTTAAAAATTTGGAGGACCCTGGGACCGTCATCTAAAGTGGGCCTAAATAAACAATGGGTGCGTCACATTGTGGCCTTGTCATTTACATTTTAAAATATCTTAAGGCAAAAAGAAGAATTAAGGAAACTCAAATATTTCACCATGCAAAAATATAATCTTCAAAAAATCCTCTAAAAGAAACCAGAATCCTTCAAGATATTTCAACACAAGCCAGCATATCATCTTTCAAAAATCCTCTTATTAAAAATAAACCTTTTATTATTTACCTAGGGGCCACAATCCCTTAAGCTATGAATATAGTCACAATTGGTAGACAACAAAGGCCTATAAGTTCCACTTGGAACCCAGGCGTCGATTTTTAGGACCCTGGACCGCCATCTAAAGTGGGCCTAAGGAAATTCCACTTGGAACCTTGGCGACGTAGGTACCTAGTGGGGAACACGGGCGTCGTTTCCAACCACAGTGGCCAAAACGTCGCGCGGCGCCTGTCGCAACGAAATGCGCAACGCTGGGAAAATTCATGCGCACTGGACAGACAGATCGTCGCAACCACATGCAGTTCGTGAAAGATTTGCGCTGAGAAAAACAAAATCCCAGCAGCAGCAGCAAGCAGTTTGTGCTAATCTATTTTTTATATTTTTTGTTTGCAGAAAAAAGAGATCGACTTCTTCTTATTACTCAACGGCAGTGAACTGATTGAAACTCCGAAACTGTAGGCGAGAGAAGATCGAAGCAGGAGGATCAGGTACTAGACGTCTGTACAGCAATCGAGGAGAGCGAGTGAACGAGTGAGGGCCTCAAGACGTAGCTTCACAAAGAAAAGAAGCTATGGCCAAACCTGTGCCTGTCTCCCTAGGTACATCCCTTGCCTCTTTCTTCTTCTTCTTCTCTATTGGCTTCCCTCGGAGCATCGTCCGCGGGAGCTTCGTCACTTCTGTTCTCCATCTACCTCCTGCTGCTGTTTACACCCCGGGTTCTTCTTCTCCTCATAATAGAAGCTTTGTTGTCAGATTCCACTCTGATGATGGAAGGCAGTATCGCATTCCGTGTTCTTCTTCTTCTTCTTCTCCCTCCTGCCATCCTTCTTCCCCTCGTAGAAGCTTTGTTGTCAGATTTCACTCTGACAGAGGTCAGTATCTCCCTCCCTCCCTCTCTCTTGTGTGTGCGTTGATCTCCCTATTCTGTGCACGTGAGATTCTGCAATTCTGATTTTTTCTCAAAATTTCCACAGGCAGTTTCTGTGACGGATTCTGGATTTGTGAAGCGAATTCTCTTCCGTGGAGTTACATATGAGGAGCATCTGTCTCTGAGAAAAACTATTAGTGCTAGGGAATAATAATATGTTGGAGTCCTCTCGACATGCTCTGAAGAAAAAAAGACATCTCGAGCTGTTTCTTCTCTGTCTCTGTCTAGCTTCTTGCATGCAACATTATGCTTATTATACACATGTTAGCAATGATACGACCACAAAGTCAGCCTTGTGGGGATATAATTTGTTTCCACGACACTCAAATTCTTGGATTACACAAGAAGTATCACTTGTTGACTTTGAGTTCACATACAACAACAGCTCTTCCTCGATTCCTAACTTGCATTTATTAGCTCATGGTTGTGGAATTTTGTAGAGAGGGAGGAACGAGTGCTGAGCATTGGATTTCTTGGACTCGGTACCATGGGAACAGCCATGGCACGCAACCTTCTAAAAGCTGGGTATGATGAACTTACATAATTTGTGGTCTGTTCATTTCCCTATCTGCATCATCAGTTTGGTATTTTGTTTCATGACAATTCAATGCTATAGGTATTTGGATTTGATAAACCCTAAATGCATTACCTTGGCTTTGAGTTTCTGATTTTTTCTGAATTGCATTCAGGTATGATGTCACTGTGTGGAACCGGACGACCAGCAAGTGTGATGCTCTGGTATCTGAAGGTGCCAAGTAAGTAAGATTCCACACTACTGCTTCAAAATCCTGATTCCCAATTCTAAAACCTAATTCCTTGTTCTATTTATAGGACAAATTGTGCCTGATGTTTTTGGCATTATAAAGTTAGTTCCTCCATTTCTTTTTCCAGCTCAAGTGCTGGTGGCTATGTTCAGAGGCTTTTGTGTCAGATGAATAAACTTTCATCAAACTGTTCCTTACCATCTCCAGCAAGTTTAGATGGTCTTGGAGCACATCATACAACTACAATGGTTGATACTTCAGTTGTGTACTTTTGTCAGGCCACTGTGATGTGGAAATGCCCTCCCCCTAAGCACTTGTAGACTCCTTAAGACATTCAATGTTTTGCACAATTGGACAACAGTCAGAGAGACTGTTCTCTCAAAGGCTCTGCAGAAGGTTTCTGGAAATGTAGCATTCTCAAATAGTGCTTGTAACTGAGGAAAAGGATGAGTTGGATGGAATCTTTTCAAGGTCTTGAGTGATTGAAAACTCTAGAGCTGCCATTGTGCAATTGTGAATGTGGTGAAAGTAGAGGTAGATGTTTTTCAGCAGTTTTTGTCAGTGTAGTTGGGGAGATGAATGATTCTATTAGTGCCCAGATGTTTAGGGTGTCTTGGGCTGAACTGAGTGTGTTTGTGGGGATGCAGGAGAGGGGTGACACCCAAGCAAACAACGGCAGCTTGTGATATTACTTTTGCAATGCTGGCAGACCCAGCTGGTGCAGTTTGGTCCTATACCTTTTTAACCCTTACAGTCTTCTCATATGATGCCCAGATGTGCAGCCTTAAGCCAAATTGCTCCAGTGGTTGGGACTTGTGGCTGCCTTGCAAGTGGCTGTGGGTTGAGTTCACCACCAGACCATGCTGGATGCTACCTTCTATAGCCAACCTAGCACTAGTAGGGTGTAAACCAGAGTCCAAAGACCATATGGGTGCCTAGGGTAGTGTGATAACCCCTGAAAGAAGGCAGTTGCCCTGGTGAAGAGCCACTTGGGTAGACATGGTTGGCAAAAAAAGTAATGATGCATACTCTTTAAGACCACAAAACATGAAATCCACTGCAATGATCAAGTGGGGGGGTTTTGGTATTTGTTGCAGGTTCACGTTGCTTGTGGTGAAGATGGTGCAGTGAAAGGTTTGGGTCAAGGCAAAGGGTATGTCCACCAGGTTATATTTGTGGTAGCAAGAGGGGCTGATTTGAGTAATGTTGAATTTGGTGTTGCAATAGAGTGAAAGTGCATTTGACCAGTCAAGTTGTGCAGTGTGTCTGACTGTTTGCAATCCCATCCAAGGCTTGTGCATTCATGATTGGTTACAGATCTTCAATTTGGAATCAGTAGGATATATTTGAGCAGAGCTTGAAAACATACATATGTCTTTTTATGAGTTTAAGTTAAGTGTCACAGGCAATCTGGAATAATCAGGGGAACTAAAACTTTGGTGGTAATATCATTTAGGTGGTTCAATACACCTTGATTCACCTGCATAATGTAAATTTCTTTTTTGATGGTTGTATACAACCACCTATGGCAATAATGTGCTCTGATTGCAGAATGATCAAATGACATGTTTGTAAAAGTAACAGTGCATCAAGTTTTGGCATGATCACATGTGCAGTCACATCTTTGTAGATTGACAGAACTCCTAGTTCACATGAGTGTAGGTATGTGGATGTCTCAACTGTTGATGGTGACACATCAAAGGCCATTGGTAAAGCTGTCCGAGCTTCAGGTGCTGAGTTCCTTGAGGTGATATCACTCACTGAAGCCCAGCTACTTGAAATGCGGAACAACTGATAGGTTCCAGGCTGCTATCCATACCAGTAGATTCTTTGGTTACTGGACTGTGATATTTTAAAGGGGACCTGCATTCCCTGAGATGCATATGCAAACACAAGTATGGGTCTGAGGGCTGATGTAGAAGGTGGAATTGAAAAGTAAGGTTCTCAAGACTGATCTTGCATGTGTTTCAGTTCCTTCTTTGGACATGAATCTTCGTAACAGTTGTTTTGTTTGGGGACTTATCAAAATGCACAGATTTACTACATATGCTTCTGCAAGCACTTAAGTCTTGTGCAGGCCACTGTAAAGCAAAATGCATGGTGTGTCTTGAGGAGCTTACTAAATTTGGTGTTATAAGTTGTGACAGGCACCTGTTTCTGGCTCCAAGAAGCCTGCAGAAGATGGCACACTGATCTTTTTGACCGCTGGTATCTTTCTTGCTTTTACTTAAGTCTAGTGTCCACCGTGCTGTGAGATAAGGCATTCACTGATTTCTACAACAGCACTTGATGTATTTAGCTCTTCAAACCCCCTTCAATTCAGACAGATTGTTGTTTTGTCACTTGTTGGAACAATTTAAAACTTTGATGCTCATGTTCATTAGTATAAGCCAGAAACGAGTGCTGAAAACAAGCTGAGCTTCTGTGGTTTGCAAAGGTCATGTCTAAAGGACTTTGTTGTGACTTTGTTGCATTTTTGCTATCCAAACTTTGTGGTTCTAGGAATTCCATATCATCATTCTTGTGTTTGGCTTTAGTAGGCCACTAGGGGTTGGTCCATATGGTTTCCCAAAAAAGGGCCTGAAGATAGAAGGAACATGGCCCGAAAATAGTAAGGATATTGTGTATATTCTAAGCTTCAAATTTGGGTTTTCAGGTGATAAGTCACTGTATGATAAGGCAGCACCTTTTTTTGATGCCATGGGCAAGGTTAGTAGGTTTCACCTTTGTCTTAAACCTTTCAAATGGTCTGCACTCCACTTCAATGATCTTTCCTTGTGATTTCCAGCTGGTAACAAACTGAATGCTTGTAGGTGCATAACCACCTGAGTAGATGGTCCTGATAAGCAATAGATTTAACATACACAACACAGGCTACTTCATGTGAGTGTAATATGGTTGCAGTCACGATTTTATTTGGGTGAGGTTGGAAATGGCGCAGCTATGAAGCTTGTGGTGAACATGATGCTGGGCAGGTTAGTTCTCACCAAGAAATCTCCTAAGTGTCTACTTGCACCTAAATCTTTGCATATACCTGATAATTGTTTTGAACTTCAATTTTTTGAGGAAGCAATGGGTCTTTATCACTCTGATGTTGTGGGGTTCATTCTATCTCTCATAGAGATACATCCTACTTTTGTTCTAAGCCCAGGGTAGTAGGCATTCCTTCTCCATGCCTCTTAGATGCTTATGTACTACTTTTCCATTTATGGTGAATCATGGTTGGGCTTTTGTTCAAGGAGGTTTCTCTAGCCACAACTCTTACACATAGTCAAATTGCAGCATGATGGCATCATTTTCAGAAGGCCTGGCACTTGGAAAGAAAGTTGGACTTGACCCAGCCACAATTGTTCAGGTACTCACAACTGTTTAGCCATGATCATCTGTGAAAGCAAATTCTCAGATCAATGAATCCAGATACCTTCTGCAGTCACGAAATTGGAATATTTTCTAGTGAATCAATCAATGAAATATTTGGGGGGAGGATTCTTGGTTTAGGGCTTATTATTCTTCAAAAGTGCTAGTTATTGATGATTGGGGGTCAGGGGGTCCACAGGTTGTGGGACAGGGTTCGATTGCTGCACCTGTGTTTGCTTTGAAGGGGCCATCTATGATCAAAGGCAGCTATCCACCTGCATTTGCTCTCAAGCATCAGCAAAAGGTCAGAAACTGTGACCAACTCTGTTTCTGTGTAAAACCAGAAACACTCACAAGAAGGAGCTGATTCACTAGATGTCTAATTAAAACCCAATAGATGTTGGAAGCTGTCACAGAATTTTGAGACTGAGGACTTTGGGAATCTGGATGTTGTTGGAAGTGTTGCAAGTTAGCAATAGCATGGTGTATGCTCATACTCTAGATATGGGTTTTTTGGATTTTGATTCCTTGCATGACCACTGGATTTGACAGGATATAAGGCTTGCATTAGCAATGGCAGAAGATGCTGCACTGCCTACCCCTGTAGCAGCCTCTGTGAATGAACTCTACAAACGTGCTAAAGCAGCAGGCCTTGGCGACCAAGATTTCTCAGCGATTCTTGAAGCCTTTGAGTTGGATCCAAAGCAGTCCAACCATTGACAGCAATTTTGTCCATGGATACGCTTATTTGCCTCTAGTCAATTATGTACACAAATGCTTCTTGGTGGCAACATGGACATCTACATCGATCTCATCCTCAAAACTCTCATTTCAGGCATGCACCAGACAGCTCGTATCTTTCTTAATACAGGGGGCAGAAAAGACTATAAGAAATCATATTCTCAAGAGCAACAGGTGCATAATCCTGAACTGTACTAGTGAAAAAAGCAAGCAGGTGTTGATGAGGGCACACTATCTATCTGATGTGGGGCACTTGCAATTACAGTACCAGACAGACCCCCTAAGCTTTTCACTGAGCTATGGTCAGGCGCTGTGTGTACAGTCATGGCTAGTATGTGCTATCAGTTAGAAGGGCAATATATATCCATATGGGTACAGTTTCTCAAACCATCAATAATCTTTGACGCTGAGAACTTAGATAAGTTATGAATGTTTAAAAGCTACTATGGTACCTTGTATGCACAATCCTAAAGTCTCATAAGTATTTGAATCTGATATCTGCACTTTTGTTTGAGTATTCATCTTTATACAAAGTATAGATATCTACAGAAGTTAACTCAGTACTGTCCTAGATCATGTGAAATGATGCAAATAAAGGGATTGAATAAAGCTCACCAAATCTTGTTGCCAAACAGTCAACTTAGCACACAAGAAGCCTAGGTTTTGCACTGGGCCTAGAGCAGGTCTGAAGAGAACTGCAGTATCAAGTTCAAACTTAAAAACATTAGTGACTCTTTGCAAAATCTTTGCAAACTATCTTTACAAGCCACAGCGGATGTCCTCTTCCTGACTACTTTTTTCTGCACACTTTGCATGCCAATTAACATCCGGCTTCCCCCATCACCTTTGAAGCTCCATTTCACAAATAATACCATGACATTGCAGAACTAAGATTACTTACCTGATAGGTTCATTTGTACATCTGCACATCTGTATCATAGTCTTCAAAGTGGCAGAATGTTGGCCTTGTCCAATGATATTACACAGCCGACTGCATTGCACCCAAAGCATTATCTACCTATTTTTAGTGGCAGTCAAATTGTTCAAGCACCAGAGTGTTCTGCACCAGTGAATATATGGCTCGGCTATCATCATGAGTCCCCTTCTGAAGTACTTTACCACCTGAGACAGAAAATCTTGAGTTATCCAAAGCTGCAAGAACCACCAAAAATATGTCAGGGGGCAAGCAAGCAATGTGCATCAGACATGAAGCTCTTGTTTATTAGTTGTGAAAGAATAGCAACAAGCCAACTGTATCATTGGGAGACATGCAAAGAGTGTAGAGGTTGTACATCTGATTGTGAATATCTGATGAAGCCATCGCTGATATATGTACTGTAATCGAGGGCCATCCCCAGTGTGAGTGTCTGAAACCAAAAGTTTACACTCATATTGTGGTCCCAAACTCTCACTGAATTGCCAAAACAAGCAAAAACATCACCTATGCTTCAGTGTATTGCGACTCAAATTCTGCTGGGGTGACTTCTCCCAAAACACATCAGAAATTCTGATCAGGTTATATATTCAAGGTGCCTATTCTAGGTGTCATTCCACGGTGGCATGCCAGTGAATGTGATACTCGGCCTAGGCTAGCTGCCACCTATGTAGCCAACCTGGATGCAATGGGGTTTCCTGGATATACCAGTCATCCATAGTCCAGATCATGGAACCATAAGAGGAAGCCCTGGGCAACCATGTTTAAACAATATTGCAGTGTGAACCATTGAAGCATGAGGTAGTAATGATAAGGGAGAAGTGCCACTCAGTTACCCCTTCCCAGTAGACATGGCATCATTCTTCTTCTAGGTGCTTGACATGACTACTACTGGCAACCTGCCAAACAATATTCATTGGTCACAAGGTAAAAAAGTTTCAGGGACACTAGGTGCTTCAAGTTGCACCTGGACACAAGGCACAGTGCTGGGTGGGAAAAAGAGAAATTCTTTTTCATGACTCACTTTGCATAAATGATAGCATCATGAGCAAGAGCCAATGTTTTCACCATAGCAGTTTCTCGAGCACGCATGTGTCCAAAACGTTCATGGCATCTCCTGCACACAAAAGCCATACAAATTGACAAAGTAAGGTCTGGGCAACGTGGAACTGTTTCTTCAACATTAGGAGATATCATCTAGTATCAATCAGAAACCTGTAACATATCACCATATAGGGTGGCTGCCTAGGACCCATGATGAACCAAATGTGTCACATGGCCTCTTGACATGTTTTGTATACATCCTGAATGTAAAATGTAGTGACATATCATGATTTGACCCAAAGATAATCTTTCTGCAACTCCTAAAATGACACTAACTTTACTTCAAATTCTCACCCTTGATAATTCAAAACCTTCAAATCCACCATTGTGTTAAACTTGACAGAATGAGTCATGGCAGAAATTGTCAGCTCCATGCCAAATGCCTGAACCACAGGAATGCCCACTGATGCACAGCCTGGTCTAGCCCTAAGCTTTAGTCAAGGTCTTCTTCTAAGAAACAGTATGATTAACACTTACTATTGTTAACCAGCAGCTACCTACCTTTCATCAAATAAGTCATAGAAGTCATCAATTATGACAGCCCTGGGCAGCTCACTTTGCACATGAAAAGCTGCAAAATATTTCAAAAGCTCCTCATAATCATGTACATATCTGCCATGAGAAAAACCATGAGAAAACTCTAGGAATTTTTCAACAAATCTTCAAACAGAATTCTACTCGGCTACTTGCTCATGATACAAGCGGAATTATGCCTGGTCATATTCTTTCCAAAGCACAAGTCTTAATCAGGTAGCGGTACCATAAGTTCTTTCAGTTACAATATCCCCTTGGATTTACTTTGATTGATCAGTTTCACCATATCACATGTCACACTAACCACAAAACCTACATGATTGTGGTCAAAAGGGCTCAAGTATATTGGTTACAGAACCTTGGGTCAGACATTGATGGATAAAACCAAGAAAGCTACTTATCTGCAGTGAGGATGAAAAAAGGGGCAGGATAAGATGCACCTACTTGATTGTTATTCGTGTGAAAACATCAGAATCAGGTTGCACACCCTGCACATCATGATTCAGAAATAACAAGGCATAATTGAATCTAGACATGAATTTGAGTGTTAGAAGCTGGACACTCAGCTGTGCCACATGGCAGCTCCGCACTACCAACCTGATATAAAATGAATGAACTGCAGACTTAAGAGGTCGGGCATCTATTTGTTATGTCATCTAGGATGATTAAGACCCTACCCTACATACTAGCACCAAAAAAAGACACTCCTAAAGAAAGTTTCATGGCTCTTGACATGCAATGCCTGTGTTTGTAAACAGGAGCACAACATTTAGTCTCTATGGATCACTTTTAGTCCTCTCAAAATACCTCACACCCAAGCACCACTTTCCCAATGTTTCAGCAGAACTGCAATACTTGATTGTGCAATACAATTTAACTATAAAATTCAGAAGCCTTAGCAAGTCTAGTGTCAGACCTCATAACACATGTCCTCAGAGGGGTTCTCTGTAACCCCTAAACCCTGAAATGCTAATTGCATATCCAAAGCACTTATGCCAAATGCATTTATGTCATCTTTGTCTCAGAATCCAGAAGAAATTATCAAGTGCTCATGTAAATGATACCTACCTGAGAAAGAAATGGGGGCTTCACATCGAATGCATGTTGCTTGCATATGAATGTAACAATGGAATCCTTGTTCATAGCATGATTGTATGCAAACTGCAGAAGAAGCGATGTCTTCCCGCTGCCAACAAATCCATCATCATGCATTATTGCAAAGCAATGAAACCGTAAACATTAGTGACGGATTGATTATATATCCGATGCTAATGCAAATCTTTCTCTTCCGCATCATCCTCAAGACAAGACAGCCACACAGAGGGATGACTTCAAACTAGGTTGCATACCAGTTAGGAGGTCCGGAAATTAATGCATGTTGAGATGAGCATGATCCCGCACTCTTCTGCCGCTGCTGCTGCGGCGAGAAAAAAAGGTCGTATATGCTTATTCCCGGCATGCCTATACCGGCTTCTTCCTCTAGAGAGAGAGAGACGTGCTTCTACACCGTTCCAAAACCACAAATGTACACGAAACCAGCTCCAAATTTTTCATTAACATGTGTGCTGCGTTTCGAGCTTGCTGTATAAAACCAGCTCGACACAACAGAACGCTCCGAAATTCTGGAGAAATGGCGGCACAGAAGAGAATAGAAGAGAGAGAGAGAGTCTGCCATCGCCAGCAAGCTCTTTCCCCGCTTCAGCAAAACAGGCAAAGAGGACGACGATTCCACGTTCCGGAATGTGCCTTCAGGGTCCATTCTAGTGGTGAGGGCTAATTACTGAACGGGGGTTCAAATCCCATCAGCTACCATAACTAAATAATGCGTAATGGTAGGGCCTGTGCCTGTGGCCAGTGTGAACCAGCACCCACTTTGGTACCTTTATCTTTTTGAGTGAGGCTTCTTAATGGCCATATTAAGCCAAAAAAATTGCTAGATTTTTGAATTTAGACACCCTGATTTTGTGCAAGAATGGATTATTTCCAATATTTTAAAATAATTTAAATGGATTGGGATTTAGGGTCCAGTGCTGGTTCACCCAAGGCCCAGTTCCACTTGGAATGCACTGAGCCCTGCCATCTGTTCTGGACTCGCTGCTGGTCGTTCTGCTAGGTGGTAATTGGTTCTACCAGGGCATGTTCCAGTGTTGGCCAGTTATAGATTTTTCCCGGTTATCAATATGTATAATAGTGGGATCTGCATAAATGCATATCTGGATTCTGTGTCAATTTTTATAATTGGCCCTATCTGCAACTGGCAGGTATGTATTAGGTTTAATCCTTATCTTACTCATATCCAGATAAACATTAACATATTTCCTTATCATATTCATAACCGTTTAGGGCAAGTTATGGTTTCGTGATAATTATGGATGCTACAAATGATATATGCATTCCGGTGATGGATGGTGACATATATGATTATCATATTCATATCTAGTTTGGAAATGGACTATCTTTTTAAGATTAGGGTTAGGGTTTAGGTCAAATGATGCAATGATCAATTTTTAGAGTTTAAGGTTTAGGACTCAAGGCTAAAGGTTTAGGACAACAATGATAATGTTGTTGTCAAAGTTGATTTAGCAGCATGAAGTGCAAAAGTGTTGAATGCATAGTGCAAATCGAGCTTAAGCAATCAAGAATGTGCTTGTATTCTTTGAAAGACTAAGCATTTTGCTTTGAATCGTCAATGAAGAGTATCACTTTTTGTAGCTTCTAAAAACTTCAAGTGGCGAGAAGTTTTGAACATTCTTGTTTTAGGTGCTTTGTGCGAGCTTTTCAAAGCACATTCAACAAAATTTGGTGTGGCTTGACAAGTATGTGAAGCTTCTTTCCCTTTTTTTCATTTTCATGTCCTTTCTCCCCTTTTTCAACCTCTTTTTTGTTTCAATAGTGTGTCCAAATTCACAAGTTGAGCTTTCATGGTGAGCTAGAGTCCTTTCCTAAATTTTTTTCTTTTTATCTTTGTTCTTAAGTTGCTTGAGCTTTTAGCTTGTTTTCTTCTTCTTGTCTTTGTTTTCTAACTGCTTGAAAATTTCTCAAGAATGTCAAAGGCAACTCTTGTTTTTGTTTTCTAATTGTTAACAACTCTTTCAAGAGCTCTAAGGCTAACTTCCAATGTTGTTACTCTCTATTCGCTTATAATTTTCTCAAGGGTGTCAAAGCCAATTGTTAAGTTTCATTTGAATGCTTGCAACACTTAATGTTGCAATTCATTTTTACAACTAGAGGTAATCTATGAAGAATGGATTTTTGTTTTCGCACACCATGTTTAATCAATCTGCAAATCTCCACAAAATTCAATTCTTCCTTTCCCTTTTTAAAAAGATTTTGGTTTTTTTCCTTTTTGATTTGGTCAATCGTGTTAATAAGTCATTTCTTTTGAGTCTACTATCAATTCTCTTGAGTCTATTGATGTTTATATAAAGTCTATTGTTTATATTGAATTTGTTATTATTTCTCTTAAATTTGTTGTTAAAAAATTTCCATGATGAAAGAAGATGAAGTTATGGTTTTTGATAGTGTTGGTGGTGTTGATGAAGATACTTATGGGTTGAACAAGAACTCAACAACCAGGTTGTTAAATGCTGAGAACGTTTACCTTCCATGTGACAATGACCTTGTAGATGACGATGAATTGCATCTTGTAACTATTGTAATTCAAACTCATAAATGGAAACCAAACAATAAAAATTCGATTTGTTGGGGGTTATTTACAATTAATGACAATTCCCCCATTGATATCAAGAACCCACATATGTCGCATTGCATCACCTATAAACTAATTCCACAAAAAGTTGGTAACATTACTCTTAACCATAACTTTGTTTTGCATAATGGACTCATCAGATATAATAAAATGAATGACATTTTTCCTTTGAAAATGCATATTGATGCTACACATGTTCATCTGCTTGCAAAAAAAAAGGTTAAAACCAACTAACATTATTGCAACAAAACATTTTGAAATAAATCACAATTGGTAGCCAGGGAAGAAAAAGGTTACACCATTTGGGTTTACAATCACAACCTTTCTTGGCTTAACAAATCCTTACAAGCACAATAATGAAACACAATAATGATTTCTAAAAGGATATAAGCTTCTACCAATGTGCAAAAACATTTGGTTAGATAGGTCAATTCTTTGCCAATGTCTTCATGTTAATATTCTTTCTTGTTCAAATTTCATGGAACATGTGTTGTTTGAAATGGTCTAAAAGATCATGGGTTTGCATGTGTTACCTAGTCTTAAAATTGCAACCACGATTTATACAAGCTTAAATATTTGGATGTTCAAAGATGGGGTAGACATTTTTGCATTGGTGATTAACTATTTGGATGAAAGCTAAATCCCATGGCATATTACTATAGGATTGTTTGAAGTTTAAGAAATTAGTGGCAATGCCATGGTTTTGTAACTCCAAGGTTTTTTAGAAAAAAATGGATTAATTCACTATGTTTTTACCTTTGTGAAAGATGAGACCAATAATTTGGGATCCATGGTTATGACATTGCAATGTATTGTTGATTATGAGCCTTTGAAAATGTTATGGGTATATGAAGGTACTTGTTTTGGGCATGTCATGTTTAAAACTGCCCAACACACAACAAATGATGATAAAATTTTTATGGGACCAACTTTGGTGAATGTAAAGATGCTTAGGCTAGATTGTAAAAAACTATTACATGGACAAAGAAATAAAAAAAAGGAGGCATGAGTGGGAGAAGGCATACATGGATAGTGGGCTACAACCTTAAAAGCTAAAGACTTCCATCAAAATAAGGTTTGTTATCAAGGTAGCCATGTTTGAATAAACTTTGGAATTCAAAACAACAATTTTATTGTATTATGGCAAGTAAAAAACACTAAATTATGATATAGCAATAAATATCAAATGACCAAGTCATGTGGGCCACTATTGAAGTTACCACTACATGTTTGAATTTAGTGGCAACTGTATGTGTGTTAAATCAATCTAGAAGTCATTGGTTGTTGTCTAATGCCTTGGTGATTACAATCAATCTAATTATGGCTATGGAATCTTAGCCAAGTTCCCTTGTTGATGGGAGTGAAACTTGTTTTGATGTTAAACTCAAAATGTTAAAAAAAACATGTGGTTGGAGGTGGTGAAGGTGATTAGACCTTTTCTACAATTTTTGACAACATTTGATTCTTGCTAGGTTCATAATATGTTGGCATTAATGTTAGATCCTTGTTACAAATCCTCATGGGTTGTTAAGAATTATGTGGGGCATGGAAATGTAATCCACATTACATTTAAGTATGATATGTAAGAAGTCATATCACTTTTGAAGACAATTTTTGAAAGGTTAAACCTTTTTATCTAAACACAAGTGGTTGCTTCAGTTGATGGACTTTTCATCGAGGAAGAAAAAACCAACATGTTTGGTGTTGGGGCATTCATAGAAGAATTTTCATGGGTATTGGTTATTGGGGAACTGTTTTTATTTTGAAGTTTGGCTATATTTTCATTTATGTGTGCAAACCCATTTGCTTGGTGGAAGACCCATGAAGGCCAATTTTTGAAAGTTGGCTTCATTGCCAAACAAGTTTTCAGGATTTTGGGGTTTCACATTGAGATTGAAAGAGTGTTAAACCTAGTTCGTGTTTTGACAATTCTAAGGTGTTGTTGCTTATAAGTCCAAAATTTAAACTAAATTATCATTATCATTAATAATCAACCTAATGACTTGCACCTACATTTCACACCAAATGCAAACCTAAAAAAATATTTGAAAACTAAAGTTGGTTTAGTTGAAAATAGTTATGAGTTGATTGAAAAAGCTGAATATTTCAAGGAACTACACATTGATAAGGATTAAGTGATTCGCCTAAACCCTAAACCGGTTTTATTTTTATTTTGTTTTTTGTTTTTGTCCAACTAACCAAATCATATTTATTTTTTTGTTTGATGTCACAAGTTTGGCGGTTTATGGATTGATTTTTTAAGTTCAACAAGTTGCTAAAGGTTTTTGATTTTTTGGGCTTCTATTTTGTGGGGTTGGGGTGGTTTGTTGTTTGTGTAGGTGTTGCTTTGTTTTTTTAGGCAACTTGTGCTATAGTGAGCATAGTTATGTAAAGAATTGGGGTTCAATTCCCTTGCAAGCTACTTCATGTTTTTGTAGTTTTTTGTTTGCACATGAATTAACATGTTCAACTTGTTTATAACCACTATACATATCTACATGTTGTTGTGATTTTGAAAACTGACAAATACATATTTGACAATGAATGAAATTTTTTCATGAATGCCTAACCAATAATATAAAAGGAAATTGGTGGGATATCTAGATGCATATCCTTATATTAAGAGAAAATTTTAATTTTGTCTTATTCATATCCTATGGATAGGTCTAAAATCCTATAACCAGCCAACATTGGTTTGTTGCAGATCGTAATTTGATGTTTCTCACATGGGATTTACATTTTTCACAAAGAGTGTTTTTCCTCATAGTGGATTCCCATTAAAAGTGAAACTCGTAGAACTGAAAGTGAAACCAATAGTTGACACCCTGGTTCAACCAATACCCATGTTCATAACATAGTAAAAAAACGTCCCAAATCCACTTCAATTGTTTCTAAATATTAAAAATATCCCATGTTCAGACTAATTCAAGGTTGCTAGTCCAAATCTAATAATTTTTGAACTTCATATGCCACTAAGAGGCCTCCCCAAAAAAGATGAAGGTACGAGTGTTTATCACAACTAGAGGCTCACCCAGAAGTATTAGATGACCTCCTATGTCAAGAGGGGATCTTACATGTAGGGTGAAACCCTAGGGTGGGGGCATTCTCAATACAAAAGGGCCTAAGACAAAGTGATAGCCAAGTCTGGCCCCACATTTTGAGAATGTCCTTCACCCATGGGTTTTTGCCTATGGTGAAACACAAGAGGCAAAATTTATCATGAACCAAACCAATGTAGATCACAAGGTGTAGTATGAATGAGAGGGTTCTTATGCCTACTCCTCAATAGTGGGAGGTTTCTTACACCTACAAATACAAGTAGGCATAATTTCCTTCCCGTCCTTGAAGAGTAGGTGTAACAAATGAGGTGATCTGATGTCGCAGATTACTTGAAACCTTTCCCCTAAGGAGCTTACCCATAAGATCGTTACTCTAGGAGGGAGTGAGTCTCTTCAAAGACATTTGATAAAATTGGAACGATACAAAGAAAATTAGCATGGCCTCTACATAAGGATGACACGCACAAATCGAGAAATGCTCCAGGAGGGAGTGAGAAATTGCACTGTGCAAGGAACCCTCAAATTACACTGTCCAAGGTTGTTATGACAATTGAAAACGTCCAAAAGTAAAAACCAGGTCAAGAAACAACCTAACCTAATTTTTTGCCCTTTGAAAACATAATAAGAATTTCCTTGTAAAAAATTTCCTATGAAAATTTTCTAGTGTATTTAGAGATGCCCTTACAAAGTATAAAGAACTCAGACTTTTGTTGTGTATTTAGAGAGTGCATTCCAGAGCATCAAATCTCACAGGGGATTTTTTTTAAAAAATTGAGAATCATGGTTATATAACAATCTGGGTATTTGATATTTTTGATAACCACAGTTATATATCTGAACTGGATAGTTGATTCTTAAAATATCCATGGGTACCAAACTTGGACATCCGTCCTGATACCCTGAGGGGTTTGTGCAGATTCTAATACCCGGCCACTCTGGTTGTCACGCCGGGTAAAACACGCTCAGAGAGGGGCGTTCCGGAAGTAAAGCGTTCTCGGCTGTAAAGTTCCACCGGATCTACCTATTCTGCATTTTAATTTCAAGGGCATTTTAAATCGCAGAATCATGATAGTAGCCTCATCATTCTCTCTTCGGAATCGGCAAGGGTCACCGATCTGTTGTTCTTTGCGCTACTTCGGCGTCGCCGTGCGCTCTGCGGCGACACTACTAGTGCGCTCTTGTCACTCTCCGCTGCCTTTGTTGCGCTTCCTGTTGTCATCGTCTCTGCGGTGCGGGATTCCTTGATCTAGCGATTTTGATTTTGGATCCGATTCCTTGTGCCCAGTTGGAGAAAAATGGCAGCACGATCAGTTGCAACGTTGTTGAAAAGATCTGTGTCTGCGGCGACAAGCACGCAGACAACGAGATGCATGTCGAGTTCCAGCACTCCGAAGCGGAAAGTGGCGGTCTTGGGAGCCGCAGGAGGAATCGGGCAGCCTCTAGGTCTTCTCATTAAGCTCAACCCTCTGGTTACGGATCTGTCATTGTATGATATTGCCGGAACTCCTGGCGTCGCTGCGGATATCAGCCATGTAGACACCGGCGCAGCGGTTAGTAACCTATCTTGCTTGCTTGCTCCGGGTTTTTCCTTCTCCCTTTCTGATCCTTTCTTTGAGCCGGATCTGTGGCACCTAGTAGAGATCGGTAATATCTTTCGCATCTGTGGAAAGGCAAATGCTTTGCATCATTGGTGCTAGAGTTAGCTGTGTAGTCAGTCGTTCATTTTCTCTAGGGTTTAGGTCTACTCGGCATTTGTGGCGGCATCCGGCTTCCTAGGAGGTTCTCCGCGAATACACGGACGATACAGAACTACCGATTCTCTCGTAAATGTGATGGGATGAATGAGATGGCGACATTGGAGAAGAATTGTACCTTTGTTATATTCTTAGAAGATCGTGTTCTGGTTTCCTTCAGGTGGAGGGATTTGCTGGGGAAGAAGACCTTGCAAAAGCTTTGAAAGGATCTGACGTGGTCATCATCCCGGCCGGAATACCACGCAAACCAGGCATGACTCGTGATGATCTGTTCAAGATCAATGCAGGAATTGTGAAGAGCCTTTGCACTGCCATTGCTGAGCATTGTCCTGGGGTATGTCTTACTCTTGGCTTTTATCATAACAAAGTTATGTGCCTGCCACTGTGATTGTTCAAGATTTTAAACTGGAAACATGTATATATGTTCTGTTGTGATCCATATTGGATCTCTAAGGGTTCCACCAGTCTGGGGCACATAGGAGGCTGTTTGAATTGTCCAGGCTCAGATGACAACTTGTTTAACCATTTTGTGCATGGGACCTTTCTTCTCCTTCTCAAAGTGGAGGTCAGGGGAATTTGATTCTAGACCTTGAATTGGATGGATGGTGATGCAGGCACTGGTGAACGTGATCAGCAACCCTGTGAACTCAACTGTGCCAATTGCAGCTGAGGTCTTCAAGCAGCATGGCACATATGACCCAAGGAAGCTCTTTGGTGTCACCACCTTGGATGTAGTACGAGCAAGGACCTTCTATTCATCTTTGAAAGGCCTTCCAGTGCGAGGTATATGCTTCAATGTCATCATCCTTGGGTTAAAGTCCTTTCAACTGCTGAACATAGGGAAGGATACCATAATGTTTTTTTCAGTTATAATATTAAATTGAATCCTTAAATTACAACTGACAGTGGAGTCATAGTGAGCTAAGCTCAGCTGACTAGGCAGATCATTGCAGACAAGTTCGTAGTTTGTACATCCAACCGAGTTGGTTCACAGTCTTCATGTTGTATACTACTGGACAACAAAGCTGTCTTAGGAGTTAAGTTTGACATGGGTTTCAAGTTTCAACAAACAACTGCTTGGGTATTATGCAGAGGTAAATGTCCCTGTTGTGGGTGGCCATGCGGGAATCACCATTCTTCCTCTTTTCTCTCAGGTACCATACTGGCACTTCATTTAATTGATCTGGAATTTAGGCTGTATTGTGTCACCTTCAGAGAATGTATGTTGATATTTTCTTGACACCAAGGTTATTCCTAATGAGGATAAGTTTGGTCAAACCATTTAGTAGCAACACTTCAAATTATTTGCAGCAAGGTTCTGATTGCTGCTTCTTTTAACTGTTGCAAATTTTGAGTCCTCCTGATTGCCTACCACTGTATGAATCTGTGGCATGAAGTTGGGCTCTAGTAGAGCCAAAATTCTTGACAGTGGAAAATTTCCTTCCTCTGCATGAAATATGGGAAACCTTCAATATGAGAACCCAGACAATTTCTAGGTCTGAGGGTTCCTTAAGACTGCTCAAGGGGTGTCAGTCAGTGCATGATGGTTGTTGGTCAGCATCATTCTTTAGACAACCATTGCTTTACTTAGCAGGGTCTTGACCACATCACGTTAGAAAATGCCTAGGAATGTGCAAAGCAATGGACATCTCTTGTGTGATGATGAAGGCTGTTACCCAATAACTACACAGGGTGCTTAGGTTTTTCTTGCTCTGTCTGCTGCTCTGCTGCAGGTCATCTTTTTAGTTTCAACTCCATCTGGCCTCCTGCATCAATTTTTTGTTGTTACTTACTAGTGTTGTTCATCTATGGTCACTGCAGGCCTCTCCAAAGGTTCAGTTGACAGATGATGAGATTGAAGCCCTTACCAAGCGCACCCAAGATGGTGGTACTGAAGTTGTGCAGGCGAAGGCTGGCAAGGGTTCTGCTACTCTATCTATGGCGTAAGTGCTTGATCCCTTGTTTCTTCTCAACCTTCTTTCTCTTTCAGTTCTTTGTTTGTTCTATTGCCTTGAGGTTCTGGTGCGTGTGGAGAAGTGGGAACTCAGGACCATTGTCAGATCGGATTGTTCTTTTGTGACATGTTAGCATTGAAAAGAGTATTGTTGACTACATTTCTTTGTTCAGGCGCTCGTAACAGAACAGGTGCTTTTGTAGATCATTTTCAGAAGTTAGATCTATTAGATGAACAATGAGCTTAGAGTAAATGAGGGTGGGGATGGTGCAGCTATGCTGGAGCTCTTTTTGCAGAAGCTTGTATCAAGGGCCTGAATGGCGAGGAAAATATCCAGTGCAGCTATGTGGCATCCAATATCACTGATCTGCCTTTCTTCTCATCCAAGGTGGCACCTTTGTTCTCTCCTGCTTGCTGCCAAACTCAGTATTCCTTCCAGTGTGGATGCAACCACATGACTAAGAGTTAACTATAATTTAAGGTTTACATTTTTTCATGTGTTGTTTCCCTGTGATCCTTATTTTCTTCTATTTGCTGTGTCTCTCTCATTTAGTTTGTCCCCTGTTCTTTTGCATGAGTTCTCCTCTGCAGTTCCAATTTGCTCATGGCTTGTTACCTTGGTTTGCTATAGATGTCTATGTGGAGTATCGTACTGACACTTACATTGTTCATGCGGTTCTCCAAGTTAATGGGTTAAAATAAATAGGCTCTCTAATAAAAAATCTCAGAGACAGCCACTCTTTTGGCCATTTGAGATCTCTTTTTCCAGTTTTTTGATGGAAAACATTATTGTTGGCAGGTACGATTGGGGAAAAATGGAGTTGAGGAGGTGCTGGGATTGGGCAGTCTTTCTGACTATGAACAGAAGGGCCTTGAGGCCCTGAAGGAGGAATTGCGATCTTCAATACAGAAGGGGATTGATTTTGCCAACCCACAGCATGCCTGAGTAAGGTATTTTGACCAGCTAATTGCAAACAAGGCATCTCCTAGCTAATCAGTTTTGGAAAAGTATGGAGTGTGCTGTCATCTCTATTGTTGCACCTAAACCTCCCTTAAACACCTAGATTGCAGCCGTCCCTGTGCTTGGTGCTAGGTAATAATATTTTCTGTTGAAGGAAATGTACACAGCTCTTGTTGGCAGCCCAGTGGCAGTGTTGGGTTACTGGATGTTGAGAGCTTTATTTTTGTCACAATGATATTTGAGTACAGAGTTGATCTCTTTGAATAATGTGTTGGAATATTTCCTGACATTTCTCCAACATTGCAAGGCATTTGACATCTACAATTAGATTCACTGATGGCATCCTTGGCTTGTGGCTTGGTTCCTTAGAAAACATGTAATAGGTCTAACAGGTTTCTACCAAATACTGAAGAGTGAGGCCTAAGATGAGTTTTTTTCACTTTCTTCTTTTACAAAGTTCCATGTGACAACTAATTTTGCGAATTGAGTTCACAATGAAGTTCTAACAGTTGAACATAACTAATAAACATAGTTATGCATTGATAAGGTGTTGAGATTATGTCCAGTTATAGACCACAAGCAAGTTGAAAATATGTTATAAGTATTGGCTCTGCCTTGTAAGGGAGAGACTATGAAACTTGCAGTTTTCATTCATAGTAGTTTCCACATTTGAGTAATGTTCACCTGGTGTTGCTGTGAACCCAGAGTTCATGTTTTGGGAACTTAATGGAACATTTCCTGTTTGAACTGTTGCTGGCTGGCATGAAGGGCCAAGGCTAGAGCCATTGTACTAAATTGTCTTTCCATTGGAATCAAAACATTCCCTACAAATGTAACATAGAACTGTTAAGTCAGTTCGGTATCATGTCTATTGTACATAAGTTTGTGTCTTGTATATGATGATAATTCGGCATTAAATCTACATGAATTTGGTTATGATGAAATGGGTGGGTATTTCATTTTTCAAAATGGCTTGCCTCTTGTTTTTCATTTTGTATGAAAAGAATTTTTGTTTGCCAGTGAATTATGGCAGGTGTGGTTGATAGAGCATTACACAGTCACCTACTAAGCTCAGGCTTCACCTTTGATTGGCAGGTGAAATGCCTGGCTTCTAGGGTTAGAGCAGGTGGTGATGGTGCAATGCCCTGCTGTTGTAACTCGTATAGGGGATTGGTAACCCACACCAAGCTAGTTTTTAAAATTCAAGGTTTGTTTACAAAGGTTTGTGCAGTCATTTCATGAAACATGGTGTTAACAAGCCATGAAGGTCCACCGAGGACCATTCCATTATAAAAACCAAACTGAAAAGAATCAATTGCAAGCCTAATTCTTAGTAGTTGTGACTCTTCTCCTCCACTATCCTGCCCTTTGATGACATGTGTACACCTAATGTTTGCATTGACATGCTTACCATATACAATCTTCTAACATGCTTCCATTAACAACTTGTAGCTATGTGGAAGGCTTGGACATTGTGAATACAATGTCTAGCAATTCTATGTGATAATCAATGTCAATGCCTATGGAGCTTATTCACTTGAGAATTCCAAATTAGCTTTTGTTGTTTAACCTAATTATTAGGTTTTTTAAAACCTCTTCTATTGCAATCTTCAAACTTGCATCCAAAGAGGTGCTTTTGAACTTGTTTTGCCCAATTATGCACCATTTGCTATTTATGTAAATATAATCTATCACAAGTGATACATTCTTATTTTCCCTAAATGCAGTTGATTCATTTCTAAATATCACAAGGGGTTAAAGGTAGAAAATGTGTATAAAGAAATCTATTGACAAGAAAGATGAATTTGTTGTGAATTACCAAAATTGTTTAAGTTGTTGAATCTAGAAATTGATTCACATCTTGACCAAAATTTGTCTTTCAAATCCAAACAATGGAACAATCATGGGTAGGTTGTCATATGCAAGTCGTTGATAATAGTGAATTTGTCCAAACATACATGGATTGTGATCAACACATTGTCTTTGATTACATAGACCTTCGAGAAAGGCACGTGAGCAATGTGATGGGGATGAAAATCTGCAAAACTGATTGTTACTAATAATGTCCAATTGGGTAGGAACAATACCCCTTCCTATTAAGGAAAGTGGTGATGCCAAACATCAAAGCACCATTGTGCAAGGGAAGAATCAAAAATCTTCTCTTAAACAAATCAAAATCACCAAAAGCCATGTGGATAATCACCACAAGCTACCTAGTCCCATCCAAAAATTTCCAGATTTACAAAGGGCTTTACATGTTAGAGTCCATGAACCCAATCCACCAAGCAAGCAAGTAATTGCACCCACAAAGGGTTTTGAATCAACACAACTCCACAAAAATGGCAATTCAAATGGCATAGAAAGTTCAACAAAGAAACAAGATGACACATATAAGAATACCAGTGGCGGCATGGCTTCCATGGAAAATCCTAACACAAATGCTAACAAAGTACGGGGAGGTAGTATTTTAATTGTAGAGGATCGAGATGCTAGAATAAAGAAAGAACAATTGCAATTGAGCAAGTCTCCAAGTCCTGTGCAAGAGTCACCTCCTAGTAGTCCACCATCTCGGGAACGAAGTCCTTCTGTGTATGCAATCAAGCAAATTAAACCTGAAACTGCTTTGGATGCACAGACCCGCATCAAACAATGGTCGGACCGCAAAGTTGATGCACCAGTACCACCAAATCTGTAACAACTCTCTCATACCCAAAAGGTCTTTTTTGTTGGGTAACAATTATTGCAATCACACATATTTATGACACATGCTACATTTCAATAATTTGCATCAAACTTGTTGGTGGAAAAACAATGTCTCAAAAGTGAAGATTGAAAAATATTCCACTTCATGTTCATGGAGTGAGATCCTTGAATGAAATGTTCCAAGTTCATGTAAAACTACTCTAAAATCACGAAGTGGTATGAAATAATCATGATGGAATAACATCAAAGTGTGTTTTACATTGATACAATCTCCTAATTATAAAGAACTAATTTCACATGTGATTGGGTTCCATTCAAAAATTCATTAATTAGCCATTGGTTGAATGAACCCTATATCAACTTCTTCATGCTTTGCATGTTGAGACTAATCTCTGCTTCACATTACTTCTAGAGAAATCATAAGCAATGAGAAAATCGAAAATATTGAAGAAATGGAGAATGTTGAGAAAACAGAAAAAATGGACAAATTTGAAGAAGTTGAGGAAGTTAAGAAGATCAAGAAAATTCCTAAAAGGGATCGTCGACTTTCAAATGCCAATATCACCAACTTGGAAGGTTATTGGGAAGATGATCAACAACCTCCAAATGGAAGGCGAGTGTCAACCGTACTCATAGGGAAAATGTTGAACTTATTTCGAATCAATACTTCCCCTAGATCGAAGGACAAGACAAGTTCACCACTCATGTTAGACTTAAAGGAAAGGAGGATGTTTTCTCGCAAAAGACCCAAAAACAAAAGACAAGACTCTACAAATGAGTATGAGCATTCAATAGGATCCCAAACTCCTTCTTGTGCAGCGGCATGCCTCTCTCCTACACAACGTCGACGAAGTCACCACAAGTATATGGCTTTTGTACTCAACATGTTTGGAAAAGCCATAGATGTTTACCCCATGTTTGCAAAATATCCTTCAAAATAGTGGCCAATTTTGCACATGTTGATCTCAAATAAATTATCATTTTGTGACAACCCAAAAAAAGTTGTATAAAAACTTTCAAGGTTTTTGATTTTTTTTCTAATACAAAAGTAAAAATCTTTTCAAACTCTCTTTAAGATTCATCTAAGAATATGTAGATATTTGAAATTATTGATTCATTTCAAAGTTAATAATGTTGTTTAATATGGTATAATGGCTTCATATGGGGGTTGCTTTAATTTTTTTTCATACATTAAAAGCTCCCTTTTTAATTCTATATAATAGGAGATTGTTTTCTCATTACCCCTTGGTGTCACAAATATCCATCCATAGCATTTTTAAAAAATTGGCATAGTTTCATGCTGAACAATATTAACTTAGCCTACATGTGGGTTTGAATTTAGGAACTTGATCAATTGAATTTAGGAATTTAGGGTTGAATGCTTCAAGCACAAAGGACCCATGGTTTGTAGTTTGTACCAGTGTTTGCTGGTTATTGTTTTTTTTTAAATAGTAACTGTCAGGTAGGTTTTTTTTTCAATTTTTTAGGGGATCACACAGGTTATCAATATCAAAAAAATTGGGTGCTGAGAAAATTCCAGGCAATAATCATTGGTTATGCATAAAGGTAAGTTATCAGATAACTAGTTAATAATTGCTGGTTAACCTGCTGATTATATATATATATATATATATATAATTTTTTATGAAATTTTGTATCAGTATTTAAAGATTGACAATCTATGTTGAAGATAATTGGGTTATCCAAGTACGTTATTAGATTTTTTTTAATTTATTTTTTGAAGGTTATCAAAAAAAACTCACTAATAGGTTATTAATAACCAGCTTGATAACTGGGTCAAAACTCAACAACCCAGCAACACTGGTTTGTACCGCTCATGTGTGGTGCAACTCTCACCTCCTCCCTCATGCCAAATCTCCTTGGAGTAAATTCCTGGGGACTTACAAGTATTGATAAGCCATTACTGATGAGGCTCGTTTTGCACCCTACCCTCTAATCCTTGTGTTATTGTTCCCTTTTACCAAAACAAAAGAACATAATTACAATTTACAAATCCCATCACCAAATAATGACCATGGTGAGATTTTCATGTATTTGTCAAATTAGGGGATAGGGGTAAACTGGCCCATTACCAATCACCCTATGATCGAACACTTTAGCATATCTTTCTCAAATTTTCTCCATTTTGAGTGATTTAAAATGTTATAGGAGCACCTTCTCAAGCTTTACAAATCATCTTTCAAATGCAAAGCCAAAGGACCAACCAAAAATGAGCTGTAAAGAAAATATGTTTCTTCAAATTGCAAAACACATTTTTTTCATTTTTCTTCATTTTGACCCCTCCTACTTTCAAATCTCATGCAACTTTTTTATATCTTATTCATTTTAAATGATTTAAAGTGCTATAGGAGCACCACCTGAATTTTGACAAATCATCTTTGAACTCTAATAGCAATAGAGCAAACATGCAAAGATTTTTTTGGGTGTTTGGGAATTAGCCATTATAATGTTTCGTGGTTTGTTTTTTTTTAGTTTTTGACTTCCTCTATGAGGTAGGGGGCGTAACTTTCTCAATTCTATTTTTTTTAAAATGATTTTTAGTGCACCAAATGTGCCAATAGGAGGGTTTCAAGTTTTGTTTGGACACCAAAAACAACAAAGCCCTCTCCTTGGATCTAGCCTGCTTGGAGTGTTTAAGTGTTTGGTCATTAGCTAGTTTACTCTATGGATGATGACAAAGATTTGTAGCCTATTGGGATTAGGGTTTTTAAAAAATAAATTTTGTGATATGCAAAATTTGCCCAACTTTTCCCCCAAAAATAGAAAATAATCAAATTTATTATAGAAAAACAAAATTTCCCAATTTTTTGTCCATAACAAAACAAAAAAATTCAAGAAAAAACATTGATTTTGGGATCATATTATGGATGTTCAAAAGGATCACAATTAGTTGTAGTTCCCAATCATGTACTCCTATGATTGAATTAACACAATTGCAAACCAAACATTCAGTGTAAGTAATTTCCAATGTGGGTGGGTATTTAAATTTCCCTAGGGTATTTGTCAATTTTGAGATAGGATATACATATATAATAGTTGGGTTTTACTTTTTCATAAACCTAGACCCCCCTCCAACCCAAACCCCCCTACTTCTACCTACCCACATTTCATACCCGACTTTTTATTTTTCAAAAAAAACAAACCCATGCCCAAACATAATCAAAATATTAGCACTGGGTATTTGTCAAAACCCTTGATTCAAACCTTTCATACACCTAGATGGGTCTTTGCCAAGGTTATTGCTTTAAGGTTTTGTTAGGGTTTTGTTTGTACAAAGTACGATCTATGCTAGTGTGGTGTTCATTTCTCACAATGCATTTTCTCCTTTCTTTCGCATTCTACCTTTGCATTTTAACTTTGCAATGTTCAAATTGTGTCAATGAATTTCACCATCGTGTCTCATCAATGTGGCCTACACCTTATCTCAAAGTTGGAAATGGATCGAGTGAGGAAGATCAAGTGCATGTTGGCATTTAAAAGTGATTTAAAAGGCAATTATCTATTATTTCTTGCTTATTTGTTTATGTTTTGCACCTAGAGCATTGCATTTTGCACTTTCGTGTGCTTTATCATTCGTCACATATCCATTCACAATTTTGTGCATCCCATGTTTGTGCGTTTGTGCTCATTGTTGGAATGCGAAGAAAATTAGGGATGTTTGAGGTCTAAGGTTTGTGTTTCTCAAGGCTTCAATTTACAATTTACAATCTGCGTTTTGTGTTTGTGCACTATGTATGCACTTTTTGCCTTTGCATTTTATGTCTGTGTAGATTTGTTTTTCATAATTCTATGAGCTACATTCTACATTGTGTTTATGCATGTGTGCTCACACACTATGTCTATTCATTTTGTTTTACATTCTATAAAATCTTTGCAATTTTTGTTTTGAGCTTTGGGTGTTATTTATGTGTGGAGGTCTATCATTAGAGATTTGAGATTCTTCACCTTCTCACTAAAAAATAGTTGCATGGGTGGGGAGAAGTATCAAATGAACATCATCAAGCAACAATTTTTTTCTTCTAACTTCAACCTGTTAAACTTAAACCTTTGTCAAGTTTTGTTGCCAATTTTGTCAAAAGGTTAGGGGTGATGGCTTGTTCTTCGAATCCAAATGTGAGCTTTAACATTGACAATCCCCTTTCAACATGTGCAACTATAATAAAAGCCCTAATGTTGATAACTTAAAACCTTTACATGAAGGTGGGGGTTTGGGAAATCCAAATTTTGTTGTTATTGATGAGTAGATTATTGTTTCAATGCATTTGGAAGGCTTGTGAATGTCACAAACACAAAAATAACCAAGATTACAAAATTTTAAAACCAAAACAAAAATAAGGGTAGGCTTAATTCCAAATTTAGATCATGAAACAAGAAAAAAAAAACAAAGACATGACATGTGCGAACAAGAATCCAACAAAATTTTATTATAAAAAAAAAACAAAACAAAACAACAACAACAACAACAACAAGAAAATGTACCCAAAATTGTTGTTGAACAAACTAAAGGTAATGAAAAATCCTACTTTTATTTATACCCATTGGACACCTAGCTCAAAGAAGTTTTTCAAAAAACTTTCAATCTACATGTGGCCCATGCGCATCCATGTGTGAATTATGAGTGAATCAAAATTTAACTAAAAGCGAATTGAGATTTAACTAAAAATGAATTAAAAGTGAACTAAGAATTAACTAAAAATGAATTAAAACTTAATTATGAATGAACTAAAAGTGGATTGCAAATGAACTAAAATTTAACTAGAAGATAACTAAGAATGCATTGAAACTAAACTAAGAATTAAATATAAGTCCATTACAAGTCATGAATGAACATTCAAATGAATGAATTCCATGGCATTGACATCGTGACAACGAAAACAACAAGTAGCATGGAAGCCACACTATCATAATTTACCCAGTTGGGTTTTTTTCAAGGTAAACAATAACCAACCTATGGACCTTTCTCAAAATTAAACTATGTGCTACATTATTTGTCATAATGGTACTGCACTGTTTAAAGTTTTGGCCATGCGCACTAGATGTAAGAAAGGTCATTGGTTTGGGCCTCTAGTGTTGTGTGTTGTTGCTTGTTAATTTGTTGGTTTATTGATTGTTGGTCTTTTTTTGTTTTTTGTGTTGTTTTTTTGTCCATGCTTTTGTGTCAACAACAATTAGAATCCATGTCTATATGAGTCTATGTGTGTGTAATGTTTGAGTTTGTTTGTAGGATGTGTCCTTGTGTTCTTTTGAGTTTATTTTATTTTTACCCATGTTTATGTGTGGTTTATGTGAGAGAGACTATGTGTGTGTATTTGTGTTGAATCTATGCGTGTGTCTAATGTCTATTGTTTATCTATGTTAATGGTTTTGTTTAAATTTAAGCGTGTGTTTATTTGTGTTTAAGTTTGAGTCTAAATAAATTAATGTTTGATTTTTAGTTTGTGTTTTTTGAAAATCTAGAGTTTGTGTGCGTGTGTTTAGTGTTTATCTATATCATTGTGTATGTAATTTGTGTCTATTTATGTCTAGGTTGGTTTGCATAGTTTGTTTCAAGTTAAAAAAATTAAATGGTAGAATGATGGAAAAGTTGTTGAAAACTTGGTCATCAAAACATGACATGAAAGATTTCAATTTGATTCACTTATTAAGCTTTGAGACCTTGGTAAATAGTAGACAAATTGTAATTTAAAACTTGAAAACATGAAACATGTAATTGTGCTTTGCTTCTTGTAAATGCAAAAAACACAACCCTCACCTTTACTCTTATTAAAAAATATTTTAATTGCTTTTCAAGGTTTAAAAAAATTAAATACCATGGTAGATACCCAATATGTACCTACCCAGGTATATTTCAAGAGCCAGGACCTAGTGCATATTCTGGATAATCTGATTATTACCCTATTTAAAGAACTTGGTTATATACTAGTCCAAGTTTTTATTAAAGACCCAGGCCTTATACCCGGTCAATCACTTAGTCAAACCCTTACCCCCACCTCATAACCGCCATTCGCTGGATTTCTAAAAACCAAACCCGCCCAATTCTTTGAATAAATTAAAAATCAAAGAACCAGACCTGCCCTTTTCTTTTTTAAAAAAAACATAATAAAACCAGGACCCAACTGTTATAAGAAAAATCAAATACCCACCCAACACTGGTAATTTCCTTAATATAAAAGATCTACCCCCATCATTTTCTCAGTTCAACCCACCACCCCAAAAAATAATAATAAAAGAAAACAAAGAAGAAAATAATTTACTCACAAGATTAAAGGTTTCCCAAATTTCTGTAATATATATATATATATATATATAACTTAATTCCTTTACATTATTATCAAAATTGCTTGCTTAATTGTTTTACAGATTTTTAAAAAAAAGCTTAACTAGGTGAAAATATTTTTCACTAATTTTTTTTAGATTGCCAATTTGCACCACAGTGCTGTCACTCCTAAAACCCTGAAAACCCTAGAAACCCTAAACCCTAGAGTGGGCATTCCCCCAGGCGAGACCATTGCCTTCTCTTCTCTTCTCTTCTCTCTAAGTCCTTCTTTCGATCCTCGCGGAACGCAACTTTGGTCCGAAAATTGCGAGCAATTTCTCGAAGACTTTGATGGTGGGTGCGACGGAGATTGTAGCCCCTTTGTTTTCTGGAAAACGCGAAAAAAAACAGAGTTGCTGCTACTCAAGAGAGGAATCGGTATCCTGAACAATGCGCTTAAAGGCCAAGATATCTGTCGGCAGCTCAGCCTTCTTCACGTGGTCGGGGTCTTGTCTGAGTTCTACACCCCTTTCCGTCTCTCTCATTTCGGGAGCCCTATCAAGCGGCGCTGCTGCTGCTGCGTTGGCGCCGTCGCCGTGACTCGAAGTTGTTGTTGTCTCCAGATTTTTCTTCTCACTTACTTCACGAGACCGTTCCAAAGTTGGCTCAACAACGTTAGCTCCTGCTGCTGCTGCTGCATCCGTCTTCTTAGTCTCCATCTCTCCTGCAACAACAATCACTGCTATTTTTTCAACCCTTCTTCTCCCCAATACTGTTAAATCAGAATCAGAATAACTCCTTCTTTCGTTGACGATGTAGCGGATTTCGAACTTGCTGCACAAAATCGTAGCAATGGAAATCAATTGCGCGGAACAAGGGATTATAGCGCGCGCGCGCTCACAATGGAACCATCGCGCGTCTCGTGAGTATCCTCTCGGACACCGCAAACGCATATCCACGTGGCTACACGTGTCACGGCTAGAGACATTGACACGTGTAATAAGCGTCTACATTTTTGCAAATTTTGACGGTCCAGATTAAAGATGATGTACACACCTGGCAACACCAAGAAGAAGGAAGAAAATTTCAGTATTTTTTTTAATTGGCGAAATTTTGTCAAAAAGAGAAATTGAAGATTAAAATTGGAAAATGAAGTGATTTTGGGAATTTTTTAATAACCAGAAGTGAGGGGGAGAAAAGCAGAAATAGCCAAATTTCTATATATCTTTTAGAGTGTGTTGGCCAAAAATATTGAACGATAATTAAGGAATTTGTTTCATATTTGATTTATAACCCTGGTATTTTACTAAATATTCTTGAGGATGATTGCCACTTTTTCTACAACTTCCTATGTATGATTGCCATTTTGGCTACAATATCAAAATCCCTAAACAAATGAAATGGAAAAAGGGGGGGGGAAAGGAAAAAATGGTGGGGGACCCAAAAAGTGTTTACTTTTGTGAAGGTTGCAACTTGCCATGCCCTTCACCTTGCAAGGAGGTACTACATGCAATTGGACAAGTAACCAGCCAGAGTGTACAAGGTTATGGACATAACCAAATTGTATGGGTCAGGACACATAAGAGTGTGAGTTATCACATTTAGTTAATCAGCAATCAAGAACATGTGAAAAAGAATAAGAAGATTTTAAAATGTGAAAAGACAATAAGATACATGATATAACTGAGGAGCTTTCACCCACTGGTATGCATGCTATCATATTAACAAGACATTCCCAACAATCAATCATGAGTATACGAGAGCACACTTCAAATGAAATGCTAATCACAAGGTGAACCTTGCAACTTGAAAGACAATAAGATACATGATATAACTGAGGAGCTTTCACCCAGTGGTATGCTATCATATTAACAAGACATTCCCTACAATCAATCATGAGTATACAAGAGCACACTTCAAATAAAATGCTAATCACAAGGTGAGCCTCGCAACTTGAAAGACAATAAGATACATGATATAACTGAGGAGCTTTCACCCAGTGGTATGCTATCATATTAACAAGACATTCCCTACAATCAATCATGATTATACGAGAGCACACTTCAAATGAAACGCTAATCACAAGGTGAACCTTGCAACTTGAAAGACAATAAGATACATGATATCACTAAGGAGCTTTCACCCACTGGTATGCTATCATATTAACAAGACATTCCCTACAATCAATCATGATTATACGAGAGCACACGTAAAATGAAATGCTGATCACAAGGTGAACCTTGCAACTTGAAAGGCTAAGAAAAAATGAGCTTTTACAAAATGAAAGTTAAACAACAAAATGCTCATACATTGATTTATTGTTTACAACTGGTAGTGTGGGTAGGAACTAGGAATCCAAATAGGACCCATTGAAGCCCCCACAGACAAGTGGACTCATCCAGAGTTTTAAAAATACTCACTTCTGTTTCCTGAAAAAACCTCCTCTTTCTGCTTCCCAGGAGGCAAGGTTTGCTATAGGGTCCTACATCTTTCAATAGCCAATCTAAAATCCTATTTCAATACCATACTACCTTTTTTCCATTCTTGCAATAATTAAATGTTTTTTGCATTAAATGTTGAATTTGTTATTCAGAAATTGGCTGCCTACACACTGCCAAAGTTCTAAAATTTCTATTGATACCTAGTGTACATAGTCATTTCGATTATTGTGGCATTTAACTGATCACATCATTGATTTGTTTGTGGCAACATTTTGCAAAATTCAAATAAAAAAAAGAAATAATTTTCACAATTGAAAAATCAAATTTCCAAAAATTTGAGAATTTGTTTCTAGTGTAAATTTGATGAATTTTGATATTGTGTTGGAAATTTTTGACAATTTTCTAATATCAAAAAATTGGAAAAAAAAAACCGTACCCACATACTAGATGTGAATCCATCTACTTTTGACTACCAATTATGTAGGAGATGAATGCAAAATCTTAGGTATCAATCTCATTAGCTTTAGATGTGTTGGATTTCAACATCCCATAAGCTACTTTTGTCAATTTAGTTTCCTTTTCAATATTTGTGCTTCATGCGGTTCACTTTTTAAAATTATATTGAGATACTTAAGTTAAAGGTTACTTAAGTAACACATTGCATGTGATCAACCAGATTAGGTGGAGGTAACATTTGCATGGGTTGATGACCTTGAGCATGTAATACTAAGAAAACATAACATTTTCATGTCAGATGTCCATTTTTAATTAGGAGTAAGCAAGAGCTCAAGTATAAATCTTAAAGTTTGTAAAAACTTGTGTAACCCTAAGGTTGGATAGAAAATTCATTATAAATATGTGTTTTTAGTTATCTCTATTTTCTCATCAATCCACGGTCAATTTCCATGTTGGAAGGGGGTGCTAGTATGCAAGATGAAAAACCTTGTTTGCAAAATTTTACAAGTAAGACTTCCATCCTCACAACTAGGGATTTTTTACCAACAAAATTTGTCATTTTTTAATTAAAAATTTTGAGAAATATTTCTGGGGAAATATTTTTTTCTAGTGTAATTTTGACTAATTTTGCTAAAATTTTGGAAATATTCGCCAATTTGACATCAAAGTTATATTTAAGAAAGGAAAAAAACAAAAACAAAAACCTTGCTCATGACCCAAGCCTAGTCTTTAGACTTTACCTTTACCTTAGGATCAGTTTCAACATTAAATAATCCTCTAAATATCAAAATGATTTTTTTTTGAAAATGTGAAGTTGAGGTGTTAAAAACCATCATAATTATCACAGGCCACCATATAAATAATTTCCCTACTCTATTATTGAATAACTACTTGCTCCACCATTTAAAATTTTTTTTGCCCTCCCTTGTAATTTTCTTAAAACTTGACATTTCAAACAGATATTAATTTCTTAAAAAAATTCTAAATTTTCAAAAAAATAAAAATTTAATGGTTGCCCAACTTGAAATTTTAATACAGAATTTGTATTGTCAAATGTGGGCTATACTTATACTCGGTTATATTTAATTTTTCTTCATCCACTGCTGAAACCAGATACCTGGTTAAATACCCGAGTGGGGGTAAATAAGGTCATTTGTCCCGTTGGAAACCGTGCCTGCTGATACCCGCACAACACCCACTACCCTACCACCCGGCGAGGAACGAATGCTTGAAAATTTCGGTTTCGGGCAGCACGACGAGGAGCTCGGGAGTTGCGTTGCAGAGAAAAGAACGAGGGGTTTCGCCATCACCTCAATTCCCTCTTCTTCTTCTTCTTCTTTCTCATCTGTTGCGGCAGCTCCTCGCGCTCCACAAGCTCAAATGCGGGCGGAGAGCGTGAAAGAAGAAGCTCAGCAGATGATAATCGCGTTTGGTCTTCGCCACCTTGGTGTCAAGTAACTTTGATGGTGAGGACACAGTTGGGCTGATGAGAGATTCCTGTGCTTGCAAACACCATGGCAACCACCTCGCTGCTGCTGCTGCAGGTCTGTTCCCAAGTTTTCTCTCACAAAACGCATCATCGTCGAGGGCTCATGTCGGAAACCTCCTCACTCATCCGATGCTCGAGCGGTCGAACTCTCCTGTCCAGTGTCCAGGTAACAGATTCTTCTTCTTTTTCCAGCTTGTGGATCCTTGGAAGGCAGCAAGGCAGTAGTAGCAGTAGCTGCACCTATCCCTATTTCAAGAGGAGGCGAAGAAGTTCAGGGAGGGTGAGCGTGGATAGCAGCAGCAGCTGGAAACCAGCAGGAGATACGAGAAGAATTGGAGAGAACAACGACGAGTATTGGAGAGCAACGGAGTCGACTGTGACGTCTGCTGTGGGAGCCAAAGCAGTAGGACCCCCGTCGAACGAAGATGGAGCCACGATTCCCGTGCCTCCTCTTCCTCCTCCTCCGACGTCAGTCGTAGAGGAAGAAGAAGTGCAATCTAAACCGTTTCTCGCAAACTGGAAGCCACCACGCTACTTGTGGCGAGCTTTAGCGGCATTCATTATTGCAGGCCAGGTTGACGCTGTTTGAAACCCTAAACCCTAGCATTCTAGGTTCTCCACATTTTCTCCTTCTTGGAGTAGGAAATGGACCTTTTGTTGAGAGATGAGTATAGTTTAGGGATAGGGTTTAGTGTTCCTCCTTCTGGAGGAGAACAATTTGACAAGTTCTGAATGGAGTTACCAATGTGATGATGCTAGCCAAAGGAGAATTTGATTTCTTAGTCATCTCTGTGCAGATGCAAGCCAAAGGTTTAGAAGATGAGAGGTTGCAATTAGAGAGGACCAGTACTACTGTATTCTGAGATTGATGTGGGTGGTGCTCCTGTTGATGATGGCAGGTAATTATAAGATCCATCAGAGGTAGGGTGCATGTGCGGAACACATTACAGCAGCTTGAGCTTGTTGGGCCACGATCCCTTGGTGTCAGCCTCCTCACAGCTTCGTTTGTTGGGATGGTTTTCACAATACAGGCAGGCACAATCCCCACTTCCCTTCTATGGCTTCTCTGTTTGCTACTGCCTTGTTCACTGCTGACAATAATTCTTGACGAATCCCTCCAATAATGTGAGTAAACTATAGCTGCTCATGAGGATGTTTATAGAGAGGAAGAGAGGAGACGAAGAATGACATCATGTCTGCCAAGAAAGTATGATTGTCTCTTCTCACCCCTATACAGTCAGTGATTTCTTCCTTTCTGAATGTATAACAGTTTTCCAACTCCTGCCTGATGGATGTTGTGGTTGCTAAAAACTCCCTCTCAAGGACCCACAAGCTCCTTAGTTCCCATTCCTTTGGCCCATCACTAGGATAATGTGCCAGGATCCCTAATCAGTAGGCTATTGGTTTGATCATAGATGGTGAGATTCAGATTAGAATGCCCTCTAGGCTGAAGTTTATGTTTCCAGTGGCTGTTGAAAATGTTTTCTTCAAATGAAATCTGCACTTCCTGTTTCCAGCAGAATGAAGCACTCATAGCTATATGGAGATAGTTCTTGATTGGCAGTATTTGACAAACTAAATGATTCCCAAGATTTTAGTTCTGAATCCAAAATACATGAGGTACTTTACCTGCAGTAAGTAGATTGTTTATGTGCAGTTCAATGGATCTGGGCAGTTGAAAATGACTGAACAGTTTGGGGCTTTGGCCTGCAGTTTGTGCGAGAGTTTGCAAGGTTGGGGCTGACAAGGTCTGTTGGAGGTGTGCTGTCCCTTGCTCTGGCAAGAGAGCTTTCCCCTGTTGTGACTGCCATCATCATGGCTGGCAGAGTTGGCAGTGCATTTGCTGCAGAGCTTGGTACCATGCAGGTATCTTATACTCTTTTTATCACCTTCGTGGAAAATTTGTGGTGTGAAGTCTTGGAAATTTGTGGTTGCTCTAGGTGCTTTGGATTCTCCTACTAAATGGGTCTCTCTTTGCAGTGTATATATATAATGGTTCAAGCCTTAATCTTTCTCTCTAATGTCTATGTATAATTTACATTCAATGAAAGCACAGGGGAGAGGAAAGGAACAATCTGTCAATCTCAGAAGAGAGATGCACTTGCACAGCTAGCTGTAACAACTAGAGAGAATATGGATTCCCTTTGTCAAAGCCTCCCGAATTTGCACTGGAGTGTCCTTTTTTCTTCAGTTTAGATCAGACATCCATGGCAGCAATGTCTGTTTTTGGATGGCCTGTTGTTGGCTGAAGAATTTGGTTATTTGACTCACCACAAATCATCACGGAGGCCACACAATGGCTCAGGCATTTTAGTTCAGACATAGCATTGTGGCATACAAGGAGTACTCTTGCTATTCTATTGTTTGGTCTGTTGACATGCCTGGGAAAGCAATCAGTCTCTTTTCCTCTTTCTCATGTCCAATTTTCAGCTCAGTAGTTCCTGCATTGTCCTTGTCTGCATCAAAACATTGTTGAACTATTTCTAATTCTTACTCTTTGTGTCCAGGTGTCAGAGCAGACGGATACTTTGCGAGTTCTAAGAACAGATCCGGTGGATTATCTGGTGACTCCAAGGGTGATTGCATCCTGTATCTCGTTGCCCATTTTGACAGTCATGTGCTTCTCAGTTGCCATGGCTGCCAGTGTGCTGCTTGCAGATTCAGTGTACAATGTGAGCTCCAACATTATTTTGGAGTCAGCAGCTAGGGCTCTGCAACCATGGGATCTTATCAGCACCAGTATCAAGTCAGTTGTATTTGGGGGCATCATTTCCATTGTCAGCTGTACATGGGGAGTCACTACACTGGGGGGTGCCAAGGGTGTTGGAGAATCAACCACCTCAGCAGTGGTCATTTCTTTGGTCTGCATCTTCATAGCTGATTTTATACTTTCTTGGCTTTTCTTCCAAGGGGCTGGAGATGCATTGAAGGCTGCCATGGGGTAAATTTTGTGTAGGTCCTCAATCATGAGTCATCAGTTTCATTTTATCCTGGTGCTTTCTACTTTGAAACAGTGGAATCCAACAGTTGTGCAATAAGGGGAAGCCCCAAGTCCTTGCTCAACTATTGGATCATAAACCTGTCTCTCATCTTTCTCTCACCTTATCATCCATTCCTTTTCTGTTCTCTGGCATAGAAAAGGAAAACATAGAAACCATATTGAGTCAGCAAACCACCTACAATGTGCTCTACATTATTACTGTGCAATTGAATGTTATAGCAAATGGCTGGTATCAACAGTCAAATGCCAGAGGTTTTCTGCAAACTATTCAGGTCCTCAGGCATTGCTACAGAGCTTTGAGTCTCAGTACAAGCTGTAACATTTTCACTCTGTATGCTGCATCATTTGATGGGCTTTCAAACCCTTAAATGTACCTGTTGGAAATATAGTCTATTGAGCCCTGCAAGTTCCATTGTAATTCTTTCAATCTAGGAAGTGCAGCATTAGACTATAAAAGGGATTTTGTGCATAATTGATGCATTTTGGCTAAACAGTTCATTCTTAGTTGCACTCCCTTACACTACTTTCTTTGGTTTTGCATCAATATCATCATTGAGAATTATTATCATTGGACCTGTCTTGATTTGCTGGGTATTCAGAGTTTAGAAAGAAACAGCCATGCACACATAATCCAACAATTGTAGAGGTGAATTTTGAATTTACTTGTTGCAGAGTGTGATAACCTTACAGTATATCCATGAGACAATTCATCAGATGTATGTCATCCTGAAAAGAGAGATGATACAAAACATCTCCTCTGTAGGCTAAGTTCCTTATGAAAGGTCTCTAGATGCTTGCATTTTGACTGGAATAAAGGATCTTGCCACAAGATATCTGCTTGTTGAAACACTGATGGAGCACTTAAGAACATTAAAGCATCTCAATACAACTATCATACTTGGTAGGTTGCTCAATCGGTAGGCAATTCTTCACTGCCATACTGAAAATATGCCTAGTCCACCGAAACTTCAGCTGAGCTTTGGTGGAGGTTGCTCAATCCTCCTGGTCCCTATCTGGAGGTTTTCCACATGGCAAAAGCATTTTCTGCATCAACCAAATGAGACCTCAATAGAGTTAGCATTTCTGGACCAGTAGCTTCTTCAAATTAAGAGGGAACCACCTGCTCTACAAGCTTCTGATCATGGAGGTAGACAGCCACTCACAAAGTGAGAATGTAAAACAATAGATCAAAACCCTGAAGCACAGCCCCAGTTTGCCAAGCCCTTACAACTTGAATTTCCCACTGCTATACCTATTTAGCTTCTAACTACATATCCTATGTTCAAATACTAGTTGGCACCTACAGTAACCACTTGCAACTTGATGGCAGACATGAAAGGATTTAGTTTAGTTGTCTTTATATGATACTAGTAGCACTTTCTCCATAGAAATTCTTGCTGCTGGTGAGTCAAATTGACTAGCTCCTTGTAGAATTTCAAGTCAATCCTTTGCCAAAACCCTAACTGCTACAACTGTCTCTCAGTACTCCTGTTGCTATGATACCCTAAACTCAGATGAATACCTTACAAATCTCAGAACAAGGCCACATGTCATCATGCAACATACAAATACAACATACACAGCAATTCACCTGCATGAAGTTGTAGCGTTCCCGGCCAATGGACTCATTTTCTGCAATTGCAAAATAGGCAAGGATTGGGTAATGTCCAACGTAGGATGCATAGCTGTCTCTTTGGATATTCACTGCCCATTCACTGCACACCCTCACATCCAAGAAACATTAGCACATCAAAAAGCATCCCAGAATTGCACCAGTCCAGATTAAAAGCAATCAGTCACTGCAAATTCAGACTGAAAGAGAGAGAGCATCTGACTGACCAAGCTCCAACTCTTTTTGGCTCTCAGAACAAATAATGCCAGCACAATTGGTAGCTAACCCCATATGACTGGAATGTTTCAAGGATCAGAATTTTTTTCAGTTTCACAAGACCAGACCTTGGCATTGCATGCCACAGAAAAAGGGAACCAATTCTGATCTTCTAGACTTCAAAATTTGTCATTGTTACAAAAAGAAACTGCCTAATGGTTCAAAAAACCCTTGAGTCAGATCACAGATAGACAGAGGTCAGGGCAGAAAGTTGGACTTACAAACGATTGACATCTGCATGACCAGTGCCCACATATTTGGCCTGTAAATGCTCAAGCTGACTATTTATGTTGAATCTGTCACTGGCCTGAAACCACCAGAATGATCCAAATTAGTAGTATGAAAACACCAGTCAAAAATTGGTGTTGAAGGGTACCTTATCAACATCCTTGTGTGCATACATTTTGCAATGGTCCTACAGCTTTAAGAGGAAAGAAGCAAACAGTACCTACTTGGAATCACATTGGGAAAAGTTTCTGATAAAGCAGTAAAACGATGCTAGGGCAACAATTCTGCACCATAGGACGCAGACCTGCACTGTTTTGATTCTACTTTATTGGAAAAGGCTCTCGTCTTTGTAAACTCAAAAGCTGCCTAAAATCTGCAAATCACAGATCTGCAACCTTAAATCCTAAAACCTGGAACCCTAAACCCAGGAAACCTGTATCTGCTTTTTCCAGGGTTTTTTAGACAAAAAATGAAAAATTCAGAGCACTTGCCATGTTCTGTTCCTTTTTGGATATGCTTCCAAAGAAGTAAAAATATGTCATCAGAAACACATACTTACAGAGATTATGACTGCAGAGGAGACACCTATTGGACCTCAAAGAACCTTGGAAACCTGCCTCTGTTTGTTTTCCAGGTGTCTTATCAGAAAAGGCTCATCTCTGTAAACTCGAAAAGCTGCCTAAAATCTGCAAATTACAGATCTACAACCCTAAACCCTAAAATCTGCAACCCTAAACCCTCGAAACCTGTATCTGCTTCCGGGGTTTCTTAACACAAACGAAAAACTCGGTGCACTGTCAAAGAAGATATAAGAATATGCCGTCGGAAATACATACTGATAGAGATTATGACTGAAGCAAGAGGAGATACATATTGGACCTCAAAAAACCCTGGAAACCTGCCTCTGTTTATTTTCTGGGTTTCTTACTGGAAAGGTTCATCTCCATAAACTCGAAAGCTGCCTAAATTACAGATCTGCAATCCTAAACCGTGGAAACCTGTTTCCTAGACAAAGGAAAAATTCGGAGCGGTGTCATTTTCCGTTTCTTTTTAGATATGCTTCCAAGAAGATGTAAAAACTATGTCGTCGGAAACACATACTTATAGAGATTATGAAAGAAGCAAGAGGAGAAACATATTGGACCTCAAAGAACCCTGGAACCTGCCTGTGTATTTATTTTCCGGGTTTCGTAGACACAAAAGCAAAACAAGAAGAAGCAGAAAGAAGAGCAAAGAAAATATAAGTACCTGCATAGTTCGAGATTACACGGAGCTGAAGAAAAGCACGACAGGGAAATCGACGAGCTGCAACGACAACAACCGGTACGCAAAGGAAAGCACGACAGGGAAAACGAATGATCGCCAAACAAAGCACAAGCGAACCCAGGCGCTTCTATTTTGTCCTCTTTCAAACCCTAATTCTTATTTTTCATTTTATTTTAGGCCCTATTTATAAGCAGCGGTTTTTTTGGGTGCAAAATTTCACGCTGTTGCGATTATTTAGTTAGTTAGTTATTTATTTATTTTCGAGATGAGTAGAATATTTAATCACAAGATTACTTTTGGGTTTAGGGTTTGTGCTGTTTGGCCCAGGTAAGTAGGTGAAAGGAGGACAACATTTGCCAAAGCATATGGGATAAAAGTGTGGTGCTATTGGGAACTCTTTAGAGAACATATCGTGAACTCTTTGCTTTGACCCTAAACCCTAAACCCCCTTTCTTAAATAGAAAGGGTATGTTTTGGGAGGATTTTGAATAACTTTGTATTTGTTCCTTTGCCCCATTGTGAACCCCCTTTGGGTTTGTGTGTTTTTGGCTCAGACTTGGATTCTTTCTCTTTGTCCTCCCTCTCGGCCTTTGCTTTGGGTGCTTTGTTTTAATAAAGTTTATCAGAGATAATTAAATTATTTTTGTAAATTGTCAATTTTTTGTGAAATTTCATGCTCGTAGTGTCAAAATGTTGAAATTTTGAAGCTGCACAATGCGGAAAGTTTTGGAAACCTAAAAGGTACCCCAAGTTTGTCCAATTTTTTTTTTGGTTCCCCTCAATCAATCAAACTAGCTCCCCCAAAAAATTTCAATTAGTTGCCCCCTTTCTCTTGATTCATCCAATTAGTTTAATTAACTTTATACACTATAATTGATGACCATGGCCCACTCAAATCCATTTTTGAATTTACATGGGATGCCAATTGGGACAAGTTTTATGGTTCCTAAATAATTTTATGGTCCATGGCCCATCAACTCTCTAGTGTAAAGTGGGCCTTATTCAAACCCTAGTTTTTTATTAAAAAAAAAATTTCCCCTTTCAAATGCCCCTTTTCAATTACAGAGTTTGTACTTATCCTTATTAAAAATATTATCCAGACTTATTTAAACCCATCTAGTCATCTGTTATATAACCAGTGCCTTTTTCTAGCTAATTTAAAAATAGGAAATGGGAAAAGTCAGCTTTCTTAGGGGTTTTTAAATCGTCATATTTATGAAAATTTTAATAACATTCACTATATATTAGGTTTCTATAGGATAGTCAACAATATAGAAGGGTGATTAAAGCTTTTTCAATTTTAATTTCTTGCTTATAAATAAATTTCGCCTAGTCTTCTTATAGGTAAATCACCAGTGTTTTTTTCTCCAAATTCCTTAAGTAGGTGCACTGGCTAGGATCCTCAGCATTGTCCAGATCTAAATGTCTAGGGGACCGGCATGAGTACAGGCCCTTCCGTGATTTGAGAACTGCGCCTGAAGCCGATAAGCCCAGGGAACATGTCGAAAATCATGGAAGGGCCTGTACTCAGGTCCTTTTCCTTCGTAAAGCTGAGCTCGGATTTTTCACTTTTTAGAAATAGTGACAGGCTGGCTGTTAACTTCCGCTGGTCAAAAGATCCCAGTACAGCCTGGCTGGTACCTTCCACCACAGAAGATCCCGCTTGCTGAAAACAGGTATCTTCAGGCAAGTGAGGTAGCTGAAAATACAAAGGAAAAATCCAGGCAGTGCTTTACATATAGGAGATCTATCAAAAAGCTTTTTTGGGGGGAAACTTGGTGATTTATTCCAGAATATTCCCTTTTGTTTTGACAGATTCCTTGACTCCAAGAAGGCAGATCTCATGAATCCAAGAAGAACAGATCCCGTCACTCCAGGAGGACTGATCTTGTGAACCCAAGAACAGATCTTTGGACTTAAAGAAGATTATGAAACAGTGGTGATGTTTTTCAATTCAATCTTGTGTTGCAAATCAAAAGTTCCTTGGCAATCCGGAACAATTTCGCACCTGCACAGAATTCAACTTGCAGTTGAAAGCAGGCAGGGAATCAATCCTACACAAAATCATGAATCATTTGCAAAACTGCAACATGTGCAACAGAAAGGATTGTCAATGCTTTTTTAATCTGAGCTACTAGTCTGGCAATTTGGACATAGAATCTGATTGCTTTGAAAAGAGTTTGAGCTTTAAATCATTTGACTCATGTGCTTGGTTTTTTACTCTTGAAAGAAATTGGCCTTGCATCACTCTAGATCCAGAGTGATGCATGTTTTGCATCCTGGAACTGAGGTTTGATACCCTGTAAAAACACTTAAATATTTGTTGCAGTTTATGTTGAATTGTTGGCCTTCCATTGCTTTAGCTTCTCAAGCAGAATTGCTATGCATTCTTGTGTGTCAGTATCTGACATTGAAGCTGCACATGTCTTCAGCACAAATTGTCCTCCTGCCTCGTGCATTGCTTCTACTGCACCACCTGCAAAATTCAATGTACAAGATGCACAACCCACTGTCTGAGGCAAATGCATTAACTAACTCCTCAACAAAATAGTGACCCATTGAAAGCAGAAAAGCAAATTAATCTCCAAAGCTGACTCCTACAAGGTTTACATCAGAAGCAAAGCTCTATGAGCTATCTTCACACAAAAAGGAAAACCACATATCGAGCAGATCAAAATAACTAACAATGCAAAGCCTGAGAAGAACAATCTAATTTCAAGGATCTGCTTTTTGTTGCAATTAGTGCCAAATATTTTGGGTCAGATTGTATATGCTGGTCATTGTCAACCCTTTCCAGTTACTGTTGCTGCTTTAGATGTTGGTACACACCACTGCTTCAGCTGAAAGTGAAATCTTAGTCCGCAATTTGCCTGGTTGCTCAAAGTCACATACCATAAGGTGAGAGGGATGCAAGGGCTTTAACAGCTTCACGTCGAGTGTCATCATCAAAAGCTGTCTCAAGCATCCCCAGAAGTGCAGCTACACCTCCAGCATCCACGATCTTCTTCCTCTTTGTGTCTGCACCCATATCATTTTCAGCAGTATGCAAGAAGTATTTTGACCCACTTCCAAAATTCTGGAAATGAAAACATGAAGAGGCAACACTCCACATATGCCAATTCATTTGGTTGTAGGCAATTTCCTACAGATTCCTAACACAATTTATGGGCATCACAACACATTATCTATGAAAATGAAGAGAAGTCTCAACTACAACCAATTTGAAGGCAACTTGACAATGAGTGCAGTCATAACCTTATGAGAGTTGCTCACAAAGTGTCAGACCATCACCTATATCACAAATAGCAGTGACGAGCTGCCACCCACTGAAGTCATCGGCTCCTGACAGTGGGTGCAGATGAGTATATAATACAGTACATACCAAAGCTAATGTATTTTGTAGCAGCCCGAGTCTCAACTGTGGTAAGTTTAATATGAGGAAGTTGCAAAATGGAGCAGTATGGAAAACAGCAGTAGTAATCTATGGGTAAAAAGTACAACACACCATCTGTTGCAATTTGGGACAACCGAGAAGCACCACTACGTTTGAAAAACGGGTCCTTCACTCGCACTAGTGCCAGTGACTGCCGCACCATGCTCTCACCTGTACAGTGAATAACCAAATAGCCCATGATGTAAAGAGAGATGGTTCTCCATAACAGCAGAGAGGATGACATGCTTTCAGAACTTGTCTTCAAATGATTGTAACAAAGATCTTCAATTGTACAGCTCTCTACAATTGATGATGCAAGGCTGGATGGAGTGCAAGCTACATAGATCATCCTGCTATTTGCTCAAGTAGTAGCAAAATTTCTCTTCTATTATAGTTTGGTCTTCTTACACCAACTGTTCTTCAAGCACTGTACCTTTTGCTAAGTGTTGCAGAACTCTTTGAGCATTTTTGGTGGAGCCTAAAACTCTGAAAATACTACAACAACAACAAACTTTCTCTACCGTGGTTACCGTTCTCAAGATTGACAGCTTTGCAAAATGGAGTTCATGTTTGGCATAAGTGCTTGCAAAAAGAGCCATCTGTGTAGATTGCTGCTAGTCGCAAACAGGGAGGGAGGGAGGGGCTGGCTAGGGGTTTTCTTATTACAGAAGCTGCATGTGAAAAAGTAGTAGTACTACATACCCATCAAAGGTACAACATTCATGCCGATGTAAGTCAACATTGCCAGAACAAGTCCTTTGATCACCCAGGTGCCCCGCCTTTCTTGCACAGCTTCAGGCTCATCCAGTGCCGGTGCCGCCTCTGCCTGCCCACCTGTCACAAGACATCATGGATGGAGCGAGTAAGCAAGAAATGGGATCAACAAACCATGAGTGATGGTGGATCTGAGTGAATTTTGCAATACTCCTGAAAAGCAAACCTTGATGATGATGCCCTCACATTATTCTCCATTTGCTTTCTGTTTTGCAAAACTATTGATCCCAAGTTTGAGCAAGCAGAGAGAAGATGCCAATGATGCCAATGGAAATGTAAGATCTCCATTGCAAACTCCCACAATCCAGTTTGTATGAGACAGGAAACTGCTTCTTCCCCAACTGAAAACCTAAACCCTAATCCTCACATTATTCTCCACTGTGTTTCTGGTTGCAAAACTATTGATCCCAAGTTTGAGCAAGCAGAGAGAAGATGCCAATGGTGCCAATGGAAATGTAAAATATCTTCTTGCAAGCTCCTCCCACAATCCACTTTGTAAGAGACAGGCAACTGCTTCTTCATCTCCAATTGAAAAAACTCAAACCCAAAAAATCGGGAGCAGCTGCTGCTCTGAGAGATACGGGCAGAAGACAAAAGACACAGAGAGTGTTGATCACAAATTATGTACCATCAGTAGTAGTGGCAGAAGAAGAAGAAGATGCACTTGAGGAGAATCCTCTGAGCCACGGAATAGGTCCAACACGCCTTGTTCCTCCTCCTAATTGTTTTAGCTGCAAAACAGTCCCATGTCTGTGCTGCTGTTGTATGCTCCGTCTACATCCTTCTCCCTGTCCATAGCCATGTGCATTCTAGCATGAGATGCATGAGCGGAAAAGAAAAATGGCAGAACACAACAGCTGCCATCAGCGAGAGAAGATGCGAGCGGCAATGAACACATACCAGCATGCGAGAATGGACGCGTGCTCTGAGAAGTGCCTGTGCAATCCGCCCAGAAGCCATGATGATGATGTCAAGCCTGCGCTCTCTCTCTCTCTCTCTCTCTCTCTCTCTCTCTTCTGTCTGTACTCTGAGGCTCCGCCGTGCGCAGACTTGAGAATTGATGGAAGAGTTTTCGTGTCGGCCGCGGCGTGTCCGATTAGCGTAATCTTGTTGCTTGCTTTCTGATCGATTTTGTGGAAGAATGACGAAAGAGATTACCTAGAGAGTAAGCTCATTATCGACGCTTTGTTTTGCTTCGTCGATCGATTCCTGTACGCAATCCGGACCCACGCCGGCAGTGGCAGTGAGATCTTTTCCTCGGGTTTCTAAAAGACGCACATCTTCCAAGGATCACGTGTTTTGCAGCGAGGAGTGTTATTTCGGCAACCTTGTTTTTCGGCAAGTGCAAGAGAACATAGAGAGAGAGAGAGAGAGAGAGAGAGAGCGCTTCACCTTGAAGCAGTGATTTCTTGTCGAGAAGGCAAGCCAGATTTTGTCAAGCCTTATAGCACTTGTGTTGCCCAAATTGTGGAGATATGTGAAGCTTCTTCACAAATGAGCCAAATCTGGTCCTGCATTTCAGCAAGTCTCTTCTGCCACTCACACTCTGCAGCCCAGCACAATGTCACCTCATGCAACCATCACACCAACAGAATTCCTTGTCTCGATAACTTAGAACACTGTGGCCGGTAATCTCTTGAAACTCTAACACTGTCTCAAGCTTCTTCAGTACAATCCCATGATGTTCAACTCCTCTTGTCCTTAGCTCCTCTTTCTTGCGCAGATTTGACATCAGTGGGTCTGTTGGTAAATGACAGAGCTGCCATCATATCTGCAATTGGCAGCCACAACATCCAGATCTTCAGCATCCTTTGTTGTTGTTGTAAGTCCAGAAACAAGCAAGCTGCTGCTCTCTGCCTGCCAGGTAAGTCGATTTGCTTTCTCTCCCCTCAATTTTTTGTTCCCTTGTGACCTCCAGCATCTGTAATCATGTCCACATGGATGTGGAAAGGAGAGACACTGGAAGGGAATGACACCAAACTGCAAGGGTTCATCACCAACTCTTAGCATTGTCAAACAGTTCATGGTTGTATGGGTGTTGTGCATGTCATCATTGTAAGGGTTATGATCTTGCCAGTTTCATCTGTGAGGAGGGCAGGGCCATCACAGATTGATTCTCTTGCAAGCACAAGAGTAGTGTCGCCTGTTTTCAAGACAACCACTTGCTTCTTCAGTTTCTGGAACTTGGGTGCCATATGAAATTTTTCTCCTTTACATCTGGGCATGGTGAGAAACAACAAGAAATTCAGCTCCTGATGACTCCAGGTGTGTGGTTTTACAGCATTCAGCCCAGACTCCAGTTTCTGAGCCCTTGTCAACAAGAATATGAAACTCATAAGACCTTCTCCTGACCTTAAAACTTCAACACGTCACCAGGTAAAAGCTTCTTCAACTTTTTTAGTCCTTTGATAACACAGGAATAGTAGTGGTATCAGGAAAGTTCTGCACCCTTGAGGGTTTTGTGGTCACAGCCACCACACTTGACAACCACCACACATGAGCAGGAGTGATGACATTTCCTTTACCGTCTTCAGCCGGTCTGATTTTCACAATGTTCAGCAGGTCCTGTTTTCAAGGGTGGCAGTGTGTGGACCTTCTTTGGGCCTGCCAGATCCATCAGAACTCAACATGGGATCTCTAACAGCTGAAAGAAGAAACACACTTTGTGTGAATCATTTTCCTCCATATCTCTGGATGATCATGTGCACAATTCACACTCTAGCTACATTCATGCCTGCTACAAGGAGGCTCTGAGTAAGCCTGTCATCGTCTGCAGCTTTTGATGGTAAGGTGACCATCATCACTTGTGTATTCGTTCCCTTAGGGGAAGGTCCTAAGAGCATTGTTGCATCGATAGAGAGTGTGCTTCTGATTCATTGCGACATTCTGTGTAACTTGTCTATTGGGAGATCTGACAAACATTCTGCACAACTGTTGTCTGCCACCAACTCTGGGTACTTCAACCACCCACTGAGAGCTTTGTTTCGTACTGTTGGAGCCAAGAGAGGTCAAACCATCTTGAACTGCAATTGGGTGATGCGGCAGTAATGATTGGGGGACTGAAATTGACAGTAGCAATTGTGTGAGCTTCACAGCTCTCCGGACTTGATAAACCAAGAAAGGCAAGAGTCTCCCGCAGTCCAGCAATGTCAAATGACCAAAAAGCCAGATAATGGAAAATGTTTCTTGCACTCTCTATGTCCCCTGCACCAAGAACCATGAAGAACATCACAATTCAAGTCAACTCTGGTATGAAGGCTGCAAATCTTGTCTCATTCAAAACACAGGTACCCACAGCTATTCAAGATTTATGTGGGGCAACATCACCAATTAGGAAATTGAGAGAACAAGGTTCAAAAATTCTGCTTGAAGTCAAAGAAAGAATTCCAGATAAGGACTGAAGAACTGAGAAGAGGAAAATTACCGAAGGGTGGAAATTTTCATACCCATAAGCAAATTTTCATGCTCATCCAAAGAATTGGAAAAGAGTTCTCCAGTTGTGTTGTCAGTATTTTCTGCAGTGTAGGTACTGAATCATGTAACCTTGGTCCTTGTCCATGCCTGCGTGAATCTGCAACCCACTCTGGTCAAGTCTTCTTCTTCTTCTTCTTTTTCTTTGATATCTTGATCCTTTTCTTCTTAAGTAGATGCATCAGATCTATGGCTTTCATCCACAAAGTCCAAACATTTGAATGCGGGTGGTTGCTACTTTCTTCAACATAAGGAGGTTTCCTCAGAGATTTTGTTGACAAAGACTTTAAAGCTGTGGGTGCCAGTTCCATTGCCTCAGTAGTTGCTACTGTCATCTTCACTTGGCTATTCTGTGGTTTTGACTCTTCAAGTGAGCTTGAACTTTTGATGAACACAACCTGATGCCCACACCTTGAAACTGATAGTGTAGCTTTGAATTTGCAGGTTGGGCATCTTGCTCCCTTCCAGAAGAATCATTATCTCAGTCCCTATGTTCAGCAACTCTCTTGAACCATAGAGCAGAGTTTTTGATATTCTCTTGCAGTCATGAAGATTTGATTTCTTAAGCTCTGGAGGTACACCATGTATTGAGCTATGGCAAATCTCAGAAGTAAACCAGAAGTTGTAAGAACTTCATGTCACTTGTTCACAGGTACAAGCAAAACAAATATGACAAAGAAAACTTCGCGTTACTTGTTCACTGGTACAAGCAAAACAAATATGACAGAAACTCTCTGAAAAAGCAAGACAATGTTCTGCTGTCTCAAGTATCATTGCACCTTGGAGTTTGGGAAAACCCAACATCAAGATCTGCTGCTTGGTATGGAGATCATCACCCTGGATGTCTTTGCTCTATAGTTTCTGCTGATTTCCTTCTGGTGACAACTCAAAGATTCATGAGCATGCAGTAACTTCACAGAAGCTCAGAAGTACCTGATGACCACACAAGAATAAGAAACTGTCATTACCTCAAGCTCCCTTGTGCAAAACAATCATCAGCACATCACTGAAGAAATCAGGAGCATTCACTGCCACACGCATGACTAAATTGCAACAGGAAGGAAAACAAGGAAAGCAGCTTGCTCACCATACGAAGTCCCTATAGCAACCTCCTTACCTTTTGTCCTTGTTCATCCCTGAAGCTTGTCTGCCACCAGTTTTGCTGGGTGGGATTTTGACCAGTGCGCTTTCTTGCTTTTGGACTTGGATTTAGGGTTTTGAGCGTTTAGTTGCATTTGCTGGCTGATGGGTTTTGTTTGTCAGTTATAAACTTAGTTAGCAAAATCTGATCCAACATCTCAACTGGTGGTGTTGAGTTTCTCCTTGCATCTAGTGTGAGCACTACTGATATTGCGACAGTTCCTTCTTGGTGGCCATTTTTTACTGCATTTTATAGGTGCCTTGATGTGTTGCAAAAAGATCCCGTTCAGGGTTTTTTCCGGATTTGTGATGATGAAGGATCTTTGAGAGGGTGTGGAAGCAATGGGATGTAGTGGGAGCAACGAGGATAGCAAAGCAACCCGGAAAATTGCTTCCACAAGGTGAAGATCTGTGCCATTGCTGTCACAGCCAGACTCAATGTGAGACATCTCAGCCTCAGCAGAGTAGGTGAGCTACCACACTTCACGGCACCAGCAGCAGCCAGCAACTAGGGCTCAGCCACAGCACCGAAGGTGACCCAGCACCCAAGGTATGACTCAGTTCCTCCTTGATAACCTAACCTGCAAAACCTCCTACTTCCACCTCACATTAATAAGGTAACTACCAGTGTTGGGCAGGTATCACTGAATGGCGTGAGAACTGGGGTGAGAACTGGCACTGGCTCAGCACAAAAACCAGTGGGTTCATGTCACATTGTATTTTGTGGTTTCTTTAGTCCTAGTGGGGATTTTCTTGTTTACTATGGCCTATTTTTTTTCCCTTGGGCTTTGACCCCCCCTAACCCAAAATTGGGGGAGGTTGGAAACTCACAGATCCACTATCACCGTCCCTACAATCTCTTCTTCCAATGGTTCTGGGGAGAGAAACAACTATTCCATTGAGAACACCTGACCCATAACCAGAGATCCATCAAAAAGCTCCTAAATGGACAGATCAGCCTGCAACCCATCTTGGATTCATAGATGCACAGCAAAAATGAAATTGTGAACTCCAAAATTAGATCACAACATTGACATGCCCACACAACTTTCTGCACACAATGCAGATTCTCTTCTCACGCACACACATGAGCCTTTCTGCCATAGTACCTGAGAGAAAAAATGTATCTTCGCCCTCTTACTCAAATTTACAACTATGCATCCTCTTTTAAAAACACTTCCATGCACTCTTTACTTCTGATCAGAATACCCATTTTTTAAAAATGCTAGTAGCACGTTGAGATCCCGCCTTCTCCTGCCTGTTACACATGATCCTCAATCTTTTTCACCGTCACCAAAGTTTCAAACTGGCCAAAAAAACAGTCCCAAAGGCAGCACTAATTATAGACATACTACTATGCAGAAATTCAGTGCCGCTAAATTGACATTCCTCAGTATCCAAAAAAAAAACACCACAAATGCCTTTTTCTAGAAGGAACCAGTGGCAAATCAATCCACCCCTAGAACAGCAGTAGAACCTCAAAATTTCCTCTCATACATGTTTTTTCATTACATTATGTACCCACTCCCCAATGTATCAAATTTGGGTCCTCCCAAATCCAGCTCAGGCTGTAGATTGCAAGACCTGCAGATCCCTCCCAGGGCCACTTCCAGACTTGTTCATCATCATCTTGCAGCAAATGTAGCTGGCCTCCATCAAATTCCAAGAATCCTTGTTCATCTTGGTATCTCACAACTGTATGTGGGCCTTCCCGCAATAATTCTAAGCCCTTCTTGTTTCCAGGACGTCTCATCTTCACCAGACTGCCCACCTGCAAATCCCTCAAAGAATTGGTTCCCTTTGTGGGCCGCATATGCACGCTTTTGCTTCTTCTTGGCCTCCTCAACGTTGGTAAGAACAGCAACATGAATGCTTGAGATCAAATTAACCTTGTTCACCATCTGTTCAGCAATTTGATCAGCACTCCAGTCATCAACAATGGGCTCACACAATTCAGCAAGCTTGTTGTCTATGGGGCAGCCTAGCATCATGGTTTGTCACTGCCTTTGCTTCCACCGATTTAGAGTAGTGATCTATCACAAACAGGAGATACTTATTTCTTCTCTTGGTATCTAGTAATGGGCCAATGGTGTCTAGAGCCACCCTGCAATAAAACTCACACATTGGAATGTTATGCAGCTCCTCCATACTTGACTACATAATGCCAGTCCGCTTAGCTTAGCTTAGATGCTTGGAATTCGTCTTCGAATCACAAAGTCTCTAGTGGTTTATATTGAAACAGCAATTTGCATGCACTTGCAATGTTTGTTGGAAATCTGATCATCACAAGTCATCTCACACCATTCCATCTCTCTTCCAACAATGGAAATTGCCATCACCATCAAATTATCTTCAAATCTGGAACCTCAACCAAAAAAAATTTCATCTTCCAAAGGCACAACCATAGGGTTGAACCTTATTTAGGGAGTCAACATTGGTATGTATACATCACAAACTTCTCATCCCATGATTTGGTAATGGAAATCATGCGAAAGTCATTATTTCACATGGCACATGGATGTTGTGCATTCAAAACACATATGATGCACAAATAAATAGGATGAATTTTTCATTTTTCATTTTTGCTTTACTCCAAAAAAAAGAATATTTTGTTCTCATGAATTCAAATAAAAGATTGGTTATATTTGCATAATCATTGATAAAGTTCATGTAATATTACTAGCCTATCAATCCCTAGGATGCCTTCACATTTGTTGGTGTGGCAAAAATTAAAAAGCCTTGTATTGTTACTACTTTGCTTTGGTGAGGTCTAATCCTAGCAACATCAACTAATTTGCCAAAAAACAAATTATAAATCCAATGCAGATAACACCATTGATTTGCACCATTGTGGTAAAACATTTTCAATAAAGGTAATGGGTAGGAATTGCACCTAGTTTGTTGATTGAAAGGCCTATAATTATTGCAATTTTTTTTTTGCTCATCCCTTTTAGTTGATAGAATAATTTTCACTAGTACAAAAGTGGGGTGCAATTCATTAACCTAAATCATTATGGATCTTAAAAATAAAATATAAACATCTCACCCTAATCATTTCACCTTGTTTAAAGTTATGTCATTCTAAAATCATTATGTAATTATCATGTTTCATTATTGGTTGATATAATACACTATTAATTGAAGTAATTCACTATAATAATTTTAATTTTTTTTCTTGTTGTCATTTGAAATATCTTAAACTATTCTATGTTATTTTATCCTAAGTTATTTTAAATAATCTTATCCTCTATTATTTTCGATTATTTTGTAATATTTTACCTTGTGTTATTTTCAATTGTTGTACCCTAGGCTATTTTTGATTATTTTAGGTTATTCACTCTAAGTTAAAATAATTGACCTCAAGCCTCTTAAATTATATTAATAATGTAAGAATGATAAAAATATTAAATGTTTTTAAACATAAAATTTGTCCTTTATGTGCTAAAAATGAATTAAACCTTGCATTAACCTTCATTTGGCACACCAATATAAAAAAAAACACCAAAATAATGAGATTGTTGAAAGGAACATGTTAATAAGGTTCCAACGAATTGATTTTTATTATTTTTAACTAACTTTGGTGGGCTTTAAAAGTTTTATTGGTTTTAAATACTCCAAAAACATTGAAGAACACATTACAAATAATATTTGGTCAATTTTTGATTGATTTATTTCTTTATTTGTTTTTCGATATGCATGTGTATGAATGTTATGTTGTTGTTTTTTTTTGTTTTTTTTTTTTTTTTTTTTTTTTTTTTTTTTTTTTTTTTAGATTTTTTTTTTATAAAAAAAAAAATAAAGAATTTTATTTTTATTTTTTATATTTTTTTTTATTAAAAAATTATTAAAAATTTTT
>Ga0116227_10000171_pt1 | contig 112072 bp, 72 predicted proteins | sample S1TSphgellanicum_FD_89693 | JGI IMG/M metagenome (GOLD analysis project Ga0116227, IMG submission 89693) | Host-associated microbial communities from peat moss isolated from Minnesota, USA - S1T2_Fb - Sphagnum magellanicum MG | ecosystem: Host-associated > Plants > Peat moss > Unclassified... | reverse complement strand
GGGGAGGGGGGGGGGGCGGGGGTGGGGGGGCGGGTGCCATAAGGGTAGAATGTAAATCGAACAAAACTATTGACACACCCCCAATTGAAGACAAGGCCACCGCCTACACCCACAAAAAAAATTCTACTTCATAATCACCAAAAAGGATATATCCCGACCTCAAATTGTTGCGCTACTCTCACTTGTCAACCCCTCTCCTCCTCAAATTGCCATGTTTCTCCCGACCACCAACTTGCTTCCTCCTACCATCGCTAGGACACCTTCATAAGGTGTTGATGCACCTCTTGCCATCGCTAAACCTAGCTTTAGCCTCATTTCCTACAACTGAGAAGCTTCCTCTTCTCTAGCAAAGGTGCTCCAGTGTGCAACATGCAACCAATACCCAAACACAAGTCCAAATCACAAAGCCTCCACCCTACAAATGTTTTGATATTTTCATTATGATCAATACTAACAACTCCTAGCTTCCATTGTGCCCAAACCCATGTTCAAAAGTTTTGTTAAAAATCTCCTACCCCTAATCAAACTCTAACCAAATAGCAACATGATATCCTCTCCAAAATTCTTAATTCTTTTTTTCTGCTTGGTGAAATGTTAACTGCATTTGTGCTCTTCATCAATAATTCCTCCATTTCCTCCAATGTCATAGAGAGCATTTTTGATACATGAAAAATCAACAAAAGAAGAAAAGCACAAAAGACCCCCCAAAATACAAAGAGAAATAAAAAGAGAAGGTTTTATGAATCGTTTATAGATATCCATTTGAGTTTGAGATAAAAAAAAATAAAACAATCCAACCTCTTGTGAACACATATCCTTCCAAAAGCAAGCAATTTGAAATGTATATTATAACTATAACTCGACATGCTAAACTTCATATATGCAAAGAATATCATATTTTATTTCCGTTATATTGCTTTGCATCTTCATTTTAAAACTTGTCCTCAAATTTGCCTAAACTGAGGGTACTGACAATATGACCCTCAATTTCACACACTTTATGAATAACTTGAATGTTAACACAAACCCTGAGGCCACTGTCGCAGTTGATAAGTGTCAATCCTCCGCCAAACCTTGCATGAAGCAAGCAACAGTTTACTTGGCTATTTTCGTAGTCCAGATGTTCAGCAGCTTTTTGTAAGGCAGGCGCCAAGCCAGAGACAAAGTTAGAAACTACACCTTAGGGAGAAAGATATGCAACTGGAAACAATATCTTTTAGGTGAAGAACCCCAATAATTTTTCTAGTGTATGTGGAGAGTCACTTACCCTCCATAAAATTTATGCCTCAAAAGGGCATGGCACCTTATGAGTAATAAGGTGCTCCCTCCTCAAATCAGTCACAGCCCTTTAAATTCCTACTACATTTTAGATTGGCATGAGCATACCCAAACCATCATTTTATTTTACTTCAAACCCGAATCCATTTATTTTAGATTAGCTTTTGCTTCAACCCTAATCCATTCCTATAATTTGCTTCAATTACCCTAATCCATCAAATTTGATTACCGTAAGCCCTAATGTGGTCCCTTTGTGTGATTAGAGCTCTTTAGTTATGCTAATCCACCAAAGTTTGAATGCCCTATCTTCTTGTCAAATTAAGTAGAAATCAATTAAGAATTTGGATGAGGAGAATTCTTAAAACTTTCATGGGAATTTTGATTAATTTATATAAAATTAAAAATTTCACATAGATGAATATTCTTAAATTGGAGCAATGAAAGCGTGAAAATTGGTCCATGTTACCTAATTACATTTTAGAAGAAAAGTTCATTGGGTACTGCAACAAGCTCACAATACAAGACTTTCTCTCTCCTTTTTTTTCTTTTCTTTTTTTTTTTGGCCCTTGCACATGCATAAAGAATCAGCTATGGCTCACATCTCAGAGGAAGACAAAGGAATCTCTCTAACTAAAATGTAATAACTTAATCCAAATTTAAGGTAACTTATAGCTTTTGACTCTTGAATAATCTCACTTGATATCTTATGAAATGTAATTAAAATGATGGAAAAGTAATGGATAGGAGACCTAGATACAAAACTAGAATAAAAACATTTAAGAACTAGACTTCACCCATGTGCAAAATCTAAAAACTCTAACTTCAAGTGTTAAAATGACCACATTGAAGTTAGACAATCAATCATCAATTTTGACGCTTGCCCACCAAAACTGACCATCGTAAAGGCAACTTCATCTCTAGCTCATGAATTCATGTAATTCAGCTTGAATCAACCCCAAAAAATCAATCAAATATTTAATTATCTTCAGGAACATCACCCTTACCTAATGTCATAGTTCCATCACCATCCATCCATCTTCTTTTTTAGAAAAAAAGAAACTAGAGTGATCCCAGGGAGCAAATTGATTGGAAGAGAGAAATGATGCCTAGTTTTTTTAAAACATTTTTAAAAAAATTAAATTCTAATAAATAATTTTAATGATTTTCATAATTTTCACTACTAAAAATAATTATTTTCATAATTTCAAATAATAAAAATTATATATTATTAATTTATTTTAAAATTATACATATATATATGATAAATTTATGGTTGGAACTTGGGGGTGGACCTGGCAGGCTCGGAGCTCTGCAGGTTCCCAGGGAGCTAGCTAGCTTGTGGGGGTTTTGTGCTCCAGGTTCTTGCAGTTGCTATATATGTACTGAACCAGAATGTCCTAAAATTGGCAGATATTACAATGTGTCGCCGATGCACGAGAACCCAGATCATGTTCATGATTCTCAGATGGAGCTAAAGTTATTGAAGTTCATAGTAGACTGTCTCTTGGCCGTGTCTTTTGTCTCTTGATTCATGCACTGCACTAGTGATATTTATTCAAGCTTTAATAATCTCTTTGATGATCTGCACTTGGTTGGTGTTGGCAGCTTGTATCCATGGAGATCTCTTGCATGATGTCTGTCTTGCAGAGTTGAAGGTCTCCAGTAACAGACAGTAAGCTGCATGGAGTCAATGAGACAGCTGCATTTTTAATTTCCAATGGAAGAGAGAGAGAGAGAGAGAGAGAGCTAGTGTAGTTCCAGAAACCAGCCCATATTGCAAGCACTGTTTCAATGTTGAAGTTCTTGGCGAATCCTGGAGGAGGCGGTACTAGTATTGTAGCTAGCTCGGGTGCAGCAGCTGGTACTGAGACTAGGATCGACGCATAGCAGTGCTAGGATCAACACAATGGCGCTCCAGACTCCAAGTTCGACGACTAGTGCAGCAGTTGCTGGCAAGCAGGCTGGCGGTGAGTCTGGAAGCAGTACTACTGGACCTGCACTACTCACACTGCAAGGATTCCTCAGTGGGTTAGATTCCGAGAAGAAAAAGCGACCCAAGTTGTTGGGAAAACAGTTTAAGAAGCTGATCAGCTCGACGGCAGCAGGAGGAGCAGCGGCAGCTCCGTCAACACCACGAAGTACTACTGCTGCACGCATATCGGCCAATTCCCCCAGCACAGCACCTACTACGTCCAACAGCTTGGAGCCAAGCAACAGCAGCGTCCAGGTACTGGCCAGTCAGGAACTAGGCTCTGAAAGTCATGGGTCGGGAGTTCTTCACGCGAAGCTGCTGGACTCTACCGAGCTCTTTTCCAGCTCCAAGGCAGTGAGTCCACTCCATGGTACTAGTTTACTGTCCCAAGAGTCGCCGCGAGAACTAGAATCGATCAGCTCCAAGGTAGAAAGAGGAATAGAATTATATCATGAGTACTCCGGGGTTGACGAAACTGTTTCCTTGAACAGCTCCAAGATAGGAGCTGGGAAACTAGCTGGGGCGCGTGCTCATCCGGTAGAACATCATGTCAAAGAACTAGGGAATCATGTGATCACCGGCGGAAAGCTAGAGTCTAGAGATCAATATGAGAAGAACGTCAGATACAGTCAAAAACCTCCCACTGCACAGTCGACAAGATTAAGCTCTCCAAGGACCAGCATAGAACAGCAGGAGGGGTACAAGAGCCCTACAAATCTAGAGATCAGAGATGAGCAGAACTCACGACACAAAAAAGTTTCACAAACCTCAAAGGCCGCGTCATTGAACTCAAGAATAGCGAATCCAGAGAGAAACATGAGTAGCCTAGAGAGAGATGCAGAATACGCGTTGTCATCATGGGTTCGGGCGGGGAATCAACTTTCACCAATCAGCCGGAAGATTTCGATTCCGAAAACAAGGAAAGACTCAGCGTTTCGCCATACAGCTATGCAACTTGGGGATCAGGCTCCAGCTGCTGCCGGACCAAGAGTCGTTCAGGCTGCAGGACAGAGAGATCATGAGCTCTCCAGATATACCCAAAAGCTTCCGAAGCTAAAGACTAGGCCGATCAGGAGCCCAGTACATGAGCTACAGAATGCTGCAGGTCATGGTGCTCACGCCATGGAGCACACTAGAGCAGATCTGCATCTTGTTAGGCATCATGATTACGACCCCGGAGCTGATGACGATGATCCTTGGGACTCGCGTTCCAAGAGAAATTCGAGGACAAGGCGGATCAGACCGACTACAGAACACGACAATCACGTACATGAGTGGGTCAGGTCGACACCCGCGCGAGAAGATGAGTATAGCTCCGATGGCGTTGACGAGAGCGTGAGTTCCCACGATTCACGTTCGAGGAGAGCAGCAGCTGGGAAACTAGTCCATGGCTCTTACGGTGACAAGTTCAAGGTCAACACAATGAGCTCCAGAAGGCCGCAGCAGCAGGAGCAGCATCACAGAGAGAGACTAGATGAGTACAGCTTGCAGGGGCTGCAGCAGGATGAGAACGTTTCGTTGCATTCCAAGAGCTCAGCAGGCCGTATGAGGACAGGAAACAAACTTGCAGCTGGTCGTGACTCAGAGCTGCGTGCAGGACATCATGGTGTCAGAGTGCAGGAGATGGCGAGGAACAGCTCAAGACCACAACAACACCACAGCTTGTTGCAGGAGAGAGATGATCAGTACTCGGGGGTTGAGTCTAGTACCATTTCTTTGACGTCCAGGATGTCAGGCTCCGCGAAGACAGGCAAATCGACAGGTCGTCGAAGACTACCCCACGGTCACGGTGATCTAGAGAGAGACGAGTACAGCTCCAGAGCAGCTGATGATGAGGAGCTTTCGGTGCAGTATTCCAACGAAGATGCATCGGGTTGGAGGAGGAGAAGCAGGAATTCGGTCCGGCCGCGTGGGTCTGACGATGGAAAGAATTATCATCCCGGCCGGGGCCGCGATCAAAATTCCGAGTACAACCCAAAACTTGCGACTTTGAAGACACCAGCAGGTCGGGAGCAACGCCATGGCCTCGGCGTGCAGGAGCTGCGCCACAAGACTGATCATCACCTGAGTCCTAAGAAGCTGCACGCGACTAGTAGAGATGAACATTTCAAGTACGACGATGAGTCACGGATCTTGGGTTTGAACAAGGCGGGCAAGAAGCCGAGTTCAGTCGGTGCAAATGCAGCAGCTCGCGGTGGCATTGATCATCATGACCACAGTACTCGAGATGATCACAACAACCTCATGCAGCAGAACAAGTCCAATCTAAGAATTGATTCTGTAGACGAGTCACCAAGCCCGTCCGTGGTGTCTAGGAGATCATCTTCTTCTGGGCGCTCAGCTCATCACGATGTCGACTTGTTCCTCCACGGCAGGAGTCCTGCAAAGTCTGATGCAGTTTCTCATGAGCTCCATGGGACTGGTTTCTCGAGTTCTCATCTATCTAGTAGCGAAGCCAGAGATCATTACACGCGTAGTAAGCATACTAGAGCTCGCTCAAGAACGTTGAGTGTCACGAGCCAGAAAGAGTGGAGAAGCCAGCATAGCCTGCAGGCAGCTGCAGCTGTGAGGTATCCCAACACTAGACATGCAGCTGCAGCTGGGGAGCTTGTCGACGGCGCTACCGGCCGATATCCATTTGCTGATCGAGGTAGATCATCAAGAGTACTCAGCGGTACCGATCCTGGACAAGAGACGGATCAATCACCGCGAGATCACCGCAGTACTGATGGCAGCTCGCACCTCAACTACAGTCCAGGTACATGTCTTGAAGAATTCTAGAGACTTTTGTTCTAGAGCTTTGAGTTCAGCTTGTTGGATGATGGATCACCTGACCTGAGCATGAGGAAGTTGCTTGAACCTGACGTCTCGTCGGATGTATATTTTTCCAATTGTTTTCTCCTTGTGTACTCTGAATGTGTAGACGAGTCGAGTTGTGGAGGAGATGTGGGCAACAACTTGAGTGTATCAGACATGATCGGCAACGTCTCTAGATCCGCCTCTAGCGCGGCTCTCATGAGTAATTCCGGAACGGACTCGGATCAGGGTGCACAAGACAATCGGGTCACGGATCAGGACGACCGTAAAGATCAATGGATCGACAAAGGAAGAAGACAAGATCAAGGCGGCGGCGGAGGTCGTCTGAGTGCGTCGTCGAGCTCATCACGCAGCTCATTCACGACCACGTCTCGTGCACCCAACAGCTACGTCCCGCAGTCGTTGCTCCCTAGATCAAAATCCTCAAGCTCAAGCTCCAAATTCCAGAAACGTACAAAGCTGGCGCAGGATGCAAACCTGCTGCAACCTTCCAATTCCTCACGCGGGAACTTCAAAGTCGAACGTCCAGCTAGTGCAGCTCCTGCAGTCGACGAGGCGCCGATCAGCAGCAGCAGCTTAGTGCCAGCTTCAAATCGGCAAGCGAAGAGGTCGATGAAACGCCGCCCTGCATCATCGTCCTCGAAGCTAGTCGTCTTACTCGGAAAATACGGGAACAAGAAAGGGCTACGAATTGCGGGTCTGCAACAGGCCACAGCAGCATCCATGAATCCACATCCCAGCTCGAATCCGTCACAGATGAAGAATTCTAACGACACTAGAAACTCAGCAGCCAAACAAGAAACTGATATTCTCGAGCCAGCTGCAGAAGCTGAGCGACAGTACGAGAGTCTGAATAGCAAGGAAGCAGTAGCGGTTTTCCAAGACGAGGTAGCAAGGATGATGATGATGATGAAGAAGAACAAGAAGATCTTGAAGAAGGATTCAAGAAGCAGCAACAACGACAGCAGCAGATCAAACAAGGAGGAGCTAACGGATGCGGTTCAGGACTTCTTCACGGGATACATGCGACTTCACTCACCCATCTACCTCAAGATGCTACAAGATTTCTTCACTGCTGTGTGCTTGGATTGCTACAAAAGACCTCTAGTAGCATCAGCGTTCAAGATTCATACTAGTAGCAAGGTGCAGGCTCAGCAGCAACAGCAGCAGCCATCACCGCCTTCTGCAGCAGCAACAGGAGCTCCAGGACCTCGACATTCCTCGAGCGGCGCTTCTTTAGAATCCGAGTGCGCTTGCCCCGCCGCGCGATCAGTCCCCAAAAAACTGCACACTTAAGCAGCGTGCCCGTAGCGGCCATTCATGATTTGGATCCAACAGAACTGAACCTTCTTTGAAAATTTGGACAAAATTCTTCCTGACACATACTATTGTCTGAAATTCCAAAGAAATTATTCAAAGCACTTGTGCCTCATAACTTTTTCAGAAATTTTGGAATTCTCATGTATTTTAAAGAGTAGCAAAACAAAATATTATTATACTCAAATCCATCCAATAATATATAGAAAGTTGGAAACACAATACCAATGTCTTTAGTAGGAAAGGTCGTACTTTGGTAATGCAAACTGCCCATTCAATGTAGAACTATCCAAACTTGTCCATTTCAAACCCCCTAGGGACTCCTCCACTAAGGAATTTGCTCCTCAAATCCACAATGTTAACAACATCTTCAAACAAGGGGGTGTACCACACTGTGACCTTGCCATTTATTGTCATTTACATTAAACTGTATCTTAAGGCAAAAGAAGAATTATGGAAACTCAAATATTTCACCATGCAAATATATAATCTTCCAAAAAAATCCTCTAAAAGAAACCAAAATCCATCAAGATATTTTAACTCTGTAACTAATCTCAAGTTTCAAACACAAGGCAAAATATCATCTTTCAAAAATCCTCATATAAAAATAGATCTATTGCCTAGGGGCCAAATTCCCTTAAGCTACTATACCTTATAATGAATCTGAACACAATATCCTTGCCTCCATTGGCAAGGCCAACCAAATCTTCCCACTCTTCACAACCATCCTCATTAGTTTCTTTCTTTGCCCATTTCATTAAATGTACTAGCAAAGAATCTTCCCACTCATCATGACCATCCCTCATTAGTTTGGTTGCCCACTACATTAAATGTATTAACAAAAAGTGAACATTAAATGTATTAGCAAAGAATCTTTCACTTTTCATGACCATCTTCATTAGTTTTTTTGGTCATTACATGAAATCCATAGTAGATGGTTGGAAACTCCTTTTGCTCTTACTAAACCACACTTCTCCCATCCCTTGATTATCATCTATTAATGGTGGTATACAACTTGTGAAAACTCAAATTGCCATATGTAATGTACCAATGCTGAGATTAAGCTTGACCTTTGAACAACTACACCAGTTTCCATAATTAATGTTAATATCAAATTAATGTTAGTTCCCATTTAATGTTATTAACATTAATGGAGGAATGGGGGATCTTGGGACGAGAAGGCAACTGCACTGCTACAGCTCGCTACAAGGGTTGCAGACTGCAGAGTGGCGCAGTTAATACCAAATTAATGTTAGTTCCCATTTAATGTTATTAACATTAATGGAGGAATGGGGGATCTTGGGACGAGAAGGCAGCTGCACTGCTACAGCTCGCTGTAAGGGTTGCAGATTGCAAAGTGGCACCAGCTAGCATTGACGTATGTTCAGATATTTTCGAACACTTCTTCTTCAACAATAGTCCCATACTTCTGTTGCTTCCCCAGCTCCTTCTCGCTCCAAAAGCGTTTTCTTCGCCATGTCTGCACCGTCGAACTCTCAATCTTCACAGGATATACAACGTGGAGCAGTACGTTTGTCGGTGTTTTCCTCGTCTCCCATTGTTCGTGCATTTGCTCGTCAACGTCAGGCTGCCGATGACGAAAAGGAGCCACTCGAACCATTGGACCCGAATGGCGCAGCCAATGAGGTGATAATTGTTGCGAACAATGACCGCGTCATCGTTGGCGAACAGCTCGCCGATAATCCTCGTGCTCTGGGAAAGAAAAAGCGTCCTCCCGCAGTCACAACTCAGCAAACTCGCATTATAGTTGTTGAGTGGATGATCAATGACAACGAAGCGAACGGGGAGAAAGGACTGCACGCACGAACCGTCAAGGTGTTCCCCGAGCATTTTCGAGGGACGACATCCGCGACAATCATGAAGTCGTCATGCTGGTGGGAAAAACGCGCTACTATTCTGTAGATCCGTGACAATCGTGACAACATGGTATCCTGCAACTCTGCGCAGCCAGGGAAAGCCAAGAAGGTGCTCACAAAAGCTGCCCCTGGTCAAGGACCAAAGCGGGCTCCATGGGTCAACTGGTTGTATCCTCTCATTGTCGACGAAATTGACCGTTATTACAAAATGGGCATGAAGTTCAGTCCGAAGCTACTGGTTTGCCTCGCGAAGGACATCCTGGTAGAGATGAATCATCCTGATTTCCTTCCCAACCTACAGCACAAGGGCACCACTATCATTGATCGCATCAATATAAGATGGGTTCAACGTTTTTAGACGGTCAACAATATCGTCGGTCGAGCTCAAACTAGCAAGTTGATGCTGAGCCCTACTCGTCAGCAGCATATCGACAAGCAAATCGCATTCCATCTCGGACAACTTGCGAGAGAATTTTGCGCTGGTACGCTCGATGAAAACCTGGTTGAGAACATCGATGAAACGCATTGCAAGGTCAACTTGGACAACGGCAAGACACTAGGATTTCGCGGTGACAATGATGTCAAGTACGCTGATGTAGTATCCGGTGGCATGGGAATGACGCTGATGATTCGGCTAACGGGCGGGCCACATGCAAGAATTTGTAATCCATGTGTCATTTTCCAGAATGCCAGCAAAAGCTATCCTATTCGCGGAGTACCCGATGACGTCCCTGGAATCTGCTACAAGATGACCAAGAAGGGTTTCATCACACAGAAGCTGTGGGCGCAATACCTCCAAGAACCACGTGCTCACTACCGCGGACATGCAGCCGATCGGTCCAAGCAGAGAATGATATTTGTGGACAACTTCAACGGCCATCACGATGACGGTAATGGGAACATGCACGCAGCGTTGGAGTCGAGCAATGCCACTCTTCGCTACTTGGTGGTTGCCGCGACCGACAAGATTCAACGGTGCGATTTGTTCGTGATCTCGAAGATCAAGGATGCCTGGATGGAGATCTAGGACGACTATAAATTCAAAGCCATCAAGGATGGCCTCTGGCGTGAAGGATCTGGCGCGCTGCAAAATCCCGGAAAACCGTTTTTTTTGTGCATGGCTGCCGAAGTTGTTCGTCGGGTAAATGAGCAACACGATCAAACCAGCCTGACTTACTCCCATAAGGCGATGATTCGCTGCGAGCTGTCCCTCGACATCATAGGAGAATGGCATGAAAAACAACTCAATCGCGATCTTCAAATCGTCATTGAAAACATCGTCAACATTTCGAAGGTCTTACTGTACCGGATCTGGATCCGCATGATGACGACGCCCCGTTGCGCGATTAAACCTCAGCAAACTGCCTCCGCCGCGTTTCGCGTGATCAGGCGCTTCATCCTCCGTAACATCACAATAATAAATATTAATGTAAAACTGTAGCAGTTTCATAGCCACGTGGCAAGCCACTCCATTTGCAATTATACATCATTTGGCAACCAAATACAGTTTTCTCTTATTAACATTAATTAGGTATCGATTTAAATAATGTTATTAACATTATTTAGATTACGCATGTATTAATGTTAACGTGCTATTAAGGTTATTAACATTAATAACGGAAAACGATGTGTAAAAACATTGTTCGCAAATAATGTGAGTAACATTAATTACGAAAACCGGTGTAGGTTGCAACTAGGTTCTAATTGCCTCCTAAATGCATGATGTAAACCACATTTCTTGAAACGTGTAGGGAATTCACATTTCAGTGACCTCTATAAAATGCCATCTGGTGACTTGTAATTTTGAGAAACACAAAAGATGTTAGATTTGAATTCAGAATATTCAGTAGATCCATTATTTAGATTTTATATTCATTCATAGAGGAATGAGATTAATAGGGATATTTGTAATATTTTAGAAATAATATAAATGAATTTTGGGATTTTTACCATGGCACCAACCAGCATTTTCTTTTTTGGTGAAATTCAGCACTTGGTGACCCAGAAGAAAAGGGGGCCTAATAGGACTTCGGTTCCAGTTTTCTATATGTTTTCGAAAAACTGGAACCTTTGGTTTCGGTTTTTCTTCTTTTCTTAAAGGATGCTGGTTTTTGGTTCTTCAGTTTTGTAACCATTTGGAACCTTCAGTTCGGGGCAAGTTTAGGGCTGATTTCATCGATCATTGGTTCATTGGGGGTTAGTTGCTGGTTTTTTTTTTCAATTAGTAAAAAAAATTTGTTTGATAAATCATATGTCTATGACCAAGTTGTTTGTGAAAGTGTCCCATGTTTGATTTGCACATAAATTTCACATATGCACATATTGTTATACTTTTTGGAATTGTAAAAAGACCCATTCATGAATATTTGGAGAATGACCATTGTGGAAAAAATTTGTTGCTGCTTATGTAATTTTGAAGGTTATTGAAGCAAAAGTTATGATGATTAATTTTTTTGCAAAGTAAATCAAAGATCCCATTTCACTATTTTCAAAATCTATGACAAACTTTGACATTAAAAAAACATACCCTTCATTTTTGGGCTATGTCGACATAACCCAATGCATGCTACCATCCATTTTGAAACTACCATATACCATGCACAAATGCCAAAAAACATCATAAACATATTGATCAATAGTTTTGGTCCTTTCGGTAATTATCCCCAAACATAATGGTATGGCAGCCAAAACAAAAGTGAAAATTAAATACATGACAGTAGCCCAAATTTGTTGTCAATTCCAAAATGAAAAATTAAATAAATGATTCATACACATGCATAATGCATAGCCAATCCAAGTCCAACATGGCAAGGCAGAAATAAACTTTCCAAGAAATGAATGCATTCCAAAAACCTTCACATTTTACAAGATCATCTCTATTCAATCTTTCCAAGTTTATATTTTGAAATGTTTTGAATTACCATTTGTTCATCATTAGAACATATGCTAAAGCATATTCAACAACACAAAACCATTTGAAACAAATACCATCCACACCCACAACAACATAAAGAAAAAAAATTAAATCCACTTGCTTGCAAGATTATTCAATACCTGAATTCTTGGTTATGAAAAAGTTCAAAAGTTAGGAAAAACCAATGGCTATCAATTGATGTTATGCATCTTCAAAGTAGACCTCCTCTTCAATTATGGTTCCATTCTTATTAATGAAGTTTTTTTTCATGAATCAAAAAATCAAACAATGAAGATTCATAATCTCCCTCACACCTTTTACAAGCATTATTAAGTAAATTTTTGGCAGTCATCACAAGGCATTACAAATTCTCACTTTCAAGTTTGGATCGACAAGACTTGTGATTACAACTACAATGTTGAAGATTTTTTATTTTTCAATTTGAAACCCCACAATCTAAACATTTAACGAGCCACAAATACCACATTTAGGAATTGAATTTCATGTCTTGCACATCATTCAAGTGGGTTTTCACATTCTTTAAAGCTCACACAACAATGAAGAAGTTGTAGTTCATTAAAGTAGAAGATAACACATACTCATTCAAAACTTGCTACCCAAAGAAGTCATCTTCATCTAAATTTTGGAGGGCAACTTGTGTTTCTTTCAAACTAACCTCAATGAAACCACTACATACTTAGAATTTTTTGTGGCATATAATGTTGCTTTAAACATAGCATGCTCAAAACAAGAACCAATGAAAGGAGTGGCAAGTTTCAACAAAGAACAACTTACCACTAATATTAAAGTTGTGATGAGGGATGTTAGGTTAGACCTTTCATCCTTGACATAAGGAATGATTTTGTCTAATAAACCAAAAGAAAATCCCAACAAAACTTTCACTTGTTGAGCCATGTTAACACCTATGATATTTTGAACTTCACAAAATTTCAACTGTAGCATGAATCAACTACTATTTTAAATCAATGAAACTAATTGCCATGGCAAATGTATCAAACCCTGAACGTGACATCCACAAGTCAAATGATACATGATACAAGATGTCAAGGTTAGAAAAACATGGTTAACCATTGTTTCTACAAGGATTTGAGGCCCAAACACCTTTAACAAGTTGATGACAAAATGGAAAGATAACTTTGAGATTCTAATGCATAATTGAGTTCCTCTACTAAAGGTTTTCAATAACAGACAATGGTCAATGACCTTTAGCAACATAAAGTGCAAGATCATCCAAGAATGCTAGTTGAATAAGGTCATTCTTCAAGTACGAGATCTTATTCCCAAAATATCTTATTATTTGGGAAGGAGGTGTACCTTTCCTTTTCATGTGTTTTTGCAATTCTTGAACAACTTCAAGAATCTATTCTTGTTGCTCTAGGTATGTTGCCCATCTCTTGCATTCATCAACATGGTCCCACTAGTTGCACATGCTTACTCAAGGCAAGACCCATTTTCCTTGTTGGAAAACATAAATCCTTTGGTGCTATTGACCCCATCAAGTGCATTCAAATCAATTTGTCCTAACAAACATAAAATGCAAGGTAAGTGTTGGGGGTTGCATTTTGCAACACCACCACCATTGTGCACAACAAAATATGATCAAAACCCATAAATGTAATAATTATGGGGATGCCACATAACACAATGAACTATTAATGTTGGTGAAAATAATAACCATGTTCCGTCCTACTTATGGATAGATGCTTGTTCTGAACTTCCTTCAATTAAAACTTACAAATTATATATCATCATGTCCAATGGACATGTTGTCTTTAAAAAAAAAACAAGGCCAATTTGCAAATGTTGAAGCCATACAACTACAGAACAAAAGACAATTTTACAATTTGTAGTCAGCAAGTTATGAACATACATATTAAATTATGATGCCCACATCTTTTTTTTTTTAAACAAAATCTTTATGTGACCAATTGGATCCACCTGCCCCCAAGAAAAAACAAACCACCTTGACATTCAAGCACTCACAATTTGTAGCCAGCCAATTACCATCCCATCTCACAAATTTGAAGAAATAAGAAAAATAAAAATAAAAACACTGTTTTTATTTCCTATTGAATTTTAGCGGCACAAGTAGAGATAAGGGACCGCCGAGGTGACGGGCAGCAGGCTTGCGGGCAGGAGGGGTACGTAGGTCGAAGCGCCTTCGTTTCTCGCCATCTCCTTCGCTTCGTCGCTCTGCGCCGTTTCCAAGGTAGTGCGCCCTCGTGCTCTGGCCGCACACAGAGGCGTACCTACGCCTTCGTGTGCGCGGGAGGGAGGTCCTGCTCCTCTTTTCGGTTTTGTAGAACAAAGTTGATTTGTTTGATTTTGTTTCTGGTGGGCGCATTGCAGAGTTTTGTTGTGTAATTCACACGGCAGGTATGGCGTCATTGAGGTGCGGAGCCGTTTCTGGAGCCCCCGCTGTGGAAAGCTCTCAGATGCAGTTGCAGACCTCGAGTTGGCTCTTGCCTCAACAGAAGAACAGCAGCCTGGTGGACTTCCGGGGCGGAGGCAAGTCCGTGGTGATGACAGGCTGCGAGCTATTGCGTTCTGCGAGTGTAGAAAGCTTGGAGAGCTCGGTTCTTCATTCCCAGGTGCAAGGAAGAGGGCGGCAGAAGAACCGTGCGAGAGCTGTGTTGTCGAACACAAGCAGTCCGTTCATCGGGAAAGCTTCACAGAAAGGAAAGCCGGTGTCTTCTTCTACGCCGCCACAAGTGGTGGCCTCTCCTGATTCTGTGGTAGTAGCGACGCCGCCGCCGCCTTCGACGCTACAAGCCGACGATGTAGTGCCGAAACCTCTTCCTCAAGAGCTACTTCACGTCATGCCCGCTTCACTGCAGTACGAAGCCGGATATCTAGGAGGCATTTCCGAGAAGACGAGAAATGCAGACAATGCGGCTGCGGGACCGAGTCCGACATCCTACTTGACGCGGATTCTGGCGTCCAAAGTTTACGATGTTGCGATAGAGTCTCCCCTTGAGCTTGCTCCCAAGCTTAGTGAAAAAATTGGAGCTCAAATCCATCTTAAGCGTGAAGACATGCAACCGGCGAGTACACGCTTCCTTGACCATCTTTCCTGAGAATTTCCATCTTTCTTGAACTCACTTATTTCCTTTCCAACATCATATTGTTCATCTAGGGAGTAAGGGTCCATCATGGAACATGCATTTGCAAAGAGACTTTTGGGCTCTTGTCTCTCTCGCGCCTGGAGTTCTGCAGAATGCAACAGAGAGAGTCAGAGGACAGTTTTCTGTGTAACTTGTTCACCTAATGCAAGAAACTTAACCATTGTACTCAATGCAATGTTGCCGAATGCAACATTGCAATACAGGCCCAATTCCGGCGGTTTCTGGATGGCTGGCTACACACCAAGAGTATACCTGCCTATAGAGAGTTTCATATTCTCAAGCCTTAAACCTAAACCCTATGTATTTGGATGGATGGATTCAGGTATTTTCTTTCAAATTGCGAGGTGCATACAACATGATGGCAAAGCTGCCACGGGAGCAGTTGGACAGAGGTGTCATTTGTTCATCAGCAGGGAATCATGCACAAGGTGTTGCTTTAGCTGCTCGCAGACTCAAGTGTGATGCTGTCATTGCCATGCCTGTAACAACCCCTAAAATTAAGGTCAGCTGTAGATCATTGTCACTTTCACAGTGTGTTTTGCAAATGCTCAGAGTCTAAGTTTGATCTATCTTTCTGAAATTGGAGTTTGTCCTTACTTGTTTTACTGTGAACCCTGCAGTGGCAGTCAGTGAAAAGGCTGGGTGCAACAGTTGTGTTAGTGGGAGATGCATATGATGAAACTCAAGCATATGCTAAACAGCGCAGCATAGATGAAGGTCGGGTGTTCATACCACCATTCGACCACCCAGAAGTTATTGCAGGCCAGGGAACAGTTGGCATGGAGATTGTGAGACAGCATCAAGGGCCCTTGCATGCAGTCTTTGTTCCCATTGGTGGTGGGGGCCTTATTGCAGGCATTGCTGCATATATGAAACAAGTTCGTCCAGAGGTTGGTGAACTTGGGCCTTCTTGTGGACATTTCCTAGATTTTGGAGCACAACTAACTGATGGAACTAATGGCAGCAACACACAATGGAAAGACATTTTGTTTGTAGGCACTTTATGATGTGTTGGTTTCATTCTTTGTTGTGAGGGACAGGTGAAAGTCATAGGCGTGGAGCCTGCAGATGCAAATGCAATGGCCTTGTCTCTTCACCATGGCCAGCGTGTGTTGCTCCAGCAAGTTGGAGGCTTTGCTGATGGTGTGGCAGTGAAAGTGGTTGGAGAGGAGACATTCCGGTTGTGTCAAGAGCTCCTTGATGGTGTTGTTTTGGTGAACCGTGATGCCATTTGTGCAGCTATCAAGGTTCTGCATTGTTGCAGCATTAGATTCTTTGTTCTTCCTTGGCTATTCTGCTTACACATGTTTGCTGATTGTGGAAGTTTTTCTTTTTCTCTAATTCTTGAGATCTTGCAAGTATTTTGTGATTCTGGTCATCCTGACAATGTGTTCACAATGTATGATGTAGGACATGTTTGAGGAGACCAGAAGTATTTTAGAGCCAGCTGGAGCTTTGGCTCTTGCTGGTGCAAAAGCATACTGTCAATATTACAGCATAAAGGACGAGGCAGTGGTTGCTGTTACCAGTGGTGCTAACATGAACTTTGATCGTCTACGCATTGTGACGGAGCTTGCTGATGTCGGTGCTCACAAGGAAGCAGTCCTTGTGACTTTCATGCCTGAGGAGAGAGGCTCCTTCAAGAAATTTGCAGAGATGGTAAGCAAGCTCATCAGTCTCTCCCCCTTCTCTCACTGTACAAGGCCAGGGGTGAAAGTTGCTTGGTCCACAACCAGGGAAACAAACCTTTGGATCTGAAATTCATGAAATACAATTGTCATATCATTTGATCCTGGTGCAGGTGGGGCCCATCAATATCACTGAGTTCAAATATCGGTGTACACATGGTGAGGAACAAGCACTAGTCTTGTACAGGTATGGCTGTTCAATCTAACTCTTGGATCATACCAGCTGCACTGATGGTTATGCTGAGAGTGGGGTGGCCATGGGGCAAAGACTTGTATTCATACTTGTATACATTTATATGAGTATGTTGGTCACTCAGGGAAGTTAAAGCAAGTGATGGTTTGCAGTGTTGGGTTGCACAAGGAGGAGGAGCTTTCAGCTCTCAAAAAGCGCATGGAGACTGCTGGTATGCATACTCTTGACATGACAAACAATGACCTTGCAAAAGATCACCTTCGTCACCTGGTTAGCTTCTCTCTTAAACCAGCTGGTGCTTCTCTTTTCACATCTTTCTTTCTGTTGTGCAAAAATTTCTCATTGCAATTGTTTCTGTGGTGTAGAAAGACTCAAATTTGGAATGGATTTATCAATGCTGCAGATGGGAGGACAAACACAGGTGGATCATGAGCTTCTCTACCGCTTTGTCTTTCCAGAAAGACCCGGTGCTCTAATGCAGTTCTTGGAAATGTTCAGCCCACGATGGAACATCACACTCTTCCATTATCGCTCACAGGTACTTTGTTGAGTCTTGTTCTATCAAATGCCCCAACATGCTGTTGAATTATGACACTTATGGACCACTGATCTGTGGTGGTCATGGATAGGTGCATGCTTCATCCATAGCCTCCTATTTTGTGTATGAACTGATTACAAGATTGTGTGCCAGGGAGAGACAGGGGCCAACGTCTTGGTTGGCTTGCAAGTTGTGAAGGAAGATGAGCAGGAGTTCATACACTGTGCTGATGCACTTGGTTATGAGTACCAAGATGAGCGCTCCAATGAGGCTTTCCAATTAATAATGCGTGGTTACTAATTCTTGTCACATTGCTATTCAATTGCATCTCTGTGCCTCCCTGCTTCCTCCCTCCATCCCATTTATCATCTGCATTCTTGAAATGGAACATGAGGGCAGGTGTCCACATTTATGACCTTCCTCATTTATTTATTCATCTAAAACTTTAGGATGGCAACTGGGTGAGCAGCTCGTCATCATGGGGGGTAAACTAGCAACTCAGCAAGTGGTCAATTTATGAGAAAAACTCCCTTCTTTTGACTGATTTCTTAACTCAAGAGGTACTGATTCCAGTGATTTCATCAGCTTCTCTTCACAGCCAACACATGAGGGTTTTAGGCCTGAACCCCAACCAATTTGATAATCTGCTAACAGGGATGTTATGTGCTGTAATGCACCCTTAGGTCTGGTTGATTGGGCCAGGTGAATGCCCTGGAATTTGACAGATCTTTTGAAATGGCCTCTATCCATTGGATTGGGGGATTGCAACAGTTGAGTGCCCCAGAATTTCATGGATCTTTCCTACCATGATGACCTCTATTCATAGGACTGGCCACTTGCACCAGGTGAGGGCCCTGGAATAATGAAGAGAAAATTTCATGGAGGTTAAGAAACCCTTGTGTTGCTATGTGGGATAGCCTATGGATGTAAAGGCCCTAAAGATTATTTTGCCCAGTTCAAGAGATAAGGGCTTATACATCAATGTCAAGGCCCTAATGGTTTTTTTTGGTAATTTGTAGAAACAATGAGTTGCAGGCATTAGGCACTGGGGTTGCTTCCCTGCTTCTGGTAACCATTGGAATGAAACCCAGGGTTATGTTTGTGTAGAGTAAAGCCCTTTACATAGTGCATTACCCTAGGGAAAGATTTGTCAGAAATCTCCTTTAATGGCAAGTGGATTTTTCTGTGGAGGGTTTGGTTCTTAGTGGTTCCCTTTCCTCCTTATGGCCCACCTTTGTTGGGCTGTTTGCTTGCCTGGACTACGGTGCTTGCCCCTTGTTTCCTTTTCTCTCCCTTTCTTTGGTGCTTTCTTTCTATAAAGTTTGGCAGGGTTTCAATGTTTTACTACATGCAACACCAAAATTGTAAAGCCCAATCTGAAGTTTCTAAACCCACATTTCTGCTGTTGCAAAAACGGTGTGTGAAATGTGTCGTTTAAACACACTAGGAAACCGTTGGCAGATCTTTATGTTGTGGATTATTAGATTGGTGTACCACTCTAGTGAATGCAATAGACAAAACACAACTTAAGCTTTGCAAAACAGATAGCAAATTCAGCTGCAATTGGAAATTCAAGCCCTATAAATGGCATGCAGTCAAGATTTGTGTTTTCTGTTCAAGCAGCAAATTGAAGGGGGTTTTCATACAAAATGTAAACAACAATGAAGTTAACAAAAAGGCCTAAATTTGAAGCCTTACATTTATCCAAAGGGATCTAATCATCTAATGCTTCTGATGTGTGGCAAAACTGTATTGGTCCTTTAAATCCCCGGAGGCCAATAATTCAATAGTTTCATCTGAATGGCCATTAAACAAGGTTCCTTGAGAATGAATACCATATATATATATATTTAAGAAATACTTCGTGTTCTCTGGATTTATCCAAAGTCTGGTCTGAAGTGACACATACATGTGTGTTTGTATGTAATTTCAAAATAATTTTATTGTTCAAAATAATTATTATTGCAATTCCTTTTTTTAAATGACAGGAAAAGGCACAATAACATGTGCCTTTTCATGTCCATGTAAATGGTTAGGGGAAAAGGATCAGGTAGTTTTTAGGTATGTTTCAGTTACTCTTATGCGGTTATATTTTCACTTTCAAATATCAAATTTGGGCAATTCATTAATAATTTAATAATTTGATGCATCAATGTAAATGAAATTTGAAGAATAACATCAGTAGCTTACAATATTAAAAAAGTAAGTTGGAAAATGCATACAAGTTTACATTGTCCTTATATTGAAATTGAAATATGGAAGATGTATGGAAATGGTTAAGGGAAAAGAATGAGGTAGTTTTTAGGAAAAGGTATTCAATGCCTATAATGTTATTGTTCAAAAATTGGAAAACAATGTAGGAACATTTAAACAAATTTACAGTCATTTCATTTAGTCTTACACAATTGTTGTGAGAATTTCAAATATCAAAGCTTGGGGTGATTCAATGATAATTTAATAATTTGATGTATCATTGTAAATGAAATTTGAAAAGTAACATGAATCGTTTACAATATTGAAAATGCAATTTGAAAAATGCATATAAGTTTTATTTTGTTCTTACATTAGAATTCAAATATATTTAATGTTTAAATTTAATTGTTCATACAAATGAAACATGACATTTTCCTAAAACATTTGACAAAAACCATTAAAAAGTAAACATTAAATAAAATTAAAGTGAAGCAAACAAAAGTGATGACAAGAATACATACTAATACCATAGATTCAACAAGGTAGTTGACTATGGGGTGATCACATGAATATGTGAAATTGTTTTTGGTCGGTAATTTTTGAATGGTTATTGTGCTAAAATTGCTAGAATATGTTGTGTGTTACTAACATTTTTATCCCTTTGGCTACAAATTATAGTTCAATGATGGCCCTTCCCATTGCACCTAACACATGAATTACAATAACACTTCAAAATAATCACAACAAAATTTGTTGTAAATAATAATATATGTAATTTGTTGAGCATAAAATTCCATTGATGATGATAATCATAACTAATTTAAGTGAAGAAAATGTAAGGTCCAATAGTCATCACTAGGACAAATCCAACATGGTTGCATGGTTAACAATTTATGCACAAAAATGGTAGGGTGGAATGAAAACATTTGTGTGTGCCAATTACCCTTGTGGTTGGCTACTATGTTGTTGTTACAATGAATGGGATGATGTTGTTGTTTTTAAAATGATGATGAGAATAGGAGAACACATGATTTAAAGAGGTTTGAGTGTTGTTGTGAATCATTTGAATCACCATGTGAAATGTCTAATGACGTTGTTTTGATATTTTCATGAAGAGTTTAGGAAATTGTTTCTTATACTCAATTGAAAGAAGTTTGTCAATATAGTTAAGCCTAATGGTGAGAAATGTGGTGAACATGCTAAAGATCAAGTTGAACTTAAATCATGCAGAAGTGTATGCATAAAATGAATGAAATGTTGGTGAAGTATAAGCAACAAGTTGTAATAACTTGAAGTGGAAAATGTTTGTGTTGGTGTTGTTCTAAACATTGTGAGATCAAAGAGGAATGTGATTATGTAATGCATTTGTGATGGTGGTTCATTGTTCTTTCTGAATTTAAGAACATTAAAGTGTAAGAGGGTTTTTGTGTACAAAATTTAAGAATAATTTTTCAATCTAACTATGTGTGAGATTACATGCTATAATTTTTTTGGAGATTAGGGGTGGCTTTGTAATGCATTTTTGATAGTGGTTATTTCAAATTTTCAAACATAAAACTATAGAAGTAGTTATGTATACAACATCACAAAACAATTTATCCAACTAATTATGTGTGAAAGGATGTGCTTTAAAATTTTTGAAATCACAAAACAATTTGTAACTTTATAATGCAATTGTGATGGTGCTTATTTCTTAATTTCAAGATAGAATATAACACAATTTTTCAATACAATTTAGAAAATTATCTTTAGGTCTAGCTTTGTGTGAGAGTGCAAACTTTGCACTTTCTGGAGATCAAAAAACAATTATGGCTCTATGTTATCATGTGTGGTGGTGGGTGTTTTTGAATTTTAGAATATCAAAAAACAAGAGACCTTTTTATGTTTATAATCATAAAACAAACATATTTATGTGGCTAAGTTTGAAAATTGAACTCCCATAGACTAAAAGCCAAATTTCTATGTGGAATGATGTGTTTTTGTTCATGAAGGGTTACAATTTGAAGAAAAATCATGTTAAGTAAACCAAGTCTGATTGTTCTTCTTTTTTTACACTTTAAAAAAGTACTAGAATGTGAAGTGTTGCATTTTTTCTCTATAACACCATGTGTGTACACTAGAAGGAATCATGTGCTTTGCAATTGAGAAAACAATGTTGACTAAAATTCTTCAATGACTCTATGAATGACGATACTCATACAATATAACTTTTTATCTTATACGAGTGAGGGCAACCCGTGGCTACGCCACTCTAGCCACCTGTGGCACCTCGCCTGGCCCCCCGCAGCGGCTGCCCTCGCCTATTTTTTCAAAGAACAGGAAGCAAGCGGCTCTTAAAGTCTAAAATATTTAAAGGACCTGAACCGGTGGTTCTTTGAAGACTCAAAAGCACCACCCAACACTGAACTGGACCTGTGTTCGGCTGTCGGTTCTTCTTCAATATGTCCAAAACCGAGAACTGCCAGTCGCGGTGCTTTGAAAAACAAAAAAACCTCCGATTCTTTCTCATTGAAAAACATCAGAATCAAAGAACCGTCGGTCTAGGTTCTTGTTTCAAACTTCTTTTGAAAAATAGAAACAGACCCCCGATGGTTATCAGGTTGGTTCCCAGGATTCATAACAGCTAATCCCAAACAAATCAAATTATGAATCCCTAAAAAAAACAAATTCAGTGTTGGTGAGTAAAAGACTGCACGTGTATAGGGTCTAGGTCAAGGCCCCAGAAAAATAATTTAATTTTCTCTCTGAGGACCTCGTTTCAGGTCCCCAACGACGGGTTTTCTTTCTGGGAACCTCGTTTCAGGTCTGTCTCGAGGTCTGGACCGGGTACTGAGAATCTCGATTCAGGTCCTTTATCGAGGATTCTGGCCACCTCGGTTCAGGTCCTCGAAGCTGTCAGTTGGGTAATAACTGTCACAGAGATCGAAATTCCCAAATCAAGAAATTCCTCAACTTACCCGCCCCCCCCCTTCTACAAAGCACACCACAGGGAATGGGCAGTGCCTGGAAGAATTTTCCAGGCACTGCCCGGACAGACAGACAGACATACAGACACCACTATAGCTTAAATATATAAGATGAAAAAGTAAATTGTCATAAATGAGTTTCTTTTGTCATTAATGGATGATAACATTACATATGGTAATAACAAAATCATTAATTCACAATTTTGTCATCCATAGGACATCCACGACAAAGGATAAAATGATGCGAACTTCTAGTTGTCACTTATATGACTATAAAATGACTATTGTTTAAAATGAAGTGGACAATGATGACATGACTTTTCAATGCGACTATCAAATGATTATATTTTGAATAATATGGTAATTGATGTATGATTAAAGAATGACTACTATGCAATGATATGGATAATATTGACATAGCATTGTCAAGTGATTATGAAATGACTAAAATATGAAAAACCAATTGGAAATTAATTACAAAACAACTAATGTATAATGACATAAGTAATGTTGAACACCTTCCTACCTAACTACTTGCTTACCTACATATTTACCTACCCACTAACTCACCTATTTACTTACCCACCCACCTACTTACTTACCTACCCACTCACCCACCTACTTATTTCCCACTTGACCTACTTACCTCCTACCTACCATCCTACAACTTGCCTATAGTTATTACTTACAACATAATCTTGTAATGATATGAAATAAACATGTAAATTTAAAAACTTGATAAAAATTGAATGCCTTTTGATGGTGAATTCCATTGGTAAAAACTCAATTTATCATTGTGAAAATGAAGTGTTAATTCTTAATACTTGCAACCTTTTTGAATTCCTATAAGGCTAAGGTAGGTAAATTAGACTAAGGTAGTTTGATTGAGTAAGCTAAGCTAGGCTACCACTTACTTACCTACATGCCTTTTTCAACCTACTTAAACCCATTACCTACCTATTTATTTTTAAAATATGTTTTGTAATAATTTAAAATATTAATATTAATTTAGGTATACATTTGATCAATCAAATGGTGCACTGTCTACTAATCATATTTTAGTCATTCATTATTGTGACACCTAAGCAAAATATATGATTTGTTTTCTATGATTTGTCCTATATAACTTGACAATAGTCTTTGTTATACAAGATGAAAAATGCCACATTAAACATTCAAGGACTTTTTGTCCTAAACAACTCATTTGACATGTTTAAGGGCCCTTTAAAGTGCAATCACAATTCAACGAGCTAAAAAAGATGTTGAACTACAAAGAAAAAAAATCAAAATTGGATAAATATTTATGTTTTGCCATTTAAAACCATGGCAATCATGGTAAGTTGTTTTTTCGTTCATATGAATGGCAAGGATTTCAAACAAAAAATCCATTTGATGAAATTTTAAGTTTAAATTTTGATTTAAAACCAAATTGAACATGAACACCTATGGCATAAAATAGGACTCAATTTTGCAAAGGATTATCAAAAGGATTCATATAGTATATCACATTTGATGGAAAAAAATTAAGAGGATAAATATTAACCACATCTAAAAAACACCCATACCCTAAAATATGTGGAATTTTAAAACTCTGAAAATTCAAAAAACTTTTCAAAACTAATCCAGAATTTTAAAACCTCAAAAGGTTTTTATTACACATAAATGGGGTAAAATGTACATGATGTGTTAAGAAAATTTGTATTTTATTATACAAGAAAACATAAAAATGTAAAAATAAATAGAATGGTTGTGATTTGAAATTATTATCATTTTTAAACACGAAACAGTAAATTTACAAAAAATTAGGACACTTTCAAAAATTCATAGTTATTCAAAAATGATTATATGTGTGTGTGTGTGTGTGTGTGTGTGATATATTTGGACAAATGTGAGCATCTATCATAACAAGTTACAAAAACAAAATTCCCAAATTCATTCATATGAAAAAAAAAATTTGGGGAAAAATGCCATGCAATCCTTTTCTAAAGTACTCATGGTGGTTCATTATATTTCATTTGCGCCTTTTAATCATATCATGTCCAATATGACTACAAAATTAGTCATAAATTTAACAATTTTTTCTAATGTGTGCAATCTTTCTAAAATCAATGCCATGAAATGAAAATTAGGTGTTAATCACCTTTGTAGATTTTTGCTTCTAGCACATTTGAATGTGTTCACACTAAGAGTCCAACCATAACAAGTGTAACCAATGCTTGGTTTTTCATATTTTAAAAGGGTGATTTAAATTGGTGACATGGTGTTATATTTTCTTATATAACAACATTCATAATATATCATGGGAACATGTGAATAAATTTGAAATCAATATAATGAATAAAAAAATATGCACAAATGTTTTTAAGGAATTGTAACCCATGTTTTAAACGAAAAAAATACTTGTTTAATGACTTGAAAATATTTGAAAATGACACATTTTGACAAATTTTTAATAGAAACTTCAACATAATAGTATAAAAAATTTCTAAATATTCCATAAATATTTTTAAATGAGCAATCCAAAAGTGGCAGGGGTGGCTACTATTAGTGCGAACACACCCATTTGTCATTTGTATGTTTAATTAAAAGTTCAACAAATGTTAAAAGGGGAAAATAATCAAGGAGGGTTCAGTCTTTATGTGGGTAATGTTTAAACAAATGGCATGATCATTTTGGTCATAAAATTGATGCATGCATGTATAAACCACACCATGTTAAGAGAATTATAAAGCATGGCTACCAATATGTTTATATTGTTCATGTTGAAAACTAGAAATGTAATAGATTATTGATGTTTAAGGTGGAGTCTTAGACAAACATTCCATTGTAATCATTCATAAAAACATTTTTTGGTTGTTGTGTTACAAAAAGAATTATAAAAGCAACAAATTCCTATGCTTAAAGTTCTAGAACATGGCATTTATAACAAGAAAAGATAAAAATATATCATCCAAAAGCTTAAAACTAATGTGAGTTAAATGACCTTTTGGTCGTTTGGTTCCATCACTTCACATCAATAATTGCCTAATAACAAAGTTGTCACCTCACAAGTAGTGCACCCACAAATATATGCAAATCCCCTTGGATCCACATCCCCTTGGATCCACATTCTAGTTTGCATAATAAAGCTCCATGTTCTTTTCTAGTCATAACATTCAATATATTTCACAATGCACTACCATGTTGCACCATCTCTAAGAAAGAAAATCTAGCATTTCCGATTTCAAAGAAAAATACAACGATACATATAAAACTATTGTTGAATTTGTCTTTGGATAATCTTTGTGTTTGGTATTAATGGATTGTTGGAAAGGATTGTCAGATTTGTTTGCTACTTTTGGAGATTTTAAATATATAAACATGTGCAAAAGTTTCATTTTCCATCTAGAAAGCAGATTTGGGAGAAAAGACTTAACAAATGGCTTAAAAACTCATTGTTAGTGCAAAATAACACAAAACCCAAGTTTGATAATGTATTTTCTTATGTATGTTTAAGGTGTGTTAAAAAAATTATATATATATAATGTGTATAATCATTACAAGAAAGACATCATAAACTATCAATCACCATAGTACCATTGGAAATCCTTTAATGAGTATGGGTGAATTGAGTTGGTTTCATAATGTTTCAACCTATGATGAAAAAGTTATTGAATGTTGAACAGATTTTTCATTGAAAATTAATTTAAGTCAAATTTAGAAATCATAGGGGAATTTGGGCATGCTTTTGGTGTTCTTGGAAAGCTCTCATTGAGTGATGAAGTTCATTTGAATTTTTAAATTCAAGATGTGGGAGATAATGAATTTTGAATATTTTTAGTCATGGGAAAATCAATCAAATTTTTTAAAAGTGGTTTTGGAAGGTAATCAATTCACACCTGGGCCAATGCCATAGGTTATAATAGTATGTATAAATGATGAAAGTAGCACCTAATGCAAATGGCATCATAAATTTGCATATTTTGAAGAAAATATGAATTATATTTAATTATAAAATCTTTGAATACTATACAACCTTGGATGAATCCAAAGTTTCTTTCTTAACCATAAGGTTTTAGTGGTTTCAAGTGGCCCATAAGTGTGTGTGTGTGTGTGTAATTCAAAAAATATTACTCAGAATATTTATTATTTCAATACTTCTTTTTTTTTAACATGAAATTGACAATAACATGTGCCTTTTCATGTCCATATAGATGGTTAAAGGAAAATAATCAAGCAATACTAAGGAAAAGGCATTCAATGCTTATAATGTTATTGTTCAAAATTCAAACACAATGTATAAGAACATTTTTAAAATATAATTATTTCATTTAATCTTGTGCATTTTGTTGTGGCAATTCAACAATAGTTTAATAATTTGATGCATCATTGTAAATAGAATTTGGAGAGTATCATCAATCATTTACAATATTAAAAATGCATACATGTTTTTCTTTGTCCTTTTATTAATATATTGCAAATGATCAAATGTATGGATTTAATTGCTCACACAAATCTTCCAACATGATTTCAAAATAAAATTTGAGGCATTGTTGGGATAGTCTAAACCAAAATGCAAATGGAATTTACCTTTCATTTGAAATTTTTATTGACAATAGTTAAATATGCTATAAAACACCCTTACCACTCACCTATAATACAAACATGGTTGTCTTCAATGTTGTATGGATATGGGAAACAACATTGATTTGTATGATGCAAATGTTGAGGATTTTGAGGTAAAGGAACAATGTGATGCAATCTACAACAACTACCACTTAGACATGTAATTGTTGTTGGAGTAATTTTTGGATTTTGAATTAGTAAGATGTTGTCCCATAAACACATGTACAAACTTGCTGTTATTTTGAACTATTATAAGTAATTCATGCGAGGTTTTTGTTGTGTAAAGGTTAATGTTTGATGCCATTACACACTTTTAATTTCATTATCAATTTAGAGATCTAGCTCATGGGCTAACATAATACCTAATAACTACTTTACATGGAATGGACATGAAGAGTACCAATAGACAATCAAAAATTTGTCCACCATGTTTGATGCAGAATTTATTTCATTCACAACATCTATGCACAATGCACATGTGTGTGCATGATGTGTCAATGCTAAGGATCTAATTAAAGTTCACTTTGTTTGTGTAAGACCACAAGTGTCAAAGTTCTTGTCTTCTTTTACTTAGCCCTAAGTACTTCTTCTTTTTTGCATTTAGGTGAAACAAGTCCTTGTTACATGTTCATAAGATTGACACCAAATGAAACCATTTCATCAAGTTTGGAAACGATGTTGCTAGCAATATTGGTTGAACTGGGTTGCTACCCCCTTATGAACATGTGAACATCAAAGGAGTCGAAATTGCAAGATAGATAGCCATTAATTGAATTATCACCCAAATTTTGCAAGTATTAATTACAAGTGTGGGAGTTATATGTATTACAAAAATTCACAAAAACAAGTGGAGTCCATCCATTCATCAAGAAAATTTCATGAATATGGGATCAAGTATGTATAAATTACATAGCATGTTAGGATGTGCATATAATTGTCATGACTTTGTTAGCATGCACTTGAATTTTGTACAAAAAAACTAATGGTGCAAAATGAACTTATCCCACATTCCTTCATCACTACTTTTAACACTTGTTAACTCTTGGCACCATTTAGATTTTTTTTTGTTCTCTTGACAATGCAATCTAAAGTAGTAGCAACCAACTTGCTCTAGAGCTATTAGCCTCTTGTTGTAACCTATCAACCTTGCTAGGTTTCAATATAAGGAAGGACTCACTTAATCTTGGCTCGATTTGTAAAAGCTTTTATTTCTAGAAGAAAAGAGAGTTTTGTTTCTCATAGTTATGTGTATTGTTTTCAAAGTGCAAATGTAGATGTAAAATTTCTAGTGTATGTTTTTTTCAAGAGAGGATAAATGACCCACTCATGGAAATGTCCATTATTATTGGTAGTTCCTTTTTTCTTATTAACTTGTAATTTTTTGCTACAATTTATAAGCATTTGCATAGGAGCACACAAGTCTTTTTTTGTGAAAAGTCAAGCACCAAAATATATATTTTTTCAACACACCTCAAAATATTCAATAGCTTGAAGGATTGTTAAACTAGTGGTCACATGTATAGAAGTTGCTTAAGACTCGTAGAACTTGTGTGGTATTAAAAAATCACATAGATATTAAAGAATCCATTGTTAATATACTAAAACCCTTGAAAATTCCAGAATTGGAAAAGATTGAACTTGTTTTTAAAAAAATTAATGTTGTAGCAAAGGCTTTAAGTTAGAAGGATCTTTTGTTTGTATTTTGTTTTGTGTTTTTGGTAGTTTTGATATTTTCCATGAACTTTCATTAGAGAATTCACCTACTATAGCCAAATTGATGATGGAATTTGTTAATTTGTGTTGTAAAATTCATGTTGGGATGGAAGAACAATTTTTTTAAGGTGTAGCAAAATCATGTCATAGCATCACCTTTTTCTATATCCTTTACTTAGTCTCTTTAAATCATGTACTAAGACACATTAATGGATGATTATGATGGAATCTATAATTGTAATGATCTAAAATATGGTACTTATGAAATATTTGACATTTTTTTATTCATTAGTTTTGATGGAAATCAAAATATAGGGGCAAATAAAACTATAGTAAAGATTAAGATTTTTTGTTCTAAGTGGTACACCTAAAAGGATTTTCACCCAAATCATAGTAGCCCATTATGGAGAACTCTCATTTATCCACCATGGCAATCACTTATGTGAATCAATTTGCTTTGTACAACAAAGGTAAATATAGACCACACAAGTCATCTTGAGTGTGATTTGGAAGGTGTTATACACGACCTCAAAGAACACCTAAATTATGTATTTCAAGAGAACACAATAAAAGAATGCTTACAATTTTTTTTGAAAGAGTTGAGAACTATAAATTCAAATGAGGAGGATGCATATAAAGTAGCATTGTAGAAAGATGATGTCCTAGTCCATATAAAGGCCATCAATGGACATGCCACATGAAATGTGTTAAAAAGAAGGCATAGTCTCATAAAGGGGATTATCAAAGAATGTGGGGCATCATAAATAATTAATTTAAAGATGTGTGATGTGGTGGATGGAAACCTAAGTCCTCCAAGTAGCGGTTTGGCACCAAGCCCTATGGCTACTTCCCTTGAGGCAAAAATCTTTTGGGAAATAAATCAATGACAAAAGGAGAAATCCACAACTAAACCACAAAGTTCATTAAATTTTGTGTAGGTAAGGTTTGTCAATGATTTGAATAATGTTAATGTTGATTTCATTGTACCCAAAATGTCACACACACTAACATCCAAATTGATGGAATGGACTAGCTTTCATCTTGTAACTCATTAGAATTGAATTTAGGCCTACCATCATGGTAGTTACAAGTGCACATTGTGACAATAGTGCAAACTTAATTTGCATGTTATCATCTAAATTGGGATTTCAACTATAATTATTAGATGATGAAAAGTCTATCTACAAAGGGTGGGGGAGAGGGACATAAACCAAATAACTTTGTATGTGCATCATAGTATTTCAATTCCATAACATGCTTTAGTTTGAAATGCCTCTCTCTAACATTCAACAAAAACTTTTCAAAATTGGGTTGCCACATTTCAACATTCAACATAAAACTTTTATGAAGTTCTTATTTTTCTATAGTGATTTCTAACACTCATGTTAGGGTATGTAATACATTGTTTTGAAAATGTTTATTGCATTTCAATTTTATGATGCAAGATTTATCTAGCAATTAATAGAAAGGTTAGCTTGGAGTAATCATTAAGTCGTTAAATTCCCAAGAACCATGGAAACATAGAAGGATAAATCATTTGATAACCAACTTAATTTGGGAGATGTTGATTTTTTTTGGCAAGGTGAATGAAAGAATGATACTAATGGTGTGCAAAAAATATAACAATTAATAACAATTATGGGAAATTGGGTTCCCACACTTTAAAGTTCAACATAAAATTATTATGAATTTTTTGTTTCTTTATAGTAACCTTTAGCATTGATGTTAGGGTATACAACATGTCTTGAAAACCTTGATTGCAAGTCAATTTTATGTTTTTGGATCTATTTAGCAATTCAATATTGCCACAAGAAAACAAAAAAAAAAATCATATCAATGCTAGAATTTTTCATATATGTGTAGATTACATTCAATTTTGTTACTTGCTTTACTTTGAAATGCATATGTTCCATATGAAGAATATGGAAAATTAACAAAGAAATACAACTTGGGTTGATCACTATGTCATTATTGCTAGTAGCCATGGAAACACAAAGAGATCAATTACTTGATCAATAACCGTCCTAACTTGAAAGATGTTGAATTTTTGCCAAGGTGAATGAAAGAGTGATATTAATGATGTGCAAAAAATGTAACAATTGGCAACAACTTTTAAAAACTAAGTTGCCCCACACTTCAAATTCATCATAAAACCTTTATGAAGTTTTTATTTCTTTGTAATAACCTTTAACACTCATGTTTTATGTTTGTCCAACAACTTATTTTGCCAAAAGAAATAAGATTTCATACCAATGTTCAAAGTTTTTCATATAATTTATAGATTGCATTCAATTCCATGACATGTTTGTGTCTAAAATGTCCCTCTCCAACAATCAACAACTTAAAAACACTAGGCTACATTAATGAATGATTGTGATAAATTTGGGTATTTTGATCAAAATTCAAAAATATCGATTGATAAGTTGTCAAGATGAAGGATCAATGATGCATTGTTGTAGATGTGTTGTAAAATGCAATTGATGTTGAAGATGAATGGTGTGGGAGACGAGCTTCAAAATTCAACTGATTGAGGCAAATCCATGAGTTCATCAAGCATTAATAATAATACAATCTTTGCAAAAACAAAAAATAAAGCAATGAAGTGATGTAATTTTTGCAGAAACAAAAAACCAATTGAGAATCAATGATTATAGAATATTGTTATGGGCAATAGTTATGACTTGATTGTATAAAGTTGTGGCAATGTGATGGAAGAATTGCATCAATTTCAGTTTCTTACATTTCAACCCTAATTATCAAAATTTAGTAGTTTTCCTCAAACTAGGTGTTGGGGGGAATATAGGGTGTGAAACTAAGTGGAACATTATGAATAACTTTAATTTAAAACATTTAAGCAAATTCCAATGGTGAATTATCAGAATTGGTCTATGGGGGATTTTTTGGAATCCTTCATTTGGTTGTCCATGGACCATTCCAAAGACAATTTTAGAAACAAATATCCCATTTTCAAGTTTAACTACTTCATTTTTTTTAAAAATAACTATTTCCCAACTTTCCTAATAACTACTTCCATTTGATGACTAGTTCATTCTTTTTCCTTATCCACCAACATGGATATGGAAAAACAAATTAACATGTGTTTTTTCATATCCATGAAATGTATATTAATTTAAACTAAATTTAACATTGATATAAATAATGATGAATTATTGAAAACTATATGAAAACATAAGGAAAAAATAAAACAATCAATCATCACTCATAGTGTGCAATAGCACGGAGCTCAAATTTTTAATTGTTTCATTTAATTTTATGCAATTGTTGTTTCAATTTCAAATATCAAAACTTTGGGCAATTCAACAATAATTTGAAATTTTGATGCATCATTGTAAATGAAATTAATTTGAAAAATAACATTAATCACTTTCAATATTCAAAATGCAACTTGAAAAATGCATCTAAGTTTTATTTTGGTTTTATATATTATAATTGCAATATATAATATGTATGATTCAATTGTTCACACATGTTTTTCATTTCTTGAAAATAAAAATGAAACATGGAATTTTGCTAAGACATTGAAAAGAATCATTAAAGAATGAACATTAAATTAAAATAAATGAAACAAAAATAATGATACATATTAATACCATTTTTTACAAGGTCTATATTGAAATATATTACAAATGATTAGATGTATTATCTTTTTAATTGTTGAGACTAGTCTTCCAACATGATTTCAAAATAAAATTTGACATATTATTAGGGGAGTCTAAATTGAAAATGCAAATGGAATTTACCTCTCAAACTTTTCATCAACAACACCTAAATATGCTAAAAAAACACCCAATGCGTAGAAGATTAATTATTGTTCAATTTAGTAGGAACACAATGTAAGAACATTTAAATAAGTTTTAAATTGTTTCATTTAGTCTTATGCAATTATTGTGCCAATTTCAAATTTTAAAAAAAATGTTTTAGAATTTGTGCAATATAGACTTTGAAAAATTCATCAATCATTTAATAAATAATAATTTAACACATATTATAATTTTTGATACATCATCATAAAATATTAATTGTGCCTTTTTCATGTCCATGTTATAGAGTTAAATCAAATTTAAGATTGACACAAATAATGGTGAACTATTGGAAAACTTATTAAGGAAATAAAAAAGGGGCGAGGGGGAGGGGTATTATTAAAAGAGGGGGATTGATTACTTTTTTCTTCTTTTTTTTTCCCTGCCCCACAACCCTCCCCCACCGCCCGCCCCAAAATAAAGAAAAACACCGCGGATAAAACGAGGATCCGGCCCCACCGCCTGATAACGACCAGTTGAGACCAAGACCTTCGGTTTAATGAATTAACCACGAGGTTCATATGCTTGTCCGTAATAGCCGCCGGTAATTAATAATGACTACTGATCGCCGGCACGGTAGTCGCGCCACCGCTGCAAAGCCAGCGGACAGAGACTCCATTCAGCGGTCCAGAGCAAAAACCAATGGGAAGTTCTGTCCGGACTCTGATGACAGAGTTCAGTCGTCGACCGGGATTAGATCCATCCATCGCAGCCGTCAATCTTGTTCATCTTTGCGGAACGGAGAAGCAAACGGAACAGAGACCTACTGTGAGGAGGCATGGGGACCGTCCGATCAAGAGCCTGTATCTAGCTCAACCGTCCATATCGTCGTTTCCGAGCGCGACGAAGGAGAAGGAAGTAGTGACAACGGTGGTGAATGGGAGAGAGAGAGAGAGAGAGAGGGAGGGAGACGCGCGGGGAACATCGTCGCTCTGCATTTTTTTTCTTCGCATCTGATCGCTCGGTGATCAAAGAGTTTTGATCTCCCTACTCTTCTGTCCATTTTGAGAATTTCTTCTGTTTTTTTTTTCCCCCTCGTGTTTCGTGTTTTTTGGACTGCCTGTCTTCTCTCTTTCTTTCCCCCTCTTCTCTTTTGTCATAGTGTCTTCGTATTTCAGGGAAATCGGATCCCTTTGAAGAAGATCGGAATCCTGTTGCTGGAAGAGATGGCGTCCTTGGATATCACGAGAGCGGAGCTCGCCTTCCTGGTCATGTACCTGAACAAGGCGGAGACGAGGGACAAGATCTGCCGTGCCATTCAGTACGGATCCAAGTTCATAAGCAATGGTGAACCCGGCGTCGCAGCACAGGTTGACAAGAGTACAAGCTTGGCTCGCAAAGTCTTTCGTCTCGCAAAGGTCAGTCAAAAAAGTGCATGTCGGCGTCATCTCCGCGTGTCACCTAAAACCTTTGCCATTTCTGATCCTCCAGGTTTTCACCGATTGCTTCCCTTTTGCCAGTAGCAATTAGTATCCGTTTTGCGCTATTTTCCATCGTCTTGTAGCACAAAGTGTCCCCTTTCAGCAGCACTGGGGAGAGAAGAACCGGTTGGCGAGAATTGATTTGTACATGACGACACGGAGGAGTTTTACTCCTCAGTTTCTTGACCTGATTTCTTTAGGTCTGAAGGCACAATCCACTAAACGCCATGTTTATGTCGAAAGAAAGTTCATAAGGAATCTGGAATGTTTTTCGTGTTCCAAAATTGAGTGCTATGCAAGGAATTTAGGGGTATAGCAATGACACTCAGAGCAAGCTGTGCAACTAGGGTCTTTCTAGCATGCCTGGAACTCAGATTGTTTTTTTTGCAGAAGAGACCAAGACTAGAGGTTTTTATGGTTTTTATGATCTCATTTTCCCAGTAGGCTGCTTACTAAGAGTTTCCTGTATGCCTGAGCTCTTCCTGCTTTCCTTGTCACTGTCATAGAATTGCCCTGTGAAGCAAAAACAAAAAATTGTTTGTTCATTTTCTCTGGTTGGGTACAGCAAATTATCTTGCAAATGTTGCACAGATTTAACCAAGGCAGACAACATTGTGGTCAATCTCAATTTACTTTGATATCAGGGGTTTGTATATATATCATGAAAAACTGTGAAGATTGATTTCTCGGTTTCCTTAAGGCCATCACATGGGTCTTTAGCCATGCACATGACATTACCCTAATTTTACTTTGGACTGCAGATATCGATAGGTTTGTTTCTTTTGCCAGTGTTGTTGTCTGGTCTGGTGGACTTCTTTTGAATCATGGAGAGCAAGGGTTATACCTGCAGGAACAATGTGTAAAACTACCTAGAATATCATTGCTTCATTTGGAAGAGCCTTTGGTGCCCCAAGCCTTGCAGATGTCTGGTATATTTTAGCCAGGCCTTAGGAAAAATCTATCATCAAGCAAACCCATCTTTGAAGAGAATACATGGTGCTGACAAGGGTTGTAACATGACTGCTTCTATGACTTGGGTTTTATTTCCCTGAGAATACCTTTTTATCAGTTCTCCAAGATTTCTGTTCATGTGAACTTCAAGCATAATTATTGAGAGGTTGTCAATTGTTATGAAGATATATTTCCTCTGAAAGAAGGGAATGTTGTGGTTGTCTGCAGTCCCTGTGGTGGCATGTGTCTCAAGATTGTTCTTGTGAGCCATTGTCCAGAAAAGCTGCTGTGAACCTATAGGCTTGGGGTGGTCTTGGCTTTTGGAAAACCCTGATGGGCTGGGTACTTTGTTATGTTTCTGTTGTTTTATGAGGAAGATAAGGAGAGCCAGAAAGAATGGATACATACTGATAGTGGTGATCTGGGCAATGACAGACGTTGAACGAGTTGAATGCCTTGCTTGCCCCAGCACCAAAGGCAACACCTGTACCAATTGTCCTTCTTGGCAAGGTAAGTGTTTGGACATTCATTAGAAAGTTGTTATTTGAGAACATGGAGATCTTGATATGACATGGATGATGCTTGCTTGCTGCCTGCAGCCTTCTTGCATTCTGTGTGCATTGTTGGATAGCATGGAAAATCCATCTCTGGGAAACTCTGTCACTCAGCAAGTGCTCAGTAGTTTGAAGTGACAATGTGGATCAAGTGGCAAGTGAAAATTTTGCTCCCATTCTTTTCTTTGAACTCACCGAACCTCTGTCAAAATATCTTATTCTTACTCTTTGTTTTGATTGGCAGGCAAAGAATGCACTGGTTGGTACATTCTTATTCCTTGATCAAATTGTGTGGGCTGGAAGAACTGGAATCTACAAGGTATGGATTCAAAATTGCATTAACACCACTTGAAATCAGCAATTTCTCAATATGATGGTGCAAATATGGAGTTGCTTATAAGTTGGAGATTGATCTACCAGAATGAGGAGCGTTTGGAGCTTATATCTAGGATCTCACTGTTCTGCTGGATGGCTGGCACGTTCTGTACCTCTGTTGTTGAGGTGTGTACTTTCTCACAACAATGTGGCAGCTTTATGTTGAGGAAAAGCAGTTACTCCAGATCCTTCCCTATTGGTAGCTTTTTGTGTCGTATGACTTTTTTGGTCTTTCATTCAATACTTGGTGGATCATGCTGTTGGACCCTAGTACATATCTGTATTGCCAACTGCTACAGATGCTCTAATCAGCTGTGGTATGCTAAGCATTAAGTGTTACAGAGTGATGAGCCTGCATAATTCTGTTGTTTTGCTGTTGGTAAGTTGGGACCCTTTGGGTTTGCTGCAAATTGTAATGCTGTCATTTGCATAAGAAACATGTGTATGTGTTAGTCCAATTTGAATATCAAGTCAAATCACTGGAATCTTTATGTTTCAAATTACTTCTGCAGGTAGCAGAGGTAGGCCGCCTGGCTGCTTCAACAAAGAAGGTGGAAATTGAGCTCAAGAAAGCAGAGGGTACTGGCAGCATTGAAGAAGCAAAACTGGTATGCAGCAATGCAAAACTCCCCATAGTAGTTGTTGCTCTGGACACAGTAGGTAGAGTTGTGCCAAGAAGTTGGTTTAGATGGAAGTCACCCAGCCCCAATCTGCAGTCATTTTTCTGAAGTCAATTGCCAGGTAAAGAATTAAGAGTGTTGTTTCAGTTGAGGTGCTGTATCATGCATCAAACTGGGCAGTTGTTTTTGTAGTACTTGTGGTGGTCACTTGATCTGGTGGCCAAGGTTGTTGTCACAAGTATTTTGTTATCTGGTGAAGTTGAATTGAAAATTATGATAATTCATGAACCAAAGCATCTGAACTGGCTGATGATCTGCTACAGAGGCAACAGCAGAAGGAGAACCTCATTAATTCAAGGGAGAGGACACTGAATCTGATAAAATCTTCACTGGACATACTGGTTGCTGCTGGACTTCTCAAGCTAGCTCCTCGCACCATCACACCTCGTATCACTGGGGCCCTTGGGTTTATCACATCTGCCATCTCATGCTACCAGGTATAATGCCCCACTACATCATGTTGTCACTGCTGTTCTTGTTGACCACTTTGACCCCCCTTTCCACAGGAACTGTCAGAGTATCAAATGTTTGCTACTGATGATGTAGCCTGAAACATGGATTGTTCTTGTACATGTGACAATTATGAAATTCTCTTCCGTGTTAATTTAGAGGGACTCCCATCATCTGGGCGGTTGCATAACCTCAGAGTCTTACAAGTGGATGGGCTACTGATGTGTTTGTGCTATGCAGTTGCTACCAACACCACCAAAAGCAAAGAGCTCTTGAGCTTCTGCAGGAAGGAGCCTTATTAGTGTCGTTACCCTGATTTCTGACTGGTAAGTTTGTGTACCTTGGAATTTAATCTCAAGCTTTGCCAAGCACAGCTGTTCCCCTCAAAGAGCTCCTGCCATCTCCAGCTTCAGTGTGGGGGGGTGGTGTTTGGTGTACCACAATAGAGGTCAGTTGAAGGAAAGAAAAATGTCTGATGTGGAATGTTTGCCATGTAAATTGAAGAAAATTCTGCGGCTGCATTGAGTGAAAAAAAACTTCCTTCTACCACTTCCAAAGGTGTTAGTGGTCAATGAACACATAACAACAGTGTGGTCGCCATGAGCTATTTTTAAACCCTAAGTTTGGGCACCTTAGGATATTATGTGCTTACATAGATAGGGCCCTTTGGAATTCCCCAATTAACCTTGCATACTCAAGGTCAAGCAGGATCCTGGAAACTAGGTGTAATTCTAGGTCAAGGGATCAAGATGAAATAATCAAAGGCCACCAAATCAAACCTTCAATTGACCTATATTGTCAAATCCACTTCACAAAATTTGCAAACTTTGAAGGATTGCAAAATGGGCCCATTTTTTAATTCCAAAAGTTCAAAGCATATTACAGACCTGGAGACTTGAAAACTAGTGTATCAAAATTGTCAGGAATCGGCAACTTTGGTGTAGTTTATTTGCAAAAATCCTTGGTATGAGTCACACTGGATTTTTTCTTTGTGTCAAATTCACCCCAAAAAAGAACACTGATCAAGAGATTTCATTATTTTTGTCAATCTTTGATATCATGTTGGAGGTATAGATACATTTGTTGCACACACTCAATGTACGAGACAAATAATGTATGAGTTAATCACTTTTCAAGAAGAACTTAAAACAAGCCACTGACATACTGACAAATTACAAGAAATGAAATATCTCTACAAATGTTAGTAATTACAGTTCCTATAGAGTACTAGTAAATATTCAAACAAGTCCTATTGTTGTAGACAAGTATCTTGAGCCTTGAGTATGCAGATTTCAGTTGAGCAAAAGAAATTTCAAACTGATAAGAAAAAAGGTCCATGGCCAAATTGAAGGGAAGTAGCAATAGTGGCCCAATGGGTATGTAACATCTTGAGCTTGCAATATTGCACATATCTTGAAAACTTTCTACACATTTTTATTCTCAAAGCTTTTGAATTGTGCAGACATGCCACTAGAAATTTATGTTAAATTTTTGGAGTATGGAATGTTTAGTACACTAAATGAGGAGTGATTTTATGTGATGCGGTGGCATTCTTGGATGACAAGTTTGTAATATATACCTTTTCAGTAGTCCTCCATAACTTGTTCAAAGGGTGGGTTCATTTTTCGAGCTGCACAAAGACCCACCACCTGTTTAGCAGAATTTACAAGCCCACAACCATTCAAACCCTAAACCCTTAACCTTGAGTCCTTGCAAAGATGCAAAGTCTTCAAACAGAAAGGTCAAAATTTGGGGAGTGTGACAAGTACCCTTTTGCTCTTGGATTTGCAGCTCATGCCACTCTTGTGTTATTGCACAACAGCAACAGCATACATGTGCCCAGTAGTCTCCACATGCATTTCCCTATTTCCATCCACTTTCTTGTTACATTCCTCACAAGGTTTAGGAATTAGGATTTTGGAGCTGAGAACTCAAAACTGATGTTACGCAGTTTCTAGACTCCCAAAAAAGAATCCAGGGGGGACTAGAATTATTACACACCTCAATATTATAGCGCTTGCGTAATTTGCGGCGGATGCAACACGTATAACAACAGCAACCCCCATACAAAGCATGAAATGCCAAATTATTACAGGCATGACCTTGAGCTACACACCACCCATTCCACCCATTTGTCCTGGTCAGCAGTGGAACTGGAAGATAGTAGTAATTAGTTGCATGGGTTTAGGGTTTAGTGTTTAGAATGAATTGAAAAGGGTATATGGTGGGTTTAGGGTTCAGGGTTATTTTTAGTGGTCTAAGGTTTAGGGTATCTATTAAGTTAGGATTTAGGGTTTCCCTAGTGGTTTAAGGGTTAGTGTATTTAGTAGTGGGTTAGGGTTGAGGGTTTGATGAGACTTACAAATTTTTCCATCAGAAATTGAACTAGCAATTCGGGTGAATATGTCGCATGGAAAACAAAAGACTTCCATACCTGTTGCATCCCATTTCCCATGATTCTAAATGATTACAATGTTATTATAACATGAAATGCTGCATCCTACAAACATCCCACCTGCAAAAAACCCATCTAAATCATCAATACTAGCAATTAGGCTTGTTTATCAAGTGATTTCCAATGTTGTCGATAAAATTCACCATCTATCCAGAAATGGGTATAAAGGGAATGAAGAAGGTTTACAGAGGCAAGGTTGGGCACAGCATGCAAGTAAGCTTTGGTCCCAATCTTTGGTCTCATGGTTGTAGTGAGCAGTCAAGCTCCCGACAGGCAAAGAAGATGGGCCTGTTAACCCTGGATTCTTCTTCCTATTCACTCCATCAAACATCAACTTCTGCTTCGATGGGTGTAGTTGCTCCCCCTTCCTGAAAATGCATGTAACTTGTAAGCAACTGACCAAGCTTTCAGCTCCACTTCCAAATTCATTAGGATACCCACAACCCTAAGATACCCATCCAGAAAAGAGGATACCCTCGAGTCTGGCTTGAAGGACTATGTCATGTGCTTTTCAATTGTGTTTTTTTGAAACAAATAACAAATGGAATAACACATGAAAGCCTGATACAAAAAAATTGGAGGAAGAGATATCATTGGACAATTTCACATTATTGTCAAATTTCTGTCATTGTACAAATCACAAAGTCAATTGCTTTGAGGAGAAATTGGGTTCAGAGAGAAACACAAGCAAAATAAGTCTTTGTGGTTTTTCTATTGAGAGAATGTTACACAAGAAGGAAATTTACGGATGTGACTACTTGTTGTTGTGTTGATGTTTTATTTCTGACTTCATGACTTTTTTCTTTGTCTTCATCCTCTCGACGGTGTCATCATCAGCTTCATGTGTCAATGTTGCCACTTCCAGTATTTCAGGATCCGCAGCTGCAGTTTCCGTAAAATCAATCAGATGCTCAATTACATCACATTGCTCCAATTCCATACGTGCCTGCATGGTGGTGAAAATTACCCCAGCTCAATACATCAAACAAAAGCAAAAAACCAACAAATTTTTTGAGCTGATCATGAAGAATCTACTGAATATTCAATCAAAGAAACAACAAGACTTTGAGCTGATGATGAAGAATCTAATGAATATTCAATCTAAGAAATGACAAACAAGAATCTGAGTTGATGCTGAAGAATCTACTGAATATTCAATCAAAGAAACAACCACCAAAATTAGAGCAGGTCATGAGAAATCAACTGAAATTGAATCAAAGAGACAACCACCAAGAATTGAGCTGATCAAAATGATGAATCTACCAAATTCAATTGAAACAAACAAATGACAATAACAAAATAATGAACGGACCAAAATTCAATGGATTTTGATTTTTTAAAAAGAGTTACTACAATTGTGATGTCGAATGTTCCTGATGGAATTTTTTTGGCCTGAAGAGTAGTCTGGTTGGAGAATGAGACTTAGGGTTAGAGATGCTGCCGGCTGATGGGAAATTCTTCACTCAAAGAGTCTCAGGGGTGGAGTGTGAAGAAAAAGGAGGAGGAGAAAGGGTTAGAGAATCATGTTGTGCATTCAATTAACCAACCCGCATGTGTTGAAGCTCTTGCTGTAGTTTTGTGTTCTCTTCTCGCAGGATTTGCTCTATGGAGTAGCCCGGATACCGTCTGGATAATTGATGAGATACTCGTCGCATAGAGTCTCCTTCTTTTGAGAGCTCACACACAGGTTTCTTGTTCAGCAAAGTCTCATGCACCTTCACCTCATCCTCTTCCATTGTATACAGCTGATGGTCTTCCTCTATTGCCTTCAATCTCTCCTGCAGCACAAACCACAAATTCAGAGAGAAAGTTTCTCTATTGCCTTCAATCTCTCCCGCAGCACAAACCACAAATTCGGCGAGAAGAGTTTCTGTATTGCCTTCAACCTCTCCTGCACAAATCACAAACTCGCACAGAGACAGACACGAGAGAGAGAGAGGGTTTTAGGGTTTAGGGCTAGGGTTGAGAGAGAGAGAGAAAAGCTTGATCACCCGGTTCTTTTCTACGAGGGAGATGAGGGGGATGAGCTTGAGGTATTTGTCGATCTCATCTTGGTAATCTCTGAACTTGGTCACGTAGACCCAACCCATCGCCACCAGGTACAAGTAGCTCTTGTCCCGGCAACTCTCGACAAGCGCCAAGGATTTCCGCAGAGTTTGCTCCAGAAGCTCTAGAGGCTCTCGACACTCGGGTCGCTTCTTCAGGTCCGTGAGATTGTGGAGCTGCTCCAGCAAAGCGCTGATGAGCTTCAGATGCTGCGCGAAGTGACGACAATTTCTCTTGTGCATGCGAGCGTGGTTTGCAGCTTTGATTACCATAGCTATCAACTGGATTGCATTCCCTCCTGCCAACTGCCCCACATTTGCTACGTCCCCGACTGCCACCCATGACGCCGAGTTGAAGAACCCCGCCATCGCAGCTACCTCCCTTTCTCCTCTCCAGCTGAGACCTTCAGGCTTCTGATTCACAACAGAACTGCAAAACTACGTTCCTGCTGCTGATATTTTTCTCTTCTTCTTCTTCCTCCTCCTCCTCCTCCTCCTCTTCTACCGCTTCTTCTCTGCAACAGCTGCCTTCATCTTGTCCCTCCACAGAACTTAGATCCATGACAGAGCTGCAAAAGCTACATTCCTGTTGCTGGTGATTTCTTCTTCTCCTCCTCCTTTTGATTCTTCTCCTATGCAACAGCTGCCTTCCTCTTCTCTCTCCACAGAACAGCTTCTCTACGAGAGAACTGGAAAGCTACATTCCAGCTGCTGGTGTTTTCTTCTTCTGCTTCCTCTTTTCTCTCTCCAGAGAATTTTTACAGAACATAAGTGCAAATCTCCGATTGGGTAGTCGGTCGCCTACTGGTGATCCCTGCTGATTGATTTCTTCTTCTGCTTTCTACTTCTATGCAATACAGCTAGCTCCGCTTCCTCTTCTCTCTCCAAAGAATTTTTTGCAGACCACTTTTCGGTATGGGATAGATTAGGTTATCAGTCCTCCTCTACTAGTTGCTGTTGTGTTGTTTTGCATGCAGCAGAATCAAAGCTAGTAAGTAACCATCCTCATGTTGTTGCTGGTTGGTAGGTAGGTCACATTGTTTCTCTCTTCTCCGTGTGGAAGCCCAGCTCCCTAAATACTGTGTACCCCCAACCGAGTTGTGTCCAGGCGGCAGTATGAAACACTGCCCGGAGTTGCACTGTTCTGCTGCAGGCTTTGACTGGTTTCAGTGTAGTTTTTTTTTGTTTAAATAAAAAACAGCACTGCTTTTACTTATTGTTGAAAAGTATGCTGGTGTTAGATATCTTCACATTCTCTTGAGAGGTGGCAAAACATGCAAGAATTGAACTGCATGGTTCTGCATGAAATCGTACAAAGCAGAACACAAAAAGAAGTGCAAAAAGACAAGCCTGTACAGAGCTAATTGAGGTGGGAAGGGGTTGTTTAGTGTCCTGGAGTGGTGCTCCATATCAGTACCTATTCATCACATCCGAGATTCAGTCTCAATTATTTCTCACTCCCCAGTCCCCCAGCATCTGAGTCAATTGTTATCATTAGTCACTCAAAAGCAATCATTTCCTTTCAGTGCACGTCTTGCAGCTGGTGTCACTAAATTCAGGGTATGTCCCAAGTCCCAACCAGCTAGCAAGGAAGGAAGGAAGGAAGGAACAAAGGATCAAATCATCAAGGAGCAAAATTCCAAACTTGAGCAAAGCAAAAACAAAGCTGAGAATTTAATTCTGACATATCTAGAACTCTGGGGCCCATATTTTTTTTTGTTTTCCAATTTTGTGATGTATTTAAAGAAGTGGCGAGTATTGGTCATCCACAAGAAGATTCAACCAAAATTGGCTATAAATGAGATATGAAAATCAAATTCTTGAGCATGCTTCTATATTGCTGGCTACTAAATGAAACCTAATATATAAATCTGGCAATTTCTTTTCTCTTTTTCTGAAAATTTGATGATCAAAAACCCCAAAAACAACCACCTTTCTTTTTTCATTTTCTATTTTTGAATTGCCAACTGCCAAAATTCACCTGAATGGTAGAAGGTATTGGGTGCTTTTCTCAAACTTTCATACCAATCTGGTATCAGTATTGCATCCAAGGCTGATTTTGCCCTGGTTTATGGGGTATCTGCTCCCCATATCACCTGGTATTTGCTGCAAGCCATTCTAGGAGCCCCAAGCTTCATCCCATACCAGGCTAGTACTAGCATAAGTCTGGTATTGGCTCAAGTCATACCCGGCTGGTATCTAAGTTCTTCAATACTCATACTAATATACTCATATCAGTATTGTATACTCAGGTTTGTAGCCTATACATATATACCAGTCCAACACTGGTATGTCCTTTGTAGTATCTTACCTGCCTTGTATTGTAGTTGCTCTTAGCATCTTATTAGCACCCTCAGAAAACCCAATGCTCGAACAGGCTTTCCCTTTTTCCTAGATATGCAGGCCATGAAAGGATCATCAAGACTGAGTCGATGTCAGATTTCAACCTGGTAACCTATCCTTCAAAACTAGGTCCTGTAGGTAGGTAGGTATGACGATAGGTGGCTACTGACTAAGCAGATGCATGTAGATGGTGAGTTTGTCGGTAAGGGCCAGTGGGTTGTTGTTAGATAGCTAACGAAAAACCAAACTAAGCTAACCACATTAGGAACTGGAACCAATGAAAACTGTTTCTTGTCTACACACCATACAGCCTTAATAGTGGGCACTGATGGCTGTTGGTTGTACACTCTTCACTCTGGCCTGCACCTGGGTGTGGGGACTACAGCTCATGTGATCCACCAGCCAAAAGTGTTCAATCATTCCTGCATGTCAGGGTGTGAACTGTGTGACTTTGTGACCTTCATGCATTTTCCTCAAAGTAAGTTATTCCAGACTCTGTTGGGAGTCCTGTGTAACTCAGACCAAAAAGGAACCAAGTGTGAGAATTACATGAAGGATGGACTGAATGGGGAAGACAGGGAGAAGATGTTAAACATCCCTTACAAACTTTGTGGGTGTTAGTGCTGCACCTTTCATCGCCTCTATCGCAGTGACTACATAGGGGAGGTGTTCACAATTGTTGTCCTGCATGGACTGCAAAAAAAATTGTACTGCAGGTCAAATTTGATCCCACAGCCATCAAGTGGTGGGCCGAGTACTTACTTTCCAATAGCCTAGTTCCATCCATTGAACAATTAAGGCATTCTACTTTGTTTTAACCTTTTCAAAGCACCAACATTATTCAAACCTTGCAGCAGAACCATGCGAGTGCCATACAAGATGCAGCACTAACACCCACAACTTCCATGGTGAGTTTTTAGTGTCATGTGAGGGAGACGTCCTTGTGCCAACCAATGAAATCGAGGTCTGAATTTGGTATGCATGGTCTCTGAAATAGACATCACCCAATAGTTCGATCTTTGGATTTGGAATTGCCCACCACACTCCCACTCTCATCCCAGGAATGTTTTGGCCCATGTCACTTTTCAATCATTTTTAAAATAACCCTTTGAACATGGGATCATGTGTCACCATAAAGAAATGAAAAGAGTGATTGATTTCTTCCACCACTACAAACTCTTAAGAAGCATTTGAAAACTTAAAACAACACTTGCTATCCTTTATTTGATAACAAAAAATTGAAAACATTAATAATAACCTAACCATCCATCTAGAACAACTTCCTCTAATATCTAATCATAAATATTATCATCATATAAGACCCGTAGCATGTGTTGGATTATTTCTCTCCAAAAAAAATTTGTTTACAGATATCAAGTCTTCTTCATGGCTTCTTTACATGAAACATCCAACATACACATTGTTGAATCGCACATGAAGAAACTAATTTTATGCAATTTCTCAACAATTGGAGAACATTATCATACCATCATCATTACACAAACACACCATCAACAAGTACTCAACTCATGTTTTTTCGGCATAAAAAATGGGGCTGAGATCATAGACTCCAACCCCAACCTCTCATGAATACCATCTCCCCCAAAACCCTTACATTGATATTTTTCACAAGTGAAATATTACCCGCCCACATTTTGGTTACAATCCCAAGAACATAGAGAAAATGCCCAACTGTGATTACAAAATTCCCATAGTATGGACATAAACCCCACTCAAAGCTTGCATAATAATGGGTACTCAGTTTCCAATCTCAAGATCTAGATTCCCCAAAAGAACCCAACATCCCTTGTCACCACTCAAGTATATCAAACATGAGTGAATGTTGTCATCATAAATCAACTTTAAAGTTCCCTAGGAAACTTCATCATTTCCACACATGCTTTTAACCTAAACATTTTATGATATGATTTTGTAATTCAGCTTTAATATTCCATTGTAGTGGAAGGTTTGAAAGACTGCAGCTTAGAATCATCTATTATTTTCCATGAACATTCTTTCCATCAACAATAGACTAATATCACAACAATACACACCACCACCCCAAAAACCTGAAGCCAGAATGGTTTAGCTTTTCATTATTCAATATATCGTCTTCATTACATTGCTCGTTTTTTATTTTGAAATCAAAACCCCATCAAGATAAACAAAGCACCCCCTTCATAATTCACAAACAATGAACAACAAATGACCACCTTTGAAAAATAAAATCCCTTACCATTGCCAAATTGCATAAAAAATGCAATAACAAAATCCACTAAATTGACCCTCATCAAAGCACCATGCCCATGTAACACATTAAAGAACAAAACACTAAATTCACCCAATATCAACACATCATTGTCTTGCATTAATTTATAAACAAACAAAACACACATATGTCAAATTGAAAAAGAATTCGAAAAAGATGAGCTTTCCACCTAACCTCCCTTAATTCATTCTTTGGTCCTTGCAAGTGTTGAAAGGTTTGTAGCTTTTCTCCTATCATCTTCTCATTTGTCTTTTCATCCATTAGATTAAATTTTCATCTCCACTAAACACACCTATTTTCACTTTTGATAAAAAAAAATGAAAAATCAATCACCATTCCATGACGCACATGTACACCAATGTTGTGCAAGTAAGTGTAATAACTTACTTGTCATGTAAAGAATTTTTTTGGACTTACATTTACCTTGCATGTTGTGTGAAAAAAAAGTACATTTATTCAAAGTGTAACAAATTTTCAATTACACTTACATGACCAAGTTGTGTGAATGTTTTTAACAAGGTATATACTATATACTCTTAGTTAGACTTTTTTTTTTTCTTGTAATGGAGCACTTTGATTGCCTCTTCACAAAAAAAATTCAAATGTTTTTAATTCTCTGAAATAAAAACTTTTGCTACCAATAAGGTAGAGTGGAGGTGTTACCTTTAGGCTACTCGTATACAATACAAGCCCACACTTTTGGGCAAAGGATATAGGACAACTTGTGGTGGTCTTGGGGAATATCTTGGGTGCACCTTCTTAGTGCATATTGAGTGCATGTTGCCCCACGTCATTGTTTGCATAGGTTCCTAACCTAGTTCATCACTACGTTTGAATTAGGCTTGTACAATATTTGGGTACGTATTTTTTATTCAGATTAAATAATTTAATTAGTCATGGTGCATCTCAAAGCTCCCAAAAAAAAAATGTTGGCAATGGGCCACTTTGATTGGCCTATTACTTAAAAATAATGAAACTTTGGGAATGTTCTATTCATTGACACCCATGTTGACATTTTTAACACAAAATTTTCTTTTTCAAAAGTTTTACATGGATTTGCATGAATTTACATAGTGGGTAAGTGTAAGCCATTTACACTTTCACGGCTTTACATATTTTTAAATGGAATTACACAATTTTACATTTACACATCCAAAGTTATGCATTTGCATTTACACAAATGTGAATGAGAGTTTTTACACTTACATGAAATGTGAATAAGTTTGTTATTTATGTTTACATTTACATAAAAGCTATGTTTAAAATCATATACACACATAACACTAGTACATGTACCAATGTCATTGAATACTTGGGTGGACCTAATTATTCAAGCTTGATTTCAATTTGGTTCAAGACTCAACCTACCAAAACAAAGTGGACTTGGAACTAAATCTCAGGGGGCCAATTCTTGGAATCAATTTAGGACCCCACCCCACCACCCCACCCCTTAGTTTTGTCATTTTAGTTGACCATATTAAACCCAAGGCTTGGTTCCAAAATTATTTAAGAACCAAAACCAAATCAATATTTTTTTTTTAAATCTAGTTTTGATTCCAATTCTAAGATTTAAGGATTTTTTTTTTGAGGAAGCTTAAACTTCTTCATCATTTTTAAATTTAATTTTCAATTTCAATTTCTTTTTATGAATTTGAAATCTTTTAAACTTTATTAAGTTTTTTCAAAAAAATAGTTATGTTTGGCTTTCATATTCAAAAAACCATTGAACTTCAAGCTTCTTTTTGGCTTGCTCATTATCTTTTTCAAGTTCATGGCATCAACTTCAATCATCAAACAAATGAAGTAAGTTGTGTAATTAGTTCTCATCATATTCCTAGTCCTCATGTTATTCATCATCTTCTTAACTAACCTTTTTGTTTTGATTTGTGGGGATGTGATGGCATTGGGGGTAATGGTGGTGGCAACAATGGGGGTGTAGTCACAATAACATGAGTCAAAAGAGTTGTAACCAACATTTGATTTTTTTATGGTCAATGTCAAAATTTGTACTAATGTTATAAGTCATTTAAAACCACTCATGACAATGTTTCTAATATATTATCATAGTTCATGTGAGACAATTTGGCATGAATCCAATGAGGTTAGAATATTTTAAAACATTCATTAAACATTATAAGGATTTCTATTTTGGGGGAATTTTTTAAAACATGACATATTTTGAAAGAGATTCTTTAAACATATCTTTACATTATAGTATAATGCACCATCTTGTAAGGTCAAAAGATTTTTTTGAAAATTTTCTTAAACTCACAAATGAGGATTTTTTGAAATATTTTGGGAATATTCTAGGAAAATCACTCGCCCAAAGGTGCAGGGTTGGTTTGTGTTAATGTGGAGACACCCATAGGGATCTTCTTTTGATGGATCTTCTTGGTCTTCATGTTGTTCATTGTTTTCTTGGTCGTTGTGTTTTGGGGCAAATAGGGGGTAAATTTGAGGGGCTTTGAAGGGGTAGATTTGGAGATTGTTTGTGTGGGTATTCAAAGGTGAAATTAGGGTTTAAGGTGAAGTAAAATTAAGGTAGATTGAGGGATGTTTTAGGGTTGAATTCAAGGCTTTTTTAAGGGATGTGTTTTGGGCCAAATTTGGGGGTTGCTTAAATGAGAGTATTTGAAGGTGGAATTAGGTTTTATGGTGAGGTAAAATTATAGTAGACTTGGGGATGTTTTAAGGTTGAATCCAAGGGTGACAAGAGGCCATATTTCAAGGTGGTAGATGCAATTACATGAAATCCGAAATATGAAACCAAATGGTGATGAAAGAAATGGTTATCAGCCTTTTAAAACAAGTTTTAGTATAATTTAAAGTGTAGAAATATGCTAATTTGTATTAGTTTGACATTTCAAAACCTTTGAAATAAGATTTTAGGTTAAATTCACATGATTTTTTTTTTATGTTCTGGATCTTGGAACATCCAATGTAGTTTAGAGTTTTAAAATAGGTTATTTTGTATTAGTTTGACATTTTCAAACCTTTGTAAGAAAAAAAATTCTTGGACTAAAAATCAAGGATTTTGCATTGTCAATTTGAAGGTTTTGCATCTTGGGGTGGAGGTTACTTGGAAGTGGAGATTAAAAACCAAGAATGGAACCAACCTAAGTTTTTTTTTTTTTTTGATAAACCAAAATCAAAATCGCCCTTTTAACTAGATTACCAAATCATAATTTGATCCCATTTTTATATAAAAAATAAATTAGAATCGAATCAAAACTAGTCCTTTGAAATTTTTGGAATTGAAACCAAAAGTTCCATCTAAAACCTAACAATTGGAATTTGAGGTTGTGGAATTGAGAATTGGAATCAAACTAATTTGAAAATAAAAGAATTGGAACCAAAATTACCCCTAAATCAAAAAAACCATAAATTCCAACCTGTATCTAATGAATACAAAAGGTTCAAAAACACTTTGAAAGTTGTAATGTTCAAAAACCATGCATACCAAATTTCAAACCATGAATGGCAAGCAAGCAAAGTCAACTTAGTTTAGGTTATTCCTTAATTGCCTACTACTACAATAATTATAGTATACTTCTTACTATATATTCACCCTTAACCAAAAAAACATATGTCAATGAATATAGTTGTAAACTACAAAAGGTGCACACCATGATATTTGCATTGACTTTACCTTTAACATCAAACATAGTTGCACTTCAAATTACTCATTTACTTTATGCATAACAATTTATACTTTCAACATAAAATTGAAAATGTAACTAAAGAAAAATTGCGAAGTTGGAAGCTTTTTGAAATATATAACAATGAAATCAATATTTGAAATAAATGAATGGAATATCAAGTCATTTTCCTCCCCTCACCTAATTTTAGAACTTTAATTTATAGTGATTTTTTTCAAGAGTGAAATTGTCAAAAGTTAATATTATCAAATGGGTGTTGTTTTTTGCAAAATCCTTTTGTTTTTTAATTTTTTAAAAATGGTTTTTAAAAAAAAATCCATATCATATTGAAAACAAAAAATTGCTAGATTTGTGCCCACATGTATAAAATAATGATCAATCGCTAGTTGGCCTTGTAGTTCCTTGCAAGATGTATCCATGTGTCTAGACATGAACTCACCACATGTAACTTCATATTGTGAAAGGCTTCTTTCTACCAATGGTTAACACAGTCTTGCCACGTGGTTGAATTAGATTAATACATGTATCAACCCATCATTCACCAAATATTTTAGCACAATGATAGGGGGGATTAGGGATTATTAATTTAATTTTCATTGAATATGTCAATCCAACAACTTGTGGTGATCAATATAGACCATTGATAAGTCATTATTGATAATGTTTAAAGGGACTATAGTCACTTAGGACATAGTGCTAAATGTTATTTGCGATTCTGGACATGTAAAGGATTAATGGTAAAAATAACTTATCTAACATGACTATAGAGTCATGTAGTCACATGTGTTATAAGCAACTACAAATGTAGTCCTTTATGTAGTTGGAAAAGGCATGATTTGGTATAGTGATTTGAAATGATTTTATCCTAGTCACATTTTCAAATGATATCTTAGACATCCATGTCATTTTGTCATCAATCATGGATGTTATATGAATGAAAATTTGTAATGAAAAATTGATGTCATTTTCCTATTATCACGTCATCATCTATTAATCAAATGCACCATTAATATATGACTATAACTTTTTCCACATAGGATTTGAAGTAATATCCTATGACTACAATCAATTATGTAGTCATTTAGAACATCTAGTTATTGATTTCTTGGTTGTAAAGGACAAAATTCCTTCTCGTGGATGCATTTTCACATTTTTTTTACACATCTCATGTTCTTGTTCTTAATTTTTGTGTTTTTGTTTTTGAATCGCATAATCTTGTCTTGTTTTTTATTTGAAAGTTAGACTTAAACCTTTCCTTTAACCTTTGTTCTTGTGCATCTTCGTGTCCTTGACAATTGGTTCCTCATCAAATGAGAATTTAAACATGTGAATTGGCAGTAACATTTGTGTTTTTATCTTGGATGAAATCATGGCATAATGTAGAACTCATAATGGACAAAACGTTCACCATGTTTTTGTTCATCTTGTATGTTTTGTTGTCCTTCTCTTTCAGATATTTTAGATGTGCACATTGAAAGTCTTTTCTTAAAATTTGGTGCGATTCTTATCAATATCTAGTTGAATAATGTTGTATCGGTCCATGGCATCCATAATGTTTTTGCTATGCTTATATGTGGTTTCAATGACCAACATGAAGACTGATGTCCATTTCCTTTCTACTTTTGTACTCCCTGAAGTTGTCCTTGTGGTAGGCATTGGCTAGGTGTTGCTTCTCATAGGTGTAATGAAATTTGAAAAATCACCAAAGTTGATGATTCTAGGATGTTGAAGATTATTTGGTACAAAAGATTATGAGATATCATCTAGATTGATTGTATCTTCCAGATTAGCTTCATGATTGATGTTGGTGTTCATTTACTAAACATTTTGACTATCCTTAAGAACATTATCTTTTCCCAACAACTCTTGCATGAAGGAGCAAGATGATTACATAGGAAAGTGTTCCTCTTGTTCTTTGTTTTGATGTACATAAATTCCATCTCCTTGTGCATTGAGGTATCTCACATGTATTGCAACATTGATGTTTCTTTCCTTTTGAAATGCTTGAATAACATTGTAGCACTCTTCATTGAATTGCTTTAGGAAATGATTTGTTAAGCTCTTCCATGGACAAGTCCCAACAAGATGTATTATGACCAGTCCCTTTGTGGTAATAAAAATCCTCATGTAGTCACTGTTGATACAATTCGACTTGTCCTTGCACATCTTCTCGTTTCTTGGTGTCTTTGAATTTGTTTTTGATTATAGGTCTTCTAACAATTTGTTCCACCTTTCGGTTGCAAGAATCATGTTGGATCTTGGATCGACAAGATGCTTCAAGTAGATGTGTTCTTTGTCTTTATTTCAGACTAATGCAAGCACCTCCTTTTGATTCTAGTTGGTGTTGTATTGTTGTGAGGGACCTACTCCACTTGATTTGGTGCCTTTGGCTTTTCCTTTTGCATTTTGTGCTATATTATTGCTTAAATTATTCATTGCATCCCAAGCCTCCATTTCCAACTAAACTACTGTAATGATGAGATGAAATGCTTGATATGGAATTAATGCTTGCTGTAAATACAACATAGATGATATGCTGGTAATTGTAAAAATGATGTTTATTGCAGAATCACTAGAGATGATATGTTGGTAATTGTAAATATGATGTTTATTGCATAAACAATAGAGGTTGCAAAAATGATGTTTGTTGTAAAGACAACGTATATGATATGTATAGATCTAATGCTTACTACAAAGACAATATTGATTGTAGATCTGATGTTTGTTGCAGAAGATTTTATTGCCAAAAACAATAGAGGTTATAGAGATGGTGCTTGTTGACAAGATGTTACTACCAAGGTGGTTGTTGCCAAAGGACGTTGATGCTAAAGATTTTGCTACCAAAGATGCTACTCTATATATGTTCTTGAGATGCTATTTTGGAAATGTTCTTGCTCAAGATTATTTATACCAGACACAATTTTGTCATAGATGCCTGCTAGCATAGCAAATTGTTGCAAAGTAATGACTTCTATAGACTTTCCTAGAGGTGCTTGCTATCAAAAAATATACTACTGCCAAAAATGCTTGGTGCCATAGAAAATTGTTGCAATTTGTAATTATCTAAAAACATTGTTGATAAATGCAATTGCCACCAAAGACACTTATTGTCATTGTTGTACAGACACATGCTGCCATAGGTTTGTGTTGTAAAGACCCTTCTACAAAGACGCTTTAAAATTTTGGCAATGGAAAATTGTTTATGGCGAAGATGAAAAGCGAGAACACAGAAGGATTGCTAATAAATTAATAGTTCGAATTCTTGTGTAGTAAGCTATCAATGACGTTAAGTGCCACACATTTTTTTTTCCAAACATTTATACCATAATGTCCAATAAACTAACACCTTTGCTAACACAAAAAGTTAGGGCAAAAAAAACACTACCACGTCATCTGACATGTCATCTATTTACAAACAACATGTGACAGGTTTGAATAGTGATTGTTATTTTTTGTTTTAACTTCTACACTATCTCCATGTGTGAACGGACCATAAGTCTAACAAGGACAATAAAGACACGAATAACAAGGACAAGAAGGTTGTATAACTTAATGGAATTTCCAAATGCACAAAATTGCAAACACACATGGATGATGCACATGTTGTACTTTGACACGTCAATATGCTGAACAATTGCTAGAAGCTTCTGCCATTCCTCTGCACGAGCGCTTTTGCATGTAGATCTTGAACCCAAATGCTGTGGAGATAGAGTTAGTAAACCTTGCATTTTTCATATTGTGGCTTTTTTTCCAAAAAACAATTCCTGCTGCAAAGGCCATGTGGCAAGTATGGGAAATCATAAGAAGTTTCAGTTTCCTTCTGAATAAACAGAGTTTTCCGTAAAGTCAGGAAAACACAGCACCAGAACCCTGAGTTTGGTCCAAAACCGGGTGAGATTAAAAAAAACCTGCAAAAAAGTACATTAGCCTTCAAGGGGGGATCAAACTGAGAAATGCACCACTTTTTGTGCCGAACTGGGTTTCATGCTGTTTCGACCCCGCTTTCCTTTTTCCTAAGTGCCTCCACTGCTGTTACATATATTTTCACTGCTCCTACATGTACAACTATTACAATTACTTCGAACCTTGTGCATTAAATGCTGAGTTTCAGCATTTCATACCCAGATTTAGTAAAACTTCCTTAGTTTGTGGATCTCACTCAAAGAGAGGATAGGGGGTGAAAGGAGGCCCAAAGACAGGGTGAAAAGACAAGATGACTTTAAGGAAAACTCTAATATGTTGGAATTAAGTGGATCCCTTGTTTGGGTTGAAGGCCACACGACGGTCACTCAAGACAGGACTGCCCAAGTACTGCCGACTGTCAGACACTTCATCTTCCCTATTCAATACTGTCCGAAGCGGGCTCCTTCCACCAAGGATGGGGGCGAGGGCTATTATTGGTTCGTTCCAATTTAGCCTATTTTGTGGAACTTCACTTCTCCTCAAATGAAATAGTCAGTGTTGCCCAGTTCCTAGCAGTGTTCTATTTAGGAATTAGTTTATGTCGATTAAGTGGCAATCATCCACAGGAAGATGTAGAAATACTGGTGATCACCCTTAAGAAGATGTAGCCAAATTTGGCTATAAACCAAATATGAAGTAAAAAAGAATCATCAAACTTTTATATTCATGGCTATTGACTGAAAACCAAATATAGAAATTTGGAAAATTTTAGTTGTGTTTTTCTCTCACTTGTGATGATTGAGCGCCATTAAATTCGATTCATTTTTGAATCTTTATTTGTTATTTTTCATTTTGGGGAAATTTTGCCAGTAATAGAAAGGCAGGTTTCTAGTCCCTTGGTTGGACCCAAATCTGCAAGTTCTAGACTTGGAAAATTTGGAATTGGAACTGGAATCAGACCTAGAACCAGAACAGGAAGCTGCTTGAACTTAAAAAAATAAGGTTCAAGTTTTGTGAGCAATAAATAAGTAAAAACAATTTGGGGGATTTTTATTCAGTCAAGTACTGATTTTTGGCACCTGAAAAGATTTACTTTTTTGAAAAGACTATAGGTCGGTTACTTCTTATTCAGGTGGCAAGATTTTTACAGGTTGTACAATATTGATACATAACCTGTTCCTCCCTAGAAATCAGCGGCATGGCATCACCCCATTGGTGGAGACGTCTCAGGTTACAACCCGTATCTGCTACATGCTGGGTCGGCCATATGGGTGCAGGGGGGTATGCGGATAGCGACAATGGCATTTATCCCAGACATCCAAGTAGTCATTGGTTACAGGTGAGTGAAATTCCATCAGTCGAATCACCGGTTATGTCCCATAACATAGCTCAAGCAGCCTGGTTACCCAAAAAAAACTCACCACTCCCGTGATGAGTTTTTTTTCCAATAATCGGGCTGCTTGAGCCCCTTAGGTAGTCTATATATTCTCAACTGTCAAACTTGGGTTGTGTGTAATTAGGTGGAACGACACCCAGTTTCCAACCTGGTCTTGCTTTGGACTAATATTTTAAGAACTGAAAATCAAAAGTTTACTAATGTGAAGAACTCGGTTTTCAAACCAGACCATGTGTTAAGCATGAGGTTTCTTTTCCTGAAATTTTGCCACTTGGTGCAAAAAAACCTAGCACACCAAGGATTCATGTCCCAAAAAAAAGCGATACTAAAGTCATCAGATTTTGAGGAAAAACTTTCTGAAAATTCACCCTATGTAGACGATAGATTGTAACAGGTTACCAAAAATATATCAACATTCTTAAAAGTTTTTACTTTCCTCTCAAATTTGGCTAATTCCTCTTTTGGATGATTGGTGTGCCTACATCACAAAATCGAGTAAAAAAACTTAGCCAGGACCAGAACTGTAGGTTCTATCAAATTAAAGATTACGGTAGCCTAGGGTCAGTTTACACATTGACAAAGGCAAATCTTTTTTTTCAGAATTTTTTTTTGAAATTGTTGAATTTTCCATGATCTAATATGATATTGTCACATGAGTAGTAAAATTATTCAGAATGTAGTCTATGATATTTATGATGATTTTCAACATGTCACCTTCATATTTTTAACAAAAATTCATGCTGCCATTTTGAGGATTATTTAATGATGAAACTGACCATAGGGTAAGGTAATTAGAATTTGGGACAAAAACTACACCAAATAAACATTGGAAAGCACCACCCAAATACTTATTCAAACCCTTCTTGACCCACAAGAATTGCCAATGGTTCTTTTGTATACCTAGAATTATCAAGATACCTAAAAAAGAGCATAGGTTTCCAAAATGCTGCTTTCTAGGTATCTTGACACTTTAATCCATGCCAAAAAGAACCCAATCCCCTGTTGAGCAAAATAAAGCTGTGGGCGAACCAGCACCTACACTGGTTTGTACCATGGTGAAACTTAGAAACTGGATTTTTTTTTTTTGCTAAACATTTTAAATTTAACATCTGTAGGCTGGGATTCACAACAAGGTGATAAAGGCCATAAACTAAAAGAATAAACTAACCTTAATGCTATCCCATTCAAACAAAATGAGTAAAAACTGACTTGGCAAATGACAGGATGATATTGGGGTTAAGAGGGGGATAAATGTGTTGGTATATCTTAACTCAGAAAATCAATATCTTCAATTTTTAAAGATTTCAGGTAAGTTAGGATGGAATGAGGAGGTTAGTTTAACCGCTTGATTTTCAAAAGTTTAAAATATTTAATACTCCTCCAGTTCCCAAGAGCTTCTAGTGTTGATCTTGGCAACATGCTCTCCATCTTGAAGGAGACCACCGGGAATGGTGGGAAATGTCAGCGAACCTGTTGGGCAACTTGACTGAACTTTCCCAATCTGCCAAAAAATTTCTGGCACCTTGGAAACAATTTCTCAGGTCTTTTGCAAATTGCCTTAAACTTTTTGCTAGCCTAGAGGACTTCTGAAAATCTTTCCATGTTGCCTGAGATTTTGGGCAGAAAATAATTCTTTTTTCAACCTCTATAATCGGCCCGAAATTATCAGTCAGCATTCAAATTCCCAACCTGTCCAAAAAAATTTCCATCATCAGGAGTTTTCCAGAGTGCCCAAAAAATTGGGCAAAAATTACTGCCCGATTTTTTTCAAGCATCCTCAAAAAAAGTTCTCAAGAATCTTTTGAGCATCATGATTGGTTCCAGACCATAATTTTTGAGCAGAAGTGAAATTTCTTTCAACCTTTAAAAGTTTGCCTGAAATTATCAGGCAGCATAGAAATCCCCAAACTGCCCAAAACTTTTCAAACATCTTGGGAAAATTTTCATCAGGAATTTCTCCAAAGTAACCCCAAAACAAAATCGGGCAGAATGGCAATTGTTTTTGATAAGTTTCCCTGCACTGCTCAAAACTTTTTGTGGTTTGGAAATCCTTTCAATGTGAATGATTCAACATAGTTTTAAATTAACCCCATCATACTATTTTATCTATCCCCTTTTGTGTCAACAGCACATGGGTTAGTTTTAACCCTCAAATCAAGAGAGGGTAACGGAATAAAAATATCCCTAGGAACCCTTGGTAGCATCCCTTGGCCAAAATCCAGCTTTACACTAATTTAGGCTCTCGAGGTCCAAATTTAATATTTACTGAGTTAAATAGAGCCTCTCAAGGGGCCTTGCTCAAGAAGTTGAAGGTACCACTGTAATAAGTTCACATTGGCCAGAAAAACAGGGTCATTAGAGTTTTCCGTAAAGTCAGGAAAACACAGCATCAGAACCCTGAGTTTGGCCCAAAACCGGGTGAGATTAAAATAAAAGCCTGCAAAAAAGTACATTAGCCTTCAAAGGGGGGGGGGAGGGGGTGGTGTGAAACTCAGAAATGCACCATTTTTTTGTGGTAAACTGAGTTTCATCCTGTTTTCACCGCCTATTTCCTCTTCCCTGAGCGCCTCTACTACAGCATATATTTTCACTGCTCCTACTTGTACAACTACTATAATTACCTCGAATCTTGTGTATGAAATGCTGAGTTTCAGCATTTCATACCCAGATTTAATAAAACTTCCTTACCTTGCGGACCTCCCTTCAAGAGGGGATAGGGGGTGAAAAGAGGCCCAAAGATAGGGTGAAGACAGGGTGACTTTAAGGAAAACTCTAATATTTGAGAGAAAAAAGATTCGAAATTGGTAGTTTGAGGTGTATTATTGCTGAAGACGAAGATTCCGAACTTGCGTCGATCCATAATCGGAAGGTGAACAGGACGATTCTAAATGGAATTAAGGTACAGTAATGTTACGACGATGAATCTAAAAGGGTACGATGACATAAAGCAATCTCAACGTGCGCTACTCCACACATTGAGAGACCAGCCAAATGCGCACACTTCTCCTGGGGTCACAGATTTTGTCCCCGAAGCTCATCGGGGAAAGCAGAAATTTTGTCACCCAAGCTCATCTGGAAAGCGAAAAAGTTGTCGTGCAAGCTGTTGGTGTGAAGAATTTGGTTGCCATAACGAGAAAGTACTAATTTCTTAGAGCTGTTTAGATTTCAAAAGTTTCGGAAGAAAGCTGAGAAGTGGTTTTTTTCCCCCCCCCTCCCCCGTTTTGATTGTTGTAGACAAACAATGGCTTCGATGAGCTTGATGCTTGCGAAATCCAATTTCGTGGTACAAGCTGGTCGAGAGAGGAGGAGTTTCGTCACAGAAATTCGTTCTTCTAATCCCGTTGAGGAGTGGAGGTTGTTGCCAATGCCGGCGGGTAGAGGAGGAAGACGGGAGGGAGTTGTGGTCAGGGCGGGACTTGGCGCGTTTTCAAGTGCGGTGCAAAGAAGAAGGTCAAGGAAAGGAGGAAGAAGAAGAAAGAAACGCCAGGGTTCGCAAACACAGGATGTGGATCCACACTCCATTAGCAACGAAGACGGCCTGGTATATATCTTCACTTCGGCAATTCAATCAACCTCCTTTCTAGAGACAATTGGGGTTTAGGTGTTCAAGGGTAAGGCTTCATAGACTTCACTGCAATTGCAACTCTCATGATTTAAGTGATCTGGAGGATGCAGGGGAAGTTGCCAGACAACAACAACGGGACATCTTTGCGAGACGCACATGATGACGATGCCGAACATATTTACAATTCTGATAATGAAACTGAAGAGTCTCGTTTGGATCACATTCACTCTGATGGAACGGAGCTCTCTCAGCATAACCAGGGAAAGGAGAGTGAAGGCAGTATTCTTCAGGAGCTTGAAGAAAAGGTGATCCCTGGACAACAAAGTGCAGGCAGCAATCTGAATAGTATTCGCCTTGATGCAATTCAGAGGGAGAGTCATAGTCAGTTTGTTGAGAACTTGACTGTCTCTGCCACGATGCAACAATTCCTTGGCACCACAAATTTATCACAGTTGCAACAGACAACCATGAGCAGTGGGATGGTACAAGAACAATCTAGTGGTTTAATACTTGCTGAAACATCTGAGATACTTGATCCTCATGTCTTTATCCATTCTGTGAATGCTGCATCTTGGTACTCATCGATACAACAAGTGGAAAACCATCCACAGACTGTGACGGGCCAATTGCTGGCTAATCAATCTCCAAGCTCAAATGGAAGCACAGGCTACAAGTCAGACAGTGAGGAAGTGGGTGATCAAGTAACACTTGGTGCAGCAAGCAGCGAAAAAGTGCCAATGAGAAAGACCAAAGGCAAGAGCCAAACAGAACAAGTTACGGAATTTGGGTAAAATACTGGTAGCTATCTCAAAGATTTTGCTATTTTAGGCAAAGGATCATGCATGGAATAAATTGTGGTTTTTTCTTGATGATCTCATTTCAGGTGATGATGCCAAAATGGATCAATTGATGGTGAGGAAAACTAGTGGTGAAGCTGAGCAGCCGGCAGATGTGGAAGTATTATTGGACATATCGGTTGTAGATGCAAAGGCTCCAGAGCCAGAAGTGTTTGAGAATGGTGGGCATTGCATGCAAGCATCAAAAGCTGGTGTCAATCACAGCAATGGACACATCAAGCCAAATTCAAGCTTGGGGAAGGTGGATAAAAGTGGTCTTGCAAGGAATAGTGGGTTACTTGAACATGCAAGACCAAAGCAAACAAATGAATGCACAAGTTTGCAACCTTCAGTTTTGCAAACAGTGCAGGGTAATATGAGGGGTGTGGATACAACAGATGTTGGAGTGCTTGCTGAAGATGCCAAAGTTTCTTGCACTATGTCAGATGACTTGTCGGCCAACAGTTCACTATCTACGTCTCTCTTTTTGAAGGTGGCTACAGTTTTACCAAAGCAAGTGCTCGAGGAACTTCCATCTAAACTAACTGAACTTCCAGTGAAGTTGATGAAGGAATTTCCTGCAAAAGTGGCAGAACTTCAATTGAGGTTGATCAAGGAACTTCCTGCCAAAATTGCTGAACTCCCAGTCATTGTTAAGGATCTCCCCCCAGCAGTGGTTGAAGACTCATCTCAGGTTGAAGTGATTGAGCCAGTTGTGGAGACTCTGCCTGATATTGTGGTTGAGCAAGTTGGACAACTAGTTGAACAGGTAACATGCTGCCAAACTACATGGATGCCCCACTTCCTGCTGGACAGTGGCTGGCTCTCTTGCACCTATCAACCACCGCTGGGTGTTAGCATGTGGACTTCAAAGTACAGAATCTCTTGGGCACATGACCTTACTCTGATTGTAAAGTCTGTACTGGGTGAACACAGGTTGGTGCTACCGGTACCCTGGCCTCAGAGCCGGAAACCCTGAATGTGTCCCAAGTCCCAGAATCTGTGATATTACCAGTAGCAGAAGTCACAGATTCTGTTACATCAACAGTCTCAAATGTGCAGGATACAGTGAAATCAACAGTTGCAGATGCGACAGATTCTGTGACATCAACAGCTGCTGAATTTGCAGAGTCTGAGACATCAGCAACAGTGCAAGTACTGGAATCAGTTTCACCAGCTGCTGACCAGGTTTCAAGCACAGCATCTTGGCAAACAGATAATGGCTTCACTAATAGTGCTGGAAATCTCCCATCATTCCTGACTTCAGATGCTCCAGAGTTTCGAGGCTTGCAAGGAATCCAGAATGTTCATACTCTGCAAGAGGACCTAGGACTTCTGGCAACCATATATGACTTCTACATATTTATGCTCAAGAGACCTCTACCGCAGTTTGCACTTGGGATGTTTGCTGCACCCATCTTGTTAAGTGTGCTTTTCACTGCACTTTATCTGCTGGACTTTCAAGGGCTTTCTTTGGATGAGACAGCACGTGGTGTCTTTGAGTCAGCACCTGGTATGCATTTCAAGAAGTTGACATTGAATGTTTTGTGCTGCTTTGTGTTGAAAAATCTGCCAATGGTACTCTAGGGAAGAGTTACCACAGATCAGTGAACAAGCATGAGCGACTGACTTCTGTCAGGGGTTGGTCTTTGAAGACAATAGTGGATGCATGGTTGCTGCAATTCTTCCCTGAGGAAAGTCTTGTGGTTGTTACATGTCAATGATTGGAAAAGTCAATTACAACCATTGCACACAATTAGAACCAGAATGTATGTAGGGGCAGTAGAAGACTCACAAACTTGAAACCAGAATGCTCCTGATGAGCTCCTCATGCAAAGACTCATGGCTAATAGTAATTCCCTTATTGACTTTTTGTCCGAGCAGGAGATGATACATCTGGAGTTCTCACAATGCCTTGGACTCTCTTCCGAGTGTTTATGTTCAGTCTCTCTCTCTCCACTGGCCTGCAGCCGGAGCTGGTACCTGTATCTCCATACACACTGGTTGTGGCCAACATCAATGCACTTTTTGCTCAGCTTCTATTTGTCTTCCTTAGTGGTGCAGGTATGAAGCTATATCCTGTATGTGCTCTCTTGACAATGACCATCATAATGCCATTGATCTAATCATTGTGTCCAGTCTCTAATCTCTGTGGTGTATGAGTAGCATTGCTATGCTGTGGGTGGATGGACCTCATGGCCTGAGCTGTGCAAATCTTGAAGTGTGTATAATGAGTCATCTTTTAGTCCTAGATTTGGTGATTTGAAGATTTTCTTGTGGCACTGGCTTCGCTTATTCTTTGAGTAGAAGCCATGACTATGTTGCTCATATTGTCTTTGGCAGTGTTTGCAAGATTGTCACAACCATCACATCCTGTGCGATCCTCTAAGGTGGCTCTCATGTGTCCTGCTTTTACTCAACCTAAAGAGAGTGGAGATGCCTCTGCCAAAATGTAAGTGACATGATACTTGTGGTCAAACTACAGAAGTTGCTTGTTTTCTTTAAAGTTGTTGTCAAAGTCCAGTTTGGGAATGCTATGCTTGGATTCTGCTTTGAGTGAGCAAAATGCCATGGCACACCTGAAACAAGAAATTGATGCTATCTCGACAAGAAACAATTGGACCATTTAGAGCTAAGAAGTTGTGGAGATGCTTTGAGAATTGCATGACTTGGGCCATGCAGATCTCAGAGATAGGACATGGGGGTACCTCATTGGACCACAATAGAAAATTGATTTAAACTGAAATGTTTTAAATGGTTGTGGTCCCTCCTCAAGTTGGAGTTTCTTCACCTCAGAATTTTTAATCAGTTCTCCTGGAATGTGCAGTGTTTTGATGGCAAGATTTGTTTTGGTTGGACCCCAACCCTGTGAGCTTGTGGATGTGAAAGTGGATCTGACATACAAGTACAACACTGTGACCAGAACAGGGTCCTTCTTTCGTGCCAGACGTTCTCTAAAGCTGGTGTGTTCTTACATCAACTCATACATTTGACATCTGTGATTCCATTGTGCATCTGACATTCCAACCATTGCTGGGAACTGATGAAGTCAGTGGGGATGTTATGATAGGCAGTCAAATACCATGGTGAAGGTCCCTGAACATGCATATGATTGTTGGTGGTCCTCAATCTGTCTTGTGGTTTCTCTTTCCTTTAGGGCAGTGTTTCCTCTTATTCGTGCTCACTGACTGGTTGCTGTTATGTTGTCAGATCTGAAATATCCATAACCTTATAATCTGGTCATGTCTCAATTCTTTTCAGGTTGACTTCAATCATAAGTATTGAGACTTCCTCAGTACTTATGAAGATTTATTTGACATTTGAGATTGCATAGAACACATTTGGTACTTGTACACCAGGAGCAAAAGGTTCTCCCATCATGTTAGAAGGATCAGAAACAGAAGGGTGGTAGGCTCTAGCATGCATGATGTTGAAAGAATTTGTAACAAACCCATCTCTTATTGTTGTAGTGGAGTTTTTGTGACCTTCCAACTTATCTAGAATTCTTGTGGCTCAATGTAGGTTCGTTCAGAGATTGCCCATTTGACCTATGGGATGCTGGTGCGGCATATTATTGATGAGACCAGTCCTCTGTACAATCGAACCCTTGAGATGCTGCATCGAGAGGATGCTGTTTTCACACTAAGTGTGGTAAGCAAATTTGTTCCCTGGTATGTGCAAAGATAGCCTCAACAGTTGTGTATTGGAATTGTTTAGAAAACTCTATATTTTAGAGGATAAGGCCAAGGGGGTTGGGTGTTAAGCTAGTTGCAAACAAGCCTACCTGTAAATACCTGATCTAGGCTTACCACCATCTCTACTTAGTAATTGCATCCAACATTTTCTGTTAAAAAAAAAGGTGTTGGTATTTTGTGCTTCTGTGTCTCAAAGAATGGGAGTTTGTTGCAGATTGGTTTGGAAAGGGCATCAATGCAATGTGTCTTTCATTTGCAACACTACTGTGTTAATGATGCCGATGTCATCTGGGATGCTGAATTTGAGGACATGGTGCTCATCAACTCAAAAAATGAGCGGATTTATGACCACTCCAAGCTCAGTTGGTGGCGAGCTGTATGAGAAATGACACTTTCATCAAGGCAGAGCAGTGAGAAAGTATTACTCATTTTCCTGAGTACAATAGTAGCTTACAAAGAGTAGGATAGCCAAAGACTCAAGTAAGTAACTAATCTTCTACCTTGGACTACCATTTTGCAGCACAGTACCATTTGTCATGTAGAACAAGGTGGAAACCTCAGGTAGCAGATGGTCTGAGTTTTTCTGTGGGCAGTGGATTGTAGGGTTTGTGTACTGTGTCCTTCATGCCCTACCATTTTCTACAGGAAAATTGGACAAGATGCCACTTGAGTAGTCACTGAGCTACACATGCCATACCATTTCCTGGCTTGTGCCACTTTTACACCTTGCCTTAACTATGTTCAACAGTAACTACTGCAAGAGCATGGAGCATGGCATGCTTGGAGATGTGAGCTTACAGACTGAAGAGCTGCCATCAAGCATGCTTTGATATGTGAGGGCACACTGACAACATCAACCTCTGAAAATGAAAGCAGCATTCTCATGTTGAGGCAATCAGATTGCATGAGTCTCAGTGTACTTGAATTTCAAGAATTTCTTTGTGAATAAATTTAAGTTTTTGTTTGCAACATTGCCTAAATTTCAGATTTAATTTGGAGATATCAATTGATATGCCTACTGCAGCTCCTCATCAGGTAAAGAACTTAGAAGCATGATCATCATTGAAACTTACTTGATTTGACACAAATTTGTTTGAGAGATTGAGAACAGCAATTGGAGGTGTCAACAAAAAGAAAGGGTGTAAAATCAGAAATTTTTCAATAGTGCATTCCTAAGTAACAAACCTCAACACTAATGTTTATTATGTGGCATCAATGTGCCAGAAACATTGTAGACAATCCAGTAAACAACTACGCTAACAATCTAGCCAAATTTACAAGCACATGTCAGATCAGATCACTCCAACTTCCCTCTCTTGCACTATCATGGTCTTCACTATGATTTCCTTGCACATCAACTCCACCTTGCATTACACTAGGATACAATCAGAGGGTTTTGCCATATGTAGTTCAATCACATTTGGGTAAATGCCTCTTATCCTTCTTCAACATCAAACTTGTATTGACACACATAACTACCCGGCTAACAATATAACACCCAACAAACATGTGGATATCATCCCAATAACTCCGATACCATAACCTTGGAAGCCTTGACAGAAAGAACTTCATTGCAACTACAAAGACTGAAATAATTTCTCTTGACAATACTACATTGTCAACATTCTGGATCCAAACTTCCTCTAGAATTCCCGTAATCACAAATCTCACTTCCAATCACTCAATAAGTCAACCCTAGAAAACACCACACATCAACCTTTCAAGTAGACCAAACTTGGTATTTAAAAAATCCACTGGACAAGCTCACAACACCCTAGAGATTATCATCACTTCCAACCATGCCTCTACACTGAAACATCTAAATATATTCTCACACTCTACCCTAATCTCCATGCACAACGAAACAAATTTGGAGAGATCAATTTTTTTTTAAAAACTTGCCATGATCATTCTTCTCATAAGCATTGTTCTACACACCTAGCACACAACCAAAAGAAAGGAATCAAAAAAAAATTACATTTGAATTTGCATAACATCTAAAAGGAAATCCACCCACACCTTAGATGTGACCATGTACCAATATCTATCACATCCAAAATAGTGTGCAAGTTAGTTCCCTAACCCCACCCCTAATCATGACATATTACACATGTAGAACGAGGGTCAATTAAATGCCACCACATGGGCCAATCATTGTGATTTGTCAATCAAAACTAATCATGTTTCTTTCTTGGCCTTTTTTCTTACAACATTGCATTTTGTACATAGTTACAAGTCGTGCATGTATATGTTTTTTGATCTATTAGTTGGGTAAGTTTATTCATATTACAAATATATATGCATTTCATGTGCAAGTGTATAATTTTCATTTGCGTCTATGTATGTGCGTGTAAATTTGTGTAAGGCCATTTCATTTCATGTAAAACAAGTTAAATGTAAATATAAGACACAAAAATTCATAGCTTCTACCAAAAGGGATTCTTGAGTGGAAAAGGTCTTGATGTTCATACTAACACCTATAGATGAAAACACTTGGATGCCCTTAAATGTAAAATCATTTGGAGATAAGAAAACATGAAATAAGTTTCATTTGAGAAATTGAGTAGCCAAGTTTTCTTCATTTGGTGAATAGACATGAATCCTCCAAATTAAAATACCCTTGCCCACTTGCCATAGCCCTACACATCAAACCAAAACATGAACTTCATGAATTTTTTTATGAAATAAAATAACTTATAACTACAATAAAATACTTGTGCATTCTATGTAAAGAGAACACATGAAGAATAAATGAAATATGAAAATGATATTGTGATTGTTCTTTATGGTCATTCTCCCACAAATAATTAAATGTTATAACAAAATGGGAGTATTACACCACCATTGAAGATTACGGTTTTCTAAACAATAAAAGCAAGACCATGACAAACGTATGTGCAATATAACAAGGGGTGGAGTTCACTTTAAATAAGTTGCTAATATATAAAACTTGCATCAATGTTATGAGTTGCAAGATGACAATGACACCGCCACTTACATATATGAACAAGAACAATGTGGAGGAACTCACTTTCAACCTTATTATGCAAAACTACAATGAAAAGAATTATAAGACAATACAATTTTTTTTTTGGCAAAATAACAAAAAGATTAAGAAGTACAAAGAGATCACCTCAAAAAAGTCAATATTAAAACTTGTCACAACACAAAAATTTACAAGATAACAACAAACACCACCATTTGTACTTAAAAAAAACCTAATCAAAACCTAAACAAAACCTAAACAAAGAGAAAAAATATGAGGAGAACTTACAAGACCACCATGAAATGGACATTATAAGATATCGATCCTATGTACCTAACTTTCTTTTCTCTCCTACACCCTACGTTTATCTTGTTTTTTCTTGCCCACCATTTGCCCCTTCCCCTTCCCCCCTTTTCTTTTTCTTTGTTGAACCTACTCCACCTGCATGTCATCTTTAATCTTTTAGAAACAAAAAAAGAGGGAAAAAAAAATGCAATATACAAATGTAAAACTTATTGTGTATTGTGTTCATTCATTCACTCTCCCACACAAAAAAAAGGGTTTGTAACAAAATGAAGATATTGCAGCCCTCTAGTTCATTGAAGATTATGCTTTTGTACAAAAATGAAAGTATTGTATCATAATCTACATTTACATGGCAAATCAAATATACTCAACATCCTATAAGAGTAATTTTAAAAAATACATGCATACACGTGATACAAGTGTAATTGTAAAGTCTTTGTTGTTTACATAATTTGACGTGATTATTTACATTCACATGCACAACATTGGTCCAAACAATTGTTGACCAATTAGTGAAAAATAGCTAGTTGTCAATAAAGGTACAAGGATCAATTATTAATAACTTACTTGTTGATGCTTAAACTTGCTAAAAATAGGTTAGAAAAATGATTTGCCTACTAGGTATCACATAGAGAACTAGAAAGACCCTTTATGGGTTGGGTATACATATTTGTTGAAATCCAACAACTTACTTATATGCTTTGAAATTTTATCAGTCTAACATCCTATTACAGTGTTTTTTGGCAATTCTAGTGTTATTACAGTGGCTAAATCTGGCAGTTTTCCCTTTCTTTCCCTTCACTTTTGGTGATTGAAAACCTTTCAAATCACTTCATTTTCAATTTTTCAATTTTTCTTTCTGGCTAAATTTTGCCAATAAAACATCGGAGCAGGTCTTTAGTCTTGACCTAATATGTAAGGTCTTGGATCCCCTAACACGGGACTTACAAAACCTGTACCATCCCAATCTTGATAACTTTGAGAGACCTTATGTAATCTGGCAGGTCTTGGATAGCTTGGCTGGGACCTTACAAACTCTGCAAGGTCCCTAGTACTAAATATCCTGGCAGAGACCTTATGAAATCTGTAAGTCAAAGATAGCCAGCGAGGGATCTTACAAAAATTTATCCAGGCCTGGAGAGCTTGGCAGGGACCTTATGGAATTTGTAAGGACCAGGTTAGTCTAATGGGGATCTTTGGAACTTTTGTGTAAGGTACTCTACAGAACTAACATGATATGATATAATTATTGGAATGGTCAAGTAGCTGTGCATTATTACGTTGGTGAAGGCACTAATGCAAAAAAACCCTTTGAGGCAAGCTAGCTGACACACTCAAGATAATGGGCAAGGACAAGATCATGATATTAAGGTCTGGGGTGGCAGATTCAACAATTTAAAAATGGTAAAAAATGATGTTCAACAGACACATTTTGATCAATATTCCAAGTGTATGACCATCATTGGATGATTCTTTCATATAATGTGATTTAGAAAATGACACAATCTGCCACCCCAGACCTTAATTTCCTCAATAATCAATCAAAGAAAAATAAATATATATAGGTTGTTTAAAAAAAAAATCATGTTCAACAAACACATTTTGATCAATATTACAAGTGTATGATCATCGTTGGATGATTCTGTCATGTAATGTAATCCAGAAAATGACACAATCTGTCACCCTAGACCTTAATGTCCTCAATAATCGGTCAATTGCGAAAAGATTGGATTTGTGGACATAATGAATGAATGAATGAATGAATGACAACTACAAAGAATGAGAAAATGACAAATCCAGCTGCTCCTTTCTGTGCCTGCTGTCATGTGACAAATGGTGAAGCTGCTTTTCTCTCATGTTTCTGCTGTCCGACCCATCTCCATTTGTTGCACTTCTTGTTGCCGTTCTTGCCTTCGATTTCTTACCCTCTTCACAAGCGGCATCCACTACACTCCTGGTGAGTCTTCTCGTATTCTCTCCCCTTTGCAACTCAAGAACCGTTTCGGTTTCGTATTTTCTCCCCTTTTGCATGTCCATTTCAAGCTGTTTTAAAACCATTTTTGGCTTTTTGTTTGTTTGTTTGATTGATTGTCTCTTTGTTTGGTTTTGCTGTAAATGAGGTGTGGTTTTGTGCGTTTTTGGGTTTGTGGTTGTGTTTAATGATTGCTGGAAACTCGCTGGTTTCATGGTGTTTGTGGTTCTCCTTTTCGTTATTTAGGGTTTCGAGCTGTTGTCGTTGTTGATGCTTTTCTCTTGCTATAACTCCTTGTTGTTGGTTTGTTTGTTTCTCTTCTGCTAATTTACCTGTTTCAAGCTTTTGAAACTAGTGTGGGTATTGGATTTGTGGAATTCATGGTGGTTCCATTTGAGAGCTGGAGTGTCACTTGTTTTCTAGGTTTTTTGCCTTCTGTTTTCGTTTCCAAGTTCCTTCTAGTCTTCTCATCAGTCTTAAGTTTTCTCTTGCTGCTCTTTGTACTTTTCAAGGTGGTGGAGTCATGGCTTTTCCCTAGCTTCTGCTTCCTTTTGATGTCTGGAACCTTTCTGTTATGTGGATTTGGTGCCTGACCCCTTTGGATTTGCAAGCTTTCTACAGTTTGGTGGAATGAGTTTCTCTTTCTTCCCCTGTTTGGTTTTGTGCTGTAACCTTGTGATGTATGCAAGGTTTTTTGATTTGCTTCTTCTTTGTATCTGGGACCTTTCTTTTTCTTCTGGATCATGTGCCTGCTCTTTCAGCTTAAGGTTTGCAACTGGTTGTATTGTTGCTTTGGTTATTTGTGTGATCAGCATGTGGGATATTTGGTTTGGAGGTTGTGTGGTTCATGTTGCCATGCAACAGTCTTATTCCTTGGTTTATATTCATCACTTTGTGGTCTTTTGACTCTTGCAAGCCATCTCCCAGCCCTCCTCTAGGTATCTGTTTGGGGTTCTGTGACTTCCACGTTCTATGATTGGTCTATGGAGTGTGCTTTGTGACATTAAATTGAACAGTTTTTTCAGTGGACAAGACATCTTGCCTACTTGGCATTTCTTACTCTCTGTAATATCATTGCTGATTAGCCTTTCTGAAGCGCTATATTGTCTTGTGCATGCAGTTCATCTCATTTGGATTTCTGTTCACCAATCCCAACAAACTCCCCCCAAAAAGGAAAAGAAGAACTTCTCTTTCATCTGACTTGTGGCATAGGACAACCTTTGATGTCAGACTTCTTTGATATTTGTTTAATTAACTCACTTCCCGGGGTTTGTGTATGTTTGTAGGTGGAAACTGACAAAAATACCACATGTATCACACCCCTACCAGGCCACCATAATCCCTGGAATGGAACCATCCTTTGGACTTGTGTTCAGAGATTGCAGAGGAGTGATCCATATTGTAGTGTGCTGCAAGTGTTAGGTTTGTGGACTGAGTGGGTCTGGCAGGTTGCAAAACAGGTTAAGAGAGCCTGCCAAGGAAAGAGGTAGCAATGGGGGTTGGGCAGAGCAAAGGCGTGGAAGCATCCCAGCCATCTAAAATTGAGAGGAGGATGGTGAAGGCAATGGCAGAGAGAGCACAGTCAGGCCAATTCTCTTTGAAATCCTTCAACAGTATCATTATGAAGTTCCACAAAATTGATGAATCCTTTGAAGCTGTGAGAATTGTGTTTAGAAAATATGGTATTGTTCCAACATTCCCAGTGTGCAATTTGTTCTGTGAAAAGCAAAGACCGGCTGCAAGATAACACACAATTTGGTGGACAGTTCCGTACTATTAGTAGGGCTACTACCAGTATGTGGTGGATAGTGTTCTAGACTGGAGAACAGCATAAACCTTTCAGAAACACCAACCAATGGTATCGAAGTGTTTCTTGTATATGGCTACTTGAGGTTCCTTTCTCTGCTGCCTTGATAACCAATGAGCTCTGGTTACTCCTGGGATTGCCTTGAAGACTAATTGAATGTTGCTATCTTGGTTGCACCTATTTTAGTATCCTAAGAGGTATGTTGTGTGATGGCAGATAAGGATGGCAGTGGAGCCATAGACATGGAAGAATTGAAGCATTGTTTGAAGGAGTTGAAGGTAGAAATTTCCGAAAAGGAAGTTGAGGAGTTGCATGCAGAGAGTGACATGGACAGTAGCCATGCCATCGAGTTCAAGGAGTTCATAGTGTTGCTGGCACTTGTGTACCTTCTTGGTGTGTCAAGTTGCAGCGGAAGCACTAGTGAACCAGGCCAACCTGTATCCCTTTAAGGCTTTTCTTTCTATGAGGACTCTGAGAAACTGTGGATAGTGGCTGTTATGGCTGTTATCCACAGTAAGAACACATGGTGTTAATGTTCGGTGTCTCTGCAAGCATTAGCCTGGTATTGCAGCAGAAGTCAGCAACCCTTTGTACTGTCATTGTCCCTTATTTCTTTAAAATTTGAGCTCAATGAGCTGTACATCAAACTTTCAATCAATATGTGCTTCATGTTGAGGTCGGTGTGTAAGCAACTTGATCCTGAATAATATGATCTGCTCATCTCTGTAGGTAAGATGTTTCACCTTGACTGCAGATTTCAGACACAGAAATCACGAATAGGTCTACCACAGTTAGAGGCGACATTTGACACAATAGTGGAAGCTTTTGTCTTTTTTGATCGGAACAAGGATGGCTATGTCAGCAAGGAGGACTTGGTGGATGCTATCAACAGATCATCTCCAGGCCGCCAAGGTGACAAGATTGGCTTGGAAAGATTTGGTAAGCATTCCATTCATAATCAACTTGTGTGCTGCAAGGCTGTGGATAGCTAAGTGGTGGAGCTGATGGTTAACTTGCAAGTGGCTGTGTGTCAGAACTTCTTGAGGTTCATTCTACAGCTATAGAGGATGTAGAGTGAGCAGCAGACCATCTGTACAGTGTGGGAAGCCCTATGAGAGTCTTTGGGGGAGCATTTAGAACACGGTCTTTCTATAGCCATCAGATACAGTATGGAGGCCAGAGCCTTAAGATACTGGTCATACCTGTTAGCTGGCTACGCCATTCCTCTTTTGCCTTATGTCTTCGTTTTGTGAAAGGGACTGACATTCATGAATTGTGATGCCCACCAGAGGAGATGGATTGGGACAAGAACGGGACAGTCACATTTAAGGAGTTTTTGTTTGCCTTCACAGACTGGGTAGGTCTTGAGGATGAGGGTGATGATGATTTTGTATCTCCATCATAGAATCTTGCCCTACCCAACGTTATCCTACTTGATTTGAATGAAAATATCCTCCACAGCCATATATTTTTTTGGCAGCAAATACCATTCTTTCTCTAGTCATGATTTAAGCCACTTAAGTGTACAACAAAATGGTGCTTTTCTTACTGAGGATGATGTGGGCAAGTTTAAGAGTTTGTTTTGGGACATCAAACAAACAACTGTAATATGGAGTGTGGGTTTGCAGTACAACCTTGGGGCCACTGACTTTTCAAAGAGTTAACTTGTAACTCAGTAGGTTGATTAGAAGTAGGGTTGTGGGAGGAACTCTTCTCTTTGAAGATGCTAGCTATTATGTGGTGTTGTGGAAGTGTAATCAGTATAGGCTATCTGAATACTGGCCAAATAATTGAGCTCAGTGGAGATTGTTCTGGAATGTATACAATCATGTGGAAGCTTAATTGGCAGAAAATGAAGCACTTTTCTCCAATTAAGACATGCTTCTTGCCATTAGAGTTATTGGAACCTTTATCGAATAGATAGTCGAGATGTTTTTCTCTTAGTGCAATCCTATTGGTCTACATATATCTGTGTTGTGATCAAAATCTTCACAAACATTTCAGAGAGCTTTGAGGCTGTGTTCCGATCCCAAGTTCCATGTTTAGTGAGTATCAATGACAATGCATTCCATTGTGAGCTAGGTCTTATTATATTCCAGAATTGCAAGTTGGACTAGGGAGTACAGTTAGGATCCTGGTGGTTTCAGTTATGTGACATTCTCTGGAGTTTCTAGATCTGAATACTCTTGAATTGCATTTTAGATGACAAAAAGTAATCAGTCAGGACTGGATTAGCTTATATTTGTGAAATAGTTGCTTAAATATTTTAAGTAGCATATCCTACTTTGATCATGGGTGGCATGTCACCAACTATCTAGTTACTGATTTGACCTGCTGCCCTGTCAATAGTACACAGCTGTGTGTTGGAGCATTTGGTTTGCCCATTTCCCATGCATGTGGAGGTTCCAGAGTGGGTAATTCTGTGTTCAACATTCAACAGCTATCAGAGTTTATCTTTGTGGACAGTGGCCATAAGCTACAGGTCTGTACTCAGCACACATCTCACTGTTGACCTGCAGTACATATCTGCAACTGGGCTCATCTCAGGACACAGAACTTGCAACCTGTTGCTGAGATCTCTCCTCCAAGCTTCAAACTCTTTCTCCTCAAGTGTACAGTTTGAGATCAAAGAGAAGTGACCTTGTATAATTTTTATTGATCACTTCAGTGATTGATGAACCAGATTCAGATACTGCATCAAACTGTAGCAATATCCCACCAGAACAGGTGAGAACCCAATGGAGCAAGTGACATTGCAAGAGATCTCCAAAATGTCATGAAACTTTTCCTTATAGTTGTCTTTCATGGTGTTGCTTTGATTAAACATCAATGTGGTTGATTAATGCATTGAGCATTTTGTATTGAGTTTGATTTAAATCTAAGGTAAAACTCTACTGGTTGCCATGAATTTTGAATTCAAAAGTTACTTGCACTATGCTTACTTCCAACAATGCCAAGACACAATTGCCTTGGGTGTTTTCACAGACTCTGCATCAAAGGACGTACGATCTAGAACTGGTCTACTATAGGTGACTAAAATCTGGTATACCATGGGGACCACTGTCCAGGTGAATCTAGTGCATATAGTTCTTGTAATTCACCAGGTTCCAAATGATCCAAGTTGGTGGGTTGGTGGACAAAAAGTTGGTCTTACGAAGTCATGTGATGAAGACTGCAGTGCTTCATTAGCCTTTTTGCCTCACCATCCTTATTGTTGGTGGTTTTGTTGGGACGGAATTTTTTAGGTCCACATATAATATGCCCCTAAACCCTAACCTTATCCCTAATATGAGTAATTAATTTTGTTGAACCTATTATAGCTATAACCCAAAACTAACCCTAAAGGGCATCTACATCCACCCACCAAGCTTCATAAGGCCAAACACACATGGTGGTTCACTACAAACACAACAAAAAATAATCTACTAGTCATTACTTTGGTCTCATTGCCATACGATAATCAATGGAACAATCTTACTGATCAAGTCCAAAAAATGCTGACAACAATGCCAACCCAACAACATTAGTGGGGGGGGGTTTACACAACTAATAGAAAGTTGACATGCATTATTTCCCCCCACTTCATAGGCCAAAATTGTTTGACCTACTACAACAAATTATTTAAAAAAAAGAAAAGTTGATGGAATGATTATCCCTTTTGGCTAATGGCATGACACTCCACCACTTGTGGAGTTTAGTAAGTAATGTTTATTCGCACAAAGGATTGGTTACCAATAGTAGTTGTGCATTTGTTAATTCCTTTTGTGTAGTTTTCACATAGAAAACCTCCAAGACCTTTTGTTTCCAAATGAATTGAAAGCTCACACACATGTAAATATCCCCTCCAAGACTCCAATGGTGTAAACAATTCCCCAATGCAACTCCATATGTAAAAGATGGGAATTTCTAAAAATTAAAAACAAATTAATTCACAAAAAATAAGAAATTAGCCTTTGGATTTCTTCAACTATTATTTCCAAAAAGATTACACACATGCATGTGCCTAGCCTTCATTGAGATAAATCCAATGGTGCCAAAATCTTTTTTCATTTGCCATTGTATGAAAAAGATATAACCTTCCAAAATTAGTTGATGAATGAATTTTCCCACCTCCAAATAATAGATGAAAAATTACCCAAATGGATGAAAAGTTTAAAATTGCTTTTCTTGTGAGGTTATAGGGTCAAAATGTTCAAAAAAAAGTTTGGTCATAAGGTGTGTACCCAAATAGTCATTAGCCTAATGTTTAGTTAACACGTTGGATAAAACACATGATGGATGAAAATTGAAAATCATCCAAATTATAGATGAAATACCCATACATGGATGGCAACTTTTTAAAATGAAAAATAACAAATAACAAATTTTAAAAACAACACGTGGCAAATTTAAATTGATGAAAAATTGTCTAGTAGGTTCAAAACGTTGGGAAACAATGAAAAATAAAAAGGGAGGTCTAGATTGAATCCCCTTGACCCCTTATTTCAAACTTCCACCAAACCATGTGAAGCTCCCAAGCTTACCGAACTTAATAGGTTGTTCTGCCTAGGTTTGAGTGAACTTGTTGATGATGGCGATGAAGCTCCAAGCTCTTCCCACCACCTAGCCCCTTTATTTTTCTTTTTTTTTTTCAAATTATTGATGGTCCTCCTTTTGGTGAACACAAAAAAATGATAAAAAAGAGGATGTTAATTGTGTGTTAACCCCCTCCTTCCTTACTTCCTTTTTTGTTGTCAAAAAATCAACAACAATGGGGAGAAAAGCTCTCCACCCCCTAACAACAATGGCATTGCAATTGTTGTTGTCAATTGTTGCCATATGCCCACCAACAATGACAACCACGAGGAGGGTGGGGAACACCCCCCTTATTTGCTTGTGTTGTTGCCAATGGTAGAAAAGTTAGCCAAGAGCTCAAGCTTCTGGTGATGCTAGTAATGGTGCTCCTCATTTTCGCCTCCTATTAATCCTACCAAATAGAGACAAAGGGAAAGAAAATGAGAGAGAAAAAAGAGATAAGGGCCCTTGTGAGAGAAAAACATAAGCCCTCTTTTGTTGATATTTCTTTTTTTCATAACCTTAAGGTCCATTGAGCCTTCATTGAGGTTCAACTTTTCAAGGAGTTTTAAACCACAAACAAATACAAAATCACAAAAATCTTCAAATGGTTTCTTCAAGACCAAAATAGACCAAGAAACACCCCCCAATTGTAACTCCTACCAATTGTAATTTCATAAACAAAAACACAAACCACCACACAACGTTTGGGCAAAGCTTCGAACCCAATGCATAGAACCAACTAACCTAGTTGCAACACAAAACAACTAGTTTAATTTCTTGTGTTTCAAAGCCAATCATTTGTAGATTATAGGAATTCAAAGCAACACAAACACATCTTGTTTTTCCTATGTGATCTAGAATCTTAAAACATGAAAAATGAGACTCCAAAGCCACATTGTGTGTATAAACCCCCCAAACACAAAAAAATTAAAACCCCATTCACATTGCAAATCATTCCACCTATTCACAATAAATTACAAAAACTAACTATCCTGCCATAAATACCTAACAATTCACTTCCTCACAAGCTAACATTGTTGGAGTTTCTTAAATGGACAAATTTTCTGAAGTGAAATGGACTTGTATGACAATGGAAAATTGATAATTTCAACTTGTCTTTTTGGTCCCATTAAATCATCGTTCTTCATTTAGAAGCTTAGTGAAAAAAATTGAAAAGTTCATATGTGAACTTCATTAATATCAAGTTAATTCATTCACAAAATTAGTTTAAACATATCATTTGAGACATTTTGGATAATGCTAATTCAATATTATTTAACTATGATTTTGAACACATAATCATGTCCATCTAATCATCCCTGTATATATGGAAATTTTCTTATTTACCTAAGTTGATGGTCAATCAGAAATTTAATGTTTCAACCGCATTCAAAGCCAACAACACATTCAAAGAATAATTACTCAAAAGTTGTAAAAGGTAGATATGTGCTATGTAAGGCAGACACTTCTTATCCCATGTAAAGAACGATGAATTTTTGCATAGTGTATTTCTAAGTAAGTTATATCTTTAAAGATGGCATCATAATTTTTGGATCACAAAAAATTTCAGTTAGGCTAACAAAATACCTTTTGAATTTCACATAATTTTTTTCACCCCTCATTTTTCTAAGGTTTTCTATTTTCAATTTCTTTTGCATAAGACCAATTCCTTTTTTTTACAACAACTATTGAAAACTTAGAAAAATACATGAGAATTAAGGTTGAATGACTATGTTGACATTGGATTGCTAAATCATTGCTAAAAGTCATTAAGAAAAAACACACACATGTTTCTTTACACACATGAAGGGTCTATCTTGAAACCCTTCCATGATTTAAAGCACTTGTTAGGAGGTTAGGTAGAATACCTATTGCTGAAAGGGTTAATGATAGACCCTTCTCCTATATGCAAAGAAATGGTAATTTTTTTATAATATATTTCAAGTTAAGTTAGTTATATCATGAAAGATCACTAATAACTTCTAGATTGTATAAGATCCTGACTGAATTGGCATAGTGCCTTCTAGATTTTTAAAGGTATTCCCTTTTCTCCTCATCTTTGTGGGGTTTTTTCTTTTTCATTTTTTGTTCTTGAGACCAAAGATTTTTTTACAAACAATATTTGAAAACTTAAAAAAAGACTTTCAAGATAATTAATGTTCAATGGCTACACATGATTCAACAATCAACAGGCTAAAAGAAAGCACACATTGCTTTAGGGCAATAATAATAAATAAGGAAACCAACTATCGTTAAGAAGCGATAAAATCTATAAATAAAAACTTCCGTTTCTTTCCACATGCGAAGGTTTATCTTTAAAGCCTTTTGTAAAATTGACAACCTATTGACCTTGTGACAAGTGATTCAAATTGTAGAAGGGTTGAAAGATAGACCTTTTTCTTACACTTAAATTACTAAGGTTAAACACCTTATGGAAAATATTATTGGGGATAGTTGACCTCACAAGATACAAACAACATAGAAACATTTAATAAATACTTTTGAAAATGCCAAAGCAAAAAAGGCTTCCAATAGGCTTCCAATCCACACATTCCCAAAATGATGTTTCTAAAAACAGATTTAATATAGAAAGTAGTAATAAAGATTTTTCAAGAAAACCAAAGAAAGAAGTTCAAATTTCATTCTCATGGCACAAACCCTATAGCAATGAAGTTTTGTAAGGAGTGTCAAATCACAAGAACTTTAGCTAGTTTTCAAACCTGTTGTATGATAACTTCTTAAAATTTTCTTAACAATAATAGACTTAGCTATTCGTAAAGCCACCGTGTCTTCACCCTCTCTTTGGGCCTGCTTTCACCCTCTATCCCTTCTTTCAGTGGTGTCCGCATAGTAAGGAAACTTTATTAAATCTCAGTATGAAATGCTGAAACTTGCCATTTAATGCACAAGGTTTGAGACTAATTATAGTAGTCAAAATATATGTAGCAGCAGTGGAAGCGCTTTCGACAGGATAAAAGTCAGTTTCCCACCAAAATTGGTGGAAAAACTAGTTTGGGTCCCACTTATTTCGTTTTGTAAAATTTTCATTACCTAACTGGCTGTTCTTGGCTCCTAATCGCCTGACTTTATGGATAACTCTAATATGTCAAAAAAAAAATTCACATTAAGCTCTAAAATAAAAAGATCACAACTAAAGAGAAAACATTTTCCCATTGTGAAATCAAGGGGTGTTTGCCCCCTTTCAAAGGTGGTCTTTATTGGCTCTCCCTCCCTGTTAGGGTTTAAGCACTTTGTTTTCTTATATGCCCCATGTCATTTTTACTTTTTTTTCCATGATACTTGATGGGTATTTTGAGGGTATCCTACAGGCATCATGGGGAAAAAAGAAGAAGAAAAAGGACAAAAATCCATTAATTTTTATGCCATGCAACGCCCTAAAGCTGGGGCATTCTAGTGGCCCCCAAGGCCAGACCTGAAACAACGGGCCCTCTGGACTCAGGGGCTTGTTATTTCAAGAACGCCCCAACCCTCGGGTGTTACCTTACGTTAGGGTCTGGGCTGGCAGATTATACCAACTTCTTGACTGTGTTATATGACATAATCTTCCAGTGACGATTACACACTTGTAATAGGGACCAAAAAAAGTGTCAAAATGTTGAACTTGAATTTTGTGTTAAATCGTTGGATCTGCCTCCCCAGACCTTAATGCCATGGAATGGACTTGCCTTGCCCATTAGGTTGGATGATGCACCAGGTAGGTTGCCCTAAATGGGGTCTGCTGGAGCCAACACTATGGGCAGTGGCTTGATCATTCCAGAGTATGTAATTGTCACCCAGGATAGATTTCACCCTTCACCTTAAGCTTCTTAAGTGTCAACTGCTCTCTCAAATGTAATGTAACTGGCACAGAAGGACATCATGAGGTTGAGCAGAATAGTCTACAAAGAACCTAATGTTGCGGCAGAATTTCTCAGAAGTGCAAATTATGTGATGTAATTGGTTAGATCCTGCTCAGCACTCAGCTTGGGTGCTCAGCTCTAAATAAACTATTCTCCAATTCCCTAGAGGTGGATTAAAACATGGTCTAAGTCAGTAGGTTATTTTTCCTTGTAATGGGCCTGAGTTGACATAAGGCACACTCTTTTGTAATGGTCCCATTCAAGAAGATGATTATTATTGTAATAAGACCGTCCCATGAAATAATCCACACCAGCTAGGTTACATGCAGGAATGTGCTTAGCTCAGCCCATTCCAAGGTCACACCAAAAAACAATGCCTTGGCCAATCCAAGGTCAGAACAACAAAGTCATTTTGCAGCCCTAATTTTGGGAGGTTGTTTTCAGTGTCAGGCGGTTATTATAAACAGGAACAGACCCCTGGCGGTTATCAGGATGTTCTGAAGATTCATAACCACAGTTGTCAAAGGATTGAAGAAACAAATAACTGGTGCACAAAACCACTGGTTCTTTCATGAAAACCGTCGGTTCTTCAAGGGTTTTGGAATATCCAGGAAAGGGAGGGGTGGGGTGTTCTTTCATTCTGATTTTGTACAGAACCGGAACATATGGTTCTCTGGTTCGGTAACTGGAACCGGCGGTTCTTCAGCGAGCCTCTGACACTCTTGCAGTTTTGGCGAGCTGTTTTCCGATTAGGGTTTCGGTTTGTTACAAGATTGCCGGGATTGATTTGGAATTCGCGTTTGAATCGCAACAGCATGGTGCATCCCAGATACCTGCGCGTCAGAAAGTTGCGAGGTTGTTGTCTACGATTACTCGGTGGAGTTGCGTCTTTGTTTTCGGATTGTACTTCTGTTTGAGGAGTTTGTAGGGCGCACAAACCCTTCCCCAAACGCGCGTCCCCTTTTGTTGTTGTTCTTCTTCTTGCTCTTCTGGATTGGGCAATTGCGTACGAGGTGTGGGGATGCCGGTGACAATCAAGCGACCTGTGACAGAGGCTCTGAAGGACGCCCGCATGTTTCTGTCGTCCGTCAATAACCAAGGTGAAATCTTCATTGCAGCACCAGACTCCGAGAATTCTGCGTTTAGGGTTTAGGGTTTATGGTTGAAAGACAAATGAATTCTCCAGGAAGAAGACATCAGGTTTTTTTGTTACACTCTTCATTGCACTAGTTCCGAGAAATCTGCTTTCCGTGTGGCTCATTTGTTCAAAGACAAGTGAATCTCGCTATCAGGAAGACATCAGGTTTTTCTTTTGGGTCTTTTCAGGTAGGTTTTATGGATCGTTTGCTTGTTGACCAGTTTTTTCAAGGAATTTGGATTTGAATTTTGAACCACGTCTAATTGCATGGTGTCATTTCTTGCATGGTTCGCTGTTGTTTCTCCTATGCCAGTCCAACCATTGGAAGAGGCCGCATCAGCTCGTCAAGCCTTGGATTGCTGCTGCAGGCTGTTGGAAGCAATTTTGTTAAACTCAGAAGATGGCAAAAGCATCACCCTCAATTCCCCTGATTGGACAGTGGTGAAGGCAGTGTTGGAGCTTGTGGTACGATGGGGGATTTACCCGTCTTTGAACCCTGGGGTTGGCATTCCCCTTGAAAAACGGTTTGGAGCAAAAGGTGCAATAACAGCAGCAGCAGCTGTTTCCAAATACATACCAGGTAGGATTAATTCGCCACATCTCTCTTTGCATTTCTAGGTGACCTGCAGTGATTCTGAAAGGATGCACTCGATGAGACGGTGAGGCTGGTGCTGTGTGCTGGACCTCACATGGTTGCATTGTACCACAATTGATTCTTCTGAGCTTGGGGCATATTACTTTATGTTGTTTCTTCTGAATTTTTATGTGACCAGGTATAGGATTGGGTCAACATGCTTCAGCACTTGTACCTGGGCCTTCTCATCAATCTTCTGCTGTGGACTGTACCAATCTATTTCAAGCAGCAGAGCTTCTGGCATATCTTGTTTTGGAAAGCACTCCAAGTTGTGAACCATGTGTCTCATCTCCTGGTGCCACCATTGATAGTCCAGCTAAGATTGACAGTAATCAACCTCTAAGCTTGGATTGTGATCCGAGCATGAAAGAAACTTTGGGGGAGCTGAAGGGGAAGAGGAGGCTTCAAGAAGCAGCTTTACAAGATCTCATGATGTTCTACCATCTCCCTGATCTGTGTGCTGCATATCTACAGCTTGCACATTCTGGTAAGATGTTGATTAGGCTGTCAGAAGTGGGTTGTAGGAAAGACCATGTGCTTCCTTTGTATCATCCCAATCAGTGCTGTAATATTTGGGAAGTCTCACAAGAATGGATTAGTGCTGGCAGGTCGAGATGATTGGAGAAAGCTTTCATCAGAAAGGATGGATTCTATGGTTGAGTGTCTCCCAGTTGCCCACATGGTTGAAGCCTTGTTGACTTTACTTGGACAGGATAGTCCAGCCCCTCCACCATGGTTCAAGTCTGAAGCAGGAAAGTTGTTGTCAAGACTCATTATGCGAGAGGGTGGTGTAGCTGCTGCAATTGGGAGGCTGGTTGGTGGAACTCAAGGGGTGAGCAACTCAACATGAAGTTATTGGAGGGAGGTGGTAGGGATACTCCTTTCAATTTACTGTGGTTTGCTAATCTTGTCTGCATGTGTTATATGAAAGCCCTTTGAACCATGTGCATGCTCTTGAAGGTCAACAAAACTTTGCAAACTATTGAGGGCCCATTCTATTGTGTGTGCCCCTGCATGTTTGAGGGATTAGTGAGCAGTTATAATAAGAATTTTGGCTTGCAGGGAAATGTGAGGGTCTATGACCGTATAGCGTCACATCTTGCAAAACCACCCAAGTATGTCACCACCATCCCTCAGTACTACAAAGCAGTGTGCCCTCAGCTGTTACCTCTTCTTCTTCTCCCTTTTTCACAACAAGAGAATTTGAAGCAGGTTGGTTCTGCTGCTCATATGTGTGTAAACATGCACCATACAGCTGTTATCATGGCATGTAAGATGACTGCTCGTGAACATGCACTTTCTGAGGAGTGTCTGCTGAGGCCACTACTTCAACCATTACTGAGTTGGGGAGGGGCTATATGTGCACAAGCAAAACTTGAGCAGTTTAGCAAAGTGGTTGATCTGCAGGAAACAAATATGCAAGAGGAAATCCATGTTTCAATAGGCACTGACCTCCCTTGTGGCCAAACACTGTTAGAAGAAATTCCTGTTGATATCTCAGAAGAGAGAGAAACCTCAATTTTGAATAGTCTCTTTGGAATTCAAGTATTACTCACTGCTGGCCATGAAGGTGCTGCATTCCTGCGACAGCTGCTCCTCCAGCTAATTAAGCCAATTTCGCCATGTATTTTGATGCTGAAAATCTTGTTGGAGCCTGATACCTTGCACCAGGGGATCACAGATGAAGTCCAGGCATCATCAGTATTTCAAAAACTGACTGTTGCTGACAATGGAGCTCAAGTAGAAGTAGCACGAGGTAAAGTTGTATTACAGGTGTAGAACCAGTAGTGGTGATGGACTATGTTCTGGATCATCCTGAGCAGTAGTTTTCATGATGCCAATTTTCCCCCACATAGTTTGTGAATCAGTGTTGTGGAACTTGTCCAGGTGATATGGCTATGGAAGGAAGCACAAGACCTTTAGTCAAGGGGAAGTCAGCATTAGCAAAGGGGTTCCTGGAAAATGCAGGTTTGGACACCAGCAATGAGGGTGTTGCAACAGAGGAGCCAATAGATATGGTTGGAAGACTGAGGTCCACGACGTCCGATATTGTTATAGCTCTTAATCTTTTGCCTGGAGATCCCCATTGTCCCACTGTATCACTTGTTGGTGTTATGGATGACATCATAATGAACTGGCCTCGAGCTGATGGTGAAATCAGGGAAGCTCTGGAAGCTGGCAGACAGCACACTAACAAAATGTTGTAAAGCCTTTCTTCCACAGGTTTTCATGTCTAAGTTCTACTACATTCAATGTGACACATCTTCCCTTCAATGTGGGTATGGACTGCTAAATTTTTGTGCTATGAGCAGGTCAATATGGCTGTGTCCAGCCACATCTTTTGCCTTTGTGTTTGAGTGGTACAGGTTTTCTGTATATAGAACCATGAGTTGACAGAGCTATTCTGGCTCTAAAGTTGATTGTCCAGATTTTGAAAAGTTTAGAGTAAATTCAAGGTTGGATCATGCCTGATTTTTTGATTTGAGTTCTGGAGACTAATGTCAAGAGTTTTCCAAAAGTCTATGCCATCCCATAACACAGTGATATGCTGTGAGTCATGCAAGCTCCCATTGAAGAGCCAATTTGGGGGACCCTGGTTGACAGCCATATGCAAATGGAAAATGATAATAGGGCTGCAACAAGGCTGCTTAATTAGTTCATTATGCCCCTGCAATTTATGATGGTTGAATGATCCCTTGCCAACCATACTTTTTGGGTACTAATTGTTGAAAGTTTCAGGAAGTTGGAGCATAACTCTGTCAATCAGTGATGCTTTTTGGCTGAGAAAACTGGTGAGTTTCAGATGGAACTAGGTATGATTAACATCTCTAACCTAACTGAATTGCTTTGCAGCTTATTCTTTTCAGGATGTTGAGTTGAGCTGTCATAATCAATTCTTGTACAACTATGCAAAAATGGCTTCTTCTCTAGAACTTTTTAAGTTTCTATTCATCCATTAATGGTGTCAGAAGGCAATCCATTGAATGAACATGAGAAGATTTCTTTGATGTAGTTTTCCTTGCAAAAGAAGTACAGGTGAGGCTTTTGTAATTGATTGAGAAGCTTGGATCCTTGGGGCTACTAGCTTCTTTTCAAAGGTAAGGAATGCTTTCTAACAGGTGTTGTGAATGTGCAGTTGCACCAGTATCCACATAATCTTGTAGGTTTGTTTCTGTATGCTATGGGCAGTCAGACAGCATGGTTGTCCAGATCTTTACTTGGATTCAACCCCTCCAGATTGCTGTGCTTTTGATGATGTCAGTGACCCAATTTGGTGGTCTACACAGTTTGGGTAATATCTAGAATCTGCACCGGGTGGTGAAGATTTGATCTGCCACCCTCTTGAAAAGTTGATTATGCTATTGCCACTGATTATGCTGATGGCTTGATGTTGATTTCTTGGACATAGATTGTTGATCTCCATGTTGAAGGAGTTGCATTGTTATGTGTGCAGAATTTGCACAGTTAGCTGCATGGATGGGTTGCCCAAGCACAGTTTGTGCACCAGATCTTTACTCCATGTGCTTACAGTAGCATAGGGAGTCTAGTTTGACCTGCTTTAAAAAGGAATTATCTTGGAAGTGAAAAAGCATAATTGACAGGGAAAGTTATCTAATAAATTTGTGTTCCATTCTGTCTCAGTGTTTCAGCACCCTTTCCATGGCATGATTTGGGCTAGTATGCCTTGTGGCTGTGCCATCATACAGAATGAGACATCCTACCCATGGTTGGATAGGTTTAGATAGTTAGGGTTGCTTGGTTTAGGTTCAAACTTGACTTCATTCCTTGCGTAGAGTGGGCCTTAGGTTTTTGTAGACTAGAGTTGTTTTCTATATTTTTGTGTTTGTTCTCTTACACACACATGGCAACATGCTTTTGTGGAAGAGCTTGAGAAAATTTTGAACTCTAAAAGGGTGGCAAAAAACTTTGTAAAGGCACCAGAAGAGGAAGCTTCTGGGGGATTGTTTGTCCACTGGGAGGGGGATGGGGTAAGCGGGTGCTGTGAGAGCATTGGAAGCAGGAGGTGGGTTAAGGGTGTTGTGAGGGTTTTGGGTCCAGGAGTGGCATCAGGTGCTCAAGTGAGATTGGTAGGATTTGTTGCTGTTCCAGGTGGGTTGACATCAGCCTAGTTGTCAACAAGTGCTGGAAAGGCATTGTGAGTAGGAGCAGGTCAGCGTGCCTCACCCTCAGTAAATTTTTTGCCTCAACAGAGGATGGCACCTTACATGTAGGTTCCTCATTTCTTTGGAACCTTACCTGTAAGGTGCCTCCTCTCCTCTCAAATGAGTCACAGCTGCCCATTTATGAAAGTAAAATTCTCCTGGTTCTTTATAATACCAGCTAAGGAACTCGAATGGGGCTGCTCTGAGAATTTGGGTCCTGCATTTGGCTCAGGCCTCACATGGGGTCTTCATTTCCAGAACAGCCCGTTCTTGGTCCTTGCCTTACAAGTAAAAACCTGCCCTAATTTTTCTAAGTGTATGTAGATGACCATTGTCAGGCGCAAGAACTCAGCAACAATCTTCCAGTATCTTATGAAATGCAAGAAATCTTCTGTGGTGAAAGTGCACTTCCTCTGAAAATTAGGGCAGGTCTTTACATTAGGGGCTCTAATATAAATGATGACTCACAAGATAATTGTAAGTGATTTGAAGCAAAACAATAAGCGAAGACACTGACTGTAACTAGTGAATAGGCATTGTCAATCATTCATGGGAACATTTGAATATCATAACATAGTAGAATTCAATCTTATAAAATTACTTTGAAAAAACCCTTGATGGTTGACACAAGCTTTCTGGTATGGATTTGTGATTCCCATATGGTATGTTAGGAAGAAATTTTATGAATTGGAAAGAAAAACTCTAAACCTAAGCAAAATATAATAACAGGAAAAAGGGGCACAACCTATGGGGTAATATCTCTGCGACTGTCAATTTTGCAAACAGTAAATCAAATCTCCAAGAAAATAAAATGTGTTCTGACCGTGTGGCCCAATGGATAAGGCGCTGGTCTACGGAACCAGAGATTCTGGGTTCGATCCCCAGCATGGTCGAACTGTGGATGAGTATTTTTATCTGATTGGCATTGAACTGAAAAGTAGTCATATGTATTTTGTTGGTGGTATTAGTTTTTTACGGTATCATCATGTAGTTGGGAGAAGTATTGGGGTTCCATTTTCTATGCAAGCGATAGCAATTTAGGGTTACTTTATTTTAGGAATATATAACCAAAATGAGGAAATAGAAATAAGAACATATTCCATTTCAATCATAGCTAGTTCAATTATTAACTATTATCTAGCGTCCCTTGTCCACTACCAACAACTCAACACTTGGGAGAGTAAATTGATATTAAATACACATGTTAGATGTGAGAGTTTGTGATTTATTTATTTCATCTTTTTTGTGGGAAAAATTTGCTTTGTTGTCACTTCTTTTATTAGAAAAACACAATGTGGCAAAAAAATCCTAGAAAGAAGACAATTGGAAAAAGCTATGGCTCAAACATAGAAGAGAGAGAAGAATATATATATATACACACACACAAATTTCATATTCACAATGCTTCAATCCAAGAACTAAAAGTACTCATATAATGTAAACAAACTAAAAGCATAGCTCTTTGGTGTGGCTCATGAATTGGACATTTCATCTCATTATCTTGGAACAGAATTCAACACCAAAATTATGCAATGTGAAATGTGCAGGGAAATTTCACATCGCATTCTTTTACAAATTTCCCAAATTTTATTCATTTTGTTTTTCATCTTGCTTGCAATTTAGTTGACTCTTCTTGTATTATAAGGGTTGAAAAGTTCATTCTACATAGTTGATTGATTTTGAACAAATATGAATTATCCTCAATACACTGTTCCGCCTATCTAAAAGTGTTATTGTGTTTACTATGCAACTGGAAGTGCATGCAGTTCTCACTATTTGAAATTATCTGCAAAAAAAGAAATGGGGCTATTTGCTGTTGCAACAACTTTAACATATTTGCAATGACTATACATAATATGGCTGATTAGTTTCAGATTTTACTTTTATTGAGAATGACAAAAAATTTGAGGGTCAATTTAAAGAACCAACCTTCTGGATTAAAATTTTAGTTGTATTTCATGCAACAAGACACGAGATGTTTTGTTTTTGAAAACAGTAGTGATGAAAATTAAAAATACTAGATCTTCAGTAAAATATTCCACTACATGAAAATATTTTTGTAATAAGCAATGCATTCCACATGCAATAAGCTGGGGCAAGTATTACCTTATTCAAGGTAGGTAGCTAGAAACGTAGGTCAGAATGTATGTCAGAGCAAATTGAGCTTTTCATCAACAGATAGGAGATAGGAGCCTGGAGGAACAACAATACCAAAAGAAGCTTCCACAAAAAAGAAAACAAACAACAGCCCAAGTTCTTAAAACTCAGTTGTGGATGAACCTCATCTGAGGTAGACCCATAGGAAGGAAGATAAGTGACTACAAGGTAAGGTAAGGTAAGGTGTGTTTATAAGAAGAGTAAAGTGTTGGTTTTCACTAACTATCAAATTTTCTGTTGGATTTCAGTTCCCTACCTAACCATCAAACAGATTTGTGTACACATACACTAACTGCTTCGGACAGAAATCAGTTGTTTGATGTACTACTACTATGGCCTGGACTAAGGAAGTGGAACCCAACCAAGTCACTCTTGTTTATTTTGGAGTAAAACCCAGCAGCTAGCCTAGTAGCTAAGTTTGAATTAGCTGGGTGGGGGAGGGGGGCTGGCAATTAGTAGTAAAATCTGATTGCAATGGTTGTTGGTTTGTATGACCCCAGTATTAAGCATCAACATTCTGGGGCATCATCAACAATAAATAGCTGCCAGAAATTTGGAGCACACCTTAACAGAGGTGTAGGATTCACTAGTGTACACCAGAGGGATCTTCCCTTTTTAATGAGGAACATTTCATTTTGAAATGTTCAGAAACAAATTAATCAGGGGAAGCAGTTGCTTTATGCACAGTAAGGCCCCCTCGATCGAGGTTCTGTGACCAGAAAATTGTGGGTAGCACCTTGGCAGCCACCTCCAGGTGCAGTACCCTTTATTTAGGTAAGGCCCTTGACCTCTAGGGCCTTACCTACAACATAATCCATCCCGTGTTTTATAAAACAGACTCCTTGCTGACAAGAACTTCCCATTTTCCTTTCTGGGGGAAGGCTGGGCCTCAAGGTCACACAATATGATCAAGAAACCTAGTTCTAGGTGCGGAAAATTTTTCCCTGAGCTTCTTCAACGCAGAAGCAGCAGAGGGAGCTCCCTTCAGTCCAAGAGAAGCTGCTGAAGTCGGGAATTCTCAGCTCCCGCATCAAACGCTCGGCTATCCTACCAAGACTACCCAGCTTGGTAGGGCAGCCGGATGTTTGAGACTGCAGCTGTGCATAGCCCGCTCTGGCCACTATTGAACTAAAGGAAGCTCCCGTAGCAGCTGCCTATGAAGGCTGCCAGACAGCTAGCTACTACCCATGACAAGAAAATCAATCCATCAATCCATCGAGAACAAAATATTGTTGTAGGAGTACACTCTGCAATGGATCAAAATATTCTTGGAGGTAAGCCACGGAACTCAAAAACAAAAACAAAGTCTAGCACGAAGTGTGAACAGAGAGCACTTACACACTCAAAATATCTTTATTTTTTCTTTTGTAGCTAGAGGAAAGACCAAGTAGACACTCACAAAGAACACACTCAAGAATTAGTCATAGCTTGCAGAGTCTATAAGCCAAGAAAAGCAAAAGAATCCACTCCCAAGTACTACTTGCACCTCCGGACTTTACTATATATTTCATGGAAACAAACCCAAGCTTGAGCTCCCATATCGATCATGAGAGTTCAGGTTGAGTTTTCCCCGAGTACAACAAGCTTGATCAAGTGCATACTTCACACAAAATCTCAACAACCAAGACCAGATTGATTGATTGCTGCATCATTCGTAGAACCCACAACCACCCAAAATCATTACAGTTCACTGTTTGCAGCTGGGAAGCTGCTGCTGCATTGCATGGGCTGCTGCTGCTGTCCTGACAACAACACAAAAAGACTCAAGCTAAGACACAAGAACTTTCCTTGGCAACAACACATAACAAACAAACAAAAGCTGTACAGAGGGCTAAGCACTGGAGATGGAGAAGAATGGGGCTTTGCTTCGAACGACACAGCAGTATTATATAGAAAAGGAGGGCCACAGTGAACCAGCAACCCACCAGGGCACCATGAAGGATGGATGACAAGTGGTCAGGAGACAGTTTTCTGTTGGGTTCCAGTTCCCTAGCTAACCATGGTGGTTAGCTCGGTTGCTTTTTTTACTACCTTCCCACCAACAACCCACTAGCAGGTTGTTAGTGGGTAGGTAGTAAAAACAGCCCTTACCTATGTATAAACTATCTACTTATCTAGTAGTTATCTATTTTCCTACCTATCTACCTATGTATGAGACCTATTTCTTACATAATTGGTTACAGAGGTGAAACCAGAGACTAACTCATTTGAGGTTCATCCATAACTGAGTAACAACAGGCATCCATTAGATGGTGCGCTGGTGGGTGCTGGTTCACTGTGGCTGAAAATGAGGGATGATGCAAAGCAGGCCAAAGAGGGCAATGGGCAATACCTAGTTCAGTTGAGATTGGGTGAGTTTAACCAAAGCAAAAGCCAATTTACTTTAGTTATTTTTAACCCTACCAGAGCAAATCCACCTATGCTCAGTATGTGACCCTGCAAATTAAAATTGGATGAAGAAAAGTCAACGATGCTGGTTTGGCTCAACAAAATAGGTTAGCATGTTCTCACAGTTTAGTTTGCTGAGGCTCGTAAGTGGCACAGCAAAATTTAACGTCTGCCATAGAAGAGTGCAATAAATATGATCTGACTGCTGCTCCTTGTTTCCGATTCGCCAATCATAACGATTGGTTCAGGTGGTTTGCTATGTGTAGTGTCCCACCTCTTCAGTTTTAGTTTTGAGTGTGTAAGTTTGGTTGCGAAAAAGTAAATAACTAAACGTGGATGTGGAGAAGTATTTTTGCAGGGTCACTTCCTGAGCACTAGTGTAGATGCTCTCAGTATTTAGATAGACAACATGGGCTACATGTTTAGTGTAGAAAATACACACAATTATATAGGGTCTCTAAAATTGGCTTGTGCCTAGGGATGAAAAAAATTAAAAGCCTGTATGGTCAATCAGGTTGTTAAAATAGGAGCCTTGAAATGAACAGAGGTAACCTGGCACTTAAATGTTGTAATCTAGCTAATTCATACGCTTGCATGCCTAAGTGCAAAGAAAAAGAGTTGTGGCCTGGATGAGATTATTCAAATTGGTGTCCTTTGAATTGTTCTTAATCCTTGCCTTAGCACACTAGTTTGGTACATGTCGCACGCAAAAAGACACACAAATTGCAATGAGTTTTTAACACATCATTCTCTGATTCTACTCCAAATATTTATTTTGGGTCCACAAACCCTAACAACAATTATACGATTTTAACGTTGCAACCTCCTCCTCAGGCCAACAAATATGGTTTCTGCACATTACTTGTGCTGATTGTATTTACTTGGAATATCATGTGACCAAGCACTCACTTGTGCACCATCCATGCGAAACCCATATGACTGGATTGTTGATGAAACACAAATTCTTTATGAAGGTCTGGTAACCTATCCTATATTACCTTAGGGAACTCTCACCTATGTAAATAAGTAAGTATTAAGTAAGTATAATAGGTAAGTCGGTAAGGTTACAGCTTGATAAATTATCACGTAAATGATAAGTTACCAAGGTGAAACAAGTAAGATTTCATTCACCTTGGAAACTTATTGTGTAAAACTTTGCTACTTCAACCTCACACTACCTAGGTAACTAACCACCTATGTAAGTAAGCTAGTGAGCATCATATGTAGTTGTGTACGAAGTAGGTACATGAGTGGGGTAATGGCATTTGGTTGCTGCTAAGAAGGTAGATGCATGTGGATGGACAGATAGTAAGTACATGGCTAACCACCCTGGTGAACTTAGGGGACATGAATACAATGAAAAAGTGTTACCTGTCCAAAGGCCATTCATCCATTCATCCCATTCATATATTCATCCATCTATCTGCCCTGGTGGTGATTGCTTCCTTCTCTACAGCTTCCTAGTAAAGAAGAGAAATGCCGCCCACATGCAATTTCCTAGGAAGGAGTGTCACATGCAAAGTTGAGAAGACAAGAACCCAAAAAAAAAAAAAACCCATTACGAAAAAGTCTGCCAAACTTTATTGCAAGAGAACGCAACAAGGAAGAGTGAAGAATAGGAAAGGAAAATCATTGTTTATTTTGAAATAAATTAAAAAGCTTTAATGTTGCACTTGCTTTGTAATTAACTTCTCTCTCTCTCTTGGCACATTAATTAGTGTAGCTGCAAATTGTTGCGTGTTTAGATCCACGATTCTCTCTCTGCCATTAAAAAAAAGTTGTTAATTAGATGCACCTCCCCATCCCAATATTAATAATAATTATAGGCTAGTGCTTGTTGGAGTAAAAACATTTCTTGGGTCTTTAGAATTCACTGGTCAATCTGATTAGGTGATGCAGTCAATTATATTCAAAGGAAGACTGACATGCCCTTGAATGGAGGACCTTGTACATTACATGCAACAACACTTGAAGCTGGTATAAAATATTGCTGCCATTGTCACCTAGAACTAACTGCAAATGGAGCCAGTTGGTTTTGGCACAATCTCTTTCCCAGAGAGAGCCCTAATGGGCGGCTGTTCCTGGCAGCTTTCACTTAAAGCTTCTGGTTCCTTGGAATATTTTGTAGTTTGAAAATGGGTGAACTAATAATACAAGGTTTAGGGTGTCTTCAATGTACTGATGACAGACTATCTGTCTCAGACCCTTTAACTTAGCCTTTTGCTTTGGGTGCCCACTGGCCTCAGCTCTCTATCTGTAGACTTACTCACTCACTCACATCTGGGTTGGTTTGTTTGGTGGAAGCTGGACATGTGGGCTTTGGAAGAAGATGGAGATGGTAGCAAAATGACAATGGGAAACATCCCATGTGACATCAAGGACCAGTTGAGTCACATGGGTTCCCATGTGGAGACTAAGGACCAGTTTTCATGTAACTGGTCTTGGCAACAGCAAGAGGAATAATTGAATAATTTGGGAGTAATATGCATTGCCTATTGCTCACCATGATTGCCTACAATACAAAAGGGTGCTCAAGATTTTCTACTCTTATATTCTGAAGATTGCCAATTTGGCTAAATATACTTATGGATCATCACCACTTGAGCAAAATCACAAAATTGAATTTTTTTTTAAAAATCGCCACTTCCTACCCATCAGACAAAGAGATTCCTCCTAGTTATTTGGTTTTTTCAATTTACAATTGTCTATAAATTTTCATCATCAACTCTTAACTATCAATAGTTTAGGTTTTCAATTTTGTGACTTGTAAAAACCTCCGCCTACATTTTAGTGTGTTTGCACACATGCTTACAAAGCATAAGAACCCATGCAGCATTTTCGAAAAATCAAACACTTGCAGGCATCTGTTTCCTGAAATGCCTTACATTGTTTTTTCTTGTGATACCTGATGGGTACCCTTTTAAATACTTGCTGGATATCACAGGGAAAAAAATGATATTTTTTTTAATTGTTGATTTTTACACCATGTAATGCTCTTGGTCGTGGGCATTACCAGGATCAAGTTGCCTCAACTCCATCACGCATGGGCCCTTATTCTGATAAGGCCTCTGGCTGAGGCTGTTGCCCTACACATAAAAGACCTACTCCAAGTTTTTGAGTGCAATTGGAAGGCATGTTATTTGTCCTCTTCTGATTGAGGGGTGTTTTGAAAATAGAACATCCATTCTGGAGAGCATTTCATTTTTCAAACACCTCACAAAAATTCCCCTGATATCCGGCATATTTTCTCAGAATACCCTGGGAAAATACACTAGGTGTCAGGGGCAAAAAACCCAAAAAATCAATACTTGGGATATCTGGTATATTTTCCCACTAGTCCTGACAACTAAAAGAAAACCAGTCAAACTAGTTACCAATCCTTATGTTCAATAAAATTTGTCTAGCCAGGTTCAGGATGAGTAGACGAATTTGAAGAACAAAAATCTAATAAAAGATCGATGGATGGAACCATCACAAGGGAGACAAAAAGGGAAGGCCAAAGGAAGGCCAAAAGATGAATAGCTCACATGAACTAGAAAGAAAGGAAGAGACTTAGTCCCTCTTGTGGTAGGAAATAATCTCACCCATAGCCCCTCTAATGTCATTTGCATGTAAATTGTGAAATCTAATAGTAATGGGAGGTCTAAAACAAGCATTGTTTGTCAATGCAATCTTCCTTTCTATGGTAGAGGTTAAAGCATGTGGAAGAACAATACTAACACATTGCCTGAAAAATTGAATGCAAAAAGACAAGGATAAATGACCTCATGATCATTTGACGTGGAAAAAACAAGCACACTCCTTGATGAAACGATCCATATCATGCTTGGGTGTGTCGTGCACCTCCATGGCCATCAAAATAAAGTGGTGCCCCTCATTAAGCCTTCTATACTTGTGAATTTTAACAATGGCGCTAAGTTTCATAACTACACATGTTGGTCAACTAATGAGATTTGAAGCCACTATTTCCCATGTCGAACTAATAACCACCACATTGGCAACGAAAACCTAATCTTCTTGGGTCATGTAGAAATCAACTCATAATGAAATTCTTGACATAAAGGTGTACCACTGTTCTCTCCATATAGCATGCCCACTCGTTCGAGCAAGGGGATTCATGATGTCTTGGATGGTGTCATGTGTGACTATCCATTGACCTCCAAATGGGCAATAAGCTAAGTGCATGCTAAATGCATCCAACCTGTGTCCACATTCACACGTGAAAAAACTAGATGCTAAAGGTTGAATCTAACCAAAATGAAAACACAACGTTTAAGTGAAAGTAGAGTGTGTGATGTGAAACGAACAAATAGATGGCTTAGCAACCAACCATAGCCTCGCCCCCTTGTTTAAACAAGAACAAATGCAGGTTTTGGATGTTGAAAAAATGGAGTCATCCTCCAAGATAAACTTAAGGGATGTGTCATGATGGAAGTCCATCAAGGATGCCTAGAGACCAAGGGTGCTAATAATTACCAAACTTTCAAAAAAAAGGTGCATCTCCCTAGCTACAAGAGGAAGGTCATCCCATGCTGCACGTAAACATGATTGAAACAAATGTGGGCCCTCCTACCTGATAACCTAGAGCACAAATACAGAGTTGCTAAAATTGAACTCCCTAAAAAAATAGATGGGGCATAATCTTCCATAAAGAGAAAACCTATACCACCAAAGGATATCGATAGTTGAGCTTGACACCTTACTAAAAGGCCCTGAAAAGACTCCACAATCCTAGACCCATAATGTCCCCACATACTTACATAATTTTTTGTGGAAACTCGCCAAAAGAAATAATAAAGAAGAAGATAGAAGTATTGTCCATGTGAGATAAAAAGGTCGATGAACTACACATGAAGACAAAATGCCAAAAGCAACCTAGGTGTTTCCCAAGAGAAGAAGATCATCGATATGCACCATGTCTTAAGATAAAACCTCATTCAAAAAATGCATGACAAAGTTTTGAGAACTCATTTGCACACCCAAAATGTGTAAACCATCTGTGACTAAAGTGCAACCCTAAGGAATCTCTATGCTTGGAGAGATCCCTAATGGATTCCAAAGCTTGCACTTTGACATTTTGACCCTAAGCCCAACAAAGGCTAATTGGGTCAAAAGGTGGTCAAAAGTGCGAATAATCTCATTCATAGGCCCCATGATGTGGGTATCATCCACTAGGGATGGAAAGACACAATTGGGGGCCAATGTAGTGGTCTATAGGAAAGCTCAATAATGGGCCAAAACAAATGAAGGACCTTTTGGGAGTCACCTTGTTTCATGCCTGCAAATGATTCAATAATGGTGACCCCTCCACATGTTGTTCGTGTTCGTAGTCAAAAGAAGAATGAGCACCATAAAATAACATGGTAAAGGGGATAATGTTTACCAAAGGTCCCCTAACATCAGATAACTCTCTAAAAATAGTTGTTCGAAAAATTTTATTACTAACGTTTTTTATGTCGACCTACATCAAGGCCAGTTAGGGTGTAGGTCAAAAAGGACTTGGATGCCAAAAAGGATGACCTCACAACTTCCAGGGTTAATATTCCAAACTAATGAGAGGAAAGGTGCTCTTGAAACGGCCCCCGAAGTTGTAGGACAATGGAACGATTAATAAATTGAAAAAACACTTCACTTACAACAATAAGACAAAAACCATTAGTGTCCTTTACCATTGCCAATAATATGCTAACCCCCAGCACTAAGGCCATTGACTTAAAAATACCCCCACGAACAACAATAGCAACTTAAAATAATTTCAAAAACCCTAAAGATGGATTTTTAAAAATGAAACATCCCGAAAAATGCTCATATACCATCTTAGAAAGCCCACCCAAAGACAAATGGGGAATATTGGCTAAGGCTTAGGTAAACAAAATCCTATCCATGACAAAAATGTGTTCAAGTTTATAGTAAAAAATAGGTGGAGGGATAAGGTCTAAAGGGAGGGGGTGCAATTGGCAGAGGGCAACAATGGTGTCCTTCGAAAGAATAGCTAGTGTCATGGGCTAGAAAATTTTTGCAACGCAACTATACTCATCGGCTATCCTTAAAGTTAGACATCGGCAAAAATGAATGGCCGAAAAATCTTCCCATTAAAGGTGAGAACGGAATGCACATGAGGCATGTGAAGACTCCAATTGAAAACAAGATTAATCACCACCAGAAACCTCTTGAGGCGAGCAAAACCCTCTCATTGACCTAAACGACCTCTTCAAGTATAATGCAAACACCAACATGACAACAAAAGGAAAAGGAACCATGTTCATTTGTTTGTTGAATTTCAAGCAACTCGGTTAAGGGGTAAACGAAAAGTCTACCTAACCTCATCCTAGATGGTTTGAGGGACCTTATGAAACAAACAAAAGCATGTGAAACGAGATTCAAACAACCCCAAAATAGAGTTAGACTAAACCCAAAACCAACCCCAAGAAGCAAGAGGAATAGAACCAGGGAAAATCATAGGAAGAGAGGACCCCTACAAAAATAAAATAGCCTAAATAGCTTGGGAAACGAGGCTAACAAGAAGGTGAACACTCTTGACATGCCTCAAGAAGCTACCTATAGTGTAAAGGCTAGAACAATGAGGACAAGGGATATTTTGAACCAACAAGGGATGCAAAGAGGGAGCCATTCAAAAAAAAAACACCCAAAGCCCCTAGGAAGCAACAGCCCAAGCAGACCCCCCCCTACCCTAAAAAAAAGGAGGGTACAAAAACTTTCTTGGCATTGTAGGAATTGCCAATGATGGTGGGCCCAGTTGTTGCAAAAGCACAACAACAAAGCTTTTAATCCACTCTCTTGCCTTTCAGACTCTTCTTTCATTCTTTTTCATTAACTCTTTTGCACAATTCTTGAAGTACTTGTGCCATGCAAAAGCTTAGGGGGTTGTTGCACAATTTCATTTCATCTCTTCTCTCCTCTCCTTTCCTACAAGTCAACCAACTAAGGGGTGACAATAAACATGCGTCTTTTTTCAACAAAATTTCGCAGAACTAGGATGTTTCAGATCACATGCTTGGTTTTTTTGGAAAGTTCTTGAGGATGAGGGGTGCATTTTTATGGCCTTTGGACTTGCTATGTAGAAGTTCTTGAATAATGAATGATTTCTTCGCCAGGATGCACTATTGTATTCAAATTGCAATGCACTGGAATATTTTTGTCTCCCTTGCATCGCATAGTCTTTGTACCCCCATTGCAGACAATTCCTACCGACACTACCCTTCACCTTCTTGAACAAGGCGTCTTAGTGGCCAAATTAAATATAAAAAATGTTAGATTTGAATTCATCAACCTTGATTTTGTCAAAATATGGGATATTTATAATATTTAGAAGCAATTTAAATGAATTTTGGAGGTTTTTAGCATGATGGTACTAGTGTGGGTGCTAGTTCACCCAAGGCTAAATTCCACACTTCATTATATAGATTTCACGTGTCGTGATAGGTGGTTCTTCACAATGGTTTACATTAGTGTTGGTTTGTTATTGGAAAAAAAACCAATTATCAATTTGAGTTCAAGAATAGGTTATTCATAATAAACATGTCAAGTCTAAAATTGGTTAAGAACCAAATAGAGACCATGCATGTTTAATATTGTAGTATGTTTTACATTTTGGCCATAATTTTTAAAAATCAAGTAAAAGATCATTTGTTTAAAATTCAAGTGTTGGTCATGTCAAAAAATTTTAAAAAATAAAGTTGAAAGTGTTGATTTTTTTTCTTAAACTTATTTTTAAATGCTAATCATGATAACCATGCTCCCTGAGCACCTTGAGATCTTCCCCATCACATGATTTTCGCAAGAGAATGGATTTTTTTTGAAGGATTGATAGTTATTCCTCGATCCTCCTCTTCGTCTCAAAGTCAATTGAATGTTTTGCTTGGGGGTGTTAATTAGTTTCTTTCTTTAGTTGCATGTTATATTATTATTTTTCTTCTGTAGTTGAAGTTTTTGATTGACAAACATGATGGATTTGAATTTGAATGCAAAAGAGGGTTTTTAATCAATACCTATTTAGATCTATAATTATAATTACAAGCATTTTGTCGTTTTGATGTTGTTGTTGATCAACATCTACTGTTTTATGGTTTTTGACAACCTACAATTTTTTATACATCTTCAACCAATTGTTGCCAATCTCTTTCTCTCATAAAGGGTGGATGGGGCTAGAAAAGTTATTCATTTGTATTTGACTAGGTCATTATTCCACAAGGAAAAATTCTTCTTGAATGGATGGATCTTCAATTGTTGCTATGATGGGTACATTGTTCACGCAGGATTGGGTTAATGGTCATGGAAACACATATGGTTTATCCTCACACACACTTCATTGGTACAATATAATGAATCACAAAAAAACCAATGATCACTAAATTTTGAACTTCCTTTACTCTATGATTTCTTTAACCCATTGTTATTAGTTGCTTGCTTGTAGGATGTTTTAGGCTAGGGGTGGGGGTAACAAGAGGTGAAGGAAAGGGAAAGAACCAATGGCCTTGGGATATGGAATGTTGAAAATTTTATTCCTCGAAAGGCAAATGACTTGAATTTGACACTTGGTGGCCTTTACTTGCACAACTTGGGTAGGTATTACAAACTAGTTGTTGTTGACCTGATCATAAGGTCTCATCTTTCCTTTTTTTCATTACTAGAAGGACATGGGAGGGGAAGGTGAAATTGCTAACTAGCATAATGTGATCATATGGAACAGTGTTCTTGTTAAAGCAAAAAAAGTTATTTACTATATTATTTCCTAATGGCCATGCCTTTATTCTCAAGGTGCATCATTCATTTGTCATCTTCCACTTTTTCCATAATTTTTAATCTTGGAAAATGTTTGTGTTGTCATAAAGTAATGATGCAAAAAATTATTCTTTTCAATTTAGTTTTATTATGTCAGAAATTCCTTTCTTTCTCTCTCTTCCTCAACCCCTAAAAACAAAAAGAGGAAATTGGAAAAAAATTGTGGGAATGTGTTGTGTAAGCAAAGACTATGGAAGATGTGGATGAATGGAAGGAAGCTCTGAGAGAGCACTTGAAGTAGCCCCAAATGAAACTTTAGTGATGGGTCATGAAACTACCTTTCAAAACTCACATGATGTTTTTGAAAATTGTGCAAAGCATGGTGAGAGTTAGACTCCAAAATTATTATCATGTTTTTTGCAACAAAAAATATTGGTAGGAATAAGCCCAGCAACATGTTGGGGGGGTCCAAGTGCTAAATTAGTCATGTGAATATGATTTTTGATCTACCAATTCACTTTCTAACTTACATGATTCGGTAATATGTTTCTTCTTCAAGAAAAAATTGAAAACCTATGAAGTCTTTGGTGGTTGGTAGGCCCATATTTCTAGCTCTTGAATGTGGAAAGAAGATTACCTTGAAAGAAGGCTTGCTAGTATGTATGCAAGTGTCGTGTTCATGTATTCATGCAAAACTATTTGTTGATGAAGTTTTGCATGGGAAGATGTCTTGATTGTAAGATCAATTCTAAATAGTTGAATGTCAACCTTCTTAGGTCCTACCTTTTAAGATCTCGTGCCCTAGACCAAGCATAAAAGTAATACATTCTACCTACATGCGTTGTTGGCAAGTGGGAATTTCATTCAAGTCTACCATGATAACAACAATCCAAATGGTTAAGAAAGTTGAAACAAAAGCAAATTAATTTTTGTAAACAAATAATTCCTAATTGAGCTTGTTATTTGAAAGCAAAAATGAGCAAATGTGGCACACATGTTTTGTGTCCTCTCATTGTTTTAGAATATTGTGTTTGATTTGACGTTGTTGATTGATGAATTCATCCTTCATCATGAGCTATGGTGTTTGTTTTGGTAAAACATAATTTCTCAAAATTATCCAAAAATATTGATTTCTATAACCCATTGTTCATTTACTTGAGTGCATGCACATGTGGGTTTTTCAAGTTTTGGAGAAAGGTATCTTTCAACTATTCAATTCCAATCAATGTGAAAAGAAGTTCATCTTGAACCCTAGGTCTTGAACAATGGTCATTTTCTCCATCATTAGTTGGAATGGCCTACATAATCTAGTTCAAATTTTGTTATAACAATAGGGGGTGGGTCTTGAAGGCAAGAGGAGCAATAGGATGTTATATCTCGAACAACAATGTCCAAATTCCAAAAGTTTTTCATTCCATTTTTTTGCATCATTTCAAGTATTTTTTCCTTGTCATGGATTTTATTTATTTATTAAATAATGTTCATGTGTAACTCTTGATTAGGTATTTTAACATGGCAAATTTTATAGCCTTCAAAATTCCAAATGAATATAAATTTATTTTAGAAAATTAAAATATTTTGCAACAACAACAAAACCAACAACATTAGTAATGTAACACAACAATTACAATAATCACAACAATAAAACAAGTCCTCTAAGCCATCATCACAACCCTAACATGCAATATCATCCAATGTATTATTCCATGTTTTTTTTGTTTCAACCCTTTACCATATTTTTGTGTCATCTAAGTTGCTTTGGATTTTTCTAGATGAAATAACAATAGTTCAAAGTTTTTTTTCCTTGTTATTGATTAGGTCAAATGATGGAATGATTGATATTGGGGTTTTGCAAGCTTTGTAATCCCCAAGGTGCCATCATCAATGGCAAGAACATCACTATAAATACAATGAGCAATGGTGCTTGGAGGCCAATAGCCGCAACATGCAACATGCTAGCCAAAACCCATTAACTATCAACAACAACAACACCAAACACAATGAACACCACAACAATTGAATCAATTTCAGCAATGAAAATAACAACTACAACAATGCCAATAATAACAATAAAATAACAACTAAAATAGTGTACACAATAAATGTGTGTTTCCATAACTAGCTTAGATTTCTTTCTTCCTAGCTTATGCATGAAACTTATGTACTGTTCCTAATGGCTCTACACTTGTGGATGGTGGTGCATGTGTAAGTTGAAGGCAATTATCTAGAACTTTTAACATTGGAAGGGCTAGATTAATATCAACATTTGTTTCCACTATTTTTTCTCCAACCATTGTTTCTTTGAATAACAATGTTATAATGTTGGCTTCCATAGTTGCTAGCTAAATTCCAGTAAGAAAACTCTAATGATGCATGTTTTGTCCCATCCTTTGGTAATTGTTATTTTCATGGCTTTCACCTCTATCCATGCTTATGTAACCAACCACAAATTCTAGGTTTTTAGGTTGGCCATTTTGAAATCTACCTTTGGCTTTTGCCAATCACCAATTTGGTCTTTGATTATTTGAAAAGTCCAAGAGTTAAAATGAATTCTGAATGCATGTTTGAATGACTTTTGCAAAATCATAATTGTTAATTGAAGTTCACTTATGTAATTAGTCAGGAAAAAAATTAACAAGATGTCTGCATATTTTGTTATGATCCAATTTAAAAACTCTTTGATGATGTGGACATTTTAGGGTCAAAACATGTAACTAGAAGCCAAAGGGATTACTTTAGAAAAGGACTTCATGTCCTTTTTCCCAAGAAACCTTTTACATGCAAATGAATTTTTGAATGAAATTTTTTGTAACTTGTTTTTAAAAACATTTAAATGTTACCCAATGCATCACTTTTTTTTTATAGTCATTATTTAATAAATATGAATTTTTAAAAGTGTGCATATTCCTTATAGATTCAATGTTTCATCTTGAAAAATGATAAAACATTTAAGTCATCACCAAAAATTAAAATTTCACATTTTTAGTTTTATTATACTCTAAGCTATAACTTTTCTTCATATATCATGTACATTATAACCCATTTATATGTGGTAAAAGACTCTTGAAGCTTTGAAATTCTGAAGCAATTTTGAAACATTCTTTGAATTTTTAAAGTTTTAGAATTTCACATTTTCAAAAGTATGAGTGTTTTTTGAGTTTGGTTAATATATTCTTATGATCTTTATTTTTTTCAATGAAGATTATTTTATTATATGGGTCCTTTTGATAGTCCTTTGCAAAATTGACTCCATTTAACACATAGGTATACATTTTCAAACGTCCTAAATTAAAACCAAAACCTAAAATTGGATCAAATGAATTTTTACTGTACTTTTTGACATTCATATGAGGGAAAAATGACTACTTACCATGATTAATATGGTTTAAATGGTAATAAAAATAAATGTATGATTTTCATTGATTATGTCTAACATCCGACACCCTTTTTGGTTCCTAATTACATGTTTTGACCCTCGAGCAATTTGTGATTCACACCATCTTTTGTTTCTTTTTTAACCCTAAAATTTGAATTTATGATTGCAAGTAGTGAAGGAAAATGTTTGTGACAAATTGCTTGGTTGTTTCCAAGGATGACCAATGGTTTTCACTAAAGGTGAAGTCCCAACCATTTTTATGTAATTTCTTTTTCCTTGGTTGTTTGGAGGAAATATTCTAGATGTAGTGCCAATAAAAAAAATCCATGGTGGAAGTAGTTCCCTTGCAACAATAAAGGATACCACGATTGTATCTTCCAAACTTAACACTTGCACATGTTTTGATTTCCTTCTAGCTCCCAAGTTCTCTCAAGATTGTCTTACTCAATGCTACACCATAACTCATAAGGTTGCTTATTTGGTGAAAGCATACTGCATTCCATCGACACTTGTTGTGAACAATCGTAAAATTAAAGTTTGATCTTGTGCTTAATGGTGGCGAGTGGAAGTTTGCTTGTAACAACGGTTGCCACACAATAAGTCCAACACACATATTGTTTCATGAATCGTCTAAACCACTTTCTTGTGACAATAAACCTTCTACATCAAAGGTTTGATGAATTCAGAAACAATGGATTGTATCATACCTTTGAAGATGGGTTACACAATACTTGTTGATAATGCTTGACCAACTTGTCTCATTTTTTATAGGAAAGAAACCATTTCATCTTTTAACTTGGGATGTTCTTCGAGTTTAGGCATGTTTTGTTTGGGTGTAAGCAAGATATTTTGACCGTAGTTGTAACTTTGTTTTCTACTTGTAAAGTAAAAGTAATAATCAAGTCAAAACTTTTAGCCTTCCTTTAGCATCTCAAATCAAAGGGAACCTCTAGATTTACTCATGATTGACCTTTCTAAACTCCTTCTAACCTCTCAAAAAAACTATACCACATCACTGGACTTGGAAAAGTACCCCAAAAATTATGTTAGTTTTTTAAGGTTGGGGATGAATTTAACTATGAAAACAAACTCCATTAACAAAAAAAAAAATATTAAAATGTTGACCACATCAATATTGAAGGCCATGAAGAAAATTATTTGCAAAAAATGTTCATATACTTTCAAATACTTGAAATCTACTTTTCAAACTGTCGAAAATTAAAGGTCTAATTCAAGTACTTGCAAATGCATTCGAAAAACATAATTATGTCAATTTAAGTTTTGAAACCAATGCCAACAATAGTTTTTTAAAAATGTACCCTAAAAGAATGATATGATTTTGACAAATTCATCTACTTGTTGTACCTTTTATTTGGGGACCCCTAGTTTTTGCATAGTGAAGCTATTTTTTGGGCTATTTTATCATGCTTTCACCCATAATTTGGAATTTTTTTGTTGTCCCATGCTCCATAGATTGAATGTAATTTTCTTTTAGCACCCCATCCTTTGTAAACCACTCCCACATTGTTCAATTGATTAGTCTTGCATATGGATTAAAAAACACCTAGTGATCTATAAATAATCTACAATAATGTAAATGCAATTTGTTTATTGCCATATCTTTTCCTACTACTAAAATTGGTGACCATTGATGGGGTTGGAACCAATTTTGATATTTCCCTATTTTCTTATAAGGTTTTGATGGTCTCTCGCTTTCAACAGCCTCATTTTGATATCTCATTCACCCAAAAGTTTCACATTTTGTTGTTTTTTTAAGTCTACTAAATGGTCGTTTCTCTTTCTACACAATGGATGATTTTGCATGGTTATGATCATTTTCTCTCATTTCTACAAGCTTTCTTTTCACAATTTGCATCCTTTCTTCTCTTTAAATTCTTTGAAATGAAATACTAATTAATCTTTGTCCATTGTTAATCATTTTGCACAAAGTATTGAAGCAAAAATGAAGAGCTAATATGTAAGCTAAAATAAGATGGGGAAAATCAACAAGTACAATATGAGAATGTGAAACTAAACATTGCAAATGAAAGATAAAGTACAAGAACAATAAGCTGTTAAAAGCATAACCAACATTATCATTTCTATAACCATACCTAGCATTTAGTTTACCAAATTAAAAAAAATTCACATTTATGGTAGCGAAAAATTATGATTAAAAAATAAATTGCCACAATGAAAAAGTGGAAAAAAAAAATGGCAATAAATAGCCAAAATGGTAAAGGTTCTATGAAATGTATTTCATAAAGACCAAATAAGACCTTTATGAGTTTGATATTACTTTTTGATGAATACCAAAAATTAATCTATGTCATTTCATGTTTTGTCCCAACAAGTTTTTGAATATTTTTAAAAATTAAAATCTTTGAGTTATTGTTTATCATTTGGTTACACTTCTCTTTTTTAACTCCACTCTCAATTCTCCCATTATAATTTGATTGGCATGGGTTGACAATTTGGAAGACACTAGGAATGAAGGTTTTTATTTTAGGGGTTAAGCTCTACTTTAAAACCATACTTCAACAATATATCACATGGTTATCAAGTTGGGTAACAAATTGAATATTCAAAGCCGACCTTTTGAGGCAATTGGGGGGTGGGGGGCAATCCCCCATCATGTATGGAAAGTGGTTATATGACCTGCTTTGGGCAATAAACCATTGGAAAAATATTCAATGTGTGCACCCAACCAAAAAATTATATACATATCTATCTATCTATTGTTTCAATTGAATTCAAATATCAAAAAATCAAGTTTTGCTTACCAAGCCTTGAGGGTTTAAACAAAAATAAAACAAATGGGGGATTCAAAAAAATCAAATAAGGTTGTTCAATACCATGTGTGGGAAAAAAAAAAAATCACAAAGACTATACGTTATTAGTTTTGAAAAAATAAGAAGAAATGACCAACAATCAATTGAACCAAAAAAGTAAATTTTGATAATTAAATCATTTAACATTCACATCTAAGCTTGAAAATAGCTCAAAAACTTCTCTTCTTATAAAAACTTTGTATACCTTTTTAACATTGTAGGAATGTAAACTTATAATTTGAAAAAAAAAATTGCATCATAAAAGTGTATGAAAAATACATTTGAATACAACTATGTAAATGTGTTGAAACATACTTCATTTCCAAAAATAAAATGGAACATTTGTAAACTACATATTTTCACAAATTTTATGATATATTTAAATTTTACTTTTTTCAAAGTTTTGATTTAAGCTTGATTTTAATTTTCTTGTAATTTCTTTTATAAAATTTAACAATTAAAAAAATAGATTTTAACCTACTTACATTTCATAATAACCAACTTACCTACTTGTTAAAATTTTAAAATATACATAATATAGAATCAAAAAACATATTAATTTCAATCTCTAACCCAATCAAATTACATGTTTAACAATTGAATGGTACATTTTGTAGTACTTTCACTCTACTTAGCAAAAAAAACCAACTAATCCAATGTACTATGCTTTTGCCCCAACATTGGTCTCCTCATGGAAACCAACCAAGTTAGAAGCACCCAAAATTGCCATTGTGCCTTAAGGTCTACACCAATTTCCCATCATTATTAATTTTATGTTAAAAAAATGTACATATTCTATTGTGATGAACCAATGTCACCTAAAGCATAACTTTTGGCACATGTGATAAAGCTTTTTAATATCATTTTTTATTTATACTAAGATATTGACAATTAGTGAGGGATTTTCTTGGTGAAAAATTGCCCAAAAATCTTTTTAAAAATTATGGGCCATCCAATTATAAACTCATGGAAAAAAATGTCGAGCTTTGCCTTAAATTGATCATGGAAACAAATTCCATTATTAAATTCCATACATCATCCCAAAATATGTCCCCTTGACAATGATGGCATTGTGCTAATGATTTGTTAGATATTTCCTTAATGCCACCACATGTTGCCATCTTGCCCATTTGCACCAAAAGATTTTTGTCATTTTATACCTTATGATTAAAGCCATAATTCTCCAAATCAATCTTACCCTTATTTGTATCCTTTCATTAATTATTTCATTTGTAGAAGGAGACCATTGTTACAAGGTGAATGGCAAAGATTTAACAATACATGATTAAAATATTTGATTAGTTTGATTTTCAAATTATTTTTGGAGGGAAAGGATTTAGGATTTAGATTTGGATTGTGATGAAAATGGGATTGTTTTTTATACACATACAAACTTAAAGAATTGCTAGGAATAAAATAAGAACATATGTAGTTTAGAGTTTTGTTGGGTTGTGAACGATAAATTTCCATGTTTTTCATTTCTGATTTGTACATTTCTATACTACATATGTTTGACATATGTAGTATAGAAATGAGTTTTAATTATGAGTTTTTTAAAAAATAACATATTGATGGAGAAATAATGAGTACACTTTGAGACTCTTTGTTTTCTATCTGAATAATTAAAATTTGATCATAGATTTTAATTATCAAGGATAATTTATAATATAGGAAACAATGGAACAAAAACACTACTGAAATAAATGTGTGACTATAGTTTTAAAAACAACTCGAATGGTTTAAAACAAAAATTGTATGTGATTTAAGTTTTATTATGTATATAAGTTGTACTGTTTGTTAGTAGGTAGAGAACAAATCTAAGTAGAATTTGTGCCTACCAACCATCAATGTTTGAGGCCCACTTATATGCATGTACATAATGCATAATGCACAATGCGAATTAAGGTTTTAAAACTTCAAAGGACTAGGTTTTTAGCCTTAAGGTTGTGTAATTTGCATTGAATGAAACTTCATTAGGTTTAAAGCATTTGTGGTGTTACTATTGTGAAATATTGATTTGTGATTATTGTGTGAGTTCTACCTTTTAAATTTAAAATCCTTGTAAGGTAAAGACATTGTGAATCCTTGTGACTTATGAGCATTGAAATCCTATGAATAATTGTGAGTAACGTCATTATAGACCAAGGTAAATAGAGGTTAATGACTTTGCATATTGAACTTTATCAAATTATGCACACACACATATTGAAGAAACTATAATTTTGAAAATAAGTTCTTAAAATCATGAATTTAAAAAAAAAAATTTGTTATTTATGATAACTTGGGATACCCATAATTTCAAAAAAAATTGTTGACAAATAATATAACTGAAATTTTGCAATGCAATCCATAAATATTGAACTTTCATCTTGCCACTCCAATAGGAAGTGTTTCTTACTAAATCCACATAAAGGTGATAGTGTCAAGAACATGAATCTATCTATGAAGGAAGGTAGTTTGTTTTGTTTTGTTTTGTAGTTATGAGATCCATTGAACCACAATGCTTTAGATCATGTTCTTGGTGTCTTTGGAAACTCTCAACAAGGAGGGGTGCATGGGCTTGGTTCCATGATGTTTGGACTTGTGGTGCAAAAGTTCTTGAATATTGAATGATTTTTTCACTGAAAATTAAATTAAATCGTAGCTAATTTTTTTGGAGGAATTAGAATGTGCTTTTGGTGTTCTTGGAAAAAACTTGATGAACAAGATTTAATGGAATTTATTTGGTAAGATTTCGATTTAGAATGCGGGACATATTGATTTTAAAAAAAATTTGCCACTAAAAATTCAAACAAATTCCAAAAAACCAGGTTTTGGAAGGAAAATTTAATTGAGGACGTGTTAACACTTGGGCCAATAGCACAAGCCACACTAGTTGGGTCAAAGCATGCTAAAGTAGGCCAAAAAAATATTCCTCAAATGTTTCAAAAAAAGAATTTGTGACAAGTAGATTAGAAAGTAGGTGATGCCTTATGAGATTGTCCTTTTAAACTACATGAGGGCATCTAATGTGATATGTTGAAGTTTTTCAAAGTTTCAAAAGTTGTATTGACCTTTTTAAAAACCTACTTTCAATTTATTTTGCAAAATTTGCTAGTTGGTCACGTTGTGAAAAAGTAGATTGAAAGTAGGTAAACAAAAATTAATTTGGAAATTTCACTCATATGTTGCATTTTGAAAAGGTTTGGGGCATGATTTAATGAATTAAGCACATGTAATGCACTTTAGTATCATATTAAAAAAAAATGTTTCGAATGCCAAATCTGAGTTTATGGCAATTTTACTTTTGAAGGGCTTCACATTCTCATAATCCAAAAATTAAAATTCCAAAAAATGTGTATCTTGCATGATGGCTCAAACATTAGTAACACATCATTTGAATTGTTTGATTTGGAAAATGTGCAATATCAGCTAGAGTAATAAACTTGCAGTAAATAAATAAATTAGTGAAAATAATAAAATACATTAAGAATGACCATATGTGGTTTATTTAATATGATAAGTACTTCCCAAAGTTTATGGCATGACTAAAATGCCTAAAATGCAAAAGATTCCAAATCTACTTTTACTTGTTGGTAGGGATGACCAATTGGCATATTTTATTTTGCTTATACTAGTTATGATAAAATCAACAAAAAAAGAAGGATTTGAATAATTTCAAGAGTTTTAGATTGTTAAAAAGATGTTTATAAGGCAAGGCAAAAAATTCAAATTGTCAATGGATGTTGACAAGGGTGAATGGAAGAAATAGTTTTGAACCATCCCAATATATTACTTCATAGGAAGGTGCACTAAGGCCTTTCTATGGGTTCACAATAATGTAATGGTATATATAAATTTTGCAAACCTTGATAATGAGGCCTAAATGCACCTTATGTTTCATAAACCGTGTCAAGAAACCATAAACAATTCATACCTTATGGCCTCAGGCTTTTACAAATAGCTGCATGCATTGCCTTTTATGCCTCTTGGAAGTTGTTAAAGACTCTGAAAAAAACATTTCTCCATATATTAATTATATATATCACTACTAGAATTCCTTTTTTTTTTAAATTAAAAATTTTGGTAGAAAAAGACCCATTTTGGACAAGTGTAAAAAAAACCTCCTAGTCATTTTGGACAAGTCATTTTGAACCTCTCCATTGTGATTAAGCCATGTACTTTTTGACCAAGCCTAACTTGGCATTTTTTACTAGTTAATTCAACTAGTACTTTTGACTAGTCATTTCAACTAGTATTTTTGACTAGTCAATATAACAGTCAAATGATTTTTTGACTGGTCAAACACCATTTTGACAAGCAAATGCCATGTGGCCACCCAAGTTAAACCACATGGCATTTAAACATTGGTCACCTAGGCTATGTCACATGGATAAAACTTAAATAACCTAGGTTAGACCTAAAATTAGATACCTACTTTTAAGGTCCCTATGTTTAGGAACTTACAACCTAAATTCCTAGGTCTAGGGCTAAGAGATTATAACTAGCAACTAGGTATAGAAGCCTAAAGTAGACTAGGGCAACTTAAGCTATGACTTTTACTAGGTTTAAATGTACACCACTTAAATTAAGCCTACACCTAGATGACCTAGATAGGAAAACCTTATTTCATTTTGAATTTGGCCTTTAAAGTTGAGCCTTTCCAAGTGGCCTTCCTTTTAAAAATATTTCTTATGTTTTGAATGCTTATGGTGCATCTATTTATATTGTTCATCATTTGGAAAGGATGACAAACAATATGGAACAAACTTTTGGAAGGGAAAAACATTTTCATGTCCACACAACATTATTCTCAAATAACTATGTAAGATACATAAATTAAGTAAATAAATAAAGAGATAGGTGAATATGTGTGTTAATTAAGTTTAAAATAAAAAATAGTAATGGTTAATGTCTAGTTATTTAGTTATAATTAATAATTACAACCAAATTATAAATAATCCTTACAAATTTGACCTAATTCATTATATATTATCAACAATGTAATAATTATTATTTAACAATTTAATGACACGTTCATTAGTGTATTTTAAGTAAATAATGAGTTAACCAATTAGTAATTTATCATAGGTATATAAATGGCTTCCCTAGCTTGTATAACTAAGTTACTTATAGGTTAAAATATAAGTAAATAGGTGGAGTATAGGTAGGGTATGTATAAATAAATACACCCACATATAACCCAAATATTGTATTTAGGTTATTTAACCACATACTTACATTACATAAGTTAAATAGTTGGTTAATTTAACCTAGGAAAATTTTATTATGGCAAAATTAATGATTATTAAACTAATAATGGCTAAACCAACCAAAACTTTAAAAATAATTATGGAAAAATCACCATGATTAAACTAATTATGATTCAATTAACCATATTTACATAAATATGGCCAAATTAACCAATGAATAAATATTTTATGACTAAACTAAAAATGATTGAACTAACCATGAGTAAAATAAATATGGCCAATTTAACTAAAGAATAAATAATTTATGGTTAAACCAACCATGGCTAAACTAACCATGAATAAAGTTAATATGGTTAAACTAACCAATGAATAAATATTTTATGGAAAAACCAACTATGCAAAAATTAATTATGGCTAAAATAAACATGAATGAAATAATTATGGTTTAAATAAAAATTGTTAAAATATTTATGGAAAAATTAAACATGGCTAAACTAGAAATGGTTAAACTAATCATGAGTAAATAAATTTGGCTAAACTAACCACTAATAAAATTAATATGGCTAAAATAATTAATGAAAAAAATATTTTATGGCAAAACCAATTATGAAAAAATAAACTATGATTAAAATAAACATGAATGAAGTAATTATGGCTAAAATCAAAATGGTTTAAATAATTATGGAAAAACTAACCATGGTTAAACTATTAACCATGAGTAAAATGAATTTGGCTAAAATAAGCATGAATGAAATAATTATGGTTAAAATCAATTTTTAAAAATAATTATGGTAGAACCAACCATGGTTAGATTAATTATGATTAATTTTAATTTTAATTAGTTTTTTCATAGGTAGTTGAAGCATAACTAATTTCAATAGAGTCAATTTAACCATAGTTAGATAAACCATATATATATAATTTAATCATAATTAATTTGGTCATGATTCATTTAGTTATGATTAACTAACTTTTACATTTTCTATTTTTTTTCTAACTGGTCAAACATAGTCAAAATATTAAATGTAGTCCCAAGATACCCAACTAATATTAAAATTTATAATTGACCCTTTTGACTAGGCCATTGGCCACTTTGATTAAGCCTACTTAGTTAGCCCTATTGATTAAATATAATAGGTGTCCTTATTGACTAGGGCACTTGCCAATTTGACTAGATTGGGTGGTGTTATTGATTAGGCCACTAATCAATTTGACTAGGTGGTATTTTCAAGTCCAAATTGACTAATGTCTAATTTTACTAGTTGTCAAATTGGTCACTTTAAGTCAAATTGATTAGTAAAAAAATACCCACTTGTCATTTAAACCCTTGGCCTCTAGTAAAAAATACATGTCCTCTAGTTTAAAATACCCATCTAGTTAATTTGGCCAATTTTTTAAAATAGGAATTCTAGTAATGTATGCATATAAAATTATAAAGTGAAGTTATAGTTTTATATGTTGTTAATAGACAATATGACAACAAGATATTGGTATGTACTTTAAAGGATCATGTATATTTACAAATTTCAAGTTTCATGGGCAATTTAATTACTTTTGGTTAAATTGCATTGCAAGTATGGTTCATTCAACGAAAGCATATTTTGTATATTTTATGGGTATTTCTTGATATATTGTATGAAGTGATAGAATATTATATATGTAATTATTTAAAATTGAAATATCCCAAATATATTACAAATATATTATCATAATTCAATTTTGAATGCCATATTTACAATTAAATACATTATGAAATTTAGTTTCTTTTCAATAAATTGGACCCTTTTTTTTCATTTCATTTGGAAAAAAATGGAATTTCCCCTAGATGGTCCAATATTGTAGTACCTTGGTAGCTTTGGCATAATTTTTTTTTTTAGATCCAATTTTTTTTAATATGCCAAAAAAATTAAAATTTTATGAAGTTTGCAAAAGTTTGATCTCTAGACATCATGAGGGGAAAATACTAAGTATGAAGTCACCTGACCATAAAAATAGTTCAAATCATTTGAAATCAACATATTTACAATAAGTTTATTATTTTTTGTCAAAATTTTCAAAATTAAAAAGTTGGGCGTTGAACCAAAAAACTAAACTTATATTAATTATTCGACATTTGTGCGCCAAATCTACCAAGGTATTATGGTATTTGTGTGCACATTGTCAAGTGTAAAAGAAATACAAATTGTTCACACTTAAATCTAGGATTCACTTGAAAAACATGCATGTCCCATAAAAATGTAAAAACCTTTCCAAAGGTGTGAAGGGGGGAGGGGGGGGGGGGGGTGATCAGTAAAGAGGGATTCTACACATAAATAAAAAAGGAGGGTG